>Ga0207693_10001771_pt1 | contig 18931 bp, 13 predicted proteins | sample LARL81metaG_FD_184347 | JGI IMG/M metagenome (GOLD analysis project Ga0207693, IMG submission 184347) | Corn, switchgrass and miscanthus rhizosphere microbial communities from Kellogg Biological Station, Michigan, USA - LAR L8-1 metaG... | ecosystem: Host-associated > Plants > Roots >...
AAACGAAGCAGCTAACCATGCAACACGCTACGTGGAAGAAATCTGTTCGAAGCGGCCGTCAGCAAAAAGTCTATAGCGACGTCCCCTCCAGGAAATCGTGTTGCCGAAGAATCCTGCAAGCCAAAAGCAGAATCCCATCAGGTCCTCAATCGGCAAAAGAAACCAATTTAGTTTTGATCGCAAGACGCGCGTCGAAACCGTATAAGCGCTGAGTAAGCGAATGACAATCGTGACCGGAAGCACCGGCCACCAAGAAGGCGCAGCCGCGCACACCAGCACGGCCAAAGGCAACGGCATCGTGAACAATTGGCCGACATAGCCGGCGGGGCGAGAGCGCCGTGTGCTCCGAGCCCATCTCAGTCGATGCATGATGTTTTCCGACAAATTTGCGCTTCCGATGTGATGTTCGATTACGTAAGAGGAAAGGATCACACCCTCTCCAGCTTCAGCCGCAAATTTCCCGATAACGAAATCTTCCGCCAAATAATCTTTCACACGGTCGAACCCGCCGATCGCCTGGATCGCTTTCCGTCTTGCCGCAATCGTAGGTCCCACCGCAAAGCGCATGCCTTCCAGCATTCGTGCAACCAGTGCTCCCCCCCAAAAATCCGTGTTCATGCCCGTGGCTTCAAGCTTCGACCAGAAACTCGATCCGGGAACTGCGCGATAGGGACACGTTGCCACGCCTAATTTCTCATCCTGAAACTCCGCCGCAACGGTTTTGAGTAAATCTCGATCTACTCGAATATCGCTGTCGCTCATAACGACGAGATCATTCTTTGCCTGCGACATCATGCGATCGAGGCCAAAGACTTTCCCGTTGGGGTACGGCGGTTCTCCGGTAACAACGAGCCGCGAAGCGATGTTTGGATAGTCTCCCTGCAGTTTGGATACAACCGAAATAGCCGGATCCGTATTGGACCGTATCGCGAAAAGAATCTCGAACTTTGTGTAGTCCTGCTCAAAGAATGTGCGCAGATTTGATTCGAGACCGAGGTCGAGTCCGGAGAGCGGTTTGAGGATGCTGATTGGTTCGGTCGTTCGTAACGCAGGCGGACGGACGGCCAGATATCGGTTGGCAGCAATAATCTGCATTACCGAGTAAACAATAGCCCCGCAAAGAAGCAGCAGCAGGACAGCCGCCAGGACTACACCTGGAGGAGGAAAGGACAGAACCACGAACAGCGCGCATCCTGCGGCTGAAAGCATCGAGTCAGGACCGGATCGCCTGTCATTATACCTAGCGAAATTCGACTAACTGCCAGCAGCCTCGCCAAGAGCCGCAGGATGTTGGTCCAGAAGCGCTCTGATTCTTTTTGCAAGTTGCTTGAGGGAGTAAGGCTTTTGCAGGAAATTCGTTCCAGATTGACCACGTTGTGGTCAAGAACCGTTTGGCCTGCATATCCCGAAACAAAAAGGATTTTTATATCAGGGCGAAGATTCCTGAGTTCTTTTCCAAGTTCTCCTCCGCTCAGGTTCGGCATTACGACATCGGTAATCAGAAGATCTATCTTGCCGTCCCTTTTCTGGGCAGCGATTAACGCTTGCTGACCATCACATGCCTCGATCACATCGTACCCGCGCATTCTTAGAAAATCGGCCGCCGCGCAGCGGACGGCTTGCTCATCCTCTACCAGAAGAATTGTCTCTGATCCGACGGCCAGGGGTTCAGTGGAGATTTTTCCAGCATCCTCAGGCTGCTTACGCGCCATAACGCAGGGCAGATAAATCTTGAATACGGTTCCGCAACCTGCTTCGCTGTAGACCCAAATGAATCCTTTATTTTGTTTCACGATGCCATACACAGTTGCCAGGCCCAGTCCAGTGCCCTTTCCCGCGGGTTTGCTCGTATAGAACGGTTCAAAGATGTGCGGCAAAACTTCCTTCGCAATGCCGGAACCGTCGTCGCTCACTGTTATCAGAGCGTAGTGTCCTATCGGGACAACGGCTGGCTTTCCGTGAATATAGTCGTCGAGATGGATGTCTGATGTCTCGATACGCAAGTGGCCTCCTTGCGGCATCGCATCCCGCGCATTAGCGGCGAGATTCATCAGCACCTGCTCGATCTGGAGAGGGTCGATCCTCACATGCGCCAGTTTCTCTCCTGGAGAGAAGCTGAATTCGATGTCTTCGCCGATCAACCGAGGCAGCAACTTAGCAATGTTACCCACAACTTCATTCAGATCAACGATGCGCAACAACTGAGTCTGCTTTCGGCTGAAAGCCAGAAGCTGGCGCGTCAATTCGGCTGCTCGTCTCGCGGCCAGCAGGATTTCATGAACTTTCGCTTCCAATGGGCTGCCTTTGTCTACCGTGTCCAGTGCGAGCTCGGCGTAGCTGGTGATGATGGTCAGTAGATTATTGAAGTCGTGTGCTACGCCGCCGGCGAGCCGTCCGATCGCGTCCATCTTTTGCGCCTGAACCAGCTGGCCTTCGAGCCGCCGTCGTTCTGTCAGGTCACGACCGTTGGCAATGAAGTGTGTGATCTCGCCCGCGGCATTCCGAACCGGGCAGATGCTCTCTTCGGCGTAATAGAGTTCCCCATTTTTGTTGCGATTGACGAATATACCGCGATAGACCTCTCCGGAAAGTAATGTTCGCCACAGTTCCTGGTATGTCTCTGGACCCTGTTCTCCTGATCTCAAAAGCCGCGGAGTATTCCCAACAAGCTGTTCTTTGGTATAGCCGCTTAGCGTCTCAAACGCCGGATTTACATATTCGATTTTTCCCTCACGGTCGGTAATCAATACCGTGTCGGCCGACTGCTCAACTGCGCTAGACAGCTTCCGGAGCAACTCCTCGGCGGTATCCAGTTCCTTCTCGACAGAATGGATCGCCAGACCGCTGCGAATCGCGCACATCAACGTGCCGTCGTCGAGTTCCGATTTGTATATACAGTTCCACATACCCTCCTCAATGAGTTCTGCAACCTTGGCCTCGTTGGCATCCTCGGTCAGCAGAATGAAGGGCAGTGAAACTCCTGCGTGCCGAAACTCCGCCATCAGGCGGATGGATTCGGCATCCCCAGTTTCATATTCAAACAGAACAAGGCTAAACGGCTTTTGTTGTAGGAATTCTTTCGCTTCGTCGATACTACGAGCGTGTTCCAGATCGACATCGAGGACACGGCGGTTTTGCTCAAGGATCTCCCGGATCAAAAAGAAGTCCTCTTCCCGCTCCCCCACAAGCAAGACGCGAATCGGAATGGCGGCAGCTTTTGCAGCGGTAATCACTCAGGAACTCCTTAACTTGTTACTATCGGAATCAAGTGCCAGGAGTTTAGCCGCAAACACGGCATTCGACGTGCGCCACGAAGGGAGAATTAGACACTTGTCATTCTCTTGTAAAAACTCAGTTTTTGGCTGTTAACCAATCCATCATAGCCCCGTCTAATCATCTAAATATTGAAGTGGACCTCGATTGTTTCGGAAATCGATGGAACATTGCGACCATCAACTGCGTAGAGACATCTAAGGGATTTTGTCCCTGCTGTAAGCTCGCCCGATGTTGGTTTGCGGTTCAGTAAACATGGGGATCCACGGGCGTTGAAGCGATTCCAGGCGTAGTACACAACTTCTGGGGGAAGTATGGAAAATCTGGAAAGGTCCAACGGTTCATTCCGTCCTGTTGACCGATACGATATCGGTCATGTGCAAGAAGTCGTGCGCCAAGCTCATGACGAATTGCGGCAACTCATGCAGCAGCGCGCCGATATTATGAAACGCATCGGCACAGTCAAGCAGACAATTTCGGGGCTCGCAAATCTTTTTGGCGATGGGGTTCTGAATGAGGAACTCATGGAACTGGTCGACCGGAAGAGCAATGGCCGCCAGCCCGGCTTTACCAAGGCTTGTCGAATGATTTTGATGGAGTCTGGGCGCGCGATGAACTCGCGCGACATCTGCGACTATTTTCAGGAGAGAATGCCCGCGCTTCTCGCCAGGCATAAAGATCCCATGGCTTCTGTCACAACAGTCCTGAATCGGCTGGTTGACTATGGAGAGGCCGAAGCCGTGCTCGCCAATGGCCGGCGCGCCTGGCGCTGGGTAGCGGATCCCGCAGAATCGACGCAATCGGGAGCAGCGGCAGGCTTGGTCGCCTGACCCTGCTCCTTTTTCCGGTTACGCTCCTAGCGACGGGGCATGTCCTCCGGCGGTAGGAGCATTCCCTTTTCGAGGTGACGAGTGACGTGCGCGTACGACGCTGCATGAGGATCATGCGTCACCATCACGATCGTCTTCCCGAAGTCCTCGTTCAGCCGTTTGAGAATCTCCAGCACCTCAGTCGCAGAATGGCTGTCCAAGTCCCCCGTAGGCTCGTCAGCGAGCAGTAGTGTCGGATCGCTGACGATGGCCCGCGCGATTGCCACTCTTTGCTCCTGTCCGCCTGAAAGCTGCTTGGGCAAGTGGTGAACTCGTTCTTCCAGTCCTACCAACTTCAAGGCTGTCATCACGTGATCCCGCCGCTGCTGCGCGTTCAGCTTGGTCAACAGAAGTGGCAGTTCAACGTTCTCGAATGCGGTCAGAACCGGAATTAGATTGAACGTCTGGAACACGTATCCGATGTGTTCATTGCGCCAGTGGGCAATCTGCCCGTCGTTGAAGCGGAAGATGTCCTGCCCCTGAACCAGGAGTTCGCCCGACGTAGGCCGGTCGATGGCCGCAATCATGTTCAGCAAGGTTGTTTTGCCTGAACCCGACGGTCCCATCAATGCCAGGAATTCGCCTTTGGCGATGTCAATCGAGACATCATCAAGGGCCGTAACTTGAAAGGCATCCCGTTTGAAAATCTTGCTGACGCCGCGAACTTGGACGACTTGTGTACTCGTGGCAACGTTGGTGGATGCGACTGTGCTCATGATTGCCCCTTAATTTTAATTTTGTCCCCGTCTTTTAAAGTGGCGGGTGCGGTTGTGATGACGCTCTCGCCTCCGACAAGTCCGTCTACCAGGGCGCCATCGGCGCGCTGGCTGACGATGTGAACCTCGCGCGCAATCGTCTTCCCGTTGTGAGCGAGGAAGACTACTTTCTTCCCATCACGATCGCGCATTGCAGTCGAAGGAACGAATACGCCTGTGGGATCTTTCGAGTCCTTCGGCTTTTCGTTTGCCAGAAATCGTACTGTGGCGTTCATCTCTGGACGGAGCTGCACATCGGGATATTTGCCCGGATTGAGCACCTGCACCTTGACCTGGACAGTGGCCTTCTGCCGATTGGCCTCCGGGGAAATCTGCGCGATCTGGCCATCGTATTGCTTATCCGGATAGGCGTCCGTTGTTACGAATGCCCTTTGCGTCGGACCAAGGCGTGCGAAGTCCGCCTGCGCGATGTCGAGTTCAACTTGAAGATCGTTCAGATCAGCGAGAGAGACGACCGATCCCTGTGGACCACCCGCAGCCGTGCTCGCGAAGCCCGATGTAACCAATTCTCCTTTTTCCGCCGTGCGGTCGAGAATTGTTCCCGTCACGGGTGCACGTATTACAGTAGCGTCCAATTGTGACTTCGCATAGTCAAGCTGCCCTTGTGCCTGGGCAAAGGCTCCTTGCGCCCGTGAGATTTCTTCCGCCCGGGGGCCGATCTTTGCCAGCGAGAATCCTTGCTGCAACGAATTTACCCGCTGCTGATCCGCCTCAAATTTTGCCGTCGCATCGTCGAGTTGTTGCCTCGATACAACACCGCTTGCAGCGAGTTCTTTCGTTCGGTCAAGAATTAACTTGTCGTTGGCCAAGGTTGCGCGAGCTTCGTCAAGATTGTGCTGCGCCTGCTGAATCTCCTCTGGACGAGAGCCGTGCTGCAGTTCATCGAGATATGCTCGTGCATTCTCGACCGAACCTCTAGCCTGGTCATAGGCCGCTCGGAACTCCTGATCTTCCAGGCGAACAAGCACCTGGCCCTCTTTGACCTTGTCACCCTTTTCCACACCGATCCAGGCGAGTCGGCCAGTGACCTTCGAGTTCACATTGATCGTGTGGTGAGCCACAACGTAGCCAGTCGCGGAGAGCAGCACCCCGCCGATATCGTTGTTGCTGGTTTGCGCCGCCGCGCGAACAACTTCCACCTCTGGAACGTCTGACGAGAACGCGCGATACGCCAGTGCAATGACGCCGAGTAGCACCACAACTGCTATGCCGATGATGATGTAGCGCCGCGCCCAGGCTGGTGGCTCACCGCCATTATCGCTGCGCTGCGATCGGTCGATTCGCAGGCTCTGCAGGTCTTCATGTTTTGTATCAATTGCCATAATTCCGCTTACGGCTCCAGGTTCAAATAAGTTCGGGGTCCCGGTTCGAATTCAAGTACCTATCCTCGGAGAGCGTTCAAAATGTTCTGCCTCGCGGCATGCCACGCCGGAGCGAGTCCACCTACAAATCCCATTACCAAGGCGAAGATGATAGCCCGAGTCGCCACAGCGGGCGTTATTCGTAACGCGAAAACTACCTCGCTGAACGTCACCGCGTTTGACGTCCCAGTCTGCATCCCATTGAAGGGAAGCATCAGAACAATCCCGACCAGAGCGCCCAGAAAGGCGATCAGCAGCGATTCGAATACAAAAGAAGTTAAAATCGCCGGCCTCGAGAACCCGATGACTCGCAACGTCGCGATCTCTCGTCCGCGATAAGCGACAGCCGCATACATAGTATTCATCGCAGCGAAGATCGATCCGATCGCCATAATGATTCCCACCACGTATCCAATCACTTTGATCGGTGTGCCGGAACTCGTCTGCTTTGCGTAGTAGTCGCTCTCCAACATTCCTTCCAGTTTCAGCCGTTGATCGTCACTGACGCGATTCTTCAATGCTTCAGCCGAGATTGCATCGGTGGCCCGCAGATAAGCCGAGGCAAACCCACCCTGCCGGTCGAAGTCAGAGGCCATTTGATTGACGTCGCCCCACACTTCCGATTCGTACGCAGAGCCCCCCGCGTCAAAGACTCCAACGACCTTCCACGATCCTTTGCCGAACTCCATGGTGTCCCCAAGATTCGCATGTGTGAAGCGCTCTTGAATGGACTTGCTGACAACGACTTCACGCTGGCCGGTTTGGAACCAGCGCCCCTCAACTAACTTGACCGACGGTTCTTTCCCGGGCTCGTCTGGCGTTTGCCGCATTTCCAAGCCAGTGGGCATCATGCCGCGAACAGTCACATTGACTTCTCCAGTGCCGTCTTTCCGCGGAAGAACGATCACCACGACCCATTCGCCCGAAACCATCGGCTGGCCGTCTTTCGTGGTCGCAATTCCCGGCAGTGTCTTCAGCGTCGGAAAGAGTGCGGCATCAAAGCCGCCGGAGAGTTCGGCTTCCGATCCCTTACGCAATACCAGCACATTCTTCGGACTTCCGCTGCTCACAAATGCGCGATCCAAACCGGCGATCAGCGCCATCAGGAAAATTGCAGTCGTGACCGTGAGCGCGATGCCCAGTGCGGTCATCACCGTGAGGCCTTTCCGAAGTTTCAGATTACGGACGTTGTAGCTGATAGGTATCGCCATAAATCTCCACTCACCCAATGTGACGCAAGGCGTCGACTATGTTCATGCGCGAAGCTCTCTGTGCTGGCAAATAGCCACTCACAATTCCCAGCATCAGAGCTGTAAGAAGTGCTATGGATGCAGTGATGCCATTCACCCTCATGTCGAGCGGGATGCCGAGTCCGATAAATTGATGAGTCAGCCAGGCAATCACAAACCGGGCGACAATCACGCCGAACAGCCCTCCAGTAACCGCGAGCGCCATGGACTCGCTCACGAACATCGACAACACGCGCATCTGCGTGAAGCCTAGGGTCTTCAATACAGCCACTTCCCGCGTGCGGCTGCGCACCGACATTGCCATCGTGTTCGCCGAAACCAGCATGATGGCGAACATCACCGCGCCACAGATGCTGAGGATGAAAGCCTTCACGTTCCCGAGCGATGCAATAAATCCAAGTTGAAAGGCTTTCTCGCTTTCACTCTTGGTTTGCAGTGGCGAGTTGTGGAACATCGCATCGATGGTTCGCGAAGCCTCCGCAACGTGCTCGGCTGAATCAATCTGCGCCGCGTACCAGCCCGCCTGACCTTTGAACCACGGCACAGCTTCTTCCAGATACTTCGCATTGAAATACAACGCGTTCTGTGGCGGATCGCGATGATAGATCCCGCGAACCGTCAGATCGAGGTTGGTTGGAAAGATATTTGCCTGCAAAGTAACTCGATCGCCAATCTTCCATCCATATTTCTTGGCCAGCGTCACATCGACAATGCACCCTGTTCGGTCATGCTGCCAGTCTTTTATCTGATCTTCCGCGATAATTTTGTCTGAGGCCACTTTCAGGTATTCATCAGGGTCTGTCGCCATCTGTGCGAAGAAGTGCTCAGGTCGGTCATCGATATAACGTCCGCCAAACCAGGTCAGCGGAGCCACCGCATTTATTCCCTGGACTGCCCGGATCTTCTCCCGATAGTAAGCAGGCAAAAAGAACGCCAGTGACACGCGGTCTCGAATGATAAGTCTTCGCGCTGCCTCCGGTGCGACCTGGTCCACATAAAACGACCGCCATATACAAATCATCAGCGTAAGCAGGAGCAATGAAAAACCGATACTGATCGCGGTCAATAGACTCCGCCTCTTGTTGCGGAACGTATTGCGGACGATAAAACTTCCCATCGTCATAAATCACCCGATATGCCGCAGCCCGTCAACGATGTTTACCTGCGAGGCATGGTAGGACGGCAAAGCCGAACTCAACAGCCCGACAATCGCGGAAGTGAGCAATGCCAATACCCAGATCGTCGGCGTTACTACCATCGGGAAGAAGCTGATGAACTGCTTGGAATGCGTCAAGCCGTACACCATCAGCCAACCAAGGCTGGCTCCGAGCAGCCCTCCCGCAAGGGACAGGGCTACCGCCTCACTCACAAACAAGCCCAAAACTCCTCGGCGGGTAAATCCCAAAGTTTTCAGGACGGCCACCTCGCGAGTGCGCTCGCGAATCGACATCGCCATCGTATTGGCGGAAACCAGCAACGTGGCGAAGACCACGGCAGAGCAGATACTCAGGATGAATGCCTTCACGTTGCCCATCATGGCAACAAATTCCAAGCAGAAGGCCTTTTCGCTTTCCGCCTTTGTCGGCTGTGGCGAGTTGCGAAACATGTCGTCGATTGCGCTCGCGACCGTGCTTACATCGGATGGAGAGGCTGCAAGGATGCTGAAAGTCCCCGCCTGTCCCTTAAAGAATGGGACCGCTTCCTCTACGTACTTTGCGTTGAAGTAGACCGTTTTGTTATCAGGGTTGGAGTGGAAAATTCCGCGGATATTCAGTTCCAGATTGACCGGGTAAATAGTTCCCTGCAAAACGATGCGATCACCGAGCTTCCATCCGTATTTGTTGGCGAGATAGTCATCCACGATCACGCCTTGGCGGTCCCGCTGCCAGGCCTTGACCTGATCGTCGGGCATCGCCATATCGCGGAAAGTCTTGAAGAATTCCTCCGGGTCCGTCCCAAATTGCGCGAAGAAGTTCTCCGGCTTCTGATCCTTATAGATTCCTCCAAACCACGAAACCGGGACGACAGAAACGACGCCGGGCAGCGCACGGATCTTCTCCCGATAAAAGCCAGGGAGGGAAAATGTCAAAGACACCCTATGCCGCACGACCAAGCGCTGCGCGGACTCGGCGCTACCCTGATCAAGGTAGAACGCATGCCAAATCGTCATCATGAGCGTCAGCAGGAGCAGCGAGAAGGCAATGCTCAGCACGGTCAGCATGCTGCGGCGCTTGTTGCGGAAAGCGTTCTTGGTGACAAATCGGGACAACGTCATCGGCATACTCCACAGAAGGATGGGAACCTAAAGGAGGTCAGATCGCCCCGGTGCCCACAGCATAGACGAACTTGTCTTGTATCGACAACCGCGCCGGATCTTGCTTTCGCTACGCTCAAGGCGCTATCTTCCTCGCGATTACAACCACCATCTTTTCCCCCTTCGGTCCGGCTCACAAGTGGAGATCGTCATTGGCACCGGATGACAAATGTCATCTGGGCGACCTAAAAGCTAAAACGACTATGAGGGGCTTAAAGTTACGGAATTACTACACTCGCTCAACGTTTGATTCCGTTGCAGTTGCCTGGCATCCCACGTGCAATGCGATTCGTGTAAATAGGATTCGTGCAAATATGATTCGTATGATGCGATTTGTACCGATGCGATTCGTATCAGGGCACTCATTTATGCGTGCCGCTAAAGGCTGCAGAGTTAACGCGCCTTCAGGCGCTGGTTTTGGACCTCATACACTCCCTAGCACTCTACGCAAAGCGACCCTCATCCGCGGATGGCCCATAGAGGGCGGGGACAGATGCCTCGTTTAGCCGAAGATAAACGGTCAACTGTCCCCTATGGTGAGCAAGGTGGCTAAAAACGGAGTCGGCGATCATCACGTGGCGCGGACTCTCGTTGACCACGTGTCCGCCCACGACGAATCTCCACGGCCTATTCAAGTGCTCGTCGGTGGTGTTTTGTAGTGCCTCGCGTGCCTGGGCAACTGCGGCATCGAGCGCAGCAACCAGTTCGCTTCGTGTACTCCACTCCAACGGTTTGAACTTGGCGGCGTCGGGCGACTTCAAATCAAGTTCGTCCTGCTTGACCATCGATACGATCCATGCCGGCATCGTCGCGACAAGTGCTGCCAGATAACCCAATGGCATCGATTTGTTATGAGGTTTCCAGTCATTGTGCCCTTCAGGAACTCGTTGCAGCGCCAGCCGCGAATGCTCTGCCTCGGATTCCAGTTGGGCAAGAAAGAACTCCGTAAGCTTCATAGCTTGCTCCTGGATCGATTCCGCCTCAGTAGCAGAATCGACGAACAAGACGGTATCAACGATTGAGGACAGATTTGGTCCTCGACTTATGCCACAATAACTGCCCATGTTACAGACCTCGGCTCGCCTGCTCCGGTTGTTATCCCTGTTCCAGGCACAGCGGTATTGGGCAGGCGCTGAACTCTCGAAGCGCCTTGACGTAACCGGCAGGACGCTGCGCCGGGACGTCGACCGTCTCCGCAGTCTCGGTTATCCAGTGCACTCAACCTCCGGAGTAGCAGGAGGTTACCAGCTCGGTGCAGGCACAACGTTGCCTCCTTTGCTTCTGGATGATGACGAAGCCGTTGCTGTAGCCCTCGGACTGCGGACCGCGGCGACGGGCAGTGTCGCCGGCATCGAAGAAGCGTCGGTCCGCGCTTTGCTGAAACTTGAGCAAGTGCTGCCTCCCCGATTGCGCCATCGAGTCGCAGCCTTGCACGGATATGTTGTGTCCACGCGCACTCGCGGTCCCAGCGTTGATGCAGAACGGCTAGCACTCATTGCCAGTGCTTGCCGCGATCACGCGGGACTGCGGTTCAAATATAACGATCGCACTGGCATTCCCAGCGCGCGAATCGTTGAGCCACATCAAGTCGTGCACACCGGCTATCGCTGGTATCTGGTGGCATGGGATTCAACCCGTAAGGACTGGCGGACCTTCCGCGTCGACCGAATTGAAGGCAGGCTGAAGACATCGATACGCTTCAAGCCGCGCAAGGCGCCGGAGGGCGACTTTGCTGCTTTCGTCGCGAAGTCGCTGTCCCAGGTGCCGTACCCTTTTCGTGCGCGTGTGACCTTGCACGCTACGGCCGAAACTCTCGCCAAGAGGATTCCTCCATCGGCAGGCGTGCTCGAGCCAATCGACCAGAATTCGTGCATGCTTCACACTGGCGCGTACTCTCTGGAAACAATCGCGATCCATTTGTCGTTTTTGGGAGTCGATTTTCAGATTCACGAGCCGTCCGAGCTTCGGGAACATATTCGTAGCGTGGCCGAACGGTTAAATCGCGCCGTTCCAGCGGCCCCTCAAGCCTAGCAACTCGTGGCGGAAGTGCGATTCGTATCAAGGCACGCATTCATGCGTGCAGTCAGTGCCGCAAGATCTCAATTTTGCCTTTAGGCGCTGGATTCTTAGGCCGCATCTCCATCGCGCGCGAGCTCGCGAAACGCCCTTGCAGCGCGCCAATCCGGCTTACTTTGGTAACTCGAACTGAAAACTGAGCAGCGCTATTCTGAATCCATTCTGTCCGTTTCTGCGCGCGGAGGAATTGTGTTTTTGCTTCGCGGCAGCCGGCTGCCATGAACTGGAGTTCGAAGCGATGCCCACGAAAATCGGCCAATTTGAGATCCTGAGCGAACTGGCGAAGTCCCCTACTGGTACGGTCTATAAGGCAAATGATCCCGAGACCGGGCAGACAATCGCGCTGAAGGTGATTCAGTTGAGCGCGTTCGGCGAGAGTGCCCAAGCGCTGGAACATGCACTACTTGCCGAGGCCGAAAACACCAAAGTTCTGAGCAGCCCAAATATCACTCAGGTCTATGGCGCCGGGGAAATTGACGGCCAGTTTTGCGCCGCAATGGATTACGTGCAGGGCAACAGCATTGCGACGATGCTCGCCCGCCAAGAAGGGTTTTCGATCTGGGATCTCCTTGATATCGGCCGCCAACTCTGCAACGGCTTGGATCATGCCAGTTCTCTTCAACTCGTTCATTACAGCTTGGAACCCGCCAAGATCATGTGCGGATGGGATGGCACCGTCAAAATCCTGAGCTTCGGTGTATCGAGCGTAGGAAAATTTGTTCATCAAGCGGCGGGAGTTTCGCCAATTCTCCATTACATGTCGCCCGAGCAGATCCGCGGAGACGCAACCGACGGACGCTCCAATCTCTACAGCCTGGCGGCAATGTTCTATGAGATGGTTACAGAGCAAAGAGCGTTCGATCGGGAAGACGTCGCGAATCTGCAGCAGTGCATTCTGGAAACTACCCCGGTCCCGCCCATTCAAGTCAATCCCAAGATTCATCCGGTCCTGAGCGATCTGATCATGAAGGCGCTGGCAAAAGATCCTGCCCAGCGTTACCAGAGCGGACGCGAACTGCTGGATGACCTTGAGAAGTGCAAGGAATCGAAGCCCGCCGCGAAGAAGGCGGAAGCGCCCAAGGGCACTATGGCACCGCAAGCCGCAAAGGCGGGTGCGCAATCCAAGTTCATAAATACAGCAGCGCCCAAGCCCAGTGCTCCTCCGAAGCCAGTCTCAAAGCCCGCCGCGCCTCCCCAGGTCGTAGGGAAAGCGCCATTGGTGCAGAAGCCTGCAGTGACGCCAGCGCCCGCGGCCGAGCAGAGTTCGCGATTGGCTCGACCCGTTTCACGGCTTGCAACGCCAAAAGCCGCCGCAGCGGCAGCTGGCGTCGGAAACGGACCGTCGACTGTCCCTGCGAGCGAACCACAGGAACTCGATCTTAGCGATCAGATCGTTTCGCCCCAGAGCGAGCCGGGAAATGACACTGCGCCGTCAGCATACATGTCTGCCGCAGTTGAGGAACCGCAGGTCGAGACTTTTGAGCCTGCGACTGACGACTCGCCGAAGATTGCAGTCGATCCAATGATGGCGGGCGAAGCCGCAGGCAAGGCTGCGGGAACAAGTTTTTCAGACATATCTGAACTGCCTCCGCTCAAGGAAGTTTACGTGGCGCCTCCGCCGCCTCCTCCGGTCGAAGCCGCTCCGGTCCAGGTTGACCAGCCGGTCACAACGTATCGAAGCTCTGCCCGCAAGGATGAAAAGCCCAAAGTGCAGCCACGTGAGGCTGCCCAAAAAGCCATCAAGGAGATCAAAGGCGTTCCGCCTCAGCTCTACGGATACGCCCTCGGCGGAGCCGCGGTGCTGATTCTGGCCATCGCGATCGGAGTCACCTACTACATTCATAACCTGGGTAGCGACGACAATGCTGGAGCCCCACGAACTTCGGTTCCGTCGCAAACAACGGATCAGCCGGAAGCAAGCCAGCCGGCACCGAAAGAAGCCGAACCGACTCCGGCAGCAGCGCAGCCGGCAGAAGTGTCGGAACCCGAGCCAGCGGAAAGCCAGCCTACTGCTTCTCCTACGACTCGCGCCAACGGCCGAAAGCGGGGCGCGGCAGCTCCTGTTGTGATACCCGGGCAGCTCACTATCGATTCGACGCCGCAAGGAGCGCAAGTTCAGTTGGACGGGGCAAGCGACCCAAGCTGGGTTACTCCCTTCGCATTAACGAACTTGCAGCCTGGTCGGCATTCCATTGTCATCAGCAAGGCCGGATACAGAACTGATTCGCGAACCGTCGACGTAACTTCCGGAAACCGGGCTACCGCAACCGTCCGCCTCGCGCAAATCATGGCGACGCTCGTGGCCAAGAGCGATCCGCCGGGCGCAAGCATTTATGTGGACGGACGTGATACAGGCACAAAGACTCCTGGACAAGTCAGCCTGGATAAAGGACAGCACACCGTATTGATTCGGATGTCCGGGTATCTCGATGAGACGACGAGCGCCCAGTTCGCACTTGGACAAACCCTCAGCTTCTCGCCGACCCTTAAGCTACTCGGCAATACCGACAACATCAAGACTGCTGGCGGCAAGATGTCGAGGTTGTTTGGCGGAAAGGGTGCCCACACCGACCAGGCGACGGTTAGCATTCGCACTCAACCAAAGGGCGCACAGATATCCTTCAACCGGCACATGGTCGAAAAGAACACACCTGTGGACGTCTTTGTCGATCCGGGTAACTACGAGGTTGAGATCAGCCTTTCCGGATACGCGCCGGTGCGCAAAGTCGTCAGTGCCGCCAAGGGTGAGAAGGTGGTCATCGACGAAGTGCTGCAACAGCAATAACAATCGCTCCTGCCGGATTCAGCTTTGCTCTGAATGTCGCGCGGTGCGTTTCCCGTTGAGCAGCCTGTCTGATAGACCCGGGTGTCTTGCCGGTCTTCACAACAATTCGTCTGCCGTTTGCTCTCGTCAGCGCCACCAGACCCAGGTAATCGTCGTACTCAGTAGTCCTATCAACTCAGTTTTGTCGTTCCGACGAGTCGCGCAGCGACGAATGAGGAATCTGCTGTCCTGTCGTACATTACGTTCCCCCTTTCTTAAAACAGCCGCGACAATCGCGCGTTTAGATCGCCCTCGCGCAAGCGGTAAAACTACCCAAACCCGCCGATTACCTCGGACTTCTCTCCGCCATGAACTATGACGCCGACCGCTGTTGAAACTGCCAGCTCGGACCAATCGCAAACAGCACGATCTTCGACACTGCGGCTAGGGAGTTCGCCTTTTGTGGTGATGCTCTTGGTTTAGAACGGTGAAACTTCGACGATTCGCGCTTACTGGAATAGATTCGGCTGCCGAGAAGTCGACGAAAACCAAAGGGCGCGCAAGATTCGATCTCGCGCGCCCTTCTGAACTAAACAGGAGATTAGTTAGGCAACTTGAAATTGACGGTAACCTGAGTCTGAATCTCGACCGGTTCTCCATTAAGGAGATAAGGCTTGTATTTCCACTGCTTGACGGCATCGACCGCGGCTTTGCTTAACTGTCCGTCTCCACTCAGTACTTTCACTTGGGTGATATTGCCCTCTTTAGAGATCGTCGCCATCAAGTCGACTCGGCCTTCAATCCGCATACGTAGGGCGCCTGAGGGATACGTAGGTGCAACTTTCTTGTACAACAGTCCCTGGGACACACCTTGCGAAACACTGACGGTCTGCAGGACCGGTTTGAACGTTGGATTCGTGGTCGGGACTAAGTCTGGAGGTGGCGCGCTGCTCGGTGTCGCCATTCCAATCAAGCTGGGCGCAGCAGCAGAATCTGCCGCAGCTGCTTTGGTGTGCGTAGCCGGCGCTTTGCCGCCTTTGACAAGGAGGGGCGCGGGCTCAGGCTCAGCTTCAGCTTCCCCTGTTTCCTCGTGTGTCGGCTTTGCGCTCGTCGCGGCACTCTTTTCTGTTTTCGCTACGGTATGGGCACTCTCTTTTGGATTCGCCTCGGCTTCAATCTCGTCGGTACGTGGTGCCGGACTTGGCGCTTTCGCCGAATCCATAGGAGCTGGAGTCACCGTTTGGGAAGCAACCTGCGTCCCGTAAGGCTTTGGCGACTGTGTCGGAACGCTCGCTGGTTGTGTCGTTTCCTGAGGCGTACTGGGGCCGTCAGTGTGCGACTGGAACTGATTCCATCCAAAATAACCGGCTACGGCCAGGACGACAGCTGCGGCAATTCCGATGAAGATCTTCTTGCTGCCACTACTCGACTGAGCGTCGCTCGAACCGCCGTACGAGAAAGTGGGTGCCGAACCCGTGATCGGCGAAGGCTGGCTGAGCGTCGGCTCAATCGCTCTTTCTGTCGCTGGGGTGCTCTCAATGATCGGCTGAACTGAATGCGAAGCTTCTGGCTCGCGGGCAGGGGCAGGAGCACTGGCCGCTCCGCTACCCGGATAAGAGCTCGGGGCCGCGAACGCGGCAGGCGATGTGACGCTCGGTGGCGCGGCAGCAATCGGACTTGGCGCTACAACGGGCTCGGACTTCTCTGTCGGAGTCTCGAGTATTCCGCCGGCCGCTGCTGCCGGAGCAGCTTTAGCCGCTGCAGCCGCGGGCCAAGCCGCCGGAGTTTCCTTCGGAGCAGCTGGTGCGACCGGGATCGAAGCAACTGGCGCAACAGGCCTTGCTGGAGAGCCCAGTTTTGGCGCGGGTTTTGCCGCCGGGGCGGCTGGAGTAGGCGCTGGCGATGAAGCGGCGCTCGCCGGTTTCGTAGGATCCGCTTTGCGCAACAATCCGCGCGCCACGCGCAACGTCCCTTTTGTTTGTTCGATGTTTATGGGTTTGGTCAGGACGAGGTTGGCGCCAATACGGAAAGCCTTTGCGACCCCCGCCTGACCTTCCACGACGGCTACGGCAAGCGAAGTCTGGTTGGACGTCGAATTGCGCGCGCTCTTGAACAACAAGGTGGCATTCTGCTCGTTATCGCAGTCCACCACGACAGCGTCGAAGTGTTCGCCCATCAGCTTCTTGACCGCCGCGAACGGCTCGGTGCAGGCCTCGACGCTAAACTCCAACTCGCTGAGAACCTGCGTCACCGTGCGAGCCGTTTTTTCATCGGGACAGAAGAGAAGAGCTTGGTAACCCATGGGGTAATCGTAGGTACACCCGTAAGTAGCGGCAAGTTACGCTGGTAATTCAAGTTATGTTGCCCTTTGCGCGTTGTTTTCTTCGCGTTCATCGCGCCAGTTCTTCGCGAACTTCGCGGTAGAACGTTCTCGAAGATTGCAAAACGAACCTCCCGCACAAATCCCCTACAATGATTAGCCGTGCGCATCCCGCTCTGGCTCAAACTCGGCTGGACCCTCTGGCTCGTCGTTTGGGCTCCCATCTACTGGCGGCAATATGGAGCGCAAAATTTCCTCTACTTCTGCGATATCGGAAATGTCTTGATCGGAATTGGTCTGTGGCTGGAGAGCCCTCTGGTCTTCTCCTGGGTCGCGTGCGGATTGTTATTGTTTCAGTCTCTGTACATCATCGATCTTGCCGGCGCCCTACTCACCACTCATAACATCATCGGCGGCACAGAATATATGTTCGATCCGCACCTGTCGCTGTGGGTGCGATTGCTGAGCTTGTTCCACATCGTCACGCCGCCGCTTCTTCTGTGGGCGATTTGGCGTCTGGGCTACGACGACAGAGGGTGGAAGTTGCAGACTGTGACGGCCTGGATCGTGATTCCGATCAATTATTTCTGGCGACCTGAAATGGACGTGAATTGGGCGCGGGGATTATTCTTCCGCGAGCAGCACGCAATACCAGGCTGGTTATATGTCGCTCTCTATCTGGTCATTGTGGCGCTATGCATTTACTACCCAACGCATTTGTTTCTTGGTTGGTTGAGCACTCGTTGGATGAACCGTAGCGCCGGCACCCCTCCGACGGTAGCGAGCCCGCCTCGCGCTCGCACCTGAAATCTGCGATGAGAATTCTGTTCATAGTTCTGCCTCGAAAGGGCTCAGCTTTAAGCGAGTGCTGTTCGTATCAGGACACGGCTTCAGCCGTGTCGAACAGATGCCAAGAAATGCGGGCTTCAGCCTCTGCGGCAGGCGCTAACCTCTAGACGCTTTCAGGTTTCCTCTAAAACCTAACGACTTCTTCTAATTCCATCGTCGCTCTTCCGCAAAGTCGACTCCGTTGGCGGATACTCAATCGATCCCTTGAACGAAGAAATCTGATCCTGATGATGATCAGGGAAGGGCAGCTGTTTGTTATCGCGGAGCTCAGCAATCTTCTGCGCGGCTTGTTCAGCTTTCTGTTTTTCCAGCCCAGAATCGCGCGTCAGATATAGCGTCTGAGCGGGAAGGGCCAAGCTTCCGCCAGAATCCTCAACAATATCCATGATCCTCAGCAACAGATCTTCGCGAACAGCGGCAAACTCGTTGAAGTCCTGTGTTAGCACGTAAGACAACACTTCCATGTTCAACGCCGTGCCCGCGATCTCGGTGAGCCGCACGCGCACAGTTTTCGTTTCAATCTTGGGATGGCTGTATAGCAGCTTGCGAACTTCCGACAGCACGAACCGCACATGGTCCGCCTTGCTCTCTGGACGCAAGCCAAAACTTGTCTTAAAGAGAATCTTGTCGCGTCGGCTCAGATTTTCCAGATTGATCGTCGCCACCGTGCCGTTCGGTATTGCCAGCAGCGTTCGCTCTTCTGTCCGGAGGCGGGTCGAGCGCAGCCCGATATCTTCAACCACGCCGGTGCGATCCCCGAATTTACAGGTGTCGCCAACGCGAAACACCTCATCTCCCAGCACGGACACGCCGCCGAAAAGATTTTCGATCGTCTTTTGCGCGCCGAAGCCGATCGCCAGCCCGCCGATCCCCAACCCAGCCAGCGCTGTGCTCATGTTGAACCCGAGGTTGCCGAGTATCGCCAGAACGCCAAGGATGAAAATGACGAACTTCAGAATGCGCTCGCCCAGCAACATCAACGTTCCCGTGCCCACATGACCGAGAGCGAGAGCGCGAATCCGCACCCGCCGCAGTGACCAGCGCGCGAAGCGCCATGCGATCCAGGTAGCGCTGAGAAT
>Ga0207693_10001773_pt1 | contig 18926 bp, 20 predicted proteins | sample LARL81metaG_FD_184347 | JGI IMG/M metagenome (GOLD analysis project Ga0207693, IMG submission 184347) | Corn, switchgrass and miscanthus rhizosphere microbial communities from Kellogg Biological Station, Michigan, USA - LAR L8-1 metaG... | ecosystem: Host-associated > Plants > Roots >...
TCGGAGTGCGCAGCTCATGCGACGCGTCGGCGACGAGCTGGCGTTGAGCGCGCACCGAGTCGTCGAGCTCCTCGCGCGAGCCCTGCAGTCGCTCGATCATCGCGTTGAAGCGCGTCGCGAGCTGACCGACCTCGTCGTCGGCGTGAACGTGGATGCGGCTGGTCAGGTCCTCGGTCTCGGAGATGTGCTGGGCGGTATGGGCGACCTCGGCGAGCGGCGCGAGCACCTTGCGCGCGGCGAGCCTTCCGAGCACCGCCGCCAGCGCGACACCGCCCGCGCACAGCAGGAACAGGATCAGGCGCAGGCGCGAGAGAACGTGGTCGATGCCGTTGAGCGGACGCGCGAGCTGGATCGCCACCGACTCGGATTGGAGACCGACCGTGAGCTCCGCGGGGATGATCAGCTCGCGCAGATGGCTGGCGCCGACCTGGACGTCCTTCAGGTAGGTGCGCTGATCGCCGGCGGCGACGTCGCGCACCTGTGAGTCGATCGGGAGGTTGTAATCGCCGCCGCGCTGGTTGCCGGCCGTCACGATCTGCCAGTACTGGGCCGGACCACCCATGTTCGCCGGGATCCCGGGAAGCTGCTGATTCAGCGCCCGCAGGCCGTTTTGATCGACCGCCGTGGCCTGCGCGCGCAGCGCGTCATCGACCTGCCCACGCAGCTGGCTGCGCACGACCCAGTAGCACACCAGCCCCGCCAAGATGATCGCCACCGCGGTCGTCGCCGCGGCCACGTAGGAGATCCGGCGACGCAGTGACAAGCCCGGCCGCTCCGATCAATCCCGGAGCACGTACCCGACGCCCCTGACCGTGTGCAACAGGCGGGACTCGCCGCCAGCCTCGGTCTTCCGGCGCAGGTACCCCATGTATACGCCGAGCGCGTTGGACGTAGGTCCGAAGTCGTATCCCCATACGTGCTCGAAGATTGTCGATCGCGTCAGCACCTGGCGAGGGTGGCGCAGGAACAGCTCAAGCAGCAGAAACTCGGTCTTGGAGAGCTCGATCAGGCGGTCGCCACGGTGGACCTCGTGGGCCACCGGGTCGAGGACCAGATCCCCGTAGGACAGCACCTCGCCTTCGGCGCCGTCGACCGAGCGGCGCAGCAGCGCCCGCAGCCGGGCCTGCAGCTCGCGCAGCGCGAACGGCTTGACCAGGTAGTCGTCGGCGCCGACGTCGAGGCCCTCCACGCGGTCGTCGATCGCGTCGCGCGCGGTGAGCATCAGAATCGGCGTGCGGTCGCCGGCCTTGCGCATCCTGCGGGCCAGCTCGAGGCCGTCGAGGCGGGGCATCAGCACATCGAGGATGATCGCGTCGGCGGGGCTTCGCGCGAGTACGTCCAGGGCCTCTTCGCCGTCGGCCGCGAGCTCGACCTCGTAGTTGTCGAGCTTCAGGGCACGCTCAAGCGCCCGACGGACTGCGGGTTCGTCGTCGACTACTAGGACGCGCGCCATGGCATTGATGATGGGCGTTGCACGTAAACGTTCCTGAAGAAAGGGTAATCGCCTTTAGCGCGCGGGTTCGCGATCATCGTTGCGATGTCTCTGAGCTCGTACCGCAAGAAGCGCGACTTTGGGAGCACGCCCGAACCCGGTGGCGCCGCGCAGGCCACCGCCGCCGAGGGCAATCGCTTCGTCGTCCAGCAGCACGCCGCGACGCGGCTGCACTGGGATCTGCGGCTCGAGCATGACGGGGTGCTGGCGTCATGGGCGGTGCCGAACGGGATCCCGCCGGATCCGGCGGACAACCGGCTGGCGGTGCGCACGGAGGATCACCCGCTCGAGTACCTGGACTTCCATGGCGAGATTCCCAAGGGCCAGTACGGCGCCGGGACGATGAAGATCTGGGACACCGGCACGTTTGAGCTGCACAAGTGGGATCCGCGCAAGGTCGAGGTCACGTTCCACGGCGAGCGTCTGCACGGCCGCTACGGGCTGTTCGTGATCGGGCGCGACGAGGCGACCAAGCAGGACTGGATGATCCACCGGATGGACCCGCCGGACGACCCGGATCGGGTCGCCATGCCCGAGCGCCTGGTGCCGATGATGGCGCGACCGAGCGACAAGCTCCCACGGCCCGAGCGCGGGTGGTCCTACGAGGTCAAGTGGGACGGCGTGCGCGCCATCGCCTACGTGCAGCCCGGCCGCCTGCGTCTGGAGAGCCGAAACCTGAACGAGATCACCGACGCCTACCCCGAGGTCCGCGGCATCCTGACCGACCTGGGAATGCACGAGGCGGTGCTCGACGGCGAGATCGTGGCGTTCGACGACAACGGCCGTCCCAGCTTCGAGCGCCTTCAGCGGCGGATGCACGTCACCGCGCCCAACGCCGTACGCAGACTGATGGGATCGACGCCTGTCGTCTATGCGATTTTCGACGTGCTGTACCTCGACGGGCACTCCTTGATGGACCTCCCGTACACCGAGCGGCGCGAGCGGCTCGAGCAACTCGACCTGGGAGGGCCGGCGTGGCGCGTGCCCGCCGTGCACCGCGACGCGGGCAAGCGCCTGCTGGAGGCGACGGAGTCGCAGGGCCTCGAGGGAGTCGTCGCCAAGCGCCTGGACTCCCACTATGAGCCGGGGCGCCGCACCGGGGCGTGGCTGAAGATCAAGCACGTCCGCCGGCAGGAGCTCGTGATCGGCGGGTGGATCCCGGGCGAGGGCCGCCGGGCGAGGCGGATCGGCGCGCTGCTGATGGGCTATCACCGCGACGGCACGTTCGTCTACGCCGGGCGCGTCGGAACGGGCTTCACCGAGAAGACCCTCACCGAGCTGCACGCCAGGCTCGAGCCGCTGCGGCGCGACACGTCGCCGTTCGGGTCCGCTCCGAAGCTCCCGCGCGAGGCGGTGTTTGTCGAGCCGTCCCTGGTCGCCGAGATCGAGTTTCGCGAGTGGACGAACGAGGGAGTGCTACGCGCGCCGTCGTTCAAGGGCCTTCGCGAGGACAAGTCCCCGCGCGAGGTGGTCCTCGAGGGTTCGGGCCAGGACGCCGCCGAGGCGGTGGACCCGAGCTCGCCCGAAGCCCTGTTCGACGAGGTCGAGCAGCTGCCCGAGGGCGCCGTCGGGGTGCTGACGCAGGGGAGACGGCTGAAGATCTCCAACTGGGACAAGGTCCTGTACCCCGAGACCGGCTTCACGAAGGGCGACCTGGTCGCCTACTACGCCCGGATCGCGCCGATCGTGCTCCCGCACCTGCACGACCGGCCGCTGACCCTCAAGCGCTATCCCAACGGCGTCGACAGTCAGTACTTCTACGAGAAGCAGTCGCCCGCGCACCGGCCCGAGTGGGTGCAGACCGTGAAGATCGGCTCGATCAACTACACGCTCGCCCAGGACCGGCCCACGCTGGTGTGGCTGGCGAACCTGGCCGACATCGAGCTGCACACGTCGCTGTCGCTCGCGCACGCCACCGAGCGCCCGACAATGCTCGTGTTCGACCTCGATCCGGGAGCGCCGGCTGGAATCGTCGAGTGCTGCCGCGTCGGCATGGTGCTCCACGGCCTGTTCGATCAGATCGGCCTGCAGAGCTTTGCCAAGACGTCTGGCTCCAAGGGCCTGCAGGTGTACGTCCCGCTCAACGGCGACACCGATTACGACCAGACCAAGCCGTTCGCGCGACAGATCGCCGAGCTGCTCGAGCAGCGGATGCCAGAGCTCGTCGTGTCGCGGATGACCAAGCAGCTGCGGCCCGGCAAGGTGCTGGTCGACTGGAGCCAGAACGACATCCACAAGACCACCGTCAACGTGTACTCGGTGCGCGCCCGGGAGCGTCCCACCGTGTCCACGCCTGTCAGCTGGGACGAGGTCGCCGACGTCCAGCGCAACGGCGACGGAGAGCTCTTGACGTTCGACACCGACCAGGTGCTCGAGCGCGTGATCGAGCTCGGCGACCTGTTCGCGCCGGTCGCGAGCCTTCGACAACGGCTCCCACCGGTCGGCTGAGGCCCCGATGGCGCGAACGCTGAATCTGATCGCCGTCGCCGTGAGCGCCGCGGCGCTGACCGGTTGCGCGCGGACGACCCTGCTGATCCACCACGACGAGCCGTCGAAACCGTCGTCCACGGCCACCACCGGCACCTCGACCACGGGCACGACGACGACCACGACGACGGCGCCGAACCCGGCGGCGGTGGCGTACCTCGCGGCGCTCAGCCGCGAACAGGGCAGGCTCGCCGCCGCCGAGCGCAGGATCCCGCGGGGGCCCCGCACGCCCGCCGGACTGGCGCACTCGATCAAGCTGCTGCGCGCCGCGATCGTCCGGCTCCGACGGGACCTGCAAGGGATCTCCCCGCCTTCGCAGGTGGCCTCGCAGCACGCTCAGCTCGTGTCGATCATGCGCACGTACGCCGACCGGCTCGGTGCCGCGGCGAGCACGGCGGTGAAGCCCGGTGGCCAGCTGCGAGCGGCCAACATGCTGATCGGCGCCACGACCGCGGCGAGCGCGGCGTTCAGCTCGACGGTCAACCAGATCAGCTCCGCGTTGCACTGAACACACGACACGGGGTCCGCCGCTTTAGGATGATGGCGGGATGGATCAGATCACGCTGCGAAACCGTCTTCTGGTGGCCACGAACATGTGGCGCGAGGCAACGGGCGACCCGCTCCCGAAGCTCCCGCCCGGCGACCCCGCCGACCAGATCCAGAGCTTCGAGCTGAAGATCGTCGACCGCCTGTGGGAAGGCGCGACGCCCGAGAACGCGCGCGAGGTGGCCGATCGCACGTGGGACCTGGTCCACGACCGCGACGACTCAGACCCGGTCAAGCAGCGCGTGGTCGAGTGCCATCAGGCGCTGGCCCGGATGACGCGCCTGGGCGACTAGCCCGGCGTGGCCGCGGTAATGCACAAGCACCACTACACGCTCGAACAGGCCAGCGCGGTGCGCGGATGGGTGGCGGAGCGGATCGACTCGATTCGCCGCTCGCAGGCGAACCTGGCCGAGCTCGGCGCTCGTGCGCGCACGGCAATCAGCTCGCTCGACCCGCAGACGGGCGGCTCGTACCCAGGCAGGGAGGTTGCGACCGCGCTGGTCGCGATCAGCCGGGCGCTGAACGAGCTCGACGCGGTTGACATCGTCGTGCGCGACGTCGAGCGCGGGCTGGTCGACTTTCCGACGCTCCGCGACGGGCAGGAGGTCTACCTGTGCTGGCTGGTCGACGAGGGCGAGATCGGCTTCTGGCACGCTCCCGACGCGGGCTTCGCCGGTCGCCAACCGTTGTAGCCGGGCCGGCTCAGGTGACGCTCGGGGCGACCGGCTCGGCGTGCGCGAGCGGGTTGCGCGGCAGGCCGGCCGCGGCGTAGGCGTCGGCCTCGTCGAGCGTCTCGCGATCGAGCAGCGCGGCCACCAGCGAGTCGAGGTTTGACCGATGCTCGCGCAGCAGCTCGACGACCTCTTCGTGCGCGGTCTCGACGATGCGCTTGACCTCCGCGTCGACGACCCGCTGCGTCGCTTCAGAGGTCTCCGAGGCGCCGGGCAGCAACGGCCCCATGCCGTCGCGAGGGATCACCGCGATCGGCCCGATCTCGCGGCTCATGCCCCAGCGTCCGACCATGTGGCGCGCGATCTCGGTGAGCTGCTGGATGTCCGATTCGGCGCCCGTGGTCAGATCGCCGAGCACGATCTCCTCGGCGGCGCGGCCGCCGAGCGCCACCTTGATCCGTGCCACCAGGTAGGCCTCGTCGAAGTTGAATCGATCGGCGTCGGGTGCCGAGAACGTCACGCCGAGAGCCTGGCCGCGAGGAATGATCGACACCTTGCGGACGGGGTCGGCGCCCGGCGTGAGCATGCCGACGATCGCGTGACCCGCCTCGTGGAAGGCGGTGCGCCGCCGGTCGTCCTCGGACAGCATCACCTTGCGCTCGGCCCCGAGCACGATCCGCTCGAGCGAGTCCGAGAAGTCCTCGGTGTTCACCTGCTTGTGGCTGCGCCGTGCGGCCAGCAGCGCCGCCTCGTTGACGAGGTTGGCGAGATCGGCGCCGACCATCCCTGGAGTCGACGCGGCCATTGAGCCGAGGTCGACGCCGTCGTCGAGCGGGACCGAGCGCGTGTGCACACGCAGGATCGCCTCGCGCCCGGCACGGTCGGGTGGCTGCACGGAGACGCGGCGATCGAAGCGGCCGGGACGCAGCAGCGCCGGATCAAGGATCTCGGGACGGTTCGTCGCGGCGAGCACGATCACGCCGCTGCGCGGATCAAAGCCGTCCATCTCGGTGAGGATCTGGTTGAGCGTCTGCTCGCGCTCGTCGTGGCCGCCGGTGATGTTCGAGCCGCCTGCCGCCCGCGAGCGCCCGATCGCGTCGAGCTCGTCGATGAAGATGATCGCGGGCGAGGCGGCCTTTGCCTGCTGGAACAGATCACGCACGCGCGAGGCGCCGACGCCGACGATCATCTCGACGAACTCCGAGGCCGACATCTGAAAGAACGGGACCCCCGCCTCGCCGGCCACCGCGCGCGCCAGCAGCGTCTTGCCGGTGCCGGGCGCGCCGCTGAGCAGGACGCCGCGCGGGATGCGGCCGCCAAGCCTCAGGTACTTGTCGGGGTTCTTGAGGAAATCGACGATCTCTGTGAGCTCGTCCTTGGCCTCGTCGATCCCCGCCACGTCGGTGAACGTCACCGGCTGTTCGGCGGCCTCCACGCGGCGAGCGCGTGAGCGCCCGAATGACATCAGCCCACCGGCGCCGCCCCCGGCCGCGGCCGCCCGGCGGATCAGGAACACGAACAGAACGACGAGCAGCAGCGTCGGCCCGAATCCGAAGATCAGGCTGGTCAAAAACGAGGGGCCGGTGTCAGGGTTGTTGGCGTTGATCGTGACCTTCTGGCTCTTGAGCTCTGCGAAGAGTTCGGAGCCGTTGGCAAACGACGGGATCTGGGTGGAGAAGTACTTGGTCGCCTGCACGCCCTGCTCGTCGGCCGGGTACTTGACCGCCGTCTTGAACGTCCCCTGGATCGAGGCGTTGGTGGACGAGATCGCGCTGACGTTCCCGCTGGTGACCTCGGCCAGGAACGTCGGGCTGTAGGGGATCCGCACGCGCGCGTTGGGTTGCAATACCCGTGAGGAGACCCACAGGTTGATCGCGAGTGCCCCGATGATCAGCCCCGCGATGAGCCAGCGCTGAGTGCGCCTCGGCGACGGCGTGCCCGGTTGCTGGCGGCCGGCCTGTCCGCGCGGCGGCGGCGTCACCCGCCAGCCGGGCCCCGGAGCGCGCGCGTTCCCGCGGTCTTGCTGAGGCGCGTCGCGCCTGGCGGGGTCGTCGCTCATCCCCCTGATTGTGGCAAGCGCCTACCGCCGTTTATGAAGGTCTTCAGTGAAGACTCAGAGAGTCTCGAGGCGGCTGCGGAACGTGTCGGCGCCCTCGACGCTGGCGCCCGCGGCCCAGGCCTGATCGGCGAGCCCCCGATCGGAGGTGACCACCCGGACTCGGCTCGGGTCGGGCTCGGCGCGCAGGATCCGCACGATCTCGTCGTCGGCGGCGTTGCGCTTGGGCCGGGGGGCGTGCGCGACGACGATCACGGTCGACCGGATCGGGGGCGACGGCGGCCGCTCGAACACGACGGTCACGTCTTCGCCATCGCTGGCCGCCCAGCGCTCGAGCATGTCGACGAGCTTGAGCATCGCCGCGTCGCGGTCCTTCCACCAGGATCCGAACCCACCCCCATCCCCCCGGGTCCCGATCACGTTCATGCCGTCGACTATCCAGCGCATCGCTTCGAGCGTAGACGGGTCGCTCGGGCCCGGAGGCGAAGTGTCGCGTTTTAACCGCGACAGGCGCGGTCAGATGGCGACACTTCTCAGTCGTCGGCCCCGGGATGACGGCGGTCCCGTTTGCGTGCCGACTGGCGGCGCTTGGAATCGAGCCGGCGCTGCACCGAGGCCCGCGTCGGCTTGGTCTCGTGCCGCGGCCGCGCGACGCGCAGCGCGGACGTCAGCCGGCGCTGGAGGCGCTGCAGGGCGAGCTCGCGGTTGCGGGTCTGGCTGCGCTCGTCCTGCGCGACGGCGACGACGCGCGGGCCCAACCGCGCGATCACGCGGCGCTTCTGTTCGTCGGTCAGTGCGGTCGAAGCGCCGACGTCGAAGATCGCCTCGATGCGAGAGGCGGTGACGTTGGCGTGCTGGCCGCCCGGGCCCGACGAGCGCGAGGCGCGTAACGTGATCTCACGCAGCGGAATCGAGGCGTGGCGTCCGATCGGCATGGGGTCTTCCATCGTCCCCAAAGGATGCCTTGATCGGGTAGCAGACGAGGCGACGAAAAGTCGGGCACGCGTGATAGTTTGCGCGCCTGTAAGGCCGTCCGAGTGTTCGGATGGCGAACACAGCTGGTGCAGGCCCCCGGGGTACGTGTCAAACAGCAAAACCTCCGGTAGCAGCACTTCAAGCTACGGAGGAGTCAGGCATGCCGACAGGAACAGTCAAGTGGTTCAGTGACGAGAAGGGTTTTGGCTTCATCACGCCGGACGAGGGAAGCCGGGACCTCTTCGTTCATCACTCGAACATCAACGTAGACGGCTACCGGTCGCTCGCGGAGGGCTCGAAAGTGTCCTACGAGGAAGAGGCCGGACCCAAGGGTCCGAAGGCCGTCAACGTCAACAAGATCTGACGCGAACACAGGAGGGCCTCGCCCTCCGTCCTTCCAGGCCGCACCCGCCCGGACCGGTCTAGGATCGCCGGGATGGCGGACTGGGTAACGATCTCCTCGCTGGCGACCGCGGGAGGCACGCTCGTGCTTGCCCTCGCTACGTTCAGCTCGGTGAAATCGGCCAGCCGGTCGACGCGACTGGCCGAGCGGTCGCTGCTCGCCGGCCAGCGCCCGATCCTGATCCCGACGCACGCGGACGACGCTACGCAACCGGTCCGCTTCGGGGATGGCGTGCTGATCTATGTCCGCGGACACGCCGGGACGGTCGAGCTTCAGCGCGACAACCTCTACCTGGCGATCGGCGTTCGCAACGGCGGCAACGGGCTGGCGCTGATCCATGGGTGGCGCGTCGAGGTCGCACAGCAGACGGGCAACCGGCCGCCGTCGACCGACGAGTTCCGCCGCCAACAGCGCGACATCTACATCCCGGCGGGCGAGACCGGCTATTGGCAGGGCGCGATCCGCGATCGGTCAGATCCCGATTACGAACAGATCCGCGCCGCGATGCGTACCGGGTCAAGGATCTCGGTTGACCTGATCTACGGCGACTACGAGGGCGGCCAGCGCACGATCGCGCGAATCGGGCTGACCAGGGACGGAGACGCCGACCGCGACGATTACCTCGCCGAGGTCGGGCGCTACTGGAACGTCGATGGCATCGACCCGCGCGACCGGCCCGAGGCGCCGCCGGACCTGTCACCTTGAGGCGGCTCGCGTGTACCAATCAGTGCCCGTCCAGGGACCGGCCTACAATCGCTAGCGGGTGAGTCCGGCGCAGACGCAGAAGGTACGAGGGCATGAGCAAGACGATTGAGGAGCGCGAGCGGGTAGTCATCCGTTTCGCGGGAGACTCCGGCGACGGCATGCAGCTGGCCGGAAGCCGTTTCACCGACGCGACCGCGGTGCTGGGCAACGACCTGGCGACGCTGCCGAACTTCCCCGCCGAGATCCGCGCTCCGGCGGGTACGCTCGCCGGCGTCTCGGCGTTCCAGATCCACTTCGCCTCGCGCGACATCCTGACGCCGGGAGACGCGCCGAACGTGCTCGTCGCGATGAACCCCGCGGCGCTGAAGGCCAACCTTCCCGAGCTTGAGCGCGGCGCGACGATCATCGTCAACGAGGACGCGTTCACCAAGCGCAACCTCGAGAAGGCCGGCTACGACGCCAATCCGCTCGAGGACGGATCGCTGAGCGCCTACCGGATTCACCGGATCCCGATGACGAGTCTGACCACGAAGGCCGTCGAGGGAGTCGAGGAGGCGTCGACCCGGGACGCCGGCCGCGCGAAGAACCTGTTCGCGCTCGGCGTGCTGTCGTGGCTGTACGGCAGGCCGACGGACGTCACCAAGCGCTGGATGGAGCAGAAGTTCGGGCGCAACCCCGCGGTACTGGAAGCGAACCTGGCCGCGTTCAACGCCGGCTGGTCGTTCGGGGAGACGACGGAGCTACTCGACGTGCAATACCGGGTCAATCCGGCGACCGACGCGCGGCCGGGGACCTACCGCAACGTCAACGGGACGACGGCGCTCGCGCTCGGCCTGGTCGCCGCCAGCGTGCGCAGCCGGCTGCCGTTGCTGCTGGCCAGCTATCCGATCACTCCCGCCTCCGAGTTGCTGCACGAGCTGTCGCGGCACACCAGCTTCGGCGTGCGCACGATCCAGGCCGAGGACGAGATCGCCGCCGCCGGGATGGCGCTTGGCGCCTCGTTCGGCGGTCGGCTCGGCGTCACCGCCACGAGCGGTCCGGGCATGGACCTCAAGTCCGAGACGATCGGCCTGGCGGTCGCGCTGGAGCTGCCGATGGTGATCGTCGACGTGCAGCGCGCGGGGCCGTCGACCGGGATGCCGACCAAGACTGAGCAGTCCGACCTGCTGATGGCGCTGTACGGCCGGCACGGCGAGTCGCCGCTGCCGGTGATCGCGCCGAGCACGCCGGGGGGATGCTTCGACGCGGCGTTCGAGGCGGTCAGGGTGGCCGTCCGCTACCGGACGCCGGTGATCCTCTTGTCCGACACGTTCCTGGCGTCTTCGTCGGAGCCGTGGCAGGTTCCGGACGTGGCCGAGCTGCCGTCGATCGACCCGGGCTTTGCGGCCGCCCGCGACGGCGCGGACGAGCCGGAGTTCCTGCCCTACGGTCGCGACGAGGACCTCGCGCGACCGTGGGCGATCCCCGGAACCCCAGGCTTGCAACACCGCATCGGTGGGCTGGAGAAGACCGACGGCAGCGGCAACATCTCCTACGACGGCGCCAACCACCAGCTGATGACCGATCTGCGCGGGGCCAAGGTAGACGGGATCGACGTGCCCGCGCTCGAAGTCGACGCCGATCCCGACGCGACGCTGCTGGTGCTCGGCTGGGGATCGAGCGAAGGCACGATTCGCGCCGGCGTGCGCCGTGCGAGGCTTGCCGGTCACAAGGTCGCGTCTGCGCACGTCCGCCACCTTAACCCGCTGCCTGCAAACACCGGTGACGTGCTGCGGTCGTTTGACCGGGTGCTGGTCCCGGAGATGAACACCGGCCAGCTGGCGCAGGTGCTGCGCGCCAAGTACCTGGTCGACGTCGAGTCCTTCTGCAAAGTGCAGGGCCTGCCGCTGTATGCGGCGGAGATCGAACGCGAGATCGCGGAGCGTCAATGAGCGTCGTAACCAACGGACACGCAGGCAACGGCGGGGCGGCCCCGCTGGGCAAGGCCGACTTTCAATCTGACCAGGAGACGCGGTGGTGCCCAGGTTGTGGGGACTACGCGGTGCTGTCGGCCGTCCAGCAGTTCATGCCGGAGCTCGAGATCCCGCCGGAGCGGATCGTGTTCATCACCGGCATCGGGTGCGCGGGCCGGTTCGCCTACTACATGAACACCTACGGGATGCACGGCATCCACGGCCGCGCGCCGGCGCTGGCGACGGGGCTCGCGTCGACTCGCCCCGACCTCTCAATCTGGGTCGTGTCCGGTGACGGCGACGCGCTGTCGATCGGCGGCAACCACCTGATCCACGCGCTGCGGCGCAACGTGCCGCTGAAGATCCTGCTGTTCAACAACCAGATCTACGGCCTCACCAAGGGACAGGCGTCCCCGACGTCCGAGCTCGGCAAGATCACCAAGTCGACGCCGTTCGGCGTCGCCGACCACCCGTTCAACCCGGTCGCGCTCGCGCTCGGCGCTGAGGCTTCGTTCGTCGCGCGGACGATCGACCGCGACCGCAAGCACCTGACCGAGGTGCTGCGCGCGGCTGCCACCCACGAGGGCGCCTCGCTGGTCGAGATCTACCAGAACTGCCCGGTGTTCAACGACGGCGCGTTCGCGGCGCTAACCGAGAAGGACGTCAAGGACGCAAACCAGATCCGCCTCGAAGCAGGCAAGCCGATCCGATTCGGTGTCGAGGGCGAGCGTGGGGTCGCGCGTGGCGACGACGGAGGCTTGGCGATCGTCGACGTGGCCGACGTCGGCGAGGACGCGCTGATCGTCCACGACCCTCACCGTGCCGACCCGGGCTTGGCGTTCTCGCTTGCGCGGCTGGCCGAGGACCCCACAGGCCCGACGCCGATCGGCATCTTTCGCGACGTCGACCGTCCGGTGTTCGGGCGTACTGGCCCGGCGGTCGCCGCCAGCGCCAGCGACGAGGAGCTGACCGAGCTGATGCTCGGCAGCGACACCTGGTCGGTCGCCTGATTGAACCGGCGCGCTGGCGCCGCGTACAGCCTGTCGGTTACGATCGCCTCGGACACTCGGGGAGTCGAAGTCATGTCCGACATCGCCATCGCTGTGCGGCTCGAGGCCGACGCCGACGCCGCTGAGCTGCAAGACGCAACGTCGCAGCTGCGCCGCGAGCTGCTCGAGCTCGACGTCGACGACGTGAAGGCGCCGGACGGTGGGGAGGCGCCACCTGGCACGCGCGGAGCCGTGGGAGCCGAGATCGGGACGCTGCTGGTGGCCGCCGGCCGTGCGGCGATCGGACCGGTCGTTGCCGCGATCCAGTCGTGGGTTGCGCGGCGCGCGAGCCGCAGCGTCAAGCTCACGATCGACGGCGACTCGATCGAGGTCTCGAACGTCTCGCCCGACGATCAGCGCGAGCTGATCCAGTCGTTCCTCGCCAGGCACGCGCCCGAGTAGCCGTGACGACGACCAGGCTCACGCGCCACGCCCTGATCGTCGCAACCGCGAACTACAACGACTCACGCCTGGCCCAGCTACGGTCGCCCGCCGCCGATGCGCGGGCGCTCGCCGAGGTCCTGAGCGATCCGAGCAAAGGCGACTTCGACGTCCAGCTCGGGCTCAATGAGAGCCACTCCGAGCTGACGCGGAGGATTGCCTTGTTCTTCCGCGACCGCATCCCCAACGACCTGCTGCTGCTGCATCTGTCCTGCCATGGCGTCAAGGACGAGAACGGCGAGCTGTACCTCGCCGCCGCAGACACCGACATGGACTTGCTGAGCGCCACCGGGATCTCGGCGGCATGGCTGAACGAGCGCATCGACCGGACCAGGTCGCGGCGAACGGTGTTGCTGCTGGACTGTTGCTTCAGCGGCTCGTTCCCGGCGGGAGTGCGCCATCGAACAGGCGATGCGATGGACGCGCCCGGCCAACTTCAGGGACGTGGCCGCGCGATCATCACCGCCTCAAACGCCATGGAATACGCCTACGAGGGCGACGAGCTGACGGGGGAGGGCCGCCCCTCGTACTTCACCGAGGCCGTCGTCGAGGGTCTGCAGACCGGCAAGGCCGACCTCGACATGGATCACCTGGTATCGATCGACGACCTTTACCACTACGTGTATGACCGGGTGCGCGAGCGCACCCCGCACCAGACGCCGAGCATCAAGAGCGACGTCGAGGGAGTCCTGTATCTGGCGCGCAGCTCGTACCGGGCTGCCGCCCCTCCGGCGACGCTCGACCCCGGGCTCGTCGCTCGGACAGAGGACCGCCAGGCCGGGGTTCGCGAGAGCGCCGTTCAAGAGCTCGCCAAGCTGTTGAGCTCCGGCGATGAGTCGGTGGCCCTGGCAGCCCGCGAGCTGTTGATGATGATGGCCTCCGACGACAGCCGCCGCGTCGCCACGGCCACTCAGGCGGCACTCGAGGGCGAGACGCCCCCGTCCGAGACGCCCCCGCCCGAGGCAGCCGCACCCAGGCCACGCTCGCGGCGGCCGCTCGCGATCGGCGCCGCGCTGGCGGCGGTCGCGGTACTGGTGATCGTGGCGATCATCGCTATGAGCAGTGGTGGCGGATCCAGCAGCGGCTCGAATGAGCAATCGACGACCACGGCCGTGAACGCCTCCGACAAGATCCCCGCCGGCAATCTGATCGCGAACCCGTCGTTCGAGCAGGGCAAGTCCGGGTGGGGGACGTTTCATTCCGTGTTGTCGAGCGAGCAGGTGCCCGATGCCCCAGACGGACACCGCGTCGTCCGTGTCCTCGCGACCGGCCCCGGAGAGCTCTCGATGGACGACCCTAAGACGACCGAGACGTCTTCGGTCGCGGGCGAGCGGTACACCGCCGCAGCGTGGGTCAAAGCCGGCGACGAGACCAACGGGCGGCTGGCCTGCCTCGGCATACGCGAGTCGGACGCGCCGGACAACTTCGTGGGCGGTTCGTACTCGGCCCTGACACTGTCGAGTGCGGCTTACCGCCCGCTCCGCGTGGTCTACAAGGCGCGCGCGAGTGGCCACAGGATCGATGTGCTCGTGTACGTACCCCGCTCCACGGGCAACGCCGGCGACTCGTTCCTCGCCGACGCGATCTCGCTGACGCGCGGCGATCGTGGTTCCACGGTCGGCCCGGACTGCCCCTGAGTACCCTCAGGGCATGGGCGTTGTAGACCTCGAGCTGCTGTGGTGGGAAGGCTGCCCGTCGACCGAGCGGGCGCTGACGGAGCTGCGCGCGGCGCTCGAAGACGTCGGTCTCGGCGACGCCGAGATCCGGACGCGCGAGATCGACACCGACGTCGAGGCCGAGCAGGCCGGTTTTCGCGGCTCGCCTACGATCCTGATCGACGGCGAGGACTTCGCGGGAGCCGACGGCGACGAGATCGGCCTGGGCTGTCGTGTGTACCGCCGCCGCGACGGCAGGTTCTCGCCCACTCCAGACCCTGACGACCTGCGCGAGGCGCTGTCGCGCGCCGCCGCGCGCGAGAGGTGATCCATATGAGCGTTGCGATCGGAGACAAGGCCCCGGAATTCGAGCTCCTCGACACCGAGGGCGACTCCTGGTCGGCGCCCAACGGCGACGGCGCGAAGGCCACCGTGGTGGTGTTCACCTGCAATCACTGCCCATACGCGCTGGCGTGGCACGACCGCATCGCGGACGCGGCTCGGGATTACTCCGGCAGAGGGGTGCGCTTCCTGGCCGTCAGCTCAAACGACGCCGACCGCTACCCGCGAGACTCTTACGACGCGATGAAGGCGCGCGTGGCCAAGGAGGACTGGCCGATGCCCTACCTCTACGACCAGACGCAGGAAGTCGCGCGCGCGTACGGCGCCAAGACCACTCCGGACGTGTTCGTCGTTGACGCCGAGGGTCGCCTGCGCTACCGCGGCGCGCCAGACTCCGACTACGACGACCCGGGCCAGCAGGCGCAGTGGCTGCGCGAGGCGCTGGACGCGGTGCTCGGCGGCGAGCAGCCCGCTCGTGCGGAGACCAAGCCGGTCGGCTGCTCGATCAAGTGGAAGGCCTAGCGTTCGGCTAGGCGACGCGGCCGCCGTCGGGCTCCAGCGGGAGCCCCGCGGCCGCCCAGTCGAGCAGCCCGCCCTCCATGTTATGGGCGTCATAGCCGGCGCCGCGAAAGGCCTCGGTCGCCATCGCCGAGCGGCTGCCGGAGCGGCAGTAGAACACCACGGGCCGGTCGCGATCGATCGATTCGGCCTGGGCTGCGAGCTCGGTGAGCCCGACCAGGCGGTCGCCGGCGATCCGCCCCGCCTCGTGCTCGTAGGGCTCGCGGACGTCGATTAACTGGATTTCGCCGCGCTGCAGCAACTCTGAGACCTCCTGCGGCGTGTAGTCCGAGTCCATGGTTTGAGGGTATCGAGCGCCCGACATCCGTCCCTCGGCTTCGATACTGTGCCGCGCGAGCAATACACCCATGCCGAGTTCCCGTCCGCCCCGCGGCCGGGAAACGGGGGACCCACTGGGGGCCGGCCGGCCCCGGGGGCGAATCGCAGGATTTCCTGCGTAGCGCAAGCTCTTTCAGCGCGAGCCCGACAGCTAACCCCGTAGGCGCAAGAAAGAGAAAGGGCTCACTGTTGGCATACCCAGTTGTTGGTCGCGTAATCCTCTCGGCCGGGATCGCGACCACCGTTGCTTCGTTCTCGCTTGCCGGGACCGCCCTCGCCGCCAGCGGCGGGGCATCAGCCGGCGGCTCGGCGCCTGCCAAGCAGGTTGCCAAGCAGTCCGTCTACAAGGGGGACTCAAGGCACATGGGCGACCGTCTGCTCCGCGAGGGCATGAGCGGTCACGACGTGCGTGTTCTGCAGGACTTCCTCACGCGCGACGGCTTCCCCACCACCATCGACGGCTCGTTCGGCCCGACCACGCAGCGCAACGTGATCAGGTTCCAGCGCTCCGTGAACATGCGCCCGGACGGCGTCGTGACGTATGACGTGCAGAAGGCCCTGCGGCTCGCGGTCGCGGGCAACCCGCGGACGGTGGCCTCCACCGCTCCTGGCGCCAAGGCCGTGCTGAACTCAGACGGCACGGTCACCGCCCCGGCCAGCGCGCCGGCAGCGGTCAAGAACGCGATCGCCGCAGCGAACAGGATCGCGTTCACGCCGTATGTGTTCGGCGGCGGTCACGGCAACTTCACCTCCAGCGGCTATGACTGCTCGGGGTCGGTCAGCTACGCGCTGCACGGCGGCGGTCTGCTGTCCTCGCCCGAGGACTCGGGCCAACTCGAGTCATACGGCAGCTCCGGACCCGGCCAGTGGATCACGATCTGGGCCAACTCCGGCCACACCTACATGCAGATCGCGGGTCTGTTCTTCGACACGGGCGGCGCCACCGGCCGTGGCGGAGACCGCTGGTCAAAGACGAACAGCTCGGGCACGAGCGGCTACGTCGTTCGTCACCCCTCGGGCTACTGAGTCACTTCAGGCAGTTGATCGGGCGGCTCTAATTGAGCCGCTCGATCAGCATCGCCTGGCCCATCCCTCCGGCCACGCACATCGACTCGATGCCGTAGGTCCCGTCGAGCTTGCGCAGGCCGTTGATCAGCGTGGTCATGATCCTCGCGCCGGTCATCCCGAACGGGTGACCGAGCGCGATCGCCCCGCCGAACGGGTTGAGCTTCTCCTCGGGGATCCCAAGCTCGTCCTTGCAGGGCACGATCTGCGCTGCGAAGGCCTCGTTGATCTCGACGATGTCGATGTCGTCGATCTTCATGCCGGCCTGCGCGAGCAGCGCCTGAATCGCCGGGATCGGGCCGAGGCCCATGATCTCGGGGCGGATCGCGGCGACGGTCGACGCGAGGATCCGCGCCTTGGGCTTGAGGCCGAGCTCCTTCGCTCGGTCCTCTGACATCACGAGCACGGCGGCGGCGCCGTCGTTGAGGGGGCAGGCGTTGCCTGCGGTCACGGTGCCGTCGGGCCGGAACGCCGGCTTGAGCTTGGCGAGCACCTCCATCGTCGTCCCGGCGCGAGGGCCGTCGTCCTTGGAGACGACTGAGTCGGGCACGTCGATCTCGTTGCCCTCCTTGTCGACGTCCTTGTGGGCGGGTACGGGCACCGGGACGATCTCCTCGTCGAAGTGGCCCGAGTCGCGCGCGTCGACCGCGCGGGACTGGGAGATCACCGCCCACTCGTCCTGCTGCTCGCGCGTCACGTTGCAGCGGTCGGCGACGTTCTCGGCAGTCATCCCCATCGGGATGTAGACGTCATAGGCCGAGCCATCCGAGCCGTCGAGCTGCGGGTGCTTGGTCTCCTCCATCATCCCCGCGCCCAGGCCGGCGCGCGAGACCGCTTCGACGCCGGCGGCGATGTACTGGTCGCCCTCGCCCGCCTTGATCGCATGAAACGCCATCCGAAGCGTCTGCAGCGATGATGCGCAGAAGCGGTTGACCGTGCAGGCGGGGACGTGGTGGTTGAGGCCCGCCAGCAGCGAGGCGTTGCGGCCGACGTTGTAGCCCTGCTCGCCGATGCTCGAGGCCGCGCCCATCATCACGTCCTTGGTCTGCGAGAAGTCGACCTCCGGGTTTCGCTCGATCAGCGTGCGGATCGGTAGAGCCGCCAGGTCGTCGGCGCGCACTGTCTTGAGCGAGCCCTTGCCGGCTCGGCCGATGGGAGTTCTGATGGCGTCGACGATGACGGCTTCTGGCATGTGAATCGCTCCTGCTCGTTTTCGGGGTGGGGCGCGGGATCGTAGTTGCCGCCGACCCTCGCCGCGCAGTACGCTGCGCGCGGGCCAAGGAGGCGCCAGGGAGTCGTTTAGAGGGCCGCGTAGGGAGGACGGGCCGGATTGGTTGGGCGCTATTGGTGGCCGCTACAGCCCGAGGCGCCGCACGCCCTTCTCGTCCCACCCGAGATGGTGGGCGAGTTCGTGGCGCACCGTGCGTGTGACCTGAGCCTTGAGCAGCTCCGGGTCGTGACCGAAGTCGCGCAGCAGCGTGTCGCGGAAGATCACGATCCGGTCGTGGAAGTAATCCTGCGCGATCGTGTCTCCCTGGTAGAGGCCGTACGCGCGCTGGCGCCGCCCGCCGTCGGAGATCACGATCGCGACGTGCTCGAGCGCCCGGTGAAACTCCAGCGGCAGCTCGTCGATCGCGCTGCGGACGAGCGCCCTGAAGTCCTCGTCCTCGTATGGATCGAACAGGTCCTCGTCATCGACGTCGTAATCGGTGTCGTCAAGCGCGTCACCGGCCGCGATCCGCTCAGCGCGCTGAACGATCGCCTCGAAGTCCATCTCGGACTCGGGCTCGCGCCAGCCGGCCAGCCGGATCATCGTCAGCACCACCGCCCCGCCGATGATCACGGCGCCCGCGCCGAACACGGCGAGCCCTTGGATCAGACGTACGGGGAACGAGTCGCTGAAGCCGGCGATCAGGCTGGCGGCCCCCAACGCCAAGGTCAACGCTGCGAGCGCCGAGATGAGGATCCTTCGCAATGTTGGCTGCTGCCCCGGCATCCCTGGAACTGCCTCCTACCGCATGGTCCTGGCGATCACGAGTCGCTGGATCTCGTTGGTCCCCTCGTAGATCTGCGTGATCTTGGCGTCGCGCAGCATCCGCTCGACCGGGTACTCCTTGACATAGCCGTAGCCGCCGAGCACCTGTACGGCCTCGACGGTGACGCGCATCGCCACGTCGGAGCAGAACAGCT
>Ga0207693_10001774_pt1 | contig 18922 bp, 15 predicted proteins | sample LARL81metaG_FD_184347 | JGI IMG/M metagenome (GOLD analysis project Ga0207693, IMG submission 184347) | Corn, switchgrass and miscanthus rhizosphere microbial communities from Kellogg Biological Station, Michigan, USA - LAR L8-1 metaG... | ecosystem: Host-associated > Plants > Roots >...
TAGCGCCCATGAGTGGAGCCTCGGAGCTCTTCATGCTCGACCAGCAGTCACGCAGCTTGATCCGGTCGGCTTTCACATTGCTGCCGTCGACGCCGGTGCTCTTGATGCACTCCCGCATCAGGTAGAGCGTGTCATACATTTCGGCCGAGGCATTGCTCGGCTTTTGCTTGTAGCGCTTCTCGTAGTCCGACACCCAGGCCGCCACCTTCGGCTCCGGATTGGCGGCAAAGAAATCCGAGCCGGTGAGCACTCCGTCCGTCCCGGCGCCGCCAATCTGGATGAATCGCGGATCGTTGACGCCGACGCCGGCGATGATCGGCTGCTTCATGCCCTGTTTGCGAATTTCGGCAACGGCATGCCCGGCTTCGTTGTAGAGCGCGGATACCACAAGCCCGTCCGGATTGAGCGCCTTGGCGCGCGTGACCTGCGCGGAATAGTCGATGTCGCCGGTCTGAAAGGAGACTGTGTCGAGGACCTCGATGCCGCGCTCGTTCAGCAGCTTCGGAAATATCGTTTTGCCGTCGAAGCTCGACACCGCGTCCTTCGCGTCCATGAAGATCACCACCTTCTTGATGGGGGAGGACTGCTGCTTCTTCAGCCATATCTCGAGCAGCGGCCGGTACACATTCTCGGTCGTCAAAGCAAAGCGGAACGCCCAGGGCCGGTTCGCAGCGGCGATGCCGGCCTTGGCCGCCATCGGCGTCACCATGGGCGTTTCCCCGCGGACCGCCAGCGGAAACGCCACCTCGGCTTCCGCGCTGAACTGCGGGCCGACGATCGCTACGACCTGGTCGGAATCGATCAGCCTGCGCGTCAGGTTGATGGCATCGGTGTTCTCGCCGCGCGTGTCGTAAATCACCAGCTTCATGTTGTCGGCCTTGCCGCCGAGGTCGGCGTATTTCTCCAGGAACATGTTGATCGCGTTCTGCTGCTGCTGGCCGTATGAGGCACCCTTGCCGGAGGACGGGATGAGGATCCCGATCGCGACGTCAGCTTGTGCCGGGACGACTGCGATCAGTGTCGAGGCAATGGCAGCGGCGCCCATCATCTTCCTGCTGGTGGTCATGGCACATGTCCTTCGCGATGGAATGGGGGAGATCGTCGACGTCAAGGCTACGTTTTCCGCGTCGTTTCGGTCAATTGCGGATCCGGCGATAATGCCTGTCCGCGGGGTCGCATCCTGCGCCAGCCGGTCCATAATGGTGTGCAACGAGATCGCGATCCCGCTCATCCCGCTCAGGAGGCATGTTTGACGGACCAGAAGCCCGCACCAGATTTCTCAATCTGGAGCTTTTGTTACGCGAAAGGACAGGTGCCGCGGGACTTCATAGAAGGCTCGCCGGTCGGGAGCAATCAGGGACTTTTGCAAATCCCGATGGTTTATTCGGTCGTGGCGCCCGCACCCTTATCGGGGCGGCCGCATGTCTTCCTCGTCGACACCGGGTTCGCGTCGGGCCGATCCATGACAGGCCGGCAGTTTACCGACTTTGAAATGCCTGCCGAAATTCTGAGCAAGGTCGAGCTCGAGCCGAAGGACGTGAAAACGATTCTGCTGACCCACCTGCACTTCGATCACGTCGGCAACATCGGCGCATTCAAGGATGCGACGATCCTGCTGCAACGGTCCGAATATGAAGGCTGGAAGCGCGCCTTGAAGATGCTGCCAGACGAGCCCACCGACAAACGAAACTGGATCCTGTCATCGATGAATCTGGACGACATTGTCCAATTCGATCGCGCCATCGCAGATGGGCGAGTGAAGTTGGTCGAGGGCGTGCATGAGGTGTGTCCGGGCATAAGACTGCATCTTGCGGCAGACACCCACACGTTCGGATCACAATGGGTCGAGATCCTCACCCCGGAAGGTCCTTATGTGGTGGCCGGCGACGTCATCGCCTCGTTTGCCAATGTCGAGCGCATGTGGCCACCTGGGTACCATCAGGGCAATTGCTGGAATCTGCTTGCCGCCTACCGCGATATCCAAAGCATCGCCGGGCAGTCGCAGTGGCGCCGAATCGTTCCCGGCCACGATATGGAATTGTTCCGGCGGATGCCGAGCTGGAACACGGGATGCAATCCGGCTGCCGAGGTGCACTTGGCCGCGCGCCAGCGTTCCTATGTGGAGCGCTGATGCCAATCAGGAGCCGAGCTACTACAGCGGTTCCCGTTGATATTGCAAAATCTTCGCCTGCCATTTCACCACTTCACGCCAGGGCTCATCGGCGGGCATCTTGCTCGAGTAGCCCCGCTGGTCGAACGTCAGCGATGGGTCGTGCGCGGGAAGCGGTTTGCCCTGCGCCAGATCGTCCAGCTTCTCGAGAAGCAGTCGGCGATAGAAGATCACCGCCTTGTCGCTGGTGCCGAGATGCTCCTTGGTCCGGTCACAGATCGGTCCCATGCCTTCCTGCATCGCGCGGTCCTGGATCGAGGCCCCGATCACACCGGAGAAATTGCCGCCCTCCATCAATTTGCGATCCTGCAAGTGCATGTTGGCGACCGTGTGTACCGTCTTGTAACCGGGCGGCGAGGTCCGATGCCCCCAGTTGGCATAGATCGCTTCGCTGTCGAGCGGCCGATCCGGATCGAAGTGAATATAGAAGGTAAAGCAGCTCTCGTCGTCGATAGGATGCCATGCCTTGAAAAGTTGCGACTCGTGCGCGCCGGTCGCGATGTAGCAGTAGAACGGCGCCACCCATTCGAAAATCCGCACGTACTTGCTGTCGGGATCGGCGATTTTCCGGATCGCCGCATGGCGCATCAAGTAGGGCGTTTCCTCGCATACGATATCGGGGCTCCCATCAGACATGATGTCGGCGATGGATTGCCACCCGGCCCCCGTCCAGCTCTTCTTGTCGTCGAGCTCCAAGTCGCGGTGCAGGTAGTTGGGATGCGCCGGATCGAGATCGCCCTCGACGCCCTGCAGATAATTGGTGGCTTGATACATCTTGACGACGAGCAGCCGGTCGAGCGGCAAGTCGAGCCACGGAAACTTCGGAAACGGCGGCTCGAGCTCGCGCGGCCCCATATAGGTCCAGATCAGCCCGCCGGCCTCGCGCACCGGATACGACGCCACGCTGAGCTTCTTGGCGAACGTACGCGCCGACGGCTCGGGCGGCGACTCCAGGACGCGGCCGTCGCACGCAACCTTCCAGCCATGATAGAGGCAGCGCAGACCGCCCGGCTCATTTCGCCCGTAAGCCAGAGAGGCGCGCCGATGCGGGCAGAACTCGTCGATCAGGCCAAGCTCGCCGTCGCAGGAACGGAACAGCACGAGGCGTTCGCCCAGCAGCTTGACCCGGGCGGGTGCGCCGCCGGGCATCGGGATCTCCTCGGACTTGGCGGCCGGAATCCAATAGCGGCGCATGAACTCGCCCATCGGGGTGCCCCTGCCGACCTCAGTCAGCACCTTGTTTTTCTTGGCCGTCAGCATGGGAAGTCTCCGACCGTGCGTCGCGGACCCGCACGAATTATACCACGCGAACGATGTATCCTGCACGGTCGGTCGCAACACGGTCGGCGCATCGGAGCCCGCCCGTCCGCACTGGTCTTTCAACCAGTTCGGAAGATGCCTATCATCAAGTCAGTTCAGGTTGCCCGGGAATGCCGGATCATATCTGGGGAGACATCAAAAATGCCACGCAGACCGATACTTCTCGCTTCCGCGGCCACTCTTGTCTTGACGCTTGCCGCGCCGGCCTCCGCGCAGCTGTTGCAACACAAGGACCTGAGCCTTTCCGTCGCGCTCGCCATCGCCAATGGCGCGCTCGATGCCTGTAAGGCGATGGGTTACGCCGCATCCGTGGTTGTGGTTGATCGCGGCGGCGACACGCTGGTGGCGCTGCGCGGCGATGGTTCCGGTCCGCATACAGTCGAGAACGCGCGGCGCAAGGCCTACACTGCGAACACGTTCAAGATGACCACCGAGGCCTTCCTTCAGGAAATGAAGACGCGGCCGGTGCGGCGCGAGCAGACCACGCTACCTAACGTGATCGCGATCAATGGCGGCGTGCCTATCAAGGTCGGCGATGACGTGATCGGCGGCGTTGGCCTGTCCGGCTCGCCCGGCAAAGACGAGGAGTGCGTGAACGCCGGGCTCGAAAAGGTGAAGCAGCAGCTACAATAGCCGCGTACCCTTCGCTTAGATTGACAGGGATGCTACTGGTCGCAACTCTGGCCTCCGACGCCGTTCCAACACCGCCTGGCGAAAGTGCTATCGTTCAGGCCGTTCGCGTGGTTTTGAGCGTCGCGGAGGCTGCATGCGGCGACGACAGTTCATATCGCTTCTAGGTGGCGCAGCCGCAGTATGGCCACTTGTGGCGGGCGCACAACAACGCCCTGCAAAGCTCCCGCTAATCGGCATTATCGACGATGGACCCATTTGGAAGCATTTCCGCCTGGCATTACACGACCTCGGCTACATCGAGGGTCAGACCATCGCGTTTGAATACCGGAGGGCGGAAGGGAAGCCCGACCGCCTCACCGCAGCCGCGACGGAGTTGGTGCGTCTCCCTGTCGATGTAATTGCCGTGTACGGTACGGCAGCCGCCGGCGCGGCAATGGCGGCAACAAAGACCATCCCCATTGTCGCGATTTCGGTCGGTGATCCGGTGAGGGGCGGCCTCGTGGGGAGTCTTGCACGTCCCGGCGGTAATCTCACGGGTAATACCGTGCTCGGTCCAGACATTGGCGCCAAACGGACGCAGCTCCTCAAGGAGGTCATCCCTGCGGTTTCGCGGGTGGCTTTCCTCTTGAATCCGGATAATGCCTCGCATGTCGCCTACCGCGAAGAACTCCGCGCTGCAGCGCCGGGGTTGGGAGTACAAATGATTTTCGTGCGGATGGGCAGTTCCGACGAGTTCGAAAGTGCCTTCGCGGCAATGATGCAGGAGCGCCCCGATGCTTTCACGATGACCGGCGATCCCTTCCATCAGCTCCACGTCCCATGGATCCTCGACTTCTTGGCCAGGCATCGCCTGCCTGCCATGTATCAGCTGAGGGAAAATGTGCTCGCTGGCGGACTGATGTCTTACGGAGCGAGTCAGCCAGACTTGTTTCGGCGTGCCACCGGATACGTGCACAAGATTTTGCAAGGCACCAAGCCGGCGGACTTACCCGTGGAGCAGCCGGTCAAATTCGATCTGGTGGTCAACCTCAGGACCGCAAAGGCACTCGGCTTGACGATGCCCGAATCCTTCTTGCTGCGCGCCGACGAGGTAATCGAATAGAGGTGGTGTTTATGGCACATCGGGTAAATGCCTATGAGGCTGCCGCTGCAAACACCTTGCGCGATTCCACCTCGATGAGTTGCGTGATTGCGCGCCGATAGTGATTGAACCCGTCCGATGTTGAATCGCGTGGCCGCGGCAGCTCAATGGGCACAATCGCCTTCACCACTCCCGGCCGCGCCGTCATCACTGTGACGCGATCGGCGAGGTAAATGGCCTCGTCGACGCTGTGGGTAACGAACACGACAGTTTTGAGCGTTTGCATCCAGAGGCGCTGCAATTCCTCTTGCAGGATCGTGCGCGTCTGTGCATCAACGGCGGCGAATGGCTCATCCATCAGCAGAATCTTCGGGTCGATCGCCAACACCCTTATCAACGCAACTCGCTGGCGCATGCCGCCGGAGAGCTCGTGAGGGAAGCGACGCTCGAACCCGCTCAGCCCGACCATGGCGAGAAAGCGTTGCGCGACCGCGTGCGTTTCGCTCTTGGCGAGGCCCTTCTCGCGCAGGCCGTACTCTACGTTCTGCTGGATGTTGAGCCAGGGAAACAGCGCATAGTCCTGGAACACAACGCCGCGATCCGGCCCCGGGCGCTCGATCGGAACGCCGTTGAGAAGCACTTTGCCGGCGTCGGGCTTCTCGAAGCCGGCAAGAATGTTGAGCAGGGTCGATTTCCCGCAGCCGCTCGGGCCGAGCAGGGTCAAGAACTCTCGGGGCTCAATGGCGAGCGTAAGCCCATCGAGCGCCAGGACCTCGGTGCCTTCGGCGGCGTCGCGATACGTCTTGCGCACCGATTGGCATTCGATCCGGCCAGCAGCGCTCTGTCCTAGCGTGCCCGCAGCCCCGTATTCCACCGCAGCAGTCTCCGATTGAGCACAAGGAGCATCCGGTCGCTCGCGAGGCCAAGCAGCCCCATCGTGAACATCGCAGCAATAATGAGGTCGATGCGCACGAATTGATATGCCGTCCACATCGCGTAGCCGATGCCGCCTTTCACCGCGAGCATCTCGGACACGATCACCAGCACCCAGGCGATGCCGAGCCCGACCCGCAGCCCATTGAAGATGTAGGGCAGCGCCGAGGGGAGCACGACCCGGAGCAGCAGCATGCGCGGCGATGTGCCCAGCATCAATGCGGCGCGCACCAGGTTCTTTGGGGTCTGCTCCGCGCCAATCGTACAGCTCACCACGATCGGAAAGAACGAGCCCATGGCAATGAGAAAGATCGCGGCACTCTCGCGAATGCCGAAAATAAAGGTCGCGAACGGCAGCCATGCCGTCATTGGAATCGGGCGCAGCCCCTGCACGATCGGGTCGAGCATATCTTTGATGAGCTCGAACCAGCCGATCAGCACGCCGACGCTGATGCCTATCCCGGAGGCGACCGCGAAACCCACCAGCACGCGCCAGGCGCTGAGCCAGACGTATTCCAGCCAGGTCCCGGAGTACCAGGCGAGCTCGGAACGCGCTCCAAAGATCCATTCCCACCAGGACCGGAGCACGGTCATCGGGGAGGGCACGAAGCTTGGATCGAAGATGCCTGCCGTGGAAGCGTACTGCCAAAGTGCGAGCAGCACGACCGGCAGCAGAGCGCGTCTTGCCATGCGGTGCCACGCCAGCCGCCCGGGCGCATGCGGGAGTGCGAGTCGCCATTGGCCAAGCGGTCGGCGCGTTTTTTCCGATATCGCCTCGCGGCCGTTTATGCTGGCGCGTCTAGCGTCCATATGTGCCGAGCTGCTCGACTGATTCTCCCGTGGCTTCTGCCAGATAGCTGAGGTCGAAATAGACGGGCACCTTGCTACTGGCGTCAGCTCTGGTGAATCCGAATTTTGGGCCCTGCTTGGCGACATTGACCGCATTCAGGATGTCCACGCGATAGGTCCAACCCGAATGCCGCATGGACTCGCTCAGGACGGCCGGTGCACCTCCGGTATATTGCGCGACGAGCGCAAGAGTTTTGTCCGGATTCTTACGGTAGTAGTCCATCGCCTCGACATAGGCCTTGAGAAAGTTGACTGCTGATTTGCGGTCCTTGAGAAACTCGGTATTGGCTGCAAGCAGCTGGTTACCCGCACCGAATTCCTTTGTGTCGCCGATATCGCAGCATTCCGGATAGTATCCGTAGCCTTCGATAACCGCGCGATCGATCACGGGCGACCACATCACGAACCCATCGAGGTCGCCGCTCTTGAGCGCAGCCAGCTCAGGAGCTCCGGCCGGAGTGATGTTGACGAGGTTCACCTTTGACAGGTCCACCGTGTTGATCTCGGCCGCAAGCGTGAACAGGATGGCGGCATAGGATCCAGGCGGGCGGCCGATCTTCTTTCCTTCAATGTCCTTCCAGGATTTCAGCTCGACCCCTTTGCGCATGATCAGGTTCTGACCCGCAACGTACATGCCCGCTATGATCTTCACATTGCCGATATTCTGCTCGGCCATGACGGCAGCGGTCTGATAGCCGACCGAGCCGACCTCGACTGCCCCGGTCTGGATGTTGCGCTGCTGATCCGCGTTGGTCATCGCATCGAGGACCTGCGCACGCAGGCCATATTTTTCGCCAATCGGATTCAACCCCCAGATGAAGGGAGCGGAAAGGCTGCGCGACAGCGTGGCGCGCACAAGCTTGAGATCGCCTTCCCCCGCTTTCATCGGTGCAGTCCAAGCGATGGTCAGGGCAGAGGCGATCAGCGCTCGTCCCAAAGCTGACGTCCCATATCGAAATCCGCTCATCTCACTCTCCCGCGACCGCGTGCGCACGGTGCGCGCCTAGCGGGTGAAGGACCTGTGGCGCGCGCGCTTTTGCCCACTCTACCGAACCGTAGGGGCTGCAGCGTGCGAGGAGAAGGCTCATTTTCGCAACGTATCGAGTTGATTGATCGGCTTGCCGGTGGCCTCAGAAAGATAGCTGAGATCAAAATAGGATGCGACCTTGTCGCTCATATCAGCCTTGGTGAAGCCGAACTTGGGTCCTTCCTTGGCAATGGCAACCGCGGTCGGTATGTCGACCCGGTGCTCCAGGGTGGCGTGTTTGAGCGCCTCGACGATCACGTCCTTGCCGACGCCCGTGAACTGGATGATGACCTCGATGGCTTTGTCCCGGTTCTGCCGGTAATAATTCTCTGCCTCCACATAAGCCTTGAGGAAATTCACGGCGGTCTGGCGGTTCTTCAGAAATTCCGTGTTTGCGGCGAGCAGCTGGTTGCGACCAGCGAAGGTAGGGGTCGAGGAAATATCGCAGCACGCTGGATAGTAGGCATAACCTTCGACCACGCCGCGATCGACGGTCGGCGAGAACATCACGAGCCCGTCGAGATCGCCGTTCCGAAGCGCCTGCAGCTCTGCCGTGCCTGCCGCGGTCACATTGATCAGATTGATCTTGGAAACGTCGACGTTGTTGGCCTCGGCCGCCAGAATGAACAATATCTGCGCAAATGTCCCCGGTGCGCGGCCGATCTTCTTGCCTTCCAAGTCCTTCCAGGTTTTGAGGTCTACGCCCTTGCGCATGATCAAGTTCTGTCCGCCTAGATAGAGCCCGGAGATGACCTTGACGTTGGTGACGTTCTGCTCCGCCATGATGGCCGGGTTCTGATACCCCTGGGTTGCGACTTCCGCGCCGCCAACCTGGAGCGCGCGCTGCTGATCGGCGTTGGTCATGGCGGCGACCATTTCAGTGCGCAGGCCATGTTTTTCCGCGAACGGCCCGAGGCCCCACAGTGCGACGAAATGGATCCCACGCGCCGATGCGATGCGGATCGGCTTCTTGTCCTGCTGCGCGCGTGCGGGGTAGCTGCTCAGGCCGAGCAGCAATATTGCCGTTGGGATAATCACCGCGGCAGCAATCGACCGAAATCCCTGCATGATCTTGCCTTTCTCCAATGCCTAACCGAGCACGCTGGCCACCGGGATGATTTCCTCCGCCGGCCAGCTGCTCAGAATGCGGTTGCCAGTCTCGGTCACCAAAACCATCTCTTCGAGCCGGACGCCGCCGTAGCCCCATTCGCCTTCGCGGCATTCCACCGCCACCACCATCCCCGGCTCGAGTGTCTGCGGATGATCGAAGGACCAGATTCGACTGATAACGGGCTCCTCGTACGTCATGCCGATTCCGTGACCAACTTCCGCCACCACCAGCGATTGCTCCGCTGGATAACCCCAGGTGTTCGATGGCAGCAGCGCCTTTGCCGCATCGGCCGTGGTCGCCCCCGGCTTCATCGCATCGATGATGGCATATACGCGGTCACGGCAGCGTGCGTAAAAGTCGCGCTCTTTGCGGTTGGGTTTTCGGCCCAAGATAAAGCTCCGATAGATGCAAACCCGATAACCTGCAAACGTCGTGCCACACGTGTTCACCACTACAAGATCGCCGGCGTCGACAATGCGATCAGTATTGCCGTGGTGGTAGACGTCATAAGTATTCAGCTTCGAGCGCACGCCGCCGGAAGCGAATTCGGCTCCGGCGCGAATCATGGCCTCGTGCATGGCGGCGCCGCCATCGCGTTCGCGCATCCCCGGTTTGAAATCCATGAAGCTGGCGTAACCGTTGTTGGAAATGGCGATTGCCGTCTCGATGCACGCAAGCTCGTCCAGTGTCTTGCAGCGGCGCGCCTCCATGATCGCCGGTTTTACGTCAACCAGGTCCACGCCTTCCGCCCGCAATGCCGCGCGCCCCACCTCGTCGAGCGCATCGATACCGATGCGCTCGCCGAAAACACCGTCCGCTTTGAGGTCGGCGACAATGCTCGACGCAAAGCGCTTGGCTTCCTGCTGTGCTCCTTCTGGCCCGCAGATCGAGTCAAGCCACGAATAGGAAAAACGAATGTTTTCCGGCTTGAGCCACGGGCAGTATAGCTTCTGATGCTCGACCATGTCGCCAAGCTCGTAGAGAATGGGATCGTGCTCGGCGAAAACGAGGGCGTAGCTGAGTTGGGGACAAAAGGCGTGCCCTTTCACCGCAATGGTGTAACGCATGTTTTCGGGCCGCACGAACAAAGCAGCTGCCATGTCGTAACGCTTGAGTGCCGCCTGTGCCTTGCGCAGACGCTCCGAGCGCATGCGTTCGAAATTGATGCCGGCGAGATAGTCGGTGCTCCCGACGCTGTACGGATTGGGCAGCGTGTAAGAGCCGAGCATCATTTCATTGTGCTCCTTTGGCGTGGCGGCAGGCGTCCGCATTATCTTGGGTGTGCGGTCTCGGCTAAACGCTCAGCTGTCCAATCGGCGGTCAGGGGTCGGAACTTGTAGCTGATGTTGAAGCATACGTGGTTGCCCTCCTCGAACACGACAAATTCTGTCGGGCCGCCCGCTGCGCGGGCCAGGCGCTCGCCCTCGGCCACTGGAATCATTTTGTCGCCGGCGCCGTACACGACGAGCAGCGGACATTTGATCCGCTGCGCCACACCCTCGAGGGTGAGGCCACGCGCGATCTCCCGCGCTTCATCCAACGAGCTGGCATGGCTCCTGACGCGGAACGTCTCCTGCGAGGCCGCGGGCATTGTCGGCAGCACGGCACCGAAATCGAACGGCCCGCAGTTCGACACACAGGCCTTGATGCGCGGCTCGAAGGCAGCAGCCAGCGGCGCATAGAGCGCGCCCAGGCTCTGACCGACCACGGCGATGTTGCGGCCGTCCACGTCGGTGCGCGCTTCCAGAAGATCGAGGACGGCTCCGATCACCTTTCCCCATTGCGCGGTGATCGGGAGCTTGAATGCGGTCTCTCCCTGTCCGGGTCCGTCGAGCGCCAGAGTTGCAACTCCGCGACGCAGAAAGGCATCGCACCATGTATGCAGCTCCTCCTTGCACGCGTCGAGGCCCGGCAGAATGATCGCGACGGGCGGACGCGCCGTATGCGCAGGCCGCCGCAGATTGCCGGCCAGCTCCGCGCTGCCAAAAGGAATAGTGATGCGCTCAACCGGCGGATCGACCATTGCCGCCGCGGCCTGATAACAGGCCAGCATGCGCCTATGCGCCGCAAGGTATTGCGCCGCATCGTGGGCAAACAGATGTTTGGCGTAGTGATAGTAAATCGACGCGCGCAGATTGCCCTCGGATGCGGTGATCGTGCGATCGCGCTTTGCAGCGTCCGCCGCCCAGTCTTCGTGGCGTGCGGCTTCCTCGCTCCAGATGCGGCACCAGTCCTCCCAGCGGTCGATCCTTTGTACCAACCGTTGCAGATCGTTCGGATCCACGCCCGTCGCCAAATAGCGCGGCGTCATGTGCGCAAAAACCAGATCGACCTGCGGATCGCGCGACATCGAGCTCAAGCCCTCGCAGAGCGACGCCGGCTGACCGCGCTCGCTTCACGCAGGCCGGCGCGCTCCAGCCGCGGCAGCACCTCCTGGATGAAATACGGCATGGCTGCGAGGTAATCCAGAAAACAGATGGATGCGCCGGCGAGCCCGGCCGAGCTCATCTCGATCATCTCCTCGGCCACGTCGTCGGGCGTACCGACGATGATGTAGCAGCCGGGGAAAGTACCGGGATAAACCTTGCCGCGCTTGCGCGTATTGGCTTGGGGATTGGTGTCGGGCCGCTCAGCCTTGGAGGTATCGCTGCCGGCGGTCGCTACTTTTTGCTGCACGATGTACGCGAGCGATTCCCGGTCCGCCATCTCCTCGGCATAGTAATAGTAGAAGTCTTCCGCCTCCTTGCGCGTCGGTCGGCACACAATATGGCACGTTGTGAAGACCTGGACCTTGCGGCCATATCGCGCGGCAAAATCATGCACGCTTCTGACGATTGCCGGCGCCCGCTCCATGTTGGAAACCGAGGTGAAGAGGAGGTCAGCCGCTTGGGCGGCGAAGTCACGGCCCTTGGGGGAAAACCCAGCGGACATGATGGGCGGTCGAGGTCGCTGCACGGCGAGCGGGTTCGTCGTGAGGCCGCGGAGCTTGTAGAACTCGCCGTCCCAGTCGAACGGCGGCCCTCCCTCCAAGAGCTGGGCGTAGATCCTGAACCATTCGAGCCCCTGGTCATACCGGGACTCCGGATCGATTGTGACACCATGCACATCGAACTCGTCCTGGTTCCAGCCGCATACGATGTTGAGCCCGGCACGGCCGTGTGTCACGTGATCAATCGTCGCGATGCATTTGGCGACGAAAGCGGGCGTGGCTAGGGGCACGTGAACGGTTGAGAACAGGCCGATCCGCTTGGTCAGCGCGCCGATGGCAGCGCTGTGCGTCATAGTCTCGAACGAGCGGCCAAGGTTGTCCGCTTCGCCGCTCAGCCCGCGCCATTTCGCGACGGGGAGAATAAAATCAATGCCGGCCTCATCCGCCATGACGCAGGCTTTGACTATGTCGTCCCACTCGCACTGCCAGCGTTCCGGCGCCTTGCTGATGGTGAAGCCGCCATCGCAGTTCGCATTGAACAGGCCGAATTTGAATCTGTTCGGACCCAGAATGGGATTTGGCATGCGCTCCATTCAGTCCCTCGGAATCACCATGGGTGAGGCTTCCGTGCTGATGCTAATCATTCTCTTCGGGCACGGATCTCACGAGGCAAGCCGAAGCAGGCGATCCGCGTTGCCGTGCAGGATTTTTGCCTTGTCTGCGTCGCTGATGCGGGCGGCGCGGATGAATGCGACTCCCTCCGCGCTCGAATTGTAAGGATAATCTACCGCGAACATGATCCTGTCGATACCAAGCTCGGCGATGCAGCAGGCGAGGGCCGATTGCTGGAAGTTGCCGCTGGTGGTGAGGTAGAAATGCTCGCGAAACGTATCGGCGAAAGCCGACTTGCCCCCGACATTGCGGATGATCCAGTCGCAGCGCCACAGCGTGAATGGAATGGTCTCGCCGAGGTGCCCCAAAATGATCTTGAGCTTCGGATAGACGTCGAACAGCCCGCTCACGACGAGCCGGATGGCCGCAATGGCTGTTTCAGCGGTGAATCCCCATGCCACAGACAGGAACGGGAAATCGCCTCGACGATAGTCTGAATAGTAGGCTTGGCTGACGGCAGGGTGCGGAATGCCGGGATGGATATAGATCGGCACGTCGAGCGCCTGCGCCCGCTCGAAAATGCACCAGAAGCGCTTCTCGTCGAGAAAGGCTCCTGCGGTCAGGCCATTGATCAGGGCGCCCTTGAAGCCATGACGCGTGACCATGCGCTCGAGCTCGTCGGCTGCGGCCTTGGGGTCGACCGTGGGCAGCTCGGCAAAGCCCGCGAACCGTGATGGGTGTGCGCAGATCGCTGCATGCAGCGCGTCATTAGCTTTACGTGCCATGACCACCGCGGTCTCGGCATCGAATATCTGTGTCCCCGGCTGCATATGCGAGATCACCTGCATGTCGATACCCGCGGTATCCATGTCTTGAAGCCGGATCTCGCCAAGGTCATCAAGTTGCTGCGCGGGCGTGTGGGCAGAGATGCCCCGGGGGCCGCTGTAGCGGTCGCGCAACTCGGGAATCCAGAAGTGTTCCTCGATAGCCACTACTCTTTCCTCGGCCAACATCGTCTTCCTCTGTGACGCTGTGCAATACCCCTTTCATAGCAACTTCGGAAACGCAACGCCGCTGGCTAGTACTGCGTTTCCGAGGTTGGAATCATATCGACGCATCAATCAACCTCGTCCTGAGGAGCGCGCTGTTGCGCGCGTCTCGAAGGACGGCGACAAGCGAGATCGAGCCAGCGACCATCCTTCGAGACGGCGCACCGCAAGTCGGCTGTAGCCGACTTGCGTACTTGATGTACCGATCTCGGGTAAACCCGAGATCGGTACGCCTCCTTCAGGATGAGGTCTATGGGTTCAAGCTTCATCGACTGGCCATAGAACTGCGTGACTTTGCCACCCCGTTAGTCCTAAATTTCAAGGTCGTGTTTTATCCCAGGGAAGGACGCGTTCAATGCGAACATGCATCTGGAGGTGCTCGCGCATCTTGGCGCTTGCGCTCTTAGCAGGGATCATAGCTGCGGGGTGCAATACGCACGCCGACACACCCAAGCCCGTCCGCATCACCGTTGCGCGCAGCGTCAGCGGAATCCCCTTGTGGGGCATCGGCCCGTTTGCGGAGGCAGCCGGGTTCCGTGTCGAGTACATCCCTGCGGGTACCAATGCCGAGATGCAGCGCAACCTTCAGAGCGGCGTCGAGATCGGTACTCTGGGCTATCAAAGCCCGGCCGTTATGGCCGAGCAGAATGTTACCAACGTCAAGATCGTGGCGGGCGAGCAGTTGGGCGGACAGAACTTGATCATGCGCAAGGGCGTGGAGCTCAATTCCTGGAAGGATCTCGAAGGCAAGCGCCTTGGCCGGCCACCGGGGAGCTATGTAGCCATCCTGTTCACGCTTGCCGCCAAGGAAAATGGCGTGGACCTCTCCAGGGTCAGCCTGCTCAACACCACCTCGGCCGGCCCGGCCGAGCTGCAGGCGCTCAAGAGCGGAGATCTCGACGGCCTGGTGCTATGGTCTCCGGTGATCGATCGGGCGGTGGTCGAAGGCTATGCCTACTATCCGGCGTGCTGCGATATCGGACAAACGGAGAAGTATGGCGGTGGAAACCAAATTCTTGCCGCCAATACCGACTTTCTCAGGGATCGCGAGACAACCGTGAAATTTCTGAAAGCGTATGCAGATTCGCTCGAGTTTTACGTCAAAAATCCGGAGAAGGCCGTACGCCTGATCACGGAATATACCGGGGTGAGCAAGGAAGTCATAGCTGAAGCGTGGAAACATGGCATCTGGGACGTACGGGCCGATGTGCGCACCATGATCAACGTGGCGAGCCAAGGACCGGTCTTCGGCTTCAGCAAAAGCGACGTGAGTGCAAAAGTTCCGAACTATGTCGATATGAGCTATCTTTCCGCAGCAACGGGCAAACCGGTCGATCAGCTCACGCGTTTTGTCCAATAGATTCGCTCAGGGCTGGCCTCCGAACCAAGGGAATTGCTGCGCGGGGCCGGGCGTGCGGGGCAGATAGCGGCCATTTGGTTTTGCGGTGATCTTGCCCTCCCGTACAACGATCTTACCAGCCTTGATGGTTGCGACCGGCCAGCCGCGCAGCTTCTTTCCTTCGAAGGGAGAGAAATCGGACATTCCCTGCAGGTCGCTGGCGCGCACGACGCGCTCATCCTCGAGGTCGACCACCACGAGGTCTGCATCGGATCCGATGGCGATCGTGCCTTTCTGCGGATAGATGCCGTAGACCCGAGCGGGGCTGCGGGTCGCCCGCTCGATCAGAATTTCGAGCGGAACACCGCGCATGCGGCCGTAGTGTAACAACGCGGGCAAATGCGTGCCGAGTGCAGGCAGCCCCGGCCGTGACCCGTGCAGACCGGCTTCCGGCCTTTTGGTCGCGCGCGCACGTGAAGTGTTGTCGGTACCGACCGTGTTGATTGAACCTTCCAGAAGCCCCTCCCACAGTGCTGTCTGGTGCTCGGGCGTGCGCACGGGCGGCACCATCTTGGCCAGGAAGCCGTTCGGATCGCCGCTGTTGATCCCGAGATAGGGCGTCGTTGTCTCTACCGTGAACTGCATGCCGGCGCGTCGCGCGTCGCGAACGACCTCCAGGCCTTGGCGACTGGACAAGTGCACGACGTAGAGATGAGCTCCGGCGATCCTGGCGAGATAGAGTGCCGTCTGGATCGCGAGTGCTTCCGCCACGGCGGGATGCGCATCCTCCCAGTCGGCGAGTGTCCCCTCGGGCTTGCGCGCCTTGAGCTCGTTGCGGGCCCGGTCAATGAGCGCCCCGGTCTCGCAATGAACGCAGGCGACTGCATCGCTGCCGAGCGACGCCACGGTCCGAAAACCCTGCAGGAGAACGTCGTCGGTCACCGACTTCACGATACCCGGCATCCCCGACATGTAGAACTTGAATGAACGAATACCGTATTGCTGTGCGTAGCCGGGAATTTCCTCGATCTGCTCTTCGGTGAAAATCTGGGGGTGGAAAACGGAATCCACGTAGCTGCCTTCATTCATCGCCCTGCAGAAGGCCGGGAGGTGCTGAAAATACGAATCCTCGAGGCTGCGCAGAAAAATCCCGACCGTGGTGACACCGCCAATGATGGCAGCCCTGGTCTCGGTCTCGGCCTCGCTCTCATACGACTGCTCATTTCCGAGATGGATGTGGGGGTCGAAAATGCCTGGGAGAACTGTGCGGCCTGTCGCGTCATAAATGTCTGCCGCGGATACATCGAGATTTGCGGCCAAGGCGACGATTTTGCCGCCAGCGACACCCACGTCAGCCCTGACTTGACCAACGCCGGGAATCACCAATGTTCCGTTGCGGACGATCAGGTCGAGTTTTTCGCGGCCATGGTTGCGTTCCGGCATAGTTCATTCTCTTTGCTCAACTCGACGTACGATGCGACAGCAACTCCTGCGTGAGCACTGAGCGTGCGACCTCGCGGCCGTCCTTGAACACATGCAGCCGCGGCGGCTGCAGGCGAAGAGCCTCGTGCACCGAGAGCGCGCCAACCACGACGAGGTCTGCACGCATGCCGGCAACAATGCCATAGTCGGCAACCCGCGCCGCCCGCGCCGGGTTGACGGTTATCATATCCATCACCGCTTCGAGCTCATGCGGCAGCGTGAGCTGGGCCACGTGCGCCATCATCAAGGCGCATTCGAGCGGATCGGGCTTGCCGAACGGATAATATGGGTCGTTCACGTCGTCCTGCGAAGTGGCGACGTTGACGCCGCGCGCGAGCAACTCCTTCACTCTAGCAATGCCACGCCGCCTCGGCTCGCGATCGAGCCGGGCCGAGCAGACGAGATTGATATGCGCATTGACCGAAATGGTTATGCCTGCGGTCGCCACCATGTCTACGACCTTGGCCGCGTAAACATCGTTGTATGCGGCCATGGCCCCGCAGTGACTTGCCGCGACACGACCCTGGAAACCTTCGCGCATGGTCTTGAGCGCCAGATATTCCAGACTGCGCGAGTTGGGATCGTCCGTGTCGTCCACCAGCATGTGGATGTCGAGATCGTGCTTGATCGCCATGCCGAAGCAGATATCGATATGTCGGCGTGCTTCGTCGTCCGTGTATTCGTACCAGGGCAGCCCGCCGACTACGTCGCACCCTTCCTTAATCGCTTCTTCCATTAGTTCGGCGGCACCGGGGTCGCGGACGATTCCTTCTTGCGGGAAGGCGACCACCTGAATCCGGCAATAGTGTTTCATCTTCTCGCGGACGAGCAACAGACCGCGCGCAGCGCGCAATCCCCCAATAGTTCCAACGTCGCAGAACAGCCGAAAGAATGTGGTGCCGTTCTTGACGCCTTGCTCGAGGGTCCGCACGGCGCGTGCGGCCACTTCTACGGGGTCGTAGTTGCGCTTGAAATCGTTGGTGATCTCGATCGCCTCGGGGAGCGTGCCGGAAACATTCGGCCGCATGATGTCCCCCAAGAGGCATTTGTCCGCATGGTAATGCAAGTTGAACAGACCCGGCAGAACCAGATTGCCGCCGGCATCGATTTCGTTGGGGGCGCTGCTTGGAAGATTGACCGCAACGGCCGAAATCTTTTCCCCCTCGATTGCGATATCGACGGTTTCCTTTTGGTTGCGCACGCGGGCGTGACGGATGATCAGGCTCATGATCCCGTGCTCATGCTTGTTCTCCTGCGAGGGCGCCTGCGCCTCCCGTTTCCGCAGCCGTCCTCATGTTCGCTCGAGAATATGCAGCCCGCGCGTGCGGTCGATGAGGTAAATGAGGCCGCGGTCGTCGAAGCACACGTCGTTGCTTTGCACCCGCGCTGCCCCCGCTGGAACGTCCGGTATGAAGGAGGCGACTTCGCGCGGTGCATGCGGGTTGGCGATATCTACGATGCGAAGACCGTGCGCAAACCAGGCGATCGGAATCTCGGTGCCGCGGATTTCCTCGCAAAACTGATGCATGCCGGTGTAATCGACCTTCCGCGAACCGTCCTCCTCCGCCACCTGGAAACTGGCAAATGGGATCGGCTTAGTTTCGTCTGTGATATCGACGATCCAGAGAAAGGCCGGCGCGGACATTTCGAGCCGCCCCACGTCTTCGTCCGCGACCAGCATGATACGTCGTCCGCGCACTGGAAACGGGACGGGCAAAGCGGTGTGAGTGGGCCAGGGAAACGGTGGGCTCCAATCGAGCCCTGATATGAATTCCGGCTTGCTGATATCGTCGATTCCGAGGATCACGAAACCGCCGTGCCAGTAGCTCGTGTACAGGCGATTGCCCGCCCGTATCGGGTGGTGGCAGCGATGCGCGGTTCCCTCCCAGGTCGGTCTTTCGCCGCCGTCGACCCATTGGCCGGGCATCCACCAGCGGCCTACCTCCTCTGGCCGGGAGGGATCCGCGAAGTCGATAATGGAAACGACGTTGCCGCGATAGCCGTCGAATTCGGGTGATCCATAGACGTAACGACCATCGAACGTGAAACGATGCATTCCGCGTGCGGGCCAGCTCGTGATTCGCCGCGGCTTCGCCGGGTTGCTGACGTCGAAAACCTCGAGCCCGCCCCTGAAATCAGGATCGACCCGTCCAATCGGGAACACTTCGCGGTTGACCAGCATCAGTCCGTTTTCGACCCGTACTTTGTGCGACAGCGTGCCCTCCGGAACGCTGATGCGCGCGAGATCGCGTGGTTTCGACGGATCGGAGACATCGATTATGCTGGTGCCGTCGGGCGGCTTCACGTGGCCCACATAGGCGATGTTGTTGCGTACCACCACTTGCCCGCCGCCGGGCAAGTCATGAAATCCGACGACCTTGATGCCA
>Ga0207693_10001775_pt1 | contig 18912 bp, 18 predicted proteins | sample LARL81metaG_FD_184347 | JGI IMG/M metagenome (GOLD analysis project Ga0207693, IMG submission 184347) | Corn, switchgrass and miscanthus rhizosphere microbial communities from Kellogg Biological Station, Michigan, USA - LAR L8-1 metaG... | ecosystem: Host-associated > Plants > Roots >...
GCTTGCCGAATCGCTCGCCGACATGGCCGAGGTGCTCGGTGACCGGGCGGCTGCCGTCGCACGCGAGCTGACTAAGTTGCATGAGGAGGTACGGCGCGGACGATTGACCGATTTGGTGGCCCACTACCGCCTTGTCGGGCCGCCGCGCGGTGAGGTGGTGGTCGTGGTCGCCCCGCCCGAGCGCCGCGAGCCGAGCCAGGCCGAAATCGATGAACGTCTGCAGGCGGCGCTTGCCGAACTCGGCGTGCGGGATGCGGCAGCAAGGCTTGCGGCTGAGACAGGGTTGCCGCGCGGGGAACTCTATCGGCGCGCCTTGGCGATGCGCGGTGAGGAGGAATGAGGCAGGCGCCGCACGCGGCCACGCATCGTCGGCAGCGCGCGCAACGCCGCGGGCGTTTCGCCGAATGGCTCTGCCTCTGGCATTTGCGGCTGCGCGGCTGGCGCATCTTGGCACGCGGCTGGCGCTGCCCGTCGGGCGAGATCGATATCCTGGCGCGGCGCGGCAGCGTGCTCGCAGTGATCGAGGTCAAGTCGCGGAACGAGATCGACGCCGCGGCGTCGGCACTGCCGCCGCGGCAAAGGCGGCGGATCGCCCGCGCCACCGAGGCGTTCCTGCTGTCGCGCCCCGATCTCGCCCGGCTCGACCCGCGATTCGACCTGATGCTGGTGGCGCGGCGCCGCTTGCCCCGGCATTGGCCAGGCGCCTGGCAAGCTGATTAGCGAAGCGGGGAGCGCCGCTCCGAGCCCGCGTCCGCCCGCGCATCGCCGCCATTGGAAGCGGTGCTCCTTTTGTCGGACAATGATTGCGGGGAAATATCCGTCGGGGGATTTAGCAATGTCCGAATTACGTGCCGTCCTTTGCCTCGTTGTCACCCTTACGCTGCCGGTCGCACTGTGCGGTTGCCCGGTGGCGATCGTCGGCGGGCTCGCCGCAGCCGGCGGAGCGGGTTACGCCGCGAACCAGGAACGCGGCGTTAACGGCACCGTCGACGATCTGACAATCAAGACCAACATCCAAAATGCTTGGCTACAGACGAACCCGCTGATGCAGCGCGACTTCACTATCACCGTCTACGAAGGGCGCACTTTGTTGACCGGCACGTCGCCGAACCCCGAGCTGAAAGCTCAGGCCGCACAAGTCGCGAGCCAGATCCCGGGAGTACGCGCGATCTATAACGAGATCGAGGTGGCACCGAGCGAAAGCGCCTGGGCGAGCGTCAAGGATACCTGGATCTCGTCGCAGATCCGCTCGAACATCGTGTTCGCCAGCCAAGTCCGCTCGGTCAACTACACGATCGATACAGTCAACGGGTCGGTCTATGTGATCGGTTCGGCCCGCAGCCAAGCCGAGCTCGATCGGGTGACCGAGGCGGCGCGGAACGTCCCCGATGTGAAGCGGGTCGTCTCTTACGTCGAGATCCGGCCGGGCGCACCCGTCGCAGCCCAGCCGGGAGCGCCGCTGCCACCTGCCAGCGCACAGGCGCCAGAAGCACCTGCTGCCGCGGCGCCTGCGACCGCTGTCGAGGTGCAGAAACTTTGATATAAGAGAAGGATGAGCGGGCCGCCGGAGCATTACGATCCAGAGACTTGCGCAAATTTTCTGCGCGAGCTCGGCGCTTCGAGCGAACGCATTCTGCCGATCGCCGAGGCGGCTCTGGCGCTCGCTTCGTTCGAACGTCCGCGGGTCGGTCCGGCTCGCTACCGCGAGCATTTGGAGCTGCTCGCGCGGGATGTCGGCCGCCATCCCGGGGCGGTCGGCGATGTTGCCGAGCGAGCCCGCGCCCTCAACGAGATAATTCTTCTTAAATACGGGTATTCCGGCGACGAGCTCACCTACGACGACCTGCAGAATGCCAACCTGATGCGGGTCGTCGACCGCCGGAAAGGCCTGCCGGTCGCACTCGGAATTCTCTATATGCACGCCGGCCGCGCCCAGGCCTGGGAAACCGTCGGGCTCGCCTTTCCGGGGCATTTTCTCGTCCGCGTGTCGAACGGTCCCGAGCGGCTGATCCTCGACCCGTTCCACGGCGGCCGGATCTGCACCGCAGCCGAGCTGCGCGAACTGTTGAAGGCGATACAAGGATCGGAAGTTGAGCTCCAAACCGACCATTATACTCCCGTATCCGATCGTGACGTGCTGCTGCGCCTGCAGAACAATCTGAAGGCGCGACTCATTCAGGCGGAGCGCTACGAGCGGGCGGTCGTCGTAGTCGAAACCATGCTGATGCTGGCTCCCGACCTCGCCGACCTGTGGCGTGAGGCGGGACTATTGCACGCAAGGCTCGGCAACATGCGTTCGGCCACTGCCGCGCTCGAGCAGGTCGTCCTGCGCGCTCCGGACGACACGGCCCGGCACCAGGCCGCGGCTCTTTTGCAGCAGCTGCGCTCGAAATTGAATTGAGTTTTCGGGGAGACCTGCCTCTCAGCCCGACCCTCTCCCCGCCCCACTAGACGGAGGTGGCATGGCTCTCGCCGTCGCGATCCAGATGGATCCGATCGATACGATAAACATCGATGCGGATTCGACCTTCGCACTCGCCCTCGAAGCGCAGGCGCGGGGGCACGCCCTGTTCCATTATCTGCCCGATGCGTTGACGCTCCATGACGGGCGGCTTTATGCCCGCGCGCGCCCGCTCGAAGTGACGCGGAGCCAGGGCAACCACCACCGCTTCGGCTCTTTCGATGAGCTCGACCTCGCCGGTGTCGACGTGATCTTGATGCGCCAGGATCCGCCCTTCGACATGGCCTACATTACTGCGACCCATCTGCTGGAACTGTTGCCGCAAAACGGGCCGCTCGTCGTTAACGACCCTGTCGCGGTGCGCAATGCCCCGGAGAAGCTCTTCGTATTGCGCTTCAAGGAGCTGATGCCGCCGACATTGTTGACCCGCGATCGCGACGCGATCCGCGCCTTCTGGAGGGAGCATGGCGACATCATCCTGAAGCCGCTGTTCGGCAATGGCGGTGCTGGCGTGTTTCGGCTGCGGCCGGGCGACGAGAACCTGACGGCGCTGTTGGAAATCTATGAGTCGATCCAGCGCGAGCCGGTCATGGTGCAGCGCTACATCCCGGAAGTGCGCCAAGGCGACAAGCGTATCATCCTCGTCGAAGGGGAAGCCATTGGCGCAGTGCTGCGCGTGCCGCCGGAAGGAGAGGCGCGCGCCAACCTCCATGTGGGTGCCCGCCCGGTCAAGACCGAGCTGACCAGCCGCGAGCGCGAAATCTGCGCTGCGATCGGGCCGACCTTGCGCGCTCAAGGGCTGGTTTTTGTCGGCATCGACGTGATCGGCGATTGGCTGACCGAGATAAACGTCACCTCGCCAACCGGCATACAGGAGATCGCGCGGCTTGACGGCATCGAGATTGCGCCAAGGATCTGGGACGCGATCGAGACCCGCCTCGCCGAGCGCGCCAACCGCACCCCTGCCTGACCAAACTCATTGGAGAACAACGATGACCGAGGCACGCAACGTGTTCGGCGAGCCGCTCGCCGAGTGCTGCACCAAGCCGATGATCGGGTTCTACCGCGACGGCTACCTCCGCCACCCCAAATCCGCGCCCGTCATGAATAAGACGGGTTAGTCTCTCGTGCAGCCCTCGCTCTCCGGTGGCAGGTGAGGACCGTGGCAGAAGGGAACCGCAGATTTTGCCCTGACGTGCGGAAGAATGGGATCACCCGTCTGGCAGGTCAATGGTGAGGCGGCCTGCCGGGGCGCGGCCTGATCAAGATCTCATTTGGAGGCTATCATGGCGTGTCCATTCGGTTGAGTTAAGGTCGGAGCTATAACTTCCCATCGCCCATCCGCGTTTTGTACTACTTTTCCAGAGCTTTCCAGGCGTTTTAATGCTCTATCAGTTTGCCCCGGTAGATAATCTATGGCTTTAGCAATTTGGTCTTTTCTCATAGGATTTCCAGAGAACGACAACTCTTGTAATATTAACTTAGGTATGTTACGGCGCATGCGTATAGGAGCTTTATCTTGCTCTAACCCGGTCTCTATAGGAGAATCTTGTACTCCTAAAATTTCTAACGCCTGCTCAAACCCTTCCTGTCGCGCTTTGATAAGCTTGGCTTCCTCAGCCTTTTCTTCGCTTATAGCTATCGCAGTCCTTCGGTCTGCCTCTAATTTTTCACGATAGGCGTTAACTTTTTCCGCTGCAGTTGGCATAACTCATCCTCCTTTGCCCCCCTATGACTTGAACACTTCAGATATATCGCGAGCGACGGCAAAACGCTCTTCTGATAAGAGTGTTCCAACTGCGTCAGCGTGTCACGGCGCTATAGAAACGCCTTAACCGTGTACGCGTATCGTAGCGAAGCGCCGACACCTTACGCGCCAATTCCGAGAGATCATCTCGCCCAACGCGGCCTGCGGGCGCGGGGCAAGAGAACGTCCTCAATTTCAATCGAAGCCCCCGGACGCTAACCCGGGGGGTTCGCCTAATCCCTCGTTAAGGACGACCGGGCACTGCGGTCTAGGTCCAGGCGACTACTCTAAGCCGCGCCTAGGTAGCCAATGTTTTGCTTTGATTAATGCTAGTAAGGCTCGGCTCAAAACCAAATTTTTGTTACAGGGGCCCGCACTGCGTCGTGACGCCGTGTCCGGTTGTGGCGGAGCAGTCCGCTGATCAACTCGGCCCCGATGCTGCTGCCTGGGCTCCAGTGTGAGCCGGGTGGGTGCGGAAGAGCACTCGACTAAAATTATCGATGCGCCACCGCAGCCGCTCTTGGCCTCGGTCTTGGGCTCGCGTTATTTGGCGGAGGCTTGGCTACTGCTTCCTACTTGCCGCGGCGAACCATCGCTGTGCCGCGCGCCGGACTCTTGCGGAATACGCCGGTCGCATATTGCCGCCGGATAGGTCGTGCGAGGTTTCCGCGGGGATCGGCATCCGCGACCCGCGCCGCCGACCAGAATGCTGCGGCAGCCCGTACGGCCCCAGCACATCGAATTGGGTGTCAGCGGATCGAGCGTCCCACCCTACGCCGCAGCAGTCGTCCTGCGAGCCGTTGCGGGCAGCACGGAAACCCACACCAAGACGGAGACCGATCCTTCGGGTACGACGACGACCCGCTCGACCACCACCACTACGCCGCGGTAGCCGCAGCACCGTCCTGTTCCCCAACCACGGGAACCCCGAACCTTCTTTCCGTTCCGGTCTTTAGCCCTAAGCCCCGCTGAGACTGCAAGGGGGCCGTGTACGGATGGACAGCGCTTGTGCACTGCCCACAATTCCGCGGGTCCAACCACCTTCTTGCGGCGCGAAAACCAGTGATGGTGTCGCCCATCTACTCGGTGCAAAGTGTCGTCCCATGGATCGGGCCGCATAACGCCGTGTAGCGGGAGGCTGAGGGCCGGCAAGCGGCTGCCTTTGATGGAAGGGAGACCTTTTGTGGCAACGTTCCGCGCGTTGGTGCTGCACGAGGAGGGCGGCAAGGTCGTACCGCAGGTCGAGACGCTCGACGAGGCCCGACTGCCGCCGGGGGAGGTCACCGTCGCGGTCGAATGCTCGACCCTCAATTACAAGGATGGAATGATCCTGCAAGGGATCGGCCGGCTGGTGCGCAATTATCCGCACGTCCCCGGCATCGATTTCGCCGGCACCGTCGAGCGCTCCGATGCGCCCGAGTTCAAGCCGGGCGATCCGGTGATCCTGACTGGCTGGCGGGTCGGCGAGACGCGATGGGGCGGCTTTGCCGAGAAGGCGCGGGTCCCGGCCTCCTATCTAGTGCGCCGTCCGGAAGGGATCAGCGCCCGCCAGGCAATGGCGATAGGCACTGCCGGGTTCACGGCGATGCTGGCGGTCATCGCTCTGGAGCGGCACGGGCTCAGACCCGGCGCGGGGGATGTGCTGGTTACCGGCGCCGCCGGAGGAGTCGGCAGTGTTGCCACGGCGCTCCTTTCACAACTAGGGCTTCGAGTCGTCGCTGCCACAGGTCGACCCGAGCAGCGCGAGTATCTGACGGAGCTCGGCGCTGCCGATCTGATCGATCGTGCAACACTCGCGGTGAAACCGTCGCGGCCGCTAGATACCGAGCGCTGGGCGGGCGCGGTCGACGCGGTCGGCGGGACCACCCTCGCGACGATCCTGACGCAGCTCAAATATCGCGCGAGCGTCGCCGCCTGCGGCCTCGCTGGGGGCAGTGACCTGCCCGCGACGGTGATCCCGTTTCTGTTGCGGGGGGTCAACCTGCTGGGAATCGACTCGGTCATGTGCCCAAGCGCCGAACGGATCGAAGCCTGGCAGCGCCTTGTGGGAGACCTGTTGCTCGACAGGCTCGACCGAATGACGGAGACGGTGCCGCTCGCTGCGCTGCCGGAGCTTGCACCGAAGATCTTGGGTGGCGGGACTCGCGGGCGGATAGTCGTCGACGTTCGCGCTTGAATCTTTGGGAATTCTCCAATGTGCCCGTGCGTTCGCGGGTCATGAAAAACAACCCTTCGTTACGCCGCCGCACAATCAGCATTGTCCAACGAGCCCAGATCGTACAGCGTGTCATCGTTGACGGTTGGACGAGCGTCGAGGTTGCCGCGGCTTTTGACGTGCCAACGCAACTGGTGGAGGTCTGGGTCGCCAATTATCGGCGAAACGGCATGGCGAGCCTTAGACAGGATGTCGCGCGGACAATCGCCGCCGAGATGATTCAACTTACGGTTTGGCGACCGCTGCGCGCGATGCTGCACCAGATCTTGATCAGTCGTCGCGGCTCTCTGGCAGCCGAGCCGCTCGTCCAGCCCTTGCCGCTGCGCCATTCGAATAAGGACGGCCCGCGGTAGCTCACGTCAGCGGTTGCGGAAAGCCGGCTTTCGCTTCTCGACGAAAGCCTCCATCCCTTCCTTTCGATCCTCGGTGGCGAAGGTCGAATGGAACAGCCGCCGCTCGAAGCGCACCCCTTCGGCGAGGGTTGTCTCATAGGCGCGGTTGACAGCTTCCTTGATCATCATCGCGATCGGGCGGGACATGCCGGCTACCCGCTCGGCGATTTTGATGGCCTCCGTGAGCAGCTCGGCTGCGGGAACGATGCGGCTGACGAGCCCGGCGCGCTCCGCTTCCGCCGCATCCATCATGCGGCCGGTGAGGCACAAATCCATCGCCTTCGCCTTGCCGACAAAGCGGGTGAGGCGCTGGGTTCCGCCCGCCCCAGGGATGGTGCCCAACGTGATTTCCGGTTGACCGAACCGCGCGCTGTCGGCGGCGATGACGATGTCGCACATCATCGCGATCTCGCACCCGCCGCCGAGTGCGAAACCGGCGACGGCCGCGATCACCGGCTTGCGGCACTGCCCGACCCGCTCCCAGCCGCGGGTAATGAAATCCTCGCAATAGATCTCGGGATAGCTCTTCGGCACCATCTCCTTGACATCGGCGCCGGCTGCGAAGGCCTTCTCATTGCCGGTCAGAACGATCGCACCGATCATCATGTCATCTTCGAACTGGTCAAAGGCCGAGACGAGCTCATTTATTAACATTGCGTTCAGCGCGTTCAGTGCTGCCGGCCGGTTGAGCGTGACGATGCCAACCGCGCCGCGCCGTTCGACGAGAATGTTCTGGTAGCCGGGTCGCTCATTCATCATTTGCCTCTCTAGCGCTGTCGCGTCGCACAGAAAAAGGTGGATCGGCCGGACTGCACGATCCGGCGCACTGCGCCCCCGCAAAGGCAGCCAGGACAGGGTTCGCCTTCGTGGCCATAAACTGCCCAGCGGTGCTGGAAATACCCGAGTTCGCCGTCGGCCTGGACGTAATTGCGCAGCGAGGAGCCGCCCGCTTCGATCGCCTCGGAGAGAACCGAGCGGATCCCGCCGACCAACCGCTCCGCGCGCCCCCTGCCGATCGAGGCGGCAAGGCGCCGCGGCGAGATGCCCGCGCGGAACAGCGCCTCGCACGCGTAGATGTTTCCCAGCCCGGCGACGATCCGCTGATCGAGCAGCGCGGATTTGATCGGGGTCATCTTGCCGGCCAGCGCCTCGGCAAGATAGCCGCTGTTGAATTCGTCTTCGAGCGGCTCCGGGCCGAGCCCCGCCAATAGCGGGTGCTGTCCTTCCTCGCCACGCTTAACGTAATCGAGCAGTCCGAAGCGACGGGGATCGTTGAAGCGGATGACGGTACCGTCGTCGAGCCTCAGCACGACATGGTCATGCGATGCGTCCGGCAATGCCGCACTGCCGGCCGTGACTCGTCCTGACATGCCGAGATGGAGCAGCAACAACCCGTTTGAATCGAGTTCGATCAGGATATACTTCCCGCGCCGGCCAAGGGCGCCGATGAGTGCGCCGTCGAGCCGCGCCGCCAGCGCCGCCGGAAACGGGCGCCGCAGATCCGGCCGACGGAGCTCGGCCTGAAGAATGCGGCGCCCGCTCATCTTCAGCGCGAGGCCGCGCCGGACCGTCTCGACCTCAGGCAGTTCGGGCATTAGTCCTCAAGTGCCACACGCACAAAGGCGCCCTGACACGCGAAGAGGGCAGGCGGAGGAGCGGGGGCGTTAGAAATGGGCAACTCATTCAGCAGCTCGAATTGGCGGATCGTGGCGCGCGCGATGCTACATGGTTATTTTCCTGCCTGATGAGCAACGAAGACTCAAGCGCTCGCACCGATTTCGGCTTCCGCCGGGTACCCGAGGGGGAGAAGGCGCCGCTGGTCCGCTCTATTTTCGACCACGTCGCCGAACGCTACGACCTGATGAACGATTTGATGAGTGCAGGCATCCACCGTTGGTGGAAGAGCGAGATGGTGACTTCGTTGAAGCCGCGTCCGGGCCAGCGTCTCCTCGATGTCGCCGGCGGAACCGGCGATATTTCCCTGCGCGCCTTACCGCGTCTTCTCGGGGGCGGGCAAGCCTCCAACGCCGGCGCCGTCGTCTGTGACGTCAGCACAGCGATGCTGGCGATCGGTCGTGCCCGCGCGCTCGATCGGGGAATTCTGGCCGGGATCGAGTGGTTGTGCGCCGATGCCGAACGGCTTCCGGTGGCCGACCGCAGCGTCGATCTCTATACGGTCGGCTTCGGGTTGCGGAACGTCACGCGGATCGATGCGGCGCTAGCCGAGGCGCGCCGCGTGCTGAAGCCGGGCGGGCGTTTTCTGTGCCTCGAATTCACACCCGAGATAACCCCACTGCTTCAGCCGCTCTACGATCTCTACAGCTTCCAGTTGGTGCCGTTGCTCGGCCAGATCGTGACTGGCGACCGCGACGCATACGCCTATCTCGTCGAGAGCATCCGGCGTTTCCCGCCGCAGAGCGAGCTCGCCGAGATGATCGCCGCAGCCGGGCTCGAACACGTAAGGTTCCGCAACTTGACGGGGGGCGTCGCTGCGCTCCATTCCGCCTGGCGTCTCTGACCCGCTCTCGCCCAAATTCGGTCTTCTGCGCAGCATCCGCAACCTTGCGCGCTTGGTCCGGATTTGTCTCACCCTCGCACGACACGACGCACTGTTTCCGTTCGCCTCTCTGCGCAGGGCGGCGCCGTGGTCGCGCATCGGCCGTCTCGTCGCGCATCGTCGCCGCCCGGTGCCGCTGCGCCCAGGGCGGCAGTTGGCCGCCGCATTCGAGGAATTAGGGCCGAGCTTTATAAAGCTCGGCCAGCTGCTGTCGACCCGTGCCGACCTCCTCGGCGAAGAGATCGCGCTCGATTTGGCGAGCCTGCAGGACCGGCTGCCGCCTTTCCCGGGGGCTGAGGCGCGTGCGCTGATCGAGGCGGAGTTCGGCGTCCTGCTGGACGATTTGTTCGCCTCCTTCGACGAGACGGCAACGGCCGCCGCCTCCATTGCCCAGGTTCATTTCGCCCGGACGACCGACGGTCGGGACGTCGCCGTCAAGGTATTGCGGCCGGGAATTGCCGCAGCCTTTGCGCGTGATCTCGACTTGTTCTTGTGGCTTGCCGGATGGAGCGAGCGGCTGCAGCCCGCGCTGCGCCGGCTCAAGCCGGTCGAGGTCGTGCAGACGCTTGCAGAGGTGGTCAGGTTCGAGATGGACTTGCGAATGGAGGCTGCTGCAGCCGCCGAACTCGCCGAGAATTTCGCCGGGGACCCGAACTTCCGAGTGCCCCGGATCGATTGGCTGCGCACCGGCAGAACCGTCATGACACTCGAGCGGATGACGGGGATTCGCATCGATGACAAGGCGGCCCTCCTCGCTGCGGGCCACGACATCGAGCACCTGTTGCGGAAGGCCGCCGTCGCTTTTTTCAACCAGGTATTTCGTGACGGATTTTTTCACGCCGATCTCCATCCTGGGAACATGTTTGTCGACGCCGAAGGCGCTATCGTCGTGGTCGATTTCGGCATCATGGGTCGGCTCGACCGTGCCACTCGGTTCTATCTGGCCGATATGCTTCTCGGCTTTCTCTCCGGAGACTACCGGCGGGTGGCAGAGGTCCACTTCGCCGCGGGTTATGTGCCGCCGAGCCGGTCGGTGGATGCCTTCACACAAGCTTGCCGCTCGATCGGCGAGCCGATACTCGGCAGACCGCTGGAGGAGATCTCGGTCGCTCGTCTCCTCGCGCAGCTCTTCGAGATCACCGAGCAATTCGAAATGGAAACCCAACCGCAGCTGTTGTTGCTACAGAAGACGATGGTGGTGATCGAAGGCGTCGGGCGCCGTCTCGATCCAGCGATCAACATCTGGAGCTTGGCGCGGCCGCTGATCGAAGAATGGATGCGCGAAAACCGCGGCGCCGAGGCCCGGCTGCGCCTCGGACTGGAGACCTTGGCCGATCTTGCGGAGCGCGTGCCGAGGCTGGTTCGCAGCCTCGAGACCTTGGTTACCGACTGGTCCCGCGAAGGCGTCATCCTCCACGCCGAAAGTCTCGCGGTTCAGGCCGCCCATCGCGCTCGGCATCTGGCAATCGTCCTGGTGCCGGTATGGATTACCGCAGCTGCTCTGGCTGCAATCGCTCTCGCGATGCTGTTCGGGAAGTAACGGCAGAAGGCCGGTCCAGAAAAATTTACCAAGTGTGAAGTACCTCACAAAGGACCGGCCGCGGACGCCGCAGATTCCATATTGGCGGACCAGCTTTCTTGCCGGCTGGCGTCCGCGATCCACAGGAGAAAAAAATGTTCAGGATCCGGAGCTGCGCGCTGATCGTGGGGTCGATGCTTTGCGTGCTGGAGACGGCGACCGGGCCTCCGGTCTCGGCCTTCGAGCGGCAACTCGAGCTGACCAACAATACCCGAATGGCCATAGTCGAAATTCAAGTAGCTCGGATCGGAACGGAGCGGTGGGAAAAAGATCTTCTGGGCAACGACATCCTGCTTCCGGCCCAATCTCTGATCGTCGAGATGGGGGATGCGGCGGGCTACTGCCGCTTTGATTTCAAGACGGTATTTGACGATGGGACCACGTTGGTCCGACGCAATATCGATGTTTGCGCCGTAGAGAGGTTTGCCGTCTCTTATCGATAGCTCTCGCCCTTGCCATCGGGCAGTAGCATATTTAGTTCGGCTTACAGGATCGGAGGCCGATTTGCTCCAAGACCGGCGTGTTCTGCTTATCATCTCCGGCGGGATTGCCGCCTATAAGAGCCTCGACCTGATCCGGCGACTGCGCGAGCGCGGCACGGCGGTGCGCTGCATCATGACGGCGGCGGCAAAGCATTTCGTCACGCCGCTGTCGGTTGCCTCGCTCAGCGAGGACAAGGTCTATGACGATCTGTGGTCGCTAACCGACGAAAGCGAGATGGGCCACATCCGGCTGTCGCGCGAGGCCGATCTCGTCGTCGTGGCGCCGGCAAGCGCGGATCTGATCGCCCGCATGGCGGCGGGACTCGCCGACGACCTCGCGACGACAGCGCTGCTCGCCTCCGACAAGCCGGTGCTGATCGCACCGACGATGAACATGATGATGTGGGAGCATCCGGCCACCGAGGCGAATTTGGCGACCCTGAAAGCGCGCGGCGTGATGCGCATCGGACCGGGTTCGGGCGACCTTGCTTGCGGCGAGGTCGGGTCGGGCCGGATGGCGGAGCCGTTGGAGATCGTCGCCGCAATCGAGCATGTGCTGATTGGAGACAAGAGGCTGGCGGGAAGGCGAGCGCTGGTTACGAGCGGACCGACCCGCGAGCCGATCGATCCGGTGCGCTACATCTCGAACCATTCCTCCGGCAAGCAGGGCCACGCGATCGCCGCAGCCCTTACGGCGCTCGGCGCCGAGACCGTGCTTGTTTCCGGACCGACGCATGAGCCCTCACCGCCCGGGGTCAAGCTCGTCGCGGTCGAGACGGCGACGGAGATGCTCGCCGCGTGCGAAGCCGCGCTTCCGGTCGATGTGGCCGTGATGGCCGCGGCGGTCGCCGATTGGCGGATCGAGAGCGCCGGCCTCCACAAGCTGAAAAAAGAGGGAGGCACTCCACCGGTGCTCCGCCTCGCCGAGAACCCGGACATTCTGTCCCGCATCGCGCAACGCGGCAACGATCGGCCGGCGCTCGTCATCGGCTTTGCGGCGGAGACCGACGACGTCGTCGAGAACGCCCGCGTCAAGCTCAAACGCAAGCGCTGCGACTGGATTCTCGCCAATGACGTCTCGCCCGGAACGGGCACTTTCGGCGGCGACCGCAACACGATCCACCTGGTGGATACGGCGGGCGTGGAAGACTGGCCCGTCATGACAAAGCGGGAAGTCGCCGCTCGCCTGGCGGACCGCGTCGCCAGCTCGCTCGGCGATCAGCCGCCGCGCTCGGCGGGCGGAACCGAGCGGCCGTGGACATGAACGTGGCGGCCGCCCGCCTCTTCGAGGACCCGCGTCGCCCGCAGCTCACGTTCCGAATCCTCGCAGCGCACCCATAGGAGGGCCGCGCCGGCGCGCAGTGCCGCCGCGAAATCCTGGGCGTGCCGCGGCGCAGTGTAATCGTCGAACAACTCCTTCAACGCCGCGCCGCCGAGGCCGGCGCCGACCAACGCGGCGACTGCGGCGGCGATCGGCCCGCCCGACAACAGGACGATGCCGGCGACGGTCAACGGCGCGATGTATTTGATCTCGTCGCTGAGGCCGGTCGGCACGATTTTCGATTCGGAACCTCCTGCCGGTTCGCCGGCTGTGGTCAGCGAATCGTGCGAGGCCAGCACCGAGAGATCGCTCGGGGCGAACCCGGCGGCAAGCAGGTTCTGTACGGCGCGATGAAAGTGCTCGCGGTCGGGAAACGAGCCGACCGCCTCGCGAATGACCGGGAAAGAAGGTGAACTCTCGGCCATGCCGATCCTCTCTTTCGTGTTTGCGCGTTTTCTTATGCTACCGTCAAACACCCGCAAGCGTCGCCTCCTCGCCGATGAACGAATATTCCCCGCCGGCGCCCTCGCCGGTGATGGCTCAATACCTCGAGATCAAGGAGGCAAACCCCGGCTGCCTGTTGTTCTTTCGCATGGGCGATTTTTTCGAGCTGTTCTTTGACGACGCGGTCGCCGCGGCGCAGGCGCTCGACATCGCATTGACCAAGCGCGGCCGACACGAGGGCGCCGACATTCCGATGTGCGGCGTACCGGTGCACACCGCAGAAGCCTATCTCGCGCGGCTGATCCGCGCCGGGTTCAAGGTCGCGATCTGCGATCAGATCGAAAACCCGGCCGAAGCCAAGCGTCGCGGCGCCAAGGGGCCGATAAAGCGGGCGGTCACCCGCGTCGTTACAGCCGGTACCCTGACCGAGGAGGGCCTGCTCGACGCGCGCCGGCACAATTACCTCGTCGGCATCGCCGAGGCGGGCGGTGAGCTGGGCCTCGCCTGGCTCGACCTGTCGACCGGCGCGTTCGCGCTGGCGCCGACCAGCGAGCCCACTCTCGCCGGCGATCTCGCCCGTCTAATGCCCGGCGAGATCCTGCTGCCGGAGCGGCTGCTCGCCCGCCCGACGCTCTTCGAGCTGTTCGCCGAATGGAAACCAACCCTGACGCCGCTGCCCAATCCCCGTTTCGAGAGCGAAGCCGCGCGGCGCCGCCTGCAAGAATTCTATAGAGTCGGCGCGCTCGACGGATTTGGCAGCTTCCAGCGCGCCGAAGTCGCCGCGGCTGGCGCTCTCGTCGATTATGTTGCGGTGACCCAGCAGGGCCGGGCGCCACACCTGGAGCCGCCGCGCCGTGTCGCGCCGGGTGCGGTCATGCAGATCGACGCCGCAACGCGGCGCAATCTCGAGCTGATGACGACGCTTTCCGGCGAGCGCAAGGGCAGCCTCGTCGCGACGATCGACCGGACCGCCACGGCTGCCGGGGCGCGGCTGCTCGCCGAGGATCTCGCAGCGCCCCTGACCGAGCCGCGCGGGATTGCGGCGCGGCTCGATGCGGTCGAGTTCTTTGTCGACCGCCCGGAGCTGCGCGCATCCGTGCGCGAGCGGCTGAAGCACTGCCCGGACATCGAGCGCGCCTTGACCCGCCTCAGCCTCGGCCGCGGCGGTCCACGTGACCTTGCTGCCTTGCGCCAGTCTCTCGCGGAAACTGCCGCATTGCGCGCCATGCTGGCCGAACCGGGTCTCGTGCCGTTGCCCGAGCGGATCGTTGCGGCGCAGGGAAATCTGGGCGAGCACGGCACCCTCGTTGAACGTCTGGGGCGCGCGCTCGCCGCCGAATTGCCGCTCTTCGCGCGCGACGGCGGGTTCATCGCGGCAGGATATTCGGACGAGCTCGACGAATGGCGCGGCCTGCGCGATGAGAGCCGCCGTTTGATCGCGGCGTTGCAGGCGCGCTATGCCGGCGAGACCGCGGTCGGCGCCTTGAAGATCCGCCATAACAATGTCATCGGCTATTACATCGAAGTCTCGGCAAACCATGCCGGCAAGCTCGGACCGGAATTCATCCATCGCCAGACGATGGCCGGGGCGCAGCGCTACACGACGGCCGAATTGGCCGACCTCGAAACCAAAATCGCCAGCGCCGCGGAGCGGGTCCTGGCCCTCGAATTGAGGCTCTACGAGGATCTCGTCGGCGAGGTGTTGGCCTGCCGCGCCGAGATCGCCGCCGCCGCGGCGGCGCTCGCGACGCTCGACGTCGCCGCCGCCCTCGCCGAGCTCGCGGCCAACGCCCGGTGGGTGCGCCCGACAGTCGAAGAAAGCACTGCCTTCGAGATCCGCGGCGGGCGCCATCCGACCGTCGAGGCGGCGCTCGCCGCCTCCGGCAATGGCGGCGGGTTTGTCGCCAACGACTGCGTCTTGGCGGAGGACCGAATCTGGCTCGTCACCGGTCCCAACATGGCCGGCAAGAGCACGTTTCTGCGGCAAAACGCGCTGATCGCGATTCTGGCGCAGATGGGCTCTTACGTCCCGGCCCAATCGGCCCGGATCGGAGTCGTCGACCGGCTGTTCAGCCGGGTGGGTGCGGCCGACGATCTGGCGCGCGGCCGCTCGACCTTCATGGTCGAGATGGTCGAGACCGCGGCCATCCTGAACCAGGCGGGATCGCGTTCCTTCGTCATCCTCGACGAAATAGGCCGCGGCACGGCGACCTTTGACGGGTTGTCGATCGCCTGGGCGGCCCTCGAACACCTGCACGAGGTCACCCGCTGCCGCACCTTGTTCGCGACCCATTACCACGAATTGACGGCGCTCGCCGCGAAGCTCCCCTCCCTGGCCTGCCACACGATGCGGGTCAAGGAGTGGAAGGGCGACGTCGTCTTTCTGCACGAGGTCGGCCCGGGCACCGCCGACCGCTCCTACGGCATCCATGTCGCCAAGCTCGCCGGCCTGCCGAGGAGCGTCACGGCGCGCGCCGAGGAGGTGCTGGCAGTGCTCGAAAAGGGCGAGCAGGGCGGCGCGTTGGCGCGGCTGGCCGACGACCTGCCCCTCTTCAGCGCCGCCCGCCGCCGTGTCGAGCCGAGCCCAAGCGAATCCGCCGCCGAAGCCTTGCTGCGCGACACCCGCCCCGACGAGTTGACCCCGCGGGAAGCGCTCGACCTCCTCTACCGGCTGAAAGCGCTGGCAGCGGAATGAGGCGAACCGTCCCGTTTCCCTGCCGACACGGAGAACACAGGGAAAAAATCGAATCGGGGCTCCTGGTCGAACGCGGTTCATGGCCGATAAAGCTTTCCCAGTCAGATACTTACCGATCGAGGTTCGCCGATTTCGGTGCAGCGCGGCAGGGAATTTTTTGCGCGCCAAATTCCCTGCCAGACACCGTGGCAGGGAATTGGCAGGGAAATGCGCGCGGATCGCATCGGAGACCATGGAGCCGATGATACGCTTCGATCTTGGTGCGATGATGGCGAAGCCGCGGGCCCCTTGCCCGTCGATCAGATGGACCCGCAGCGACCGGCTGAGGTTCGCGCGGCTCGCGCCGGACGAGCCTTCGATTTCCGCCATCACGCGCGCAATGGCCGAACTCGGCTCAGACAAGCTTCGATCCTTGAGGGGCGCGGCGCCAGCCGCTGGCTGTGCTTGCGCGGCCATGCGGGCGGCCAAGTGCTCGGCCACGGGATCATAGGCCGCGACGCTATCTGCTGGACGGGAGAATACTGGAAAAATCAATCCCGACTGCTCCGGTCGGGCCCCGCACAGCCCGCACCGATGCCGTAATCAAATAATCAGCTTGATCTGAATTGATTCCCCAGATTAAAGAACCAGCACAGCTCGGGCGATAGACCTGATTGCGACAACGAACTTCGGTTTGGTAATCAACGCCGCCCGAGGACTTGCGGTCAGGTTGCCACCGTCGAAGGTGCGGGAGGGGAGGCATGGCTGTTTCGTTCCTTCATAGGGAGCGCACGATCGCAGCGCCGGACTACAGCCGCTGGCTCATACCGCCGGCTGCGTTGTGCGTCCATCTCTGCATCGGCCAAGCCTATGCCTTCAGCGTCTTCAACTTGCCGATGACCAAGCTCATCGGCATCACGCAATCGGCGCCGGAAGACTGGAAGCTGACCGAATTGGGCTGGATCTTTAGCCTGGCGATCTTCTTCCTCGGCGCCTCGGCCGCCGTGCTCGGCCGCTGGGTCGAAGAGGGCGGGCCGCGCCGGGCGATGTTCACCGCCGGGCTTTGTTGGGCCGGTGGCTTCTTCCTATCGGCAATCGGGGTCTATCTGCACGAGCTGTGGATTATTTATCTCGGTTACGGCGTGGTCGGCGGAATCGGTCTCGGCATCGGCTACATCTCTCCGGTGTCGACGTTGATCCGCTGGTTTCCCGATCGACCGGGAATGGCGACCGGCATGGCGATCATGGGGTTCGGCGGTGGAGCGTTTATCGCTTCGCCGCTCTCGGTTTGGCTGATGAGCCGGTTCTCGACGCCGACCCATATCGGCGTCGCCGAGACCTTCATTGTGATGGGCCTCATCTATCTCTGCTTCATGATGGTCGGCGCGGCGATCGTGCGCGTGCCGCCACCCGGCTGGGCGCCGGCCAATTACACGCCGCCGGCACAGCCCAAGCCCCTTGTGACCAATCAAAACGTGTTTGTTTATGACGCGCTGAAGACGCCGCAGTTCTGGCTCATCTGGTGGATCCTGTGCCTCAACGTCACCGCCGGGATCGGTGTCTTGGGACAGGCTTCGGCGATGAGCCAGGAGATGTTCCGTGGCCGGATCACCGCGGTTGCCGCATCGGGCTTTGTAGGCCTGTTCAGCCTCTTCAATATGATGGGGCGCATCTTCTGGTCGTCGACTTCCGATTATATCGGCCGCAAGAACACTTATTTCATCTTCTTCGCGCTCGGCGCCGTCCTCTATGCGCTGGTGCCCTATACCGGCGCGATCGGCAGCATAGGGCTCTTCGTGTTCTGCTACGCCGTGATCTTTAGCATGTATGGCGGCGGGTTTGCGACCGTGCCGGCCTATCTGCGGGACATGTTCGGCACGCGTTATGTCGGGGCGATCCACGGATTGCTCCTGACCGCCTGGTCGATGGCCGGGATATTCGGGCCGGTGCTGGTGAACTACATTCGCGAATACAACGTGACCCACGGCGTCGCCGCCGCCCAGGCCTATAATGTGACGATGTATGTGATGGCCGGACTTCTGATCATCGGCTTTGTTTGCAACCTGTTTGTGCGCTCCGTGCACGAGCGGTTCCACATGCGTGCCGTCGAGGCGGACGCCGAGGTCGAAGCGGCGCCGGTGTTCGGGAGCCGGTAGATGCAGAACACGCCTGGACCGTCCCGCCCCGGTTACGCCGTCAAGCTGGCCCTGGCCTGGGGCTTCGTCGGCATTCCGCTCGTTTGGGGCATCGTCCAGACGCTGGTCAACGCCATCAAGGCGTTTCAGTAGACGTCTGAGTGCCCAAGCCGTCGGTCCGCCTGGCAGGCGCTTCGTCTCACCCCGGCCAGCTAGGCTGAGCCCCGACGGCGCCACAGCGCAAGGCCGACCAGCGCGCTGCCGACAAGGGCGAGGGTCGCGGGTTCGGGTACCGAGCCCGGCGTCCTCAGATCGCCACCCGCGACCAACAGGTGCGAGATGGCCGGCTGTTGACCGCTATGTTCACGAAAATTCATGCCGAAGGGCATTGCGGTGTTTTTCCACTTGGCGATAGCGACATATGCACATCTGTATTCGAACGTGCGACAACGCTAAATTGGGTCACATCCAGAAGCTCGCGATCGGCAGCGGAGCAAGGCTCGGCCTAGCCGCGGCGTAATGGCCGCTATTGCCGTTGAACGGGTAGCAAACCCCGCGTAACGTGCCGGCGATAGGGTCCCGAGAATATTAACAAAAGGGCTCGGGGTAGCGCTGGGAGGGAAACCGATGCCGATCAGGCATACCCGACGGCGGTTTCTGACGACGCTGACTCTGGCCGGCGCTGCGGGCCTCGTTCGGGCGCCGCGAGTGCGGGCTGCGGAGGGGGTGTTGGAGACGACGGCGGTGCGGCCGGTGCGCGATCCCGGCATTTGTCTTGCTCCGCAATACGCCGCCGAGGAACTGCTGGGACAACGCCAAGTGCGGCCACATTGAGAACCTCGGAATCGGCGAGGGAGCTATGCTGAGCCTGCCCATGGCCTGACCGCCGCCATCGCCGTTGTACC
>Ga0207693_10001776_pt1 | contig 18911 bp, 17 predicted proteins | sample LARL81metaG_FD_184347 | JGI IMG/M metagenome (GOLD analysis project Ga0207693, IMG submission 184347) | Corn, switchgrass and miscanthus rhizosphere microbial communities from Kellogg Biological Station, Michigan, USA - LAR L8-1 metaG... | ecosystem: Host-associated > Plants > Roots >...
CACCGGCACATGATGCTGCCTGGGATCGGTGAGCACGCCGTTCAGCGCGCAGGTGATGACGGCTTTGTCGCTCATGATGGTCGTTCCGGATGAAGCATCCTCGGAAGCGTCATGATGACGACGCGGGCGTCATGGCTTCTTGCGTTCACTGGCTACTTCGAAGGTGGGCGCTTCGCGTCGCAGAACGACCGATCGCCAGCCCCTCGACGCAAGACGGCAAGGGGAGGTTTGCGGCAACCTGCCGCCAACGACAGCCCCGCAAACGGGCGACGATCGCGGGAGGGGTTCATGTTCGATCGACGCTCGTTCCTGACCGGCTCAGGCGCCGCGCTGATGGTGATCGGTGATGTCCGCTCGGCCCGTGCTGAAGAGACGCCCGGCGTCACTGCAACCGAGATCAGGATCGGCAGCACGACTTCGCTGAGTGGGCCGGTCTCGGCGCTCGGCGTGCAGGCGCGATGCCAGGAAGCCTATTTCCGGATGATCAACGAGCAGGGCGGCGTCGCCGGCCGTCAGATCAGGTACATCTACTATGACGACGCGTTCAACCCTGCGAAGACAGTCGAGCAGACAAGGCGGCTGATCGAAAGCGACAACGTCGCCTTCCTGTTCAATATGCTCGGCACCGCGCCGAACTCCGCCGTCGTCAAATACATCAACGCTCAGAAGGTGCCGCATCTGTTCCTGTCGGTGAATGGCGACAAATGGGGCGACTATCAGACCTATCCATGGACCATGGGTTTTGCGCCGAGCGCCAGGACCGAGGCGCAAATCTTCGCCAAATACGCGCTGAGCCAGGTTCCGAATGCGAAGTTCGGCGTGCTGTACCAGAACGACGATCTCGGCAAGGATTTCGTCAATGGTCTGCGCGACGTGCTCGGTTCGAGATTTGAGGCCGTTGCGCAGGCCGTTTCGCACGAGGTCACCGATCCGACGATCGATTCCCAGATCGTCTCATTGCGTTCGGGCAACCCGGATGTCCTGATATCAGGCACCACCGCAAAATTCGCCGCGCAGTCGATGCGAAAAATCTACGAACTCGGCTGGAAACCTCTGCATTTTATCCCGAGCGGCGCGGCCTCGATCTCCGCAACGATCAATCCGGTCGGCCCGGAGAAGGCACAAGGTGTCATCACGTCGGTCTATCTGAAGGACGTGGCCGATCCGGCCTGGGCCGATGACGCAGGCATCAGGGATTTCCTCGGCTTCATGGCGAAGTATTTCAGCGAGGGCAATCCGAAGGACGGCTACAACCTTTATGCCTACACCGTGGCGATGGTGCTGATGCGAATCCTGCGCCAATGCAACGGCAATTTCTCGCGTGAGAACATCATGCGCGAGGCCAACACTCTCCACGATGTGGAAGTGCCGACGCTGCTGCCGGGCATCCGCATCAACACCAGCCAGACCAATCACCGTCCGCTGCAGCAGATGCAGTTGCAACGCTGGGACGGCAATGGCTGGGCGAGGTTCGGCAACATCGTCCAGGGCGCCAATCTCTGAGACGGCAGTCGGTTCGGCGGGTTGTTAAGGCTCCGCCTCTCATCCGTGAACCAGCCGCCAGACGATCGCGCCCAGCGCGCCGACCAGCAAGGCAATGGTGGCGAGCGCCTGGATGGCGAAGCCGGGACCGCGCTTCTCGACGGCTTTGGTGTAGCCGATCATGTAGAGGACGCGGCCGACGATCCAGACGGCTCCGATCATGGCGGCGATAGCGTCGTTGAGATAGATCGCGAACAGCCAGAGCGACGGCAGGAAGACCGGCATCCATTCCAGCGTGTTCATATGCACGCGGAACACCCGCTCGAAGTCCGGATGGCCGGTGACCGCGGGCAGCTTCACGCCATAGGCGATTCGTGCCCGGGAAACTTGCACGGAAACAAAAAAGTAGAACAGGATCGTGAGGCAGGTGACGAGGGCGGTGTAGTGATACATTGCGAGCTTCCCATATTGGCGTCCTCTCAATACCCCGTCATCTCCAGATAGCCTACGCCCATGTGGCTGCCACGGAAGCTGATCGGACCTTCCCAATAGGCGACGCTCGTGCCCATCCAGGCCTTTGGATTCAGCGGCGTGGTCTCGATCGCAAGCGAGAGAGATGGGATCGAGACCTGCCACTGCACGGGAAGCTTGTGTCCCTCGATGTCGATCGGATCGTGTGGCGTCATGATGATGTCGGAGGTGGCGAACTGCCGGGCGGTTCCGTCAGGCAAGATCCAGTTGCCGGACGCGTAGTTGTTGCCGTCTTTCTGCCGCATCCGGTAGAGCATCAGCTTCTCGCCGGACTTGAAATGCAGGGCGAACCAGTCCCAGCCGGTTTGATCCGGCGCAAGAGGCTGGCTGCTCCACTCCCGGTCCATCCAGGCCACGCCGGCGACATCGACGGACTTGCCGTCGATCGCAAGGCGCCCGGAAACCTTGAAGAAGGGTTGGCTGTAATAGTACGACGCCTGCTCGCGGAGCGATTTCCGGCTGTAGCCGCCATCGCCCTGTAGAACCAGTGGACGGTCCGCTTCCAGATGCAGCGCGTAGGAGAAGTCCTTGGCTGATGCGGTCAGGTCAAGCGGCGAGACGGTGTTGGGATTGGTGCGGTCCGATCCCCGCATCTCCCACGAGTCGATCCACGCCTTGAATGGCTGCGTCTCGACCCCCGCCTGACCGACGCCGCCGCGTGCAAGCGTCTGGTTCACGCGGTGGGTGTCGGCGCGGGTCACCGCGGCATGCGCCATCCATATCTGCTGATTGGCCCAGCCTTCGCCGTTGCCGCCCGGCGCCATCGCCTGGCGAAACAGCGTCCATTGCGCGCCATAGCCGGCACCGCTGGTGTCGGTCAGGTTGGCCGTCACGTACCACCATTCGAGGCGATAGCCGGGATGCGGGCCGTGATCGGCGGGAAAAGCGAACGTCTTGCCGGGTGTGACTTTGTCGTATCCATCCGCGCTCGAACCGAGCCCGGCGAAGCCTTGCGCGAAAGCTGCGTGACCGCTGAGGCCGAGCAGCGCGAGGCCGCTAGTGAAGGCGCGGCGTGAGATCGCGAGATCAGCGCTCATTGGCGAACACCTTCACCAGGTTGGCCGGCTGCATGCGTGCCAGCCGCGCGACCGGCAGCAGCGATGCGGCGAAAGAGGCCGCCATGGCAACACCGAGCAGCTTGACCAGTTGCAGCGGAAAGACATGAAACGGCAACCGCCAACCGAACGCCTTCACATTGACGATCGCGATCAGACACCAGGCGACGCCCAAGCCCAGCGGCAGCGCCAGCAGCGCCGTGATCAGCGCGATCGACATCGTCTTGGTCAGTTCGATCCCCGCGAGGCGGCGGCGCGTCACGCCGATGCTCCACAGCGGCGCGAGTTGCGGCAGCCGCGAATTGGCGAGCGTCAGCAGGCTGGTCAGGAGTGCGACGCCGGCAACACCGAGCGTAAAGGCATTCAGCGCCGTTGTCACCGCGAAGGTGCGGTTGAAGATCCGGGTCGATTCAGCCTTCACCGTCGCCTGATCGACGACATTGCGGCCGTCGAGGCCGAATTGCTCCGACAGCGCCGTCATCAGAGCAGGCGCGTCATGCGGGTCGATGCGCAGGCCGATCCGCGTCTGCGGCGTGTCGGGAAACTGCCTGACGAGTGCTGCGACGTTCACGGCAATCTGTCCCTTGGGATTGCCGTAGTCGGCATAAATGCCGGCGACACCCAGCGTCCAGTCGCCGCGCGGCGTCGGCACAACGATCCGGTCACCGATCGCGAGGTTCAGCCGACGCGATAATTGCTCGCTGATGAAGCCGGCGTCGCCCTTGGGCAGCCGCGCCCAGCCGTCCGGGACCGATTGCAGGAGCGGCCAGTGATCGCGATAGGTCGCATGATCGGAGAGGCCGAGAATTTCGACGGGCATGCCGTTCATTTGCGTCTCGGCGCGTGCACCCGGCAGGATCGCCTGCACGTCGGTGCGCTTGCCGAGCCAAGCCTTGATCGTGCCGGCCTGCGCGTTATCGGCCGCGTTGATGTAGACATCGGCGGCGAGCCGGCCGTCGAGCCAGGTCAGGAAGGTGCGACTGAAGGTCTCGACCATGGTGGCGACGCCGACATTGACGGCGAGCGCGAGCAGCAGTGCCATCAATGCGAGCGATAATCCGGAAAGCTGCTGGCGGCTGTCGGCCCAGAACCATACCGCGAGCGCGTTGCGCGCACCACGCTGGCCGATCGACAGCAGCACCTCCAGGATCGCGGGCAGGATCAGCGCGGCGCCGAGCAGCAACGCCGCCAGCAAGGCAAAGCCGGCGATCAGCGAATTTCCTGACCACAACAGCCATGCCGCGATGGCAAAGACCGCTGCCGCCGCCGTGCTCTGCAAGATCAGCCAGCGATGCTGCGCCTGCTGCCAGGCATAGGGTTGCGCGGTGGCCAGGATCGGCAGGCGGATTGCCTTGATCAGGCTGGTGGCGGCCGCGACCAGCGCGCCGGCCACACTGATGACGAGTCCCGCGATCCACCATTCTGGCTTCAGTGTCAGCTCGCCCGGAATCTGCGCGCCATAAAGTCCGCGCAGCGAGGCCGCGACATCGGGCAGCAGCTGCGCTGCGATCAGATAGCCGCAGACGAGCCCGACAAGGCCCGCAACCATCGCCAGCGACACCAGTTCAAGGATCAGCACCGTGTTCAGCTGCCATGCGGACACGCCGCAGGCGCGCAAGGTTCGCAGCATCGGCAGGCGCTGCTCGAAGGCGAGCCCGATCGCCGAGTTGACGATGAACAGGCCGACGAAGAAGGACAGCAGACCGAACGCGGTCAGGTTGAGATGAAAGCTGTCGGTGAGGTGTTCGAGATCGGTCTCTGCGTCCGGCTGAATCATTTGAAGCCGATCACCCACCACGCTCCCCAGCGCGTCGCGCGGCCCCGCGTCCTTGCCAATCAGAAGACGCGAAACTTGATCGGGTCTGTTCAGAAGCTGTTGCGCGATCCCGATATCGACCACCAGCACATCGGGCACGAGTTGCGGCTGCATTTGCAGCGGCGGCAGCGCCGCACCGCCGCTCGCGGTCGGTGAAGCGCCTTCGGCAAGGTGGAGATCGGACAGCGTTTCCGGCGCGACCAGCGTTCGCCCGGGCGGCGTGACGAACGCCTGAAAGGCCGTCCTCTCGATGACCGGTGCGCTGCCGACCTCGGCCGGCAAGGTCACCGGCTCGATGCCGAGCAGGCGGTAGGAGCGGCCTTCGATCTGGACGCGTCCCTCGAGCACCGGCGAAACCGGCCAGCCCGCGCGGCGCAGCTTGACGAACAGCGCCTGCGGAAAAGTTCCGCCGCCTTGCGCCACCAGCATCGGCGTTCGCACACCGCCGAACACGGCCGCCGCGCGGTCATAGGAAATGCGCGCCTGCAGATTGAGCGCCTGCACGCCGCTCCACAGCGCGGTCGCGGAGATCAGGCCGATCAGCAAGGTCGCAAGCTGCATCGGATGCCGCCGCCAATGGCTGGCGAGAACCGCCAGAATCCAGATCGCGGGTCTCACGTTAGAAGTCCCGCATGCAGCGTGACCTGCCGGTCGAGCGTCGCCGCGAGCCGTGCGCTGTGGGTGACCATCAGGAAGCCGCAGCCGGTGCGTGCGACCAGATCGCGCGTCAGTGCGATCACGTCGTCGGCGGTCGCCTCGTCGAGATTGCCGGTCGGCTCGTCGGCGAGGAGGAGCAGCGGCTTGGTCGCGAGTGCGCGGCCGATCGCCACACGCTGCTGCTGGCCGCCGGAAAGCTGCTCGGGATAGCGCTTGAGGAGCTTGCCGAGTCCGAGCCGCTCGGTGAGTTCGGCATGCCATGCGGCATCGTGCCGCCCGGCGATGCGGGCCTGGAAAGCGAGATTGTCGGCGACGTTCAGGCTCGGGATCAAGTTGAATTGCTGAAACACCAGCCCCAGCCGGTCGCGCCGCAGCGCCGCGCGGCCGGCATCGGAAAGATTGGTCACGCAGACTCCGTCGAGGCGGATCTCGCCGCTGTCGGCGGTGTCGAGGCCTGCGATAAGATGCAGCAGCGTGCTCTTGCCGGAGCCGGATTCGCCGCTCAGCGCGACGCGTTCGCCGGCGGCGACATCGAGATTGACGCCGCGCAGCACGGCGATCTCTTCGCTCGCGGCGCGGTAGGTCTTGGCGAGGTTACGAACGCTCAGCACGATCGCATTGCTATTGGCCATGCCGGGCGCAGAGAAGTTCTCCGAAAATCGAGCCTGCAGCATAGCAGGGCCTCACAAGGAGTTCACGCTCACGATCGTACCGGCGACGGCATCGTGACGACGCAGGCACTGCGGAAATGGCCGGTTGCATTGACATTTGTTCCGCAGGTAGCATCCCCTTGAGCCCGGGTCAAAAATGGGCCGAACAAACGATAGTGCAGGGGAAGGAACATGGCCGCTCAAGCGACGCCCAGCGAAACGCCGAAGGGCGCCTGGAAGATCACCTTTCTGCTGTTTCTCTTCATGGTGGTGAATTTCGCCGACAAGATCGTTGTCGGCCTTGCCGGCGTGCCGATCATGACCGAATTGAAACTTGAGCCCGAGCAGTTCGGCCTGCTTGGTTCCTCCTTCTTCTTCCTGTTCTCGATCGCGGCCATCGCGGTCGGCTTCCTGGTCAACCGCATCGAAACACGCTGGGTATTGTTGGCGCTGGGGCTGATCTGGGCGCTGGCGCAGTTTCCGATGGTGGGCACCGTCGGCTTCACCACGTTCGTGATCTGCCGCATCATCCTCGGCGCCGGCGAGGGGCCCGCGGCTTCGGTCGCCGCGCATGCCATTTTCAAGTGGTTCCCGGACGAGAAGCGAACGCTGCCGATCGCGATCCTGTCGCAGGGCTCGGCCTTCGGGGTGATTTTGGCCGTTCCCGCGCTGAACTGGGTGATCGTCAATCACAGCTGGCATTACGCGTTCGGCGCGCTCGGCGTGGTCGGTCTGATGTGGGTGGTGGCCTGGCTGTTTCTCGGCAAGGAGGGGCCGCTGGTGCAAACCGCGGCGATGGCTGCCAGTGAAACGCGTATTCCCTATGCCCGGTTGCTGACATCGCGGACCTTCGTCGGCTGCGTAGCGGCCACCTTTGGCGCCTATTGGGCGCTGTCTTTGGGGCTGACCTGGTTCACGCCTTTCATCATCAAAGGACTCGGCTTCTCGCAGCAACAGGCGGGCTTCATTTCGATTCTGCCCTGGGTGTGGGGCGCGGTAGTCTTGCTACTGACCGGCTGGATATCGCAAGTGATGCTGGCGCGAGGCTTTACCACGCGCGGCGCGCGGGGCGTGCTCGGCGCCGCGCCCTTGATCGTCGGTGGCGCTATTCTCACGCTGCTGCCGCACGTCACGCCGGGCGGGTTGACGATCGCGCTGCTCGTCGTGGGTACGGGCCTGTCCGGATCGATCTACGTGGTTTGTGCGCCGATGATCGGTGAGTTCACGCCGGTGTCGCAGCGTGGCGCCGTGATCGCGATCTATGGCGCGCTCTACACATTGGCCGGCATCCTCGCGCCGGCAGTCATGGGGCACTTCATTCAGTCCGCCACGACGCCGGTCGACGGCTACATGACTGGCTACACGATCAATGCCGCGGTCATGATTAGCTCCGGCCTGCTCGGCCTGCTGCTGCTCTGGCCTAACACCGAGCGCGCCCGGCTGACAGCGACAGAGCGAGCGGCGAGGCCGGAGTTTGCGAAGGCGTCGTAGCAGCGGTGGTGGGCACGCTTTCGCTTTTCCCACCCAAGCATCAACGGAAATACCGTCGTCCCGGCCAAGCGGAGCGCGAGCCGGGACCTATAATCACAGGGCGGAGTTGTTGAGCACAGTGGTGCTCCATCGCCCTTAACAATAATGTCCTGCGGTTATGACTTGCTTAAGCAGGGACGACATCTGTTGTGTTGCGATACGCGCGCGCTCGACCTTCAATTCAAACTTTGCGCGCCGCGGAGGAGGCGGCCGGGGCGGGCGCCGGTCGTCGCGCCGTCGCGCTGGATCACGGCGCCGGACACGATGGTTGCCTCATAGCCGTCGACCTGCTGCAGCAGGCGGCGGCCGCCGACCGGCAGGTCGTAATGCACCTTCGGCGGATGCAGATGCAGCCGGTCATAGTCGATGACGTTGACGTCGGCCTTGTAGCCGGGCGCGAGCAGGCCGCGATCGTTGAGCCCGACCGAGAGCGCAGTCTTGCGCGACTGCACCGCCACCACGAAGGGGATCGACAGCTTGTCGCCGCGCGTGCGGTCGCGCGTCCAGTGCGTCAGCAGATAGGTCGGGAAGCTCGCATCGCAGATGATGCCGCAATGCGCGCCGCCGTCGCTCAGGCCCGGCACCGAGCGCGGATCGCACAGCATCTCGCGCGTCGCATCGAGATTGCCGTCGGAATAGTTCAGGAACGGCACATAGAGCATGCCGCGACCGTTGTCGGTCAGCATCGCTTCATAGGCCAGCTCTTCCGGCCGCCGACCCTCGCGGCGGGCCTGCGCGCCCAGCGTCTTTTCCGGCGGCTGTTCGTAATCCGGCGGATTACCGAGCAGATACATCTTGTCGTAGTTCGGCCGGAAGAACAGCGGATCGTCGGTGTCGCTGGCATTCTCGTTCAGGATCGCCGCGCGCACCTCCGGCTGGCGCAGCCGCGCCACCCGTTCGGCGAGCGGCAAATGAGCGAGGGCCTTGTAGCTCGGATGCGTCTGGAACGGATTGCGCGACAGCTCGAGGCCGAGCATCAGCCCGACCGGGCGGGCTGCGATCTGAGCCGTGATGTTCAGACCGCGTGCTGCGGCCTCGTTGATGGTCGCAAGCGTCTGGCGCCAGCGCTGCGGCGCGCGGTCATTCTGCGTGATCGAGAAGGTGATCGGGCATCTGGTGTTTTCCGCCACCCGCAGCATCATCGGCAGGTCTTCGTCGAGGGTCGACAGATCAAGCACGAATTGCAGCACGCTGCGGCCGACGCCATGCATCGCGTCGGCGATCGCGGTCAGTTCGTCCTCGCCGGCCTTGAGCGTCGGTGTGAAATCGCCGGTCGAGGTGCGATGATTGAGTGTGCGCGAGGTCGTGAAGCCGAGTGCGCCGGCGCGCACCGCCTCGATCGCGAGCTTCGCCATCGCCTTGTTGTCTTCCGCCGTCGAGGGATCGCGCCGCGCGCCGCGCTCGCCCATCACATAGACGCGCAGCGCGGCATGCGGCAGTTGCGCGCCGACATCGATGTCGAACTGTCGCTTCGACAGCCAATCCATGTAATCCGGGAAGCTTTCCCAGGCCCAGGGAATGCCGGCGCTCAGCACCGGCTCCGGAATGTCCTCGACGCCTTCCATCAGCTGAATGAGCCGCAGATGATCGCTCGGCCGGCACGGCGCGAAGCCGACACCGCAATTGCCCATGATGGCCGTGGTGACGCCGTTCTGCGAGGAGGGCGTGATGTCCTGGCTCCAGGTCACCTGGCCGTCGTAATGGGTGTGCACGTCGACGAAGCCGGGTGCGACCAGCTTGCCCTTGGCGTCGATCTCGTCCTTGCCCTTGGCTGAGATCTTGCCGACCTCGGTGATGCGGCCGTCCTTGATCGCGACATCAGCCTCGAACAGATCGCCTCCGCTGCCGTCAGCGATGGTGCCGCCGCGTATCACGAGGTCTGGATTGGCAGTCATGGTGTTCTTCCCGGATTTGCTTGATTGGTTGACCTCATCATCGGTCTCTAACCGATGCAGTCAACCGCCGGGAATGAGGTTCAGGGCTGCGCCGGCTCCGGATCGGCGGCTATGTCGCTCACCCGGGACCTGCGCTCGGTCAACGGTGCCAGCACGACCGTGAGGACCATGAAAGCGGCCGAAGCGCCGAACACCCAGTGCGGCATGTTTTGGTCCATGATCCAGCCGAACAGTAGCGGGCTTGCAATGCCGCTGAAATTGAAACCGGTGGAGACCAGGCCGAAGGCGCGGCCGGCCGCGCCCGGAGGTGCCGCAGCCCGCACCAGCATGTCGCGCGAGGGCGCAATCACGCCGCCGAGGAAGCCCGCAAGCGTCATTGCTGCCGTCAATACCACCGGCGGCAGCGACACCATCGCGATCAGTAGCATGACCGCGGCATTGACGGCGAAGCAGACGGACGCGACTTGCCCATGGCGCTCGGTGCGGTCGGCAAGGAAGCCTCCGGCGAGCACACCGGCCGCGCTGGCGCCGAGATAGGCGGTCAGCGCCAGATTGGCGGTCGAGAACGAGGCGCCATAGCCGCTCATCAGCGCCACCACGCCGAAACTGCCGATGCCGGCGCTCGACAGGCCAAGCAGCATGAAGAAGATGGTCAGCACGATCAGCGCAGGCGTCAGGATGCTTTTCTGCGGCACCCTGGCGCCGCCCTGCTCATGGATGGCGCCGGCATCGGGAAGGCCGAACGCGACCAGCAGCAGCGCAACCAGCGGGCCGATCGCGCCTGCCACGATCAGCGCGCCGGTACCGCCGACTGTCGTGAGCAGCGCGGCAACGATGCCGGGCGCCACCGCGCCGCCGAGAAAACCGGCGAACGTATGGATCGAGAAGGCGCGGCCCATCCGCGCCTCGTCCATATGCGCCGACAGGATCGCGTAGTTGGCCGGGTGATAGACGCTGTTGGCGAGCCCCAGCAGCACCGCGCTCGCGATCAGCCAGGAGTAGCTCAGATGCAGGCCGAGCATGATCAGCGCAAAGCCCGCGAGGCAGAGGCCGGCCAGCAGGATCTTCCGCGCACCGACATGATCGACGATGTAACCGATCGGGGCCTGGGTCAGGCCCGAGACGACCGCGAACACGGTAAGCGCGAAGCCGAGCTCGATATAGCCGACGCCGAGCTGCTGCTTCAGAAAGGGGAACAGCATCGGCAGCACCAAGATATGAAAATGGCTGACCCAATGGGCGGTCGAAATCAGACCCAGAGTGCGCAGTGACGTATCGGTCCTTTGCTGCGGTGCGGCGAGAACGTCGGCCATTACGGGGATGCTTCCGGTGCGATTTGGGCCGCCAAACTATCGTCGGCAGCGGTTATTTGTCCATGAATGCGGCTGCATGGCTGCTTCCGCGGCGGGTGGCGGGAACTGAGTGAGTGGCTGGAGGTGGTCGATTTAGGCAGTCATTCCGGGGCGCACGAACTGCGAACCCCAAATCTCTACATTCCGGGTTCGATGCTGTCGCATCGCGCCGGAATGACGGTGGACGGGGCACGCTCACAGCGGCTCATCATCGGTCCCGTCGCGGTCGTGCTTGGGTGTGGCGATGTCGCCGTCCTCGTTATCGTCGTCCGTCTTCGGTGGAGGCGGCTTCGTGGGTTTGTCCTCCGCCTGCTTCGTCGGAGGCCTGCTCTTCTTGCCGATGCCAATCATGCTATCCCCCGGCCTCGCGGAGCCAATCCGTTTACCCGTTCATCACCACCGGGCCGCCGGCCTTCTTCCAGGCGTCGATGCCGCCCGCGATATGCGCTGCATTGAGCAGCCCTGCGTCCTTGGCGGCATTCACGGCCATCGCCGACCGCTCGCCGAATGCGCAGAAGAACACGATGCGGCGCCCGGTCGCCGACGCGACTTCGCGCAGCATGCCGCCCGGCTTCAGGCTCTCGTCGATGGACGGATAGGGCGCATGCAGTGCGCCGGCCAGCGTGCCGTGCTTGGCGCGTTCGCCGGTCTCGCGCAGGTCGACCAGCAGAACGTCTGGACGGCCGAGACTCGCGATCGCCTCCTGCATGTTCAGCGCCAAACCCTGCTTGGCGAGTTCGTCCTGATGCAGGCCGACGTGCATGTTGGCGGGCACCGCGACGTCCATCATCTTCGGGTTCGGCAGCTTCAGATTGGCCATCAGCTCGATATATTCGTCGACCGAGCGCACCTGCAGGCGTGGATTGTAGCGCTTCTCCTCGCCGATGGTGGAGACGGTGTCGCCCTTGTAGTCATGGGCGGGAAACACCAGCGTCTCCTCCGGCAGCTTCAAGAGCCGGTTGAAGATCGATTCATATTGCGCCCGCGACGAGCCGTTCTGGAAATCGGTCCGCCCGGTGCCGCGGATCAGCAACGTGTCGCCGGTGAAGACGCGGTCGCCCATTAAATAACTATAGGAATCGTCGGTGTGGCCGGGCGTGTACATCACGTCGAGCGACATGCCTTCGATCGTCACCTTGTCGCCGTCGGACACGCGCATCGACACCACGTCGGCCTTGCTCTGGTCACCCATGATGGTGATGCAGTGGGTACGGTCGCGCAGTTCGCCGAGCCCGGTGACGTGATCTGCATGCAGATGCGTGTCGACCGCCTTGACGAGCTTGAGATCGAGCTCGCGCAGCAATTGGCAGTAGCGATCGGCCTTCTCCAGCACAGGGTCGAGGATCAGTGCCTCGCCGCCAGCGCGGCTTGCGAGCAGATAACTATAGGTTCCGGAAACGCTGTCGAAAAGCTGGCGAAAGATCATGGCCGGCGATCCCAATTGATTCGTGACTTTACATGTGGGGGCTGGCACAACGCGAGCCCATGACACGCGGTCTCACAATGGCGGTATGAACGCTTGAATATCCGCGACATATAACCGCTTTTGGCAGGGAAAAGGAGTCGTTTGGAGCCGATGCCGGTGCGGCGACAGGCAGCAGCCTCTATTCCGCGATCCCGGGATTGCCGTCGACGCCCTTCAGGGTCACGCTGCTGCGCGGGGTGGACATTTTGCCCGCGCGAAGGTAGCCGGCGAATACGTCCCACACCGGTTTGCCTTGTTGCGCGTTGACGGACGCCCAGCCCGCCACTCTGTAACTCTTGCCGGCTTCAAGCCGCTTGCCGTTATCGAGCGTCAGGTCGGAAATTCGCCGTCCGGCGCTTTCTGCGGGGGTGCAGACATAGGACAGGCCACCGACGCGGACCATGTCGCCGCCCTGCTGGTAATAGGGATCGGCGTTGAACAGATTGTCGCAGACGTCTTCCAGCACGTCCTTGATCTGGCTGCCGGTCATGCTCTGCGCATAGGTCTCGGCATAGGTGATCGCGGTTTCCGACAGCACGTCTTCCATAGTCAGGGCCTGGCCGGCGAGCGCGGTTACGCCCCAACGGAAGCCGGGCGACAGGGCAATCTCGGTGCCGAGTTCGCTGCGCAGGGCGGCGCAGATCAGCTGGTCCATGGGCCCGGAGAAATTACCGCGGCGAAACAGCAGGCGGTCGGCTGTTCCGACCTGATCGTTCCAGTCGCTCGCATGCGTCGTGTGCAGTTTCTCGATCAGCGCATCCATCACCGGATCCGGCTTCAGCAGCTCGGAATAGACCGGCAACAGGCGGTAGCGCAGGTTGCCGACCTTGCCCTTGGCAAGTTCGAGATCGAGCACGCCCAGGAATTTTCCATTCGAGCCGGCATTGGTGACGAGCGTCACGCCATTCGCATTCCTGACCGCGATCGGCTGCGGAACGGCGTCGTGGGTGTGACCGCCGAGGATGATATCGATGCCGGTGACGCGGCTCGCAAGCTTCAAATCGACGTCCATGCCGTTATGTGACAGCAGGATAACCGCGTCGGCCTTGTCATTGCCGCGCAGCCCATCGACGAGTTTCTGCAGCTCCTCCTCGCGAATGCCGAACGTCCAGTCCGGCGTGAAGCGCTTGGGATGGGCAATCGGCACATAAGGGAACGCCTGACCGATGATCGCGACGCGGTAGCCGCCGAGCTCCTTGATCGTGGCCGGTTTGAACACGCGTCTTGAGGCGGGATCGAACGCCTTGGCGTCGTTGAACGCGGCCTCATCGGTGAGGAAGACGTTCTGCGCGAGAAACTCGCCCTTGAAGCGGTCGAGATTGGCGCGTAGCGCGGCCTCGCCGTAGGTGAACTCCCAATGGCCGGTCATCGCCTCGATGCCGAGCAGATTGGCGGCCTCCACCATGTTCGCGCCCTGCATCGTGTTGGCGAGTCCGGTGCCCTGCCAGAGGTCGCCGCCATCGAGGAGCAGCGAGCGGCGCTCGCCGACGTCGGCGCGCAGCCGGTCGATCAGCGTCTTCAGATGCGCGAAGCCGCCGAGCTTGCCGAAGCGCTGCGCGGATTTCTCGAAATCGACGCAAGTGAAGGCATAGGCGTCGGCGCTGTCGGCCGGGATGCCGAAGCGATCGAGAAAGGCTTTGCCCGTCAGATGCGGTGGCCGGCCCTGCATCTCGCCGATCCCGATATTGACGCTCGGCTCGCGGAAATAGACCGGACGGAGCTGCGCATGCGTATCGGTGAGGTGAAGGATGCGGGCGTTGCCGAAGCGTTCGAGATCGTAGATGCTCGGCGTGTCCGCGGCGCGCGCGAGGCGCGGCAGGCTGCCGGCCAGCACGGCGGTGCCTGACAGTTTGAGAAAATCCCGGCGGCGGATCGTCATCGCCCAGTCTCCGCGCCCCCAAAAATAATCCGCTCAGCGGATTTCCATATCCTTCCAGCGTTCTTTCTCGCTGGTAGCCTGGAAGATCGAGGCCTTCGCCAGCGCTTCGGCTTCCTTCGACGAGGCGATGGCCTTGTCGAAGTCGCCATTTGCCGCTGCTTTCTTCGCCCCTGCAAGCGCCGCTTCCGTGGTGGTCCACTGGTTGCGCAATCGGCCCGCTTCCTTCTCGGCAGTTTCAGCCGCAGCATAGGCCGTCTTGAAATCGTCTTCGGAGGCTGCGAGCGCCGGTGCGGAGCTTGCGATCAACAAGGCGAAAAACAGGAGCGCACGCATATCGACCCTCCCGCTCACGGCCGCGCGCCCGGGCCCGAGATCGGCAGCCCGTTGCTGACATAGGACAGGTAATATTCGAGATCGCGATATTCCTCGGACTGCGGCTCGAGCGGCACGCCGCGGATCTGGCTGTTGCAGGTCGTGAAGCGTCGGCTGGTCGTGCCCATGCCGCTCCATTCGGAGCGGTAGATCGGCATCGCGTTCAGGATGCCGAGCGCGGGCGCGAGAATTTCGGCGCGGATGCGCTCGCCCGGGCTCTGCACATGGCAGGTGGCGCAGGAGAAGTTGAGCTGGCCGCGCCGTGTATAAAAATACTCCTTGCCTTTCTGATAGGCCTCGAGCGCGCGCGGATCGTTCGGAATCTTGATGCTCATCGGCTTGCCGCGCGAGGTGTAGGCCATGTAGGCGGTGAGCGAGGCCATGTCGTCCCTCACATAGGAGATGGGCGCCTCGCCATTGGCCTCGCGGCAGCGGTTGAGCGCAAGCTCCAGCGTGATGACCTTGCCTTCCTTCTCGTCGAAATAGGGATAATCCTGCCGGATGCCGATGCCGCCGTTCGGGAAGCAGTCCGCATAGGTCTTGCCGTTCTTGAACGGCTTTGAAAACATCTCCTTGCCGGCCTCGAGCGCGAATTCGTAAGGCGGGAACTGCTCCTTCTCCTCCCACTGCCGATGCAGGTCCTCGTTCATCGAGTAGGGGCCGTTGACGAAGTCTTCGGGCTTCAGCTTGGGGAATTTGTCCGTGAAGAATTTCTGGAACGTCTTGGCGTCGCCGACGGGATCGGGCTTGTCCGCTGCGCGCGCCGACAGTGCGGCGATCGATATCGCAGCGAGCGCCAGCGCGAGAGAGGCAAGACGGATCATGGGTCGCACTGTCATGTCACTGGATCTTCGCCGTGGTCGCGTCGCTCGTGCCCTTGTTGTCGACCCAGCTGACCTTGATCTCGTCGCCCTTGGCGCCGCCCTTGAAGGCGAATTTGACGTAGGGGTCCTTGGAGACGGCCGGGCCCCAATCGGCGACGAACACGGATTTGCCGTTGTGCTCGAAGGTGAGCTGCTGAATGAAATGCGCCGGGATGATCTGCCCCTGCGCGTCCTTGACAAGGCCGGTATCCATCGGATGCTGGATCAGCGCCTGCACCTCGGTGGTGTCGCCGTTCGAAGTCGCGCGCACGCGAATGGTCGATGCCATCGTCTTTCTCCTTGATCAGCCGCCGCAGCCGCCGACGGTGACCTTCACTTCCTTGGTCGCGCTGTAGAGCTTGCCGCCGGATTCCACGATCGCGATGACGTTGCAGGTCTTGGCCATCTTCAGCCGGTTGGCGACGCTCGGCGCCGTGCCTTGCGGAATCTGGTAGCGCGCCGCCAGCGCATTGGGGTTCTCGCTGACGAAGAACGCGATCGATGTGACGTCAGTGAGCGTCGTCGTCGCCGAGACCGGCACCACCGCGCCGTTCTCGGCGATTTCGGGCGCGTCGAGCTTGACCTTGTCGGATGCCTCGTGCGGCTTGCCATAGAGCGCCTTGATCGCGTCCGCATCGCTCTTCTGCTTGAACGCTTCTTCCGGATATTTGTCATTGGCCGCGGCGAGCGCCGGGACCGCGAATGGAACGCCGAGCCCGAACAGCGCGACCGAGCCTGCGCCTTGCAGGATCAGGCGGCGTGAAGGGTGAGAGAGGGGCATGCAGGGTCTCCGGAAAGGCGTCACAGGGTTTGCAGGAAATCGACGATCGCGCTGATCTCCTGTTCCGTCAAAATGCGGTTGCGCCCGAATGGCGGCATCACGGTCAGCGGGTTGCGCTTGGTCTCGTCGGTGAGTATGGCGACGAGCTCATTGCGGTCAGGGTATTTGCTCTTGATATCTTTCAGAGGCGGACCGATCGTGCCGGGCAGGTCGCCGCCCTTGATGTCATGACAGGTCAGGCAGTTGCCCTTGCCGCGATCGAACGCGAGTTTCTGCCCCTCGGCGACACTGGACTGGGCATGCGCAGGGCCGGTGACCATCAAGGTCGATAGCGCCAGCGCCGGAAGAAGAGCGGATTTCATTGGTAAACTGACGATCAAGCGGTTCTGAGGCGACTATACGGGGTCAAAAGCATAAACACCACCGCTTGGCAATCTGGACGGCAAGCCTGGAAAATTGCAGTTAATCGGGTTGTTTTTGCGGAGCAAAAGGGTCGCGCCGGCCGTTTTAGCAGACGGTTAAAATTTGAGTGAGCTTTGAGTTAGTGGAGTTTCCCATGGCGGAATACGTCATCGAATTTGGCAAGGACGGCCGGCCTGTCGAGCCCGACGGCCGACTCGACGCGGCAGCGTTCCATCGCAATCATCAGCCGATTTGGGCGGTATTGCGAACGCGTCTCGCCGGCAAATCCGGCGACGTGCTGGAGGTCGGCAGCGGCACCGGGCAGCATGTGATCCATTTCGCCGGCGAAACGCCTGATATCACCTGGTGGCCAAGCGATCTCAACGAACAGCATCTGAAGAGCATCGGTGCCTGGCGTACCCATTCGAAGTTATCGAATGTCCAGCCGCCGCAGCGTATCGACGTCTCCCATCCGGCCTGGTGGAGCGGGGTGCGGCAACAGGGGCCTCGCGACCTGCTGGCTCTGTTCTGCGCCAATGTCATCCACATCGCGCCATGGAGCGTCGCAGAGGGTTTGTTCGCCGGCGCTGGGCAGGCGCTTCGCGCAGATGGGCGGCTGTTCCTCTACGGGCCGTTCAAGCGCGACGGGGAGCACACCGCGCTCTCCAACGCCGTGTTCGACACCAGCCTGCGCGAAGGTAATCCCGAATGGGGCGTCCGCGACATCGTCGAAGTCGAAAAGCTCGCGGGAAGCGCCGGTTTCGCTTTGCTTGAAACGGTGGACATGCCCGCCAACAACATGATCCTGGTGTTCGGCCGTTCTGCGGGTTCCGCGAACGCATAGCCCGCGCCCGCTTGCGTCGGTTGATCGTCGGACATCGGCTCTTCATAGTGCCGGGAATCATGATGCGCCCCGGGAGGCGCTCCCGGGGCGGAAGTGCCGATGATCGACCTGACAGCAGCCGATGAGGTTGCCAGTGATACCCGCGTGCGGTCCAACGTGGTGCGGCTCGCGGCGGCGCAGGCGCTCACCGGTGCAAACTCGGCAGTGATTTTCGCGACCGGCTCGATCGTCGGTGCGACATTGGCGCCGGACGTTTCGTTCGCGACCGTTCCGATCTCGATGTATGTTTTGGGGCTTGCGGCCGGCACCTTGCCAACCGGCGCGATCTCGCGCGCCTATGGCCGCAAGGTCGCCTTCATCATCGGCACCGGCTGCGGCGTGCTGACGGGGCTGGTCGGCGCCCTTGCCATTCTGCACAGCGTGTTCTGGCTGTTCTGCTGCGCGACCTTTCTCGGCGGACTCTACGGCGCGGTGTCGCAATCCTACCGTTTTGCCGCGGCTGACGGCGCCAGCGTCGCTTACCGGCCGAAGGCCGTGTCGTGGGTGATGGCAGGCGGCGTATTTGCGGGCGTGTTCGGGCCGCAGCTGGTGCAGTGGACCATGGACCTCTGGCCGCCCTATCTGTTCGCCTTCAGCTTCGTGGTGCAGGCCGCGGTCGCGCTGGTTGCGATGGCGATCCTCGCCGGCGTCGATGCGCCGAAGCCCGCGCCGGCCGATCTTCATGGCGGCCGCCCGCTGCTGGAGATCGCGCGCCAGCCGCGCTTCATCGCGGCCGCTCTGTGTGGTATCATCGCCTATCCCATGATGAACCTGGTGATGACGTCCGCGCCGCTCGCGATGCAGATGTGCGGGCTCACGGTCAGCGATTCCAATTTCGGCATCCAGTGGCACATCGTAGCGATGTACGGCCCGAGCTTCTTCACGGGCGCGCTGATCGCGCGCTTCGGCGCGCCGAGGATCGTCGCGCTCGGGCTGGCACTGGAGGGGGCGGCAGCGACGATTGGGCTGTCCGGCATTACCGCGATGCATTTCTGGGCAACCTTGGTGGTGCTGGGCCTGGGTTGGAATTTCGCTTTCATCGGCGCGTCCGCGCTGGTGCTCGAGACGCATCTGCCGCAGGAAAAGAATAAGGTGCAGGCCTTCAACGATTTCCTGGTATTCGGGATGATGGCGATCGGTTCGTTCTCATCCGGACAGCTGCTTGCGAATTATGGCTGGTCGGCGGTCAATCTCGTGGTCTATCCGCCAGTGTTGGTCGGCCTGGCTGTGCTGGCGTTCACCTCCTTTGCCAAACGCCGCGCGCGGCTCGCAGCGGTCGACGAGTTCCCCGAGCCCAG
>Ga0207693_10001778_pt1 | contig 18901 bp, 18 predicted proteins | sample LARL81metaG_FD_184347 | JGI IMG/M metagenome (GOLD analysis project Ga0207693, IMG submission 184347) | Corn, switchgrass and miscanthus rhizosphere microbial communities from Kellogg Biological Station, Michigan, USA - LAR L8-1 metaG... | ecosystem: Host-associated > Plants > Roots >...
TTATTGTTACATGATCTAAACAGATACATATTCTTGCAATTGTGTCAATTCTTAACTTCTTACGACCACAATAGTTGTTGTAGTCATAGTACGCGCAATATTTCTAACTTAAAACATGGATTACATTTCTTATAAATCTCCTGGTAAATCATCTTTTTGAATTTCTCCAACAATGGAGATAAGAGGACTATTTTTATGGATCTTAATTCTGTCTGTATAAGAACTGGATCCCTAGGACGGCACAGTGTAGCATCCGATGTAGTGCCTACTACGAATAAAATTAGTTATTACAAGCTAAATTTGATCTTCTGACGATCGAGCTAGCGTATTACATTAATAGACTTTACCATTATGCTTTACGTCTATTGCTCCTTAATCAAGTATTAAGTATTTTCTAACAGACACAATTATCAGCTGTGAAGAGTCCTAAATTAGATATGTTCTCAAATAACGAATAATAAAGACCATTTTATCATTGGCAACCTAGTATTTTGGCGATAAATACCAAACTACTAACTCATATTGTCAACTATATATCTGTTCCATATGTGATTAATCAAGCTCTAGTAATTTTTTGTATTGATCATGGCCCTTTAACTATTCAACTAAACAATTGCGGATTCAAAAAGAAGAGCGGGTATTACTAATTACGAATTATAACACAATTTCGTCTCTTAAGGGGTAGATATAGACATTAGCCCTTTCTTTTCCAATTGCAATAGAGTGTAAAAGTATTGCACCCTCCAATTCACTTCCGTCTATGCCCAGTCCTTTCTTTCCTAATATAGAGGTGGGATCGATTTCTTCATTATACATCATTATCTCATCGCCAGGATAGGGCTCTAGTGTAACTCTCTCTTCGGCCAAGAGACCGGAATCTCGTACACCGTTTGACATTTGTCTGCCACCGTCGTTCAACAGTTTCTGTATATGATATTTATCTCTAAGAATTCGCATAGCCTTATCAAGATCGAATTTTTTGCCAGTTATCACATAGTTCAACAAGTCTGACTCGGGCAAGGCGTTATTGGCAAAGCTATATCCATCATCATTGGTTAGGAAAATGACGTGTATATCATTTTTCTTATCTAAAACAGCGATACGATTTTTCTGATACTCCTGTATGATGTTTAGTCTTCTAAATGTCTTATCAGATCTTGCTATTACGACATAAGTAAGTAGCGGAGGAGGTCCAAATTTTTTCTCTAGTTTACATAGATCGTCATAAACACCTGGATTGTTCTCTTTAAAGAAATCACCAAAAAAATGCCAATTCCAAATATTTCGTCTGTTCAACATTAGGTTGACCGCACTGACCATTATAGCGTCATGGCCTATCAGTATTCTATGTGTTGAAGCAAAGGCATTGTCAATCTGTTTTCTCTTACCACCAGAAAGTAGAGGTACCCCTCCTGCCTTCCTCCCTCCAATCTTGTAAATAAACGGCCCAATATCAACATTATCTGCTGCGTTGGCCGCTAGATAGCTTGTAGCTTGATAAGGGACATTCATACTATCTATGTATTCTGAGCTTGCACCAATCACAATCTCAGGCAATATTTTTGCAAGGTTAGCCAATCCAAAATCTTCAGATGGTGATATTACTTGAATTCCTCTCTTTTGAAAATGCTCAAGTTGATCAGTAGAAATCTTGTTCTCCTCGGCAAGTAATTTGAGGCGATTCAAATACTTCGTCATAATCCAATGAGAAGCCATATGCAGTGATACTGTTCAAACTGGAGAATAAAAATTAAACTAGTACTATCAATGGAAACAGCTTTGGGACCATTTGTGTAGCCTATCACACGATGTCTATAAAAGTCAGTGGAGACAATAACAAATCCGAAAGATGGAGAAAAAATGAATAGGAATTTAGCTCCGAGTTTAAATTACTAGCGTTGGGTCCCAATTATATTTACTGCATTACCGTTTCCTTCAACCTGAGAACCGAGGTTCTGGCAATTGACATGAGAGGCCCCAAAGCCATTTCCGCAGCTGTTTGCCTGTGCCAACGACTGTGAATTGCTACTACTTCCGTGACCGTGATGGTTGTGATGATGGTTGTGATGATGGTTGTGATGATGGTTGCTAGCAAATACTCCTTGAGCCAATCCGGTAGCAGTAATTAGCAACATCGCCACTGCTGTGACAGCAATAAAACCAAGTGACTTATTCATTGGGTTGAGGTTATCACTGAATCTATTTGGACTTTTGTTAAGTAGAGGGTGTATTTTTTTCCTATAGTTATTATCTATAACATTTTTATGCAGATTCTATCATACCATAAATCTCTCGAATACAACTGAGGTAATTCTCATTTCTAGCTTGGCCTAAATTTGCCGACTCTATATTCTCTATATCAGTGACACTTGTATAATGGATGAATGAATAGTATAAGATTGATTTCTAGATTCCAAGGTTTATTTATCCCAGTGGTACTGAATACAGAATTTCGAATTTATTAATTAGCTCTCCTAAGGATCGATCCCTATATGCGATAAACTTGACCGATAACAATTTGGGATAAGTCATATTTGAATGAGAACAAAAAGATTTCTTATATTCCATAAATAAATACCACAATGGAAAAATAGGAATATTTAACACATATACTAATTAAATCGGCTAATTTATCTATAAATGATTTAGCTATGGAAAATGATGATACTGATTTACTCGATCAATTAGGTATCGAGCAGGATCCAGCTCGAAAGGGATTATGGGAGCCGGTCAAATATAGTTTTAGACATCTACCAGTTCACCTTGCTTTACTACGTACTGGAAGGGTACTGGCGTTCGGTGGTTCTGGGAACGATGAAACACGCCTAGATTCACCATATCCCGCTGAGGTATTTGAGCCCGATGGGATACAGGAGATCGATGAGAACACAGAGTTCGGAGACACTCCCAAAAAAGCTATTCGAGAGGTAGAAACAATTCGGCACACTCGTGATCGAGTTTATGAGATTCCTACTGAAGTTGATGGCGACCTATTCTGTTGTGGGCATGCATTTCTACCCGACGGCCGATTAATTGTCGCAGGAGGGACATCCAAGTACGATGGCAAAATATTTGGATTTCCCATTCCACCATTTAGTGGTCTTGATCATTCATACAATTTTGATCCCGTGAACTCACGGTGGAAAAAAGCCTCGACGATGAAAAATGCTAGAGGGTATCCTACGTGCATATCGCTACCAGACGGCCGAGTTATGGTCATGGCTGGATTATCCAAAAGCTTTCCGTGGGCATTTCTTAATAAACTTGAAGTTTATTCACCTGATGATAATGCTGGCCAATGGCAGCAAGTTGTAGGGGCAAATCATTGGGTTCCCATGTATCCACGCTTACACCTTCTTCCATCTGGTGATATCTTCTATGCTGGTTCATATAATACACATTATACCTTTCCTTTTTCACTTCGTTCTTTTCCGAGTGCAACTTATAGCATTCGTAACAACAAGTGGACAACAATTGGAAACCCTAATAATATAAAAAGGGAAGAGGGAACTTCAGTTTTGCTTCCTTTATTACCACCAGATTATGTTGCTCGTGTCCTATTGATAGGAGGAGGAACACAATCGGGTACTGATGCTATAAATGATGTTGAAATAATTGACTTTTCAGAAAGACACCCTAGATATAAATCCATTAAACCACTTAAACATCCAAGATACTATGTGTATCCGGTACTTCTTCCGGATCAGACCGTCCTCGTGTTAGGGGGAAAAACAGGAATCAAAGGACATATAATGAAAGATAGCACGAAAAGAAACAGGCACCTATCAAAAATCCATGAGCCAGGAACTGTACCCCACGATCCGCACGCTGTTCTAGAACCGGAGCTTTACGATCCTTTAGCCAAAAAATGGTCTTCGATGGCCCACATGAGAGTCGATAGATTGTATCATGCTAATGCGATATTGCTTGCAGACGGGAGAGTAATGACTGCGGGCAGCAATCCAGATAGGAGAGTAAATGAACTACGAATCGAACTATATCGTCCTCCTTATTTTTTCAAAGGAGAGCGGCCAACAATCTTCAAAATTCCTAAGATTATTTTATATGGAACCGAGTTTCAAATCGAAACTGCTGATACTGAAGCAATTAAATCAGTAGCACTCATACGACCTAGTGTAACGACCCATTGTGTAAATACAGAACAGAGATATATCGGACTGGAGTTCACGAGAAAGAATCCCAGCTTACTATCATCAAGAGTTACCTTAAATAGAAACATAGTCCCGCCTGGCTACTATATGCTTTTTTTGTTGTCGCAAAGTGACGTTCCTTCTATTGGTCAATTCATTTGTATAAAGTAATGTTACATTAACTTTATTTAATTATTAAGAGTTATAGCATTTTTCAAGCCATAATTAAATCCGCAGGCCAGATTTAGCTGTCTCTTAGTAATCCAATTTAGTTATCTAATTAGCGAAACTGCGAATCCATTTGAGTATGCCAAGAGTATCTTAAAATTAAGCCTCTTGTGTATCTGTAGCCCCAGAGGGGTTGTGATAAGCCCGTCAATCTATGTATGTAGATATTTTTGATAATATCTGAGATTTTGAAGCCGCTCCGACAAACCCATCTACCATTTTTCCATTTTTGAAGATCGCAATAGTTGGAATGCTTTGGATTCCAAAAGTACTTGAAACAACCGGATTTTCATCTACATTTAATTTACCAAAAAGTGCCTTTCCAGCCAATTCAGTTGCTAACTGCTCTATTACAGGTGAGACTGCTCTACACGGCCCGCACCATGGAGCCCAAAAATCAACTACAATTAGTTGACTTTTCTTAATGGTACCATCAAAGTTACTATCATTTAATGTAAGAGGTGCAGTCCCCATAGTTGTATTATTATTATCAGAAAAATTGTTACCGTTGCTTTTTTTAGCTAGATCTTTCATCTTTTTTTCCATAATTTCGTTCAACTCGTCATTCCAATTTTGCATTGCCTGTATAATATCGCCTAAGCTATTATTAAGTATTATGGCTTTTGCATGCATTGTACAAAACCTTAATAATATTGGAATCAGTATTAGGGTCAGGTGGAACCTATGGTATCAGAAAGAATCTTGTACTCTTCTATACGACTCCTTACCAGAGCTGATTGCTCATGCAGTGATGTATTTTCTTGCTTATTTTGTCTATCTCCGCCTGAAATAGACCTCTTGAATATCTTATTAAAATCTAACAAAGAATTGACGTTGGAGAATCTGTCCGAAAGATTAAGAAGAAATAAAGGTACTGTTTTCAGAGCACTACAGAAACTGGTCAGTCTTAATCTTTGCGATAAGGCAGCCAGGACCAGAACAGCAGGCGGTTATTATCATGTCTATACGGCGGCAGATATTGATGCAATAGAGAACAATACTAGACAGAGGATAACTGATGTGCAGCGGGCTCTTACTCGGATAAGAAGAAACTTCCGAAAAGACATAATAAAAATGACATTGGCTAGTTAAAAGAGTATATCACTAATGACGACTTACCCGATTTAGATCACTTTTTCGCAAGTAATATTGGATGCCTCTTGGATAATCGCACTATTTTACACAGTCTGATATGAAGCATGACATGACTCTACCGTGCAACTCGGTCTCCTTAGCCGCGAATCAGGACCACTATCATACAGTTCTCATTAGCACTCTATTTTTGGTAGAAATTGATGTGCATCAAGAAAGTCAAAGCTGATCTAAGCCAAGAATAACATGTCAGGCATAGAAAGAGTCAGATCAGATTGCATGACACGAATCTAGGTCAAGAATGCGAAACAAATTGTAATAGATCACACCTAAATTATAAACTGATGTTGAATTATAAATAAAAGAACATTTGTCTATTATCCTTTCGAGTTCCATTCAATACCTCGGTCGATACCTTCCAATTTACGATGTTTGCAATCGGTCCTTATTAGAATTAAGACTGCATACTGTGTGATTCGACAAGATTTATCCGTAAATCTTTTGAACCGGAACCACGTATTGAGGTCTAGTGTCAAACTTAGACGATGAAAACTCGATGAGTGAAATCCTGCGCGAGTTGGACAGAGAGACTACCAGAATAATCATATCGAAACAGATCCGTGGAAAATACAAAAAGATTTCCACTGTAGTTATTGGAATCGCGAACAAATTGAAGGACTCTGAAATTACGACAATAACAAGTGAGTTAAAATCAAAAATAGGTACCGGGGGGACTTATAAAGAGGGTCAGATCATACTCCAGGGAGATCACCGCGAGATAGTCAAACAGCTATTAATTAAAAAGGGGTTTAATGAAGATTCAATAGAAGTATTGTAGCACAATTATTTACTTTAGATTGTATTAAGCAATGAGAATTTGAATCAGGACTGCCTATCAAAATCTTTGAATCTGGAAAGAAAATGATGGAAGGGATCAAGCGAGTTAGACTGAATTAATTTGATGCAACGTTCAAGCATTGAACTCAACTGATTAACATTACATATTATGGTTTGCAGATCCTATATATCTATTTCTAATAATTGATAAGGACTGCGCTACTATCTCCACGAGTTATATGGAATATAGTACGACCTACTAATAGTTGGCTTCAACTTTATTAATTTGGAAGTCTTGGATAGTCTTCGTATATGCATTTGCGATTTCAGCTGAATCCATTATAATAGAATATTTAACTTCTTCTTACATTAGTATTTCTCCCCTACTACTCTCTTCGACCAGCATAACTTTGGCTGGTATATTGTTGTTGTTGACTGCAATCTTTGCCTTTAAAAGGAAACGAACCATAATGGTTCTGTTCACAGGATCTGCGAAAGTAATTATTTTAGCATCGTTATCACTTGCAATAGGCATAGTAACATGGTATGATTCTATAACCAAAATCGGTGCATCCAAGGAACTTCTTGTCGCAGGCCCGCTTGAGATCGTAATTATTGTTCTATTAGCCAGATTATTTCTGAATGAAAGACTAAAAAAAACACACTATGTTGGGATAAGCCTGGCAATAATAGGTTTTGTATTGGCGCTGCTAAGCGACACTAATTTGGGCTCTAACAATAGTGTGTACTATACAACGAAATCCACAACGTATTCTATAGGGCCAATTGGTATTGGAGACTTTGAAGCGATGATTTCGGCATTTGGATTTGCCCTTGGCGTGCTCTTTCTTAGTAAACTTCTATCAAGATATTCCCCAATAGAGGTAGCTGGCACAACTATGTTCGTGTCCGGCACTTTATTGTTTGCGATGTTAATGATTGAAATTCTAGCGTACGGTACCAATGGTGTTTTGCTGAACGGATCGGCCACTATCTCGTTTGAAAGGCCTATCTCAATTACGAATGCTCTCGTCATACTCGTGTTATTTTCGCTGATCCCATTTGTTGGATCATTATCCTACTCTACCGGTCTGAGTCGAATTGGTGCTTCGCTAACAGCAACGATTGGGTCTTCTAGCATTGTAATCACTGTATTCCTGCAGCTAATTATTCGAGAATTGGGCATTAATACTCATCTGCCCGAGAATTTGCTCTTTGCAATTTTGGGCGGCGTAGTAGGGTTTATTGGAATTTACATAATCCACTTACCAGGATACTTTGTTCCTATAACAAAAAGAAATTAACATTGAGTTAATTGAACCCCTTCCTTTTGTCTTTCAACTGCTAGTCGATCCGTCTACAGAAATTAAATATAAATAAATTTATCGAAACTAATTCGCTATAGATATGAACCCTTGATCTAAATCCAAGCGCGACTGTCTATCGGCTTACGATATTAGATAACCAATCTGAGAATAAAGCATTCTGGGAACTCAAATATGCTTAATTTTAATAAATCATGTCGCAGACGAGTCTAGCAAGGCTTAGAGCATATGATGGTGTATCATGTGAAATGATACCATATGCTAGTGTACCTAATACAAATGCTCAAGGATTCATCGGAAGATTGCCTAACCAAGTAATAGGACCCATTAGCTTATCGAAAGTGAGTCATTTGTAAGGAATAAAGTAAACGAGATTATCAGACCAGTTTACCCATATCACGCTCGGCTAGATCTAGAAAAAGATTTAGTCTCTCTTCAATGGATAGATAATGGGAGCAAGACTCTTGATGTACTCGAGTAAGAGTAAGTCATTATAGAGATTACAAGATCGGTTCTCAGAAATTGTCACCAAAGTTGTGGGTACTTTCGTCAACTTGCTCCTGTGGAGTTTTTTTATCATGAGGATGCTCCCATTTATGGGTACGATGATCAGCCTTTATTTCATGCTCTTCTCTTACATGATGTAATCTGTCTTTCTCGTGGATAAATTCCATACCGCAATTATTACATCTCACAATCGGATGATGATGGACGCTTCTTGAATGTTCTATAAGATCGTCATTATTTCCAAACTTTTGACCGCATTGATCACAAATATGTTCATCATGATGAAACAGGTGCATTAAACAACTCTATCTGAGGTCTACTATTAAAATCATACGTAGCGAATTTCATGATCCGTTTGGAAGGTGATAGCAAGATTTTATCGAGAGCAAATCTTCATCAACTCGTATAGCTATTTTGCAAGACTATAGCGACAAATTATTCTAGGTGCTTTCGAACTAACATTAAATATACGTGCTTAAGCAAGACCCTTCATATTCAGTAACTATCTGGTTCAAGCTACCAAAAATAAAACTGGTACGATTGGCTTTTTTCTACTGATCTTATAATTGTGCAATTTGAATTCGAATTAGTGGATCAAGTTACCCTTTGGAAACCATGAGAAAGGAAGGTTGCCAATATGTTCGGATTAATCGTTATTAGCTTGAATCCAAGAGGAAACAAAATTGCACTGGCAGATGTGCGACATCGAAAGGATGCTCCTGAAATAATCAAACAATCAGTCAAAATCGGATTTGCCAGACAAATAGAGATTAATTTCTTAAATTTGTTGTACTTGGCCCGGAGTAAAGAAAAGGACCAGCCCTTGACTCCCCATCCCGACTTGAATTAATTTTCTGAATCATACTATAAAGTTTGTAGACTACAGCGATTTTGTCAAGCGAATTTCAAAGTAAACTCAAGTGTCAGCATTAAGGGATTACCTAACATGAATTGAACTGCCTATGGCTTAATCAATGTAGAAGAACATTACGGCGCGCTTTCCCACTGAAAGTAAACAGTTCCTCCTTTGCATGCGGAGTAAACAGATGATTTGCTATCTTTCATAGAGCTCCATACTTCAATTTCACCAAGAATTTTTTCTAATTCCTCTTGCGTGCCAACTCCCTCATATGACAATAAATTAATAATCTCTTCCTTCGAGTATGATGTTGAAGCATTGTCCCTAAGTAAATTCTCCACCCTATTTTGAATATCTCTTCCCTTATTGTTATCCATCATTGATATTCATATGTATGCCCCTCTTCCAATAATATGCCTTTGGTTTTGCTAGCTTGTTATGACGCCAAATACACCCTAATCTATCAACTTAGGAAGCAATTTCCCATTTATTCGAAAATTTATGTCAACTAACAATAAATTAGACATTGGGCCCCCATAATGCGTTACTTGTTTTCAAGCATATCCTGTAGACAGAAAATAATTCATTTCAGGTAGAAAATTATCTGCTACAAATTCGTTACCTGAATACGACCACTCCAATCTCAAATTTCGCTTGCGGATAAGAAAGAGCTTGACTTGTTTAGTATACCTTTGCTATTGAATAACAGGCTCATAAAGATGGTAACTTGACCAAAGGGATCAACCTTATAGTAAAGGATATGGAGTCGACTTATATCAAAAATTTGCAGGATCAATTTCGACTGCATCCAGATTCATACTTTCGTGTTTTAAGGCACCAGATACACTGCAACACTAAAAGAGAAAACTATCAGAAACTACCATTAACGTCTATACCATACTGTAAACTACTGGAAACCACTGATGTAACCAATTCATAGGACATAGAAATTTCCTGGTGTCCGGGTTGAGGTGGCAGGAAGCATAATTGCCTGTCCTATCTGCATATTACCTCCGGCATTAAAACGTAGCTATTGTTAAAGCTCCTCTTGGCCATTTAACAGAAATCGTAATAGTTATCAAGAAAGAATTGAAAAATAAGAAACACCTCGGGGAGATGATGTATAATACGAATAAACATGGTCAGAAATCTTATCCAAATATGGTCAATTTCAATTCATCTAAGCCGAGAAATTAAGCCATCCATATAACCCCCTGGTCGATGGGCTAACTGAACTTGTAATCCAGTACGGAATACTCGTGTCTTTTTAGTTCGCCATCTATCATTAATTGTATCTTATGTAGAATTGCAGAATAACTTACGTCGCCTGAATAATATTTGTCCATATATTGTTTATTTTCCCACACGGTAATGTTAGTGGCAATTTCTGAAGTATGAGGATCGCTCATCAACAGGAAGCCTTTCAAACCTTTCACCTTTCCTACATTCCCCTTCCAAAATTGTGAGATTATTCTCAATCCCTCATCTTTCCTACCGAATCTGAAATGGCCACTAATTTTCTTAGCATAGTACATTATGAAGTTCACTACCTACCAAATTATTATCTCTTGCCGAACTGCTATGATTCACAGATACGTTACTTTTATAAGAATATGGCCATGTCAGTTTTTATTCCTATCACAGTTTCAACTTCTATCTAGGATAAAGCAATAAAGTTTTGAATTTTTTGATCAGTTCCCTAGATGTAGTACGACCTAAATGGTCAATGCCAAATTACGGTATAGCAGTTGTTCCTATGAATTAGATCGTGATTTGAGTGTTGCTAAAAGTTTCATGTCAGGTTCGATAATACGGGCACATGTCAGTTTTGGCCAAATAGGCCCTGCATATCTATGCAAAACTAGGAATTTAACTGCTAGTCCGACACATACAATAGTTGAATAATGCTTGAATGAAACATGAACCAATGTTTCTTACAGATTTACTATTTCGAAATTGATTGATGCATTATTAAAAAATGATTTGTTATCGCTAATATCTTTTAACGTCCTGACATATGGCATCGATCATTTGTTCTCCTTTTAGTTTCCTTATAAGGTGATAATGATTCTTACAGATGAAAAACAGCGTATTGGATCCACTCTTCGTGCCAAGATGTAGACAAAAATCAGCATCTTTCGAACAAATATTGCAGTAGTTTAACATTCTATTTCCATGCATTTTTAACACTAGAGTGCTAAATGCTCCTCTGATGTAGTCATCAATGGCAATGCTATCACTATTTGCTCATATCACAGGTACCTATTTTAACTTTTCAGAACGTGATTAGATTACCTAATTTCTTCTCGGTGTCAAATTTGACTTTCTAATATTTCGACGAAACAGGTTAGGGTCTACTTTATAATAAGAATTAATGAATGTAACTAAAATATTTGTAACGTCATCTGGTCAGTAAAAATTCAAAGGCAATTCCGATGCGTCCGATGTGGACATTATTCCTGCGTTGCTTACCTAGTCTTAACTCCTGGCTGATCAATATATTAGCATGTAATCCCAAAGTGTACAAAACGAGTCCTTTAATTGACACAGATTTCTGAACTATATAGATCCATATACATGGCAAGAGTGACAGACATCTTTATTTAATTCTCTAGCCCTACAGGAGATATGTTCGAAATCAAGGTTGGAGAATCTAGGATTAGTTTTGGCCTAGTAGTTGTCGATATGCAGAACGGATTTGTAGCCAGGGATGGATCATACGACAAACTGGGGATGAACACTCCACTCTACAGAGAGATAGTTCCTAGAGTCAGACAACTCATTGATTTGTGTAAATCATTTGGTATACCAGTTTTCTTTACTGAAGCTGTTCGGGAGGCCACTGGAATTGATCTTCTAACTAAAGTTCATACACTGTTACCAAGGTCTAGAGAGGAGAGATTGAAAGTTCCTATTTGTGTTAGAGGAACATGGGACGCCCAAACAATTGATGAGCTGAAACCACGTGAAGAGGACCATGTGATTATAAAAAGAAGGGATTCCGCATTTCAAGACACAGAATTAAGAGTATGGCTGCAAAGTGTTGGAATTAATACCTTAATCTTTTGCGGAGTGGACACATCAATATGTGTCGAAACTTCAATAAGAGATGCCTTCAATTTAGGTTATGACATTATCCTCATTTCAGATGCTACGGCGTCTGGGATAAAGAGTCATTACGAAACTACACTAGCCAGGGTGGGAGATTATTACGGATTGCAGATGAATTACGATAGATTTATGGTCATGATGACTAATTTGAATGAAATGAAAAAGGTGAAGTTGAATTTAATGGATCATAAACAACAATTGGATAAATTTATTGAAGAATTTGGTCTTTTAGACTTTCGAGATTTTAGGCAAGCGCCCATGCAGACCGCCCAGTAATGCGGAAACCTGTTACGACTGTGATTCTCAATAAAGCTATAAGAAAGGCGGTCAATCCAAAAATGCAAAGTCCAATGCTTAGTTTCATCTCACACGAAATAGTTTTCAAAATTCAGAACAGATTAATCTATGCGTCCTTTTTTTGACTGGATACTTCGCTCCTTCTGGCTTACCTTCCATTCTCTTCCAATAACGTAATATTTCATTGAATCGGTTACTTAGACGTCTAATCCAGTAAGCCATGATGCACAGGGTTACTATGATAAGTTATTCTTTTGTGATCTCCATACAGAGTACATCTAGATCTATTTTTGGACTATATTTTAATTTCTTGAAAGCTGCTACACATAACCCTTTTGATTGGATAATGGTTCCGACTATCCTATAACAATCTGAGCTAAACGGTATGTCTTAATCAGATGGCGTCCAGCTGCAACTTCACGTCGGGAATAAACTTTTAGTCTACTAGGCCCAAGTCAATATCGATTTATGAAGTCCGAAGATCGAATAGAGGGATATGCAACACATGCTGGTACGCTGGAGTACGTGGCTAATTCAGTCAAGGAAGGCATGCCCTCGGATCACTTTCGGTTTTTTAATAATCTGTATTTTTCAAGCATAGGTATGGGAACATACCTGGGTCAAACAACTAATATAGATGACAAAGATATGGAAAACGCAGTTTATGATTCTATTAAATCTGGTACAATAAATGTTATCGATACTGCTATAAACTATAGAGCAATGAAATCAGAAAAATCCATAGGACGGGCTTTAGCACGATTGATAAAAGAGGGAATAGTGAGCAGAGATCGAATTTTTATATGCACGAAAAATGGTTATGTAACTAATGACGGAGATTACCCCAGCATTGACTTGAGGGAATACATTAATCGGATGTATGTATCGCCAGGCATAATAGAACTAAATGACATAAGTTCAGGTTATCATATCCTTAATCCTGCATACATAGAGCGATGTATAGATAAATCTCTGTGTAACCTGGGTGTTAATACTCTCGATTTAGTCTATATTCACAATGCATACGAGAGTTGGTTTAATGATGTGTCTAGAGACAAGTTTATGGAAATGCTTCTAGAGACCTTTCGAGTGTATGAGAGATACCGAGCGTGTAACAAAATTCGATATTATGGTATGGCTACGTGGACATGTTTCAGAGTCCCCTCAGAGAGTAGGGAGTATATCTCATTGGAACAGGTCGTAGATCTTGCTGAAAAGGCCTGCGGGCACAAAGAACATGGATTTCGGTTCGTTCAACTTCCTTATAATTTAATCTATAATGAGGCACTATTCCTAAGGAATCAGGCTGTAGGATCAGAAAATAAATTGACCATCCTGGAAGCGGCGGAGAAATTAAACGTTGGAATATTTACTAGTATACCATTGTTCCAAACCAGATTGTTAAGAGATGAAATCCCAGATTACGGGACTGGGCTAGAAAGCAAGGTTGCAAAAGTAGTACAAATAATTAGATCTACTCCTAATTTAATAGCCCCACTCATTGGTCATAAAAAACCTGAACATGTCAAAGAAAATATAAAGATTGCACAGGTATCTCCACTCACCGGAGACGAATTCAAAGCTGCGGTCGAAATACTGTTTAGAAATCAAAACTTATAGTTCATGTATTTTTAGAATGATAGAAGGCCTATAAATATAATATTTGCTAGATAGAGGTATAACTTGGAGAACTATTATCGATAATACTGTTTGGATTCATATTAATCTCCTCCTTATTGCCAAGGGTAGAATATATTTAGATTAATAATGCATTTTATTATGTGTTAAATGTGACAAGCACAGGGACTCTCACAGACCAAGGTTACTTTCACAACGTGAATCAGAACAGAAGTGCATAAGGCTCTTACCAAAGACTTAGTATAATGTATACCCTAGCCGAATTCGAGGTTATGTTAGTTATTATTTGCAATCGTATCATTTCTGTAAGGTACGATAAGAAGCATATTTTGTTTGTTGTAAAACTGTTGCTAGGGCTCCTTTTGAGGATCCAATATTACGGATCGTCCAATTATAATATCTTCATTCAGTTGTTACCGCCAAGTAAACCTACATATAGAATCGACTCCTATCACACGATTAATTGCTATGATATAGAGCCGTGATAAGGTTTCAATCTCCTGTGCAAGCCAAGTTTAGTAACTAATCTATCAAATTAGGAGTGACTGCTAGGTTAAGAGATATCATATCTATTTCTTATATGGCGTTAATTTATTTCATGTCGTATTAGTGGAAGGAAAGAAACGAAACTATAGAGTACATTTTTTGCTATTTTAATTTAAAATATCAATACCTGCGCAATACCTGACGACAAGTGTCAGAAATGCGTCAGAAGTGATCGAGAATTGAGTATGAAAAATCCTGATTTTAAGAGTTGCCGACCACCATAGCATATAAGGATACGCTATAGCCTCTTTTATCGCTAATTATATCTTCTTATCCTTGTTCCTCGGAAGGGATTGCTTCGACAATACTCAAAAAGCTTACATTGTCAGGCGGTTTTGTAATGCTAACAATATCAAATCCACAAGAATTAAGCAATTTGATTAACTCCGCTTCGGTCCTCAGTCTCCCACCTCTGGTGAGTATAAGCATAAGTATATCCGTAAATTTTCCGAAGAAAGGAGCATTTCCCTCAGGCATGATCGTTTCAATTATTAGTAATTTTGGGTGTGACCGTTGTGTACCAGGCCTGTATAAGTTTGTCAAGCTAGTCATTTTCATAGCATGTAAGCAATTTTTCAGGATCAGTGCTGCTGACTCGTCATCCCAGTTCAGAATTACATTTTTTATTATATTACAATCAGCACCGGTGGGTATTGTCTTGAAGAAATTTCCTTTTACCAGCTTGCAACGTGAATATAGGGAATTATCATGGTCATACAATGGCTTAGCTGCAGATGTCCAATACTTTTTTTTGGCACGTCGTATCACCTTCGGCATATCGAACAAAATGCCAAGTTGATTTGGATTTTTCTTCAAGATGGTCGACAGAAACACTCCTTCTCCTCCGCCGATATCCAGAATGGTCTTAAATTGCGAAAAATCGTACAAAGTGAAAATTGTCGACACGTATGATAAGTTCAGGCAGTTCATGGCATTATCAAACACCTCAGCTTCAGTCTTGTTCTGTTTTTGTTTGAAATACTCAAACAAGTCCAATCCATTTGCATATTTAAACGAGTTCTCACCAGTTTCTATGGCATGCAAAAGGTTAGTCGTAGCTCTATTAAAGGAGTCTAGTCCAAACAATAATGCAAACTCTCTAACAGAATTCGTTGTTTCTGAAAGCAGCAAAGACGCCGCTGGTGTTAGGTCAAATCTTCTTACTGTATTTTGTTCATCTTGCTCTAGTCCAGCTCCAACTTTGGTGGTTTCACGAAAAATGCCTACACTAGCCAGCATTCGTAGTAACCTATAGAGGGCATTAGGATTGGTCTTTGTAATATTAGCCAATTCATCTACGGACTTTCCGCCGTCACTTAAATAATCAGGTATCCTTAGTTTCGCTACAATAAAAATACCCTGGCTGACAAGCTGACCCCTGGCGAGGATTTCAAATACTGCAAGAACAGGATTTTCGGATGGTAAGCTCATCTTTACGGATTTTTTACTTCGTGTCCTATTTGGATCGTGCTTTACCATGATTAATAATTCAAAGTGGTGACAAAATATACTTTTTTGGATTGGCCCCCTCAGATCTTGTAATGAGTCCTCTTATTAGAGCTGTAATGGTTAGTAAGGCATGGTTCTGTGATAATTGAAAACTCAGATCATGCATCAATTATGCAAAGATTTTGGATAAAAATAAACTCGTTTAATCGTGTAAACCCTATATTTTTCACTAGGATCTAAGCATTCTTTCTCCCCGTGGATAATGATATTTGGCTAGCTGATCATCGATGTCCACATAGTCAACAAATATTCTCATTCACGGCGTGATCAGAAAGACCATTATCGTAGATTAATCAAAACTTTCGCAGAAGGTTCATTTTACATTATATTGTTTTGTAAGGGATCTTCTTAATCTCTCATAAATCAACATAGCTAATATCCTAATGAAATGATCCCGCAAGCTACAAGAAATATTAGCAAAATATTTCTTCGCGGTTTAATAGTTCGAACAATAAATTTGAGACCAGTCTCCATATATGGGACTCTATTGAGTTTTCTAATGAGCCTTTTTCGCTTTAGTTTGTGTACTACTGCTGTACTACCAACATAACCTATGATGCTTACAGGATCTCTAACAAAATAACAAGATCTATCCTCGTCGTGATCAGCCCCTGATTTTGCTGTAGTGTCCATATTTCCTGAATCATATTTTTTATTGATAACTAGTTTTGATATGTCTTTTTTTGTCCATCTTGATTTGTGAGTTTCAAAGGTGTTTCCAAAGGCATTTTTTTGATCACTCGGATCTTTTGGAGTTGAGACTAATATCCCTAAATTTTTTGATAGTAGCTTCTCCAACAGAAGTTTTCCATCTGGTGTACTGAGGTGTTCCAAGACATCTATAAGCAATACCAAGTCGTAGCTATAATCCAGCTTGGATACCAGTTCTCGCATGTCTTCTACATAGAGATTATCATAAACGTAGTTATGTAGCGGAGTAATGTAGGGACTGAAGGCTTCAACACCGTCAATTCTTCTTTTAAAGTCTGAATATTGTTGCCTACCATCCCATAGTTCTAAATACTCTCTACACAAAATTCCATATTTTCCAAAACCTGTCCCTACGTCTAATACAGAACGAGGATCTATAATCGTAATCAAATCCATAATCTTTGATATGTGATAATGCTGACTAGATGGCAAATCTATAATGCATTACCGATCCCCAAATTATATAAATTCTATTGCTATCTTACCTTTCCTGGATGTTTGATAAGTAATGTTAGTACACTTTTTGGCTCTTTTAACAATTAAAGGTGGGCCAAGAGGATGATTAGATGCACGCTTTCTTGGCCGAGTGCCTTGGCAGAAGTTTGAATATTTCAGCAGGCGCAGGTACTGATAGGTCAGTTCTGTTCGACCAATAGCAATTACAAATTGAAAATACAATAATCAACTAGAGATATATATGATTCCATCACCCAACACTTTCTTAAACATGACTTTATCTAGTGATAGGGAACGTACTACTACATGAATGAATTTCAAAAAAAATAACAGTAGTGTATAATAAGATAGAGATCTATGATTTAATTGGTAATCAGAAATAGCTAATAAGGTATCTGCGCAAACAGCACGTAAATATGGATCTCGTTATCTTGACAGTTCTACTAAAGGCGACCCAGGATGAGCGATTCTGAAGTCTGCGAATGCAAGCACACAAAGCTATATCATATGTTTACCACAATTAAGAGTTTGAAAAACGGGGAAATCACACCAATTGTTTTTTGTCTGGAGTGCGACTGTTCTATATTTAGGAAAGTGGAACAGCGTTGAATAAATGCTGTTATTGCGATAATTGTAATGGGATTGCAGATTGGTGCTTCGAAACCACAGACTATATCAAGATGTATGCATGCGATGAACATGTCATGATATTACGAAAGCTATTGAAAGAAGAAAAATTTGTAATACTGACAATATCTGCTACACCACACTTACTAAATCCGGATCCGTTATTGTACGGAGACTGTTAGAATGTCTACCTATCTTACTGCTGCCGTGTGGATGGAAAGGGCAAATGTAAAGCTTGTTCTGATTCTTCGGAACTTCATAACTAGTACATTAATTTACTAATTGACTGAGCTGTAATGAAGATTATTCCACATGTCATGCGAAATATCAACAAATCCGATATTCCTGCTGATAATTCACAAGATCATGAAATCGTTTATTTTTGGGGATAAACATAATCATTATGACTGACTATAAATTAGCCCTTTATGTGCTCCCGGATCGGTCGAATTATGAAACCGAAGTTTTCATTATGAGTCGAAGAGAAGTTGATAAATGGAAGGATAGACATGATGGGTTTGGATACCGATGCATTTTATTATAACACCGGTGGATGAATTAAAGATATTTTTAAACAGGCACACAGTGATTCGTATGCGTTGAATATAACTAATAAAACTCGATACAAGTCACCGTAAATCTAACTCTGAATCAGACCTGGCAAGAATGGATAAAAGAATCACAAATCTTAGATGAGTAGAAAATATATCGCTCGAAAAGATGAATTATACTGATTGAAGTAAGCTACGAAGTATTGTTATCTGGTCTAGAAAAACGCCGACAGTCATGACTTTAAGGACATAGTCATCATATCCCAACCTAATCGTTAACCGAACCGCAACTCAAAAGAATTGTTCACAAGGATTTCAAAATCTGACACATCAATTATGTAGTCTAGAATAGATGTCAATAATTCGAGGGATCACCATTATCGGGTGGCATGATTCTAGCCTATGAGCAACTATGTCTTACAGCCAGCTTCTGTTGACAATATTAGCCTCAAAATT
>Ga0207693_10001779_pt1 | contig 18900 bp, 16 predicted proteins | sample LARL81metaG_FD_184347 | JGI IMG/M metagenome (GOLD analysis project Ga0207693, IMG submission 184347) | Corn, switchgrass and miscanthus rhizosphere microbial communities from Kellogg Biological Station, Michigan, USA - LAR L8-1 metaG... | ecosystem: Host-associated > Plants > Roots >...
TGTTGGCCCCGAGTTTTGGCTCGGCCGCAGGGCACGCCGAGACGGAGAACTTTCCTAGACGCCTGCGCGGAGGTCAATCGGTAAAACGCGCCGCAGCCGGGCAGCCGCCGCCGTGTCCGGCGGCTCGGCCCAGCGCCGCCGGTTTAGCCGCCGGTCACGTTCATGTGGCGGGCGAGCGCCGGGCGCTGATGGCGCCGGTCGATGATGAAATCGTGGCCTTTGGGCTTGCGCGAGATCGCCTCGGCGATCGCGGCGTCGAGCAGATCGTTGCCTTCGGATGCGCGCAACGGAGTGCGCAGATCGGCGGCGTCTTCCTGACCGAGGCACATGTACAGCGTACCCGTGCAGGTCACCCGCACCCGATTGCAGGATTCGCAGAAATTGTGGGTCAGCGGCGTAATGAAGCCCAGCCGGCCGCCGGTTTCGGCGACTTGGACGTAGCGCGCGGGCCCGCCGCTGCGATAGTCGATATCCTCGAGCGTGAAGCGTTCGGCCAGACGCGAGCGTACGATCGACAGCGGAAGGTATTGATCAAGGCGGCCCTCGCCGACGTCGCCGAGCGGCATCACCTCGATCAACGTGAGCTCCATGCCGCGGCCGTGCGCCCATTGCAGCAGCGCCGGGAACTCGTCCTCGTTCACGCCTTTGAGCGCCACCGCGTTGATCTTGACCTTGAGCCCGGCCGCCTGCGCGGCATCGATGCCGGCGAGAACCTTGGCGAGCTCTCCCCAGCGTGTGATTGCGCGGAACTTGTCGGCATCGAGCGTGTCGAGCGAGACATTGATTCGGCGCACCCCGAGCGCCGCGAGCTCCGCGGCATGTTTCGGCAGCTGCGAGCCGTTGGTGGTGAGCGTGAGCTCGTCGAGCGCGCCGCTTGAGAGGTGGCGCGCAAGCGAAGCGACGAGGGTCATGATGCCGCGCCGCACCAGCGGTTCGCCGCCGGTGAGCCTGAGTTTCCTGACGCCGCGCGCGATAAAGGCGCTGCACAGCCGGTCGAGCTCCTCGAGCGAGAGCAGATCGGCCTTGGGCAGGAACGTCATGTTCTCCGCCATGCAATAGACGCAGCGGAAATCGCAACGGTCCGTCACGGACACGCGCAGATAAGTGATCGCCCGGCCGAACGGGTCGACCAGGGAGGCGAGCGCTTGTCCTCGAGAGGCGAAGGCGAGACTATCCTGCATCACTACCGGATCGGCATGGTCCTGCGCTAATCGGGCGTCCGGAAGGCTGCGCACGTGGGGGCTCCCGGGCACGAACGATTGGGCGCTGTTTGCGCCATTTCATATGGGAATTCTGACGGATATCGGCCAGAGCGTAAAGCGCTCCGGCAGGGTTGGAGCCGGCGCCGCGTCCAGGCGAATGCGGAAGGGAACTAGCGCGAGGGCCAGGGATACTCGGTCGCGGACGGCGCCGATTCGGCCGCAGCCGAAGGTGCCGGGGCGAGCGCCGGTGCCGGCGCTGGCGCGCTCGCCGGGGCGGCCGAGGCCATTGGTGGCGGCGCCGCGGGACGGGTCGCTGCCGCAACCGGCGTCTTTTTCTTGGCTGGTGGGTTCTTTGCAGGCTTCACCGCCTGCAGGGTGACCGAAACCGGATTGGGTGCCAGGCGGGGCGTAGTACCCTCCGCGTCCGGACGCACCGACACGGTCTGCGGCTGATAGCCGCTCAGCGCAAGCGTCACGGAAAACTCGCTGCCGGGCTGGACCGCGATTTGGCAGGGCGTGCGACAGCTCTGACCCAAGGAGGTTTTCGCTTCTGCCCCCGACGGTTCGGATTCGATCGCCAGCGTCTCCGACTGTGGAGCGGATTTGAGGAAGTCGAGGCTAGGCATGGCTGCGGAACAGCCAGCCAGCATGAGGCCACACGCCGTGACGGCAACAACTCGGCTCATGATCCCATTTCGGCGGCCACGGCCGCCTCTCCCCCAGAACACGACCCCAACCGCGCGGCGAAGCCGCGTTTAACCCGGGACTGTTCTCACGCGCGCTGGTTAGCGCCCCAAGATGCCCCAAGTGTGGCGCCGATAAGGTAAAATCCGGATTAACGCTGTTCTGCCGCGATGGAACTGCCCACATCCAAGAGGTCAAATACGGCGGTGGGCAATTCGCCCAAGCCGCCGATGACCCGGTCGGGCCGCAATTCGCTGACCGGGCTCTCGGTATAACCGTACTCTACGGCGATCACCGGAATGGCTGCCGCCCGCGCGGTCGCGATATCGATGGGTGAATCCCCGACCATGACTGAAGAGGCCGGCTCGCCTCCGGCGCGCGCGATGGTTTGGCGCAGGAAATCCGGATTGGGTTTTTTCAACCCGAACGTGTCCGCCCCGCAAATCGCGACGAACCGCTTCGACAGCCCGAGCGCGTCGAGCAGCCGCACCGACAGCCATTCCAGCTTGTTGGTGCAGACCGCCAAGCGGCAGCCGCCGGCGCCGAGTTCGTCGAGCGCGGATTCGAGACTCGGGAATGCGCGGGAACGATCCGCGATGTGCGAGGCATAATGGGCGATGAATTCCTTGACCAGCCGATCCACTTCCGCCGTGGCAAGCTTGCGGCCCTCCGCTCTCAGCGAGCGTTCGATCAGCGATCGCGCGCCGCCCCCCACCAAGTTGCGCGCGATGTCGTAAGGGACCGGCGGCAGACCTTCGCCGGCGAAGACGGTGTTGAGCGTGGCAATGAGATCGGGCGCGCTGTCGACCAGCGTGCCGTCGAGGTCGAAGATGACCGTTGGAGCCCCCATCATCCACGGGCTAGCGGGCGATTGGCGCAATAGTAAGGCTCGGCTCTTTCAGGGTCTTTCTGGCCCATATCATCGCGCGGGCAGGGGGTCGACGCGTGTTCCACGCCCGCGCTGGACTATGCTCCCGCGCTCAATGGCGCTAGATAGACGCCGTTCCTGTTTCGAAACCGAGCCGACCGCCGCGATCGCGATGGATGTCGATGCCCAGAAACGCGCAGCCGCCGCCCGCGCCCTCGACTTCGTGGGTGCGGGCATGCGGCTTGGCCTCGGCAGCGGCACGACCGCCAAGCATTTCGTCGAGCTTCTGGCGCAGCGTGTCCGCGCGGGCCTCGACGTGATCGCGGTGCCCACGTCGGAGGGCACCCGCAGCGACGCCGAGCGATTGGGAATACCGCTCACCAGTCTCGACGAGACGCCGCAACTCGATCTCACGGTCGATGGTGCCGACGAGATCGCGCACGATCTGAGCCTGATCAAAGGCGGGGGTGGCGCGCTGCTGCGGGAAAAGATCGTTGCCTCCGCCTCCGCGCGCATGATCGTCATTGCTGACGAGTCCAAATGGGTGTCCGCGCTTGGCCGCTTCCCGCTGCCGGTCGAGGTTGTGCCGTTTGGATTGGCGGCGACGCGCAGGGCGGTCGAGGGGGCGGCCGCGGCGGTGGGTTGCGCCGGGCCCGCGCTGCTGCGGCGCGCCAAGGACGGCCACGCTTTCGTCACGGACGGAGGGCACTGGATTCTGGATGCCGCTTTCGAGCGGATCGCCGATCCGAAAGCGCTCGCCGAGCGTCTCGACGGCATTACAGGCGTGGTCGAGCACGGTCTGTTTATTGGGCTCGCCCATGCGGCGATCATCGCCGGCTCAAGCGACGTGCGCGTCGTCGAGCGGCGCTGAGCCCGGATCACCCGAGAGGAGGGTTTGATGTCTGCTTTCCCAACCGCCAGGCCAACTGGCGCCTTCATCCTTGCGCTGGGGTTTGCTCTTGCGTTGGGCGTCGGTGCCGCCGCTGCAGAAGAACCTTCAAAAACCGCCATCGCGACGGCGAAGGAAGTCATCACTGCGAAGGGCGCCAACTCGCTTTATAGCCCCTTGGTCTCAGGCGTGATCGAGAGGACCAAGATCGTGTTGCTGCAATCCAATCCGATGTTGGGCAAGGATTTGAACGAAGTCGCAGCCAAATTGCACACAGACTACGCCCCGCGCAGCGCCGAGATCCTCAACGAGGTCGCCAAGCTCTACGCCTCGCGCTTCACCGAGCAGGAACTCAAGGACACACTCAACTTCTACAAGTCGCCGCTCGGCCGCAAGTTGGTGGTGGAGGAGCCCAATATCCTCGATCAGAGCATGAAAACCGCCCAGACTTGGGCCGAGAATCTATCGCAAGAGATCATCGCCAAAATGCGCACGGAAATGAAAAAACGAGGCCACGACATCTAGATGCTACGTCCGCCGGCGGCCTGGACGCCACGATATGGCTGACCATGACCTCGATCTCGTCGTCATAGGCGCGGGCTCGGGCGGGGTTCGCGCGGCGCGGATCGCGGCCGGTTACGGCGCCCGCGTTCTGATCGCCGAGGAGTACCGCGTCGGCGGTACTTGTGTGATCCGCGGCTGCGTTCCCAAGAAGCTGCTTGTCTATGCCTCGCGCTTTGCCGACGAGTTCGAGGACGCGGCCGGCTACGGCTGGACGCTGCAGGAACCGCGGTTCAACTGGCCGACACTCATCGCCAACAAGGACCGGGAGATCGCGCGGCTTGAACTCGCCTATACCACCAACCTCGAGCGCGCCGGCGTCAAACTCGCCAAGAGCCGCGCCATACTGGAGGATGCGCACACCGTGCGCCTGGTCGCGACGGGAGAAACGATTCGTCCGCGCTACATCCTGATCGCCACCGGCGCGGCGCCGTGGTTCGGTCCGCCGATCCCCGGCATCGAACATGTCATCTCCTCGAACGAGGCCTTCCATCTCGACGAATTGCCCGCCCGCATCCTGATCCAGGGCGGCGGCTACATCGCCGTCGAGTTCGCCGCCATCTTCAACGGGCTGGGGTCCGAGGTGACTTTGGTCTACCGGGGCGAGAATATCTTGCGCGGTTTCGACGATGATCTGCGCGAGCATCTCAAGTCGGAGATGACCAAACTGGGCGTGCGCATTGTCTGCGGCAAGACGGTGAGCGCAGTGCAACGGACGCAGCGTGCTTTCAACGCCAAGCTGTCCGACGACAGCACGGTGGAAGTCGACAAGGTGATGTTCGCGGTCGGGCGCTGGCCGAACGTCGCCGGTTTTGGTCTCGACGAGGCGGGCGTACGGTGGGCCGCCGGCCGCGGCATCGCGGTCGATCCGTTGTCGCAGACCTCGGTGCCGCACATCTACGCGATCGGCGACGTCACCAACCGTGTGAACCTCACGCCGGTCGCCATCCGCGAGGGCCACGCCTTCGCCGATACCGTGTTCGGCGGCAAGCCGACCGCGGTCGATCATATCGACGTACCGACCGCCGTGTTCTCCGAGCCCGAGGTCGGCACGGTGGGCCTGACCGAGGCACAGGCCTGCCAGCGGCTGGCGAAAGTCGACGTTTACAAGACCTCGTTCCGCCCGCTGAAGATGACGCTCGCCGCCCGCGACATGCGCGCCTTCTTCAAGCTCGTGGTCGACGGCGAGAGCGGGCGGGTCGTCGGCTGCCATATCGTCGGACCCGACGCCGGCGAAATGATCCAGCTCGTCGGCATCGCCGTGAAGATGAAGGCCACCAAGGCCGACCTCGACGCGGTGATCGCGGTGCATCCGACCTCCGCCGAGGAACTCGTGACAATGCGGGAGAAGGCGCTGAGCCATCGGCGCGAGGCGGCGGAATAGGCCCCGTTGCGGGGCTCTGCGTCGCAATTCGATCTGGCTTGGAGCGGCGGCCGTCGTGTATAAGCTCGGCTCGGTTGGAAAACCTCGCCCGTACCGAGGGTTAAAGGGTCGTGGAGGGCGGTGATGCCCGAACGTTGGACGCGCGACAGTTGGCGGCAAAAGCCGATCGCCCAGGTCCCGCAATACCCGGACCAGGAAGCGCTCGCCTCGGTCGAGCGGCGCCTGGCGAGCTTTCCGCCGCTGGTGTTTGCAGGCGAGGCCCGCAGCCTGAAAAAGGCGCTCGGCCGCGTCGCCGCGGGAGAAGGTTTTCTGCTGCAGGGCGGCGATTGCGCCGAGGCCTTCACCGAGCCTAGCGCCAACAACGTCAGTGCCAACAATATCCGTGATTTCCTGCGCGTGATCCTGCAGATGGCGGTGGTGCTCACCTATGCCGCCGCCTTGCCGGTGGTGAAGGTCGGCCGCATCGCCGGTCAATTCGCCAAACCGCGCACATCGCCGACGGAGAAGCGCGAGGGCAAGGAGTTGCCGAGCTATCGCGGCGACATCATCAACAGTGTCGAGTTCGACGAAGCCTCGCGGCGGCCGGATCCCGAACGCCAGATCGAGGCGTATCGCCACTCCGCCGCCACGCTCAATCTGCTGCGCGCGTTCGTGCATGGCGGCTACGCCAATCTCTCCAACGTCCGGCAATGGACGCTCGGCTTCGTCAAGGACTCGCCCCAGTCGCACCATTATGAGGAACTCGCCGACCGCATCAGCGAGGCGCTCGGCTTCATGCAAGCCTGCGGCCTCGACCTCGAGAGCCATCCAGAGCTCAAAAGCACCGAGTTCTACACCAGTCACGAGGCGCTGTTGCTCGGCTACGAGCAGGCGATGACACGCGAGGATTCGACGCACCCCGGCACGTTCTGCTGCACCTCGGCGCACATGCTATGGGTCGGGGACCGCACCCGCCAGCCCGATCACGCGCATGTCGAGTTTTGCCGCGGCATCATGAATCCGTTGGGACTCAAATGCGGCCCCTCGAGCAAGGTCGATGAGCTGCTGCGGCTGATCGACATTCTCAATCCGGAAAACGAGCCGGGCCGCCTCAGCCTGATCGTGCGGCTGGGCGCGGACAAGGTCGCGGATCAGCTTCCGGCCATGATCCGCGCGATCCAACGTGAAGGCAAGATCGTGGTGTGGTCCTGCGATCCCATGCACGGCAACACGGTCAGCTCGGAAACCGGCTACAAGACGCGGCCGTTCGACCGCATTCTGTCAGAGGTGAAGACCTTCTTTGCGGTTCACCGCGCCGAAGGAACTCATGGCGGCGGCGTGCATCTGGAGATGACCGGCCAGAACGTCGCCGAGTGCACCGGCGGTGCGCGCATGATCACCGACGCGGACTTCAAGGATCGCTATCACACGGTGTGCGATCCGCGGCTCAACGCTGAGCAATCGATCGACCTCGCGTTTCTGCTTGCCGACCTGCTCAAGGCGGAGCGCACCGCCAGGGCGCGGCCGTTGCCGGCCGCGGCCGGGCTCTGACCGGAGCTGCAGCGATTTTGCCTCTCCTTCTTCCCCATCCCGTAGCGGGGGTTTTGCGCAACTGGTTCTTATGATGGAATGCGGGCGGGTGCGCGGCGCTTTCGCAAACCACAACGATCCGCGCAACGGGAGGTCCTCATGCATCGCCATACGTTTTGGCTAGGCGCGCTTTCGCTCGCCGCCTCGATCTCGATGTCGTCCGGGGCAAGCGGCCAGCTTGCGGTTTCCGCCAACGACGGCAAAGCCGTTCTCACCGACGGCGTGAATTCGGTGCCGGCCAATCCGCCGCAAGACACGGTTACGCTCATTGATCTCAATGCGAAGCCGCCCAAGGTCGTCGGCGAGATCGAGGCTCCGACCAGCGTGATCGGCCCGCCGCTGAGCGTGGCGGTGGCGCGCGACGAGAGTTTCGCGCTGGTCACCGCGGCATCCAAGATCGATCCGGCCGATCCGAAGAAGACCGTGCCGGACGACAAGCTCTCGGTGATCGATCTCAAAGCCTCGCCGCCCAAGGTCTCGGCGCAGTTGCAGGCCGGTAAAGGCGCCGCCGGCGTATCGATCAATCGGGCCGGCACGCTGGCGCTGGTCGCGAACCGCTCCGAGGGCACGGTCTCGGTGTTTTCTATCGCCGGCCAGACGCTGACGCCGGTGGGCAAGATCAGCCTGGGCGACGACAAGTCCGGACCGTCCCATGTCGCCATTGCACCGGACGGCAAGACGGCGCTGGTGACCCGCGACAACGATCACAAGATTTCCGTGCTGTCGATCGACGGCACCAAGGTCGAGTACACCAAGCGCGACATCTCGGCCGGACTGCGGCCTTACGGGATCGGCATCCATCCCAACGGCAAGCTCGCGGTGGTCGCCAATATCGGTACCGGAAGTGGCGACGCCGACACCGTGAGCCTCATCGACATCGAGGCAAAGCCGGCGCGGGTCGTTCAAACCGTCACCGTCGGCCCAACCCCGGAAGGGATTGCGCTATCTCCCGACGGTGCCTTTGTCGCCGTCGGTGTGATGAACGGCTCCAACAAACCCAAAGCCGACCCGTTCTTCACCGATTACGGGCTAGTGAAGGTGCTGAGCGTAAAAGGCAACGAATTGGTCCCGCTGACCGAGGCCAAAGTCGGCCACTGGTGTCAGGGGTTCGCCTGGAGCAAGGACAACCGCACGCTCCTCGTGCAGTGCATGGTCGAGAACGAGATCATGGTGTTCGATTTCGACGGCAAAGCGCTCAAGCCTGCTGGATCGATCAAGGTAGGCGCCGGGCCTGCGGCTATTCGCACGGCGGAGCCGTAACCTGCTCCCGCCGCCCGCATTGTTTGAGCTCGGCAAGCGCGACCCGCGCGCGCTGGGGGATACGTGCTGACCTGGAGCCGGCTGCGTCGCACTCCCATGGAACGGTTGCTGCGCGCTACCATCAACAGCTGGCGTGGCCTCCTCGCAGCGGCGCGTAGCGAGGAGGCGTTTCGCCTGGAGCTGATCGCCCTCGTCCTGGCGATACCGGTCGCCTTCCTGCTTGCCGAGCAGGCTTGGAAGCGCCTTGCGCTGATCGCGGTCGTGGCTTTCGTGCTCGTGGTGGAACTGTTGAACACCGCGATCGAGAAGCTTGCCGACCGGGTCAACCTTGCGATCGATCCCCAGATCGGCCGGGTCAAGGATATGGGCTCGGCCGCGGTCGGCCTGGCGCTGCTGATCGCCGCCATGGCTTGGCTGTTGGCGCTTGCCGAGCGAATCGGGCTGATCTGACCGGACCTGCACGGCGATTGCCGGGCGCGGCCACGACGCGCTAGACCTAAGCCATGAATGCGCGTCCCACTGACCGCTTGGCTATCGCCATCGGGCAACTCAATCCGATCGTCGGCGACATCGCTGGAAACGCCGACAAGGCGCGCCGCGCGCGCGCCGAGGCTGCACGCGCCGGCGCCGATCTCTTGGCGCTCCCGGAACTGTTTCTCTCCGGCTATCCGCCCGAGGACCTCGTGCTCAGGCCGGCGTTCCAGGCCGCGTGCCGCGCCAAGATCGAGGAGCTTGCGCGTGAAACCGCCGCCGGTGGGCCGGCGCTGCTGATCGGCACCCCATGGCTCGAGGAAGGCAAGCTCTACAACGCCTATTGCCTGCTCGACCGCGGCGTCATCGCCGCCGTGCAGCTGAAGGTGAACCTGCCGAACTACGGCGTCTTCGACGAGCGGCGGCTGTTCGCTGCGGGGCCGCCGCCCGGACCGGTCAACTTCCGCGGCGTGCGCCTCGCGCTGCCCATTTGCGAAGACATTTGGACCGAATGGGGCGACTACGAAGACGTGGTCGAATGCCTCACCGAAACCGGCGCCGAGCTAATGATCGTGCCCAACGGTTCCCCTTATTCGCGTGACAAGGACGAGCTTCGCCTCAACATCGCGGTGGCCCGGGTGACGGAGAGCGGCGTGCCGCTGATCTATGTCAACCAGATCGGCGGGCAGGACGAGCTCGTGTTCGACGGCGCCTCATTTGCCCTGCACGCGGATCGCACGCTCGCCTTTCAGCTCCCGGCGTTTCGCGAAATCGTCAAGACGGTGCAATGGGAGCGGGCCGGCAATAGCTGGCGTTGCGTCGATGGACCCGTGGTTGCGAACGAACAGGGCGACAAGGCGGACTATCTCGCCTGCATGCTCGGGCTGCGCGATTACGTCAACAAGGTCGGCTGCAAGGGCGTGGTGCTCGGGCTCTCGGGCGGCATCGATTCGTCCCTGGTGGCGACGTTGGCGGTCGACGCGCTCGGGCCGGACCGGGTGTATTGCGTGATGCTGCCTTATCGCTACACCTCGCAGCAATCGCTCGACGATGCGGCGCAGGTCGCGAACGCGCTTGGCGTTCGCTACGACGTGGTGCCGATCGAAAGCGCGGTGGTGGGATTGGAGACAGCGCTCGCGCCGATCTTTGCCGGCAAGCCGCGCGACGTCACCGAGGAGAATCTGCAATCGCGCACGCGCGGCACCATTCTGATGGCCATATCCAACAAGCTCGGGCTCATCGTGGTGACCACCGGCAACAAATCGGAAATGTCGGTCGGCTACGCCACGCTCTATGGCGACATGAACGGGGGCTTCAATCCGATCAAGGATCTTTACAAGACCGAGGTTTATCGGCTGGCCCGGCTGCGCAATGGCTGGAAGCCCGACGGCGCGCTGGGTCCGGACGGTCCGGTCATTTCCGACAGCGTTCTTACCCGCGCGCCCAGCGCCGAGCTGCGCGAGAACCAGACCGACCAGGACACACTGCCGCCCTACGACGTGCTCGACCAAATCCTCGCGCGTCTGGTCGAGCACGAGGAGCCCATCGCCAAGATCGCCGCGGAAGGCTTCGATCGAGAGACGGTGATGAAGGTCGAGCGCATGCTGCATCTTGCCGAGTACAAGCGCCGGCAAGCAGCTCCTGGGGTCAAGGTGACGCTGAAGAATTTCGGCCGCGACCGCCGCTATCCCATCGTCAACCGCTTCCGCGATTCCGGCGCGCCGCTGCCCAAGCCCGACCGCGCGCTGGCGAAGAACACGGCGGCGAAGAGCGAAGCGTTCGATTTCTGAAGAGAAGAGCACGCCATGTACAAAGCCTCAGTGGGTGTCACGCTGCCAACCTCGATCATCGGCTCGCTGCCGCGGCCGGCTTGGTATACCGCGGTGCTGGGACGCAAGAGCTTCCTCGAAGCGATGGCCAATTCGCGCTACCGCGAGCAGTACGAGGATGCGGTCTCCTGCTTTCTGCGGGCGCAAGAAATCGCCGGCCTCGATATCCTCACCGACGGCGATGCGCACTACGACGAGGAGGTCGGCGGCCTGAGTTGGCAGAGCTATCCGCTCACCCACATGGACGGTTTTGCCGAGGTGGCCCAACCGATGGCGTACAAGGTCGGCGCCACCGCTTATCCGCGCGGCCATATCCTGCACGACTTCCTCGAGGCGCGCATTTTTCCCAGGATCGTGGGGCCGGTGGGGCGCGGCCGGCTGCAGTACACGGCGATGTGGAAGACCGCGCAGCGGATGAGCAAAAAGCCGATCAAGTTCGGCACCATCCTGCCCGAATTGATCGCCGTTTCAGTCGAGGACGACCACTACAAGGATCCGGTCGAGCGCACCTGGGCGATCAGCGACGCGCTCAACGAGGAGCTCAACGAGTTGGCAGATGCGGGCTGTCCCGTCGTCCAGCTGGAGGAGCCGCAGATCCACATGGTGCCAGCGCGCGGCAAGACATTCGGCAAGCTCGACACCGCCGACCTGGTGAAGATCTTCAACAACACCGTAAAGGGACTGCGCGGCAAGACCGAGGTGTGGTGCCATACCTGCTGGGGCAACCCCTCACAGCAACGCATCTTCGCCGAGGTGCAGAGCTACCAACCGACGCTCGAGGCGCTCAACCAGGTGGAGGCCGACGCGTTGACTTTCGAGACGCGTTCCTCAGGCACCGGCGATCTCAAGGCGATCGGCGAGGTGATCAAGGACAAGAAGGTGGTGATCGGTGTCATCGATCACCACACGCTGCAGGTCGAGCGGCCGGACCAGGTCGCCGCGCTCATCCGCGAGGCGCTCAAGCATATTCCGCCGGAGCGGCTGATCATTTCATCGGACTGCGGGATGGGACGCGAGGGCATGGGCCGCCGCCACGCCGGCTACAAGATGGTGTCGATGGTGCTCGGCACCAATATCGTGCGCAAGGAGCTGGGCCTGCCGCAAGCGGAATGCCTGGCCGCGGATCAGCGCTACACGCTCACGGCAGCCAAGGCGTAATCCACGTTGGGGCGCGAACGATTCGGCCACGAGAGGACGTCGGAGCGTCGCGAGCATCGTCTCGCCGAGCGTCGGCGCCGCGACAGAGGCCCACACGCGCTTTGTCGCACCGGAATGACCCAAGCACGGGGGGCATGCTAGTCTTCACCGGCGTTCGCTTTGCGAAGCAATGAGGATCGAATGACACGGATCGCGCATTGGCAAGCGGTGACGCGGCGCCGCTTCGTCGCGGCGACCGGATTGCTCGGCTTTGGCGCGCTCGTGCGAGCGCGCCCGGCGTGGGCGGCCTATCCCGAGCGTCCGATCAAGATCGTGGTGGCGAACACCCCAGGAGGGCCTTCCGACATCATTGCCCGCATCATGGCGGCGACCATGCAGGAGGCGATGGGCGGGAGCGTTTTCGTCGAGAACAAGGGCGGCGCCGGCGGCAATATCGGCATGGGGTTGGTCGCGCGCGCGGACGCGGACGGCTACACCATCCTGCTGTCGACCAGCGCTTACGCGGTCAATCCCGGCCTCTACCAGACGCTGCCCTACGACCCCTTCAAGGACTTCACGGCGATCTGCGAGCTTGCCGTCTCGCCGCACGTGTTCGCGGTGAAGCCCGAGCTGGGTGTCGGCACGGTGAAGCAGTTCGCCGCGCTCGCTAAGGCCAATGCCGATAAGTTCAATGTGTCGACACCGCCGATCGGCACTACGCCACACCTGCAGGCGGAAGTGCTGAAGCTGCGCGAAGGCTTGCAGGGGATGGCAACCGTGGTTTTTGCGGGAGGTGGCGACGCGCTTAAGGCTTTGCTCGCCGGCACCGTGCAGCTCAGCTCCGGTGTCCTGGCCCCGGCGCATCCGCACATCAAGGCCGGCACTATCAAGGGTCTCGCGGTCACCGGCCGCACGCGCTGGCGCGACCTGCCCGAGATCCCGACCATGCTGGAAGCGGGCTATCCCGATTTCGTGTTTGAGACCTACACCGCGCTGATGGCGCCGGTGAAGACGCCGCCTGACGTCGTCGCCCGGCTCGAGCAGGTCGCGCTCGAGGTTCTGCACCGGCCGGATATCCGCGCGAAGCTCACCGAATCCGGGTTCGAGGTGACTGCCAAGCCCGGCAAGGAGCACATGGTGCGCGTCGCGCGGGAAGTGCCGATGTTTGCCGACATCATTTCCCGCGCCGGCATCAACAAGCTCTAGGTGGAATCAGCCCGTCGGCGACCGGCCGGCGAGGTGTCCGGGTTCCTCGCTTTTACCGCACCGGATAGAACGTCGGCCCGACCGCCCGTACCTTGCGCTTGCCCGGTTCCTGCTCGCCCTTTTGTTCGGCGGGGGCGGGCGGCTGCTGCTCGGCGCCAGCAGGTGAGGCCGGCGCGCTGCTCGCCTCGTCTGCGCCTTTGCCTCGGGCGGGGGCCTGGCTCGCATTAACCGCCTTCGCTTGCGCGTCGAAGCGTGGCTGCGAGAGTTGCTTCGCCCGCTCCTCGGTGACGACGATATCGCCGCGCTCAATGGTCTGGTCGCTGCCTTGCTGCAGCGCCTCCGCCCAGGACTGGCCAGGCAGACGGCAATTGCAAGCCGCGTTGACCTGCTTGCGATAGCTGAACGCGGTGGGCAGATCCGTGTAGAGCCTGCCGCTGGTCGACACCGCGCGCGAGACGTCCTCGCCGGGATTGCGATGGCTGTAGAGAGCCACCTCCGCGGCCGGGCACTGGCGATGACAAATCTGCTCGTCCTCGGGAAACTTGGACGGCACCGTCGAATAGGAAATCGGGAAATAGTAGCCGTCGCAGGTGCGCACGCACAGCGTCCGGTAGGTGCCGGCGAGTGGAGCATTGGGAGCGGGCGCGATGTACCCGCCGCCGCCGAACAGGTTGTCGAAGAAGCCGCCGGGGCCGGCGGTGACGTATTGCCGGTACTGCGGGCCGCAATCGTTCTGCCCGAGCGCGACCAGGATGCCGCGGCGCTGGCCCTCGCGCTCGCCGCTATTGCCCTGCAGCCGCTGGATCTCGGTCAAGGTGCGGTCGAGATTGGCGCGCATCTGCTGGATCTGGTTGTTGAGCGGGCCGCATTGCGGCGATTGTCCGCTGAACAGGGCGAAGAAACCGCCGCCCTGGCAGCCCAGGCGCTGCGATTGCTGGCCGAGGCGGTCGACTTCGGCCTGCTGCTTTGACGCCGCATCCTCGTAGCGCTTGATCTGCTCGGCCTTCGCGGGATCGATCCCGGCCCCGCGGTCGACGGCGGCGAGCTGGCTTTCGAGCCGTAGGCACGTCTGGTTGCGCCCGCCCGCGCCGGGGGCCGCATTGGGAGCAGTTTGAGCGGGAGGGGGCGCAGGCGCCGAAAACGGAAAGCCGAACTGCGCCGCTGCCGGCGCCGCGCAGAAGATGAGGACCGGTAGGGCAGCCCCCGCTGCGCGCAAGCCTATTCGAATCGCTGTGCCAATCATGGAGTCCCGGCCCGACGTCCCACTATCGAGGATGGAAGCGCCGGAATGGTGACCAAAGTGTGAAAACGCTGGGCCGAGAGGCGGGCGCGTCAACACATTCGGGGGCGGCTTGCCCGCTCCGGCCACTCGAACCGGGTAGTCGGATGCACTAGCCTTCTTCCCCCGCAGCTTCCGGCGACCCACGACCTTTCCACGCCAGGCGGACGCAATGGGCGCTCTCAGCCTCTCCCAGTTCATCGACCTCGTCGTCGGCGGCCTTGCGATCGGCTGCGTGTATAGCCTCATCGCGCTTGGGTTCGCGATGATCATGCGGGCGACCAACATCATTCATTTCGCCCAGGGCGAAGTGATGATGCTGGGCTGCATGTGCGGGCTCACGTCTTTGTGGTTGCTTCCCGCGCTGCCGCTTCCGGTGGTGATCGCTGTCGGGATGGCCTCCTCCGGGCTGATCGCCGTGGCTATGGAGCTCGCGGTTTACCGCACCCTGCGGCGTCGGCGTGTCCCGATCATGAACATCATTACCGCCACGGTCGGCATGTCCATTCTGTGCATCAACGCTGCGCGCATCATTTGGGGCTCCGAGCCGCTGCGCTTTCCGGAGCTGTTCGCCACCTCCGCGTATGAATTCGGTGGCGTGCGCATTTCCCCGCAGTTGTTCTGGATCATGGTCATGGGGGTCGCCATCATGGGTGCGTTGCAGCTCTTCCTCAAGCACACGCCGACCGGGCTCGCCATGCAGGCGGTGGCGCAGGATCAAGAAGCGGCGCAGCTCATGGGCGCGAACCTGACGCGGATGATGGCTTATACCTTTGCGATTTCCGGGATGATGGCCGGGGCGGCCGGCATCATGCTCGGTTCCATGTTCTTTGCCTTTTTCGAGATGGGGTTCATCACCGGGGTGAAAGGCTTCGTCGCCGCGACGCTCGGCGGGCTCGGCAGCATTGCCGGGGCGATGCTCGGCGGGATTCTGTTTGGTTTGATCGAAACGTTCAGCACCGTGTTCCTGTCATCGGCCTATAAAGACGGGATCGGTATGATCTTGCTCATCGCCATTCTGCTGGTTCTTCCGTCAGGGCTGGTCGGCCTGTGGCACAAGCGCAGGTGACCGCCTCGTCGGATCAAGGTGCGCACCGGCGCGGTTCGGTGCATGGAGCCGCGCTTCTGGTCGTGGCGGCGCTGATCGCGCTGCCCTGGGTCGAGCCCGACAAGTTCGCGCTCCATGTTATCAGCCTCATTGCGATCGCCTCGATCGCCGCGATGGGATTGCAGGTGCTGCTCGGCTATTCCGGACAGCTCTCCATCGGCCAGGCGGCGTTCTACGGCATCGGCGCATACACTTCCGCCTTTCTGACCGCGAAGCTGGGCGTGCCGTTTCCTCTCGCCCTCATCGGCGCCGGCGTCGCCGCGGCGATCGCCAGCTTGCTGATGGTGCCGATAACAAGGCTCACTGGGGCTTACCTGGCCGTGGCCACGCTCGGCTTCTCGATCATCGTCTATCTGTTCATCAAGAACGAAGAGTGGCTGACCGGCGGCTCTTACGGCTTCATTGGCATTCCGCGCGCGGAGTTGTTCGGATACGTCCTGCGCGATCCCCGATCGAGCTACTACCTCAACGTCGGCGTTGCGGCGATCGTCTATTTCGTCTTTGCGCGCATCGAAGGCTCACGCTTCGCCCGCGCGATCAATGCCATCCGCCAGGACGCCGACGCGGCGCGCGCCAGCGGCATTCGCGTGACGCTGCTCAAGAGCGAGTGCTTCGTCATCGCCGCCTTTGTCGCCGGCCTCGCCGGCTCACTCTACGCGCACGAGGTACGTTATCTCGCCCCGAACGACTTCACGTTCTGGAAGTCGATCGAGATCCTCATCATGGTGGTGATAGGCGGCGTCGGCAGTCTGGCAGGCGCCATCCTGGGCGCGGCGGTGGTGGTCGGCTTGCCGGAGTATTTGCGCGCGATCGGCGACTATCGGATGCTGGTCTTCGGCGCGATCCTGATCGCGACCATGCTCTTCGGCGAAGGGGGGCTCGCCGCGCTCGTTGCAACATTGGGGCGGCGTTTGGCCGTGGCGATGCGGCTCGTCCCCAAGCTGCCCGCATCCCGGAAAGTAGCGCAATGAGCACGGCCGCGCCCGGGGAGTGCTTGTTGGAGGCGCGCGGCGTGACGCGGCGCTTCGGCGGCCTGGTGGCCGTTGATGCCGTTGACCTTGCGGTGCGGCGCGGCAGCGTGCACGGCCTCATCGGGCCGAACGGAGCCGGCAAGACCACGCTGCTCAATCTGATTGCGGGAGTGCATCGGGTCGGCAGCGGGTTGCTGCGCTTTGCTGCGCAGGACATCACCCGGGATTCGACGGCCAAGCGCGCGCGCGCCGGAATCCGCCGCACCTTTCAGAACCTGAAACTGTTCGGCGAAATGACCGCGCTGGAGAACGCCGCAATCGGCTTGCATGCGCAGACGCACGGCGGATTTTTTGATGCTGTCTTCTCGACGCCGCGGCATCGCCGCGAAGAGCGCAGCATCGCCGATCGATCGATGGCGGCGTTGCACTTTGTCGGCCTTGCCGGCCTTGCCCAGGCGCGCGCCGACTCGCTTGCGTATGGACACCGGCGTTTATTGGAAATCGCCCGCGCTATCGTGGCGCGGCCCGCGCTGTTGCTGCTCGATGAACCGGCTGCGGGCCTCAACGTCACCGAAGCAGCGCACGTCAGCGACCTAATTGCCCGCATCCGCGACGAGGGCACGACGGTGGTCCTGGTCGAGCATCATATGGACGTCGTCATGCGCGTGAGCGACGAAATCACGGTCCTCAACTATGGCCGCAGACTCGCGCACGGCACCCCGGCGCAGATCCAAGAACATCCGGCGGTGATTGAAGCCTATCTCGGCCGGGCAGCGGAGACGGATCGTGCTCAAGCTTGACGGAGTGGTCGCGGGTTATGACGACGTCACCTGCCTGCACGGTGTTTCGCTAGAGGTGCGTCGCGGCGAGATCGTCACGCTGATCGGAGCCAATGGCGCGGGCAAGAGCACGACCCTCAAGACGGTCTCCGGCCTTCTCGCTCCACGCGCGGGGATCATCGAGTTCGACGGGCAGCCGATTGCCGGTCGCAGTCCGGACGCGATCGTTGCCCTCGGACTGGTGCAGGTGCCGGAAGGCCGGCGGGTATTCCCCGAGCTTTCGGTGGAGGAGAATCTCCGCGTCGGGGCTTACCTAGTCGCCAATCGGGCCAAGGTTCGCGACATGCTGGCCGACGTCTATGCGCGCTTTCCGCGCCTGGCGGAAAGGCGAAGGCAGCTCGCGGGTACGCTCTCAGGCGGCGAACAGCAGATGCTTGCCTTCGGTCGGGCAATGATGGCGCAGCCCAAGCTCCTCATGCTCGACGAGCCGTCGCTGGGGCTCGCCCCGCGCATGGTGGACGAGGTGATGCGCTCGATCCGCATGTTCCGTGAATCCGGCGTGACGATCTTCCTGGTCGAGCAAAATGCCAACCTAGCGTTGCGCCTTGCCGACCGCGCCTACGTCATGGAGACAGGCCAGATCACCATGACCGGCAGCGGAGCGCAGCTTCTGGCCGATGCGCGTGTGCGGGCAAGCTATCTTGGCGCGAAAACAACATCGGAGACGGGGGTTGCGCGAGGGCAGTGAGTGCATCCCGCGGGCGTTGCTTTCGCCAACAACGCTGTTCGGATATCGTTGCCCGCTCGGGTATGCCGCTTCACCGGAGAACGATCATGACCATGAACCGACGCAGACTTATCGGCGGCGGCCTGGGCGCCGTGGCGCTCGCCGGCACGCGCTCGGCGCTCTGGGCGCAGTCACGCGAGCCGGTCAAAGTGGGTGCCTTCGGGCCGATGTCGGGGAACGCGGCGGCGCAGGGCCAGAGCATCCGCGAATCGGTCGAGATGGTGGCGAATCTCAAGAACTCGGCCGGCGGCTTACTCGGCCGGCGGATCGAAGTCGTGATCGGCGACGATGCGGGCAAACCCGAAGAGGCCGCCGTGGTGGCGCGTCGCTTCGCCACGCGCGATCAGGTGTCGCTCGCCATCGGCAGCGTGAGCAGCCCGGCGAGCCTCGCCGCGGCGCAGGTATTTCGCGAGGAAGAGCTGCCGCAGATCGTGGTGAGCGGGACCGCGCAGCGCATCACCACGCAAGGCAACGAGTGGGTATTTCGCTCGGCGGTGCCGGACCGCAAGCTCGTCGGCGATATGGTCGATTTCATCAATGAGAAAATGCCGAACCTGAAGCGTTTCGGGTTCCTCTACGTCAACGACGACTTCGGCAAGGGCGGTTTTGACGCTTTCACCGAAGCGGGCAAGAAGTTCGGCATGAGCGTCACCGCAGAGGAGCGATATTCGCGTGGCGACCTCGACTTCATCGGACAGTTGACCAGAATTCGCTCCACCAATCCCGATGCTATCGTGGAATGGTCGCGTTACACCGAGGGCGCGCTCATCCATCGCCAGATCAAGCAGATGGGCTGGGAGCTGCCGCGCTTCGGCTCCGACGGCATCGCAGCGCCGGCGTTTCTCGATCTGGCCAAAGAGGCCGCCAACGGCGTGATTTATCCCACGCACTTCAGCCCGGCGACGTCCACCAACCT
>Ga0207693_10001780_pt1 | contig 18900 bp, 13 predicted proteins | sample LARL81metaG_FD_184347 | JGI IMG/M metagenome (GOLD analysis project Ga0207693, IMG submission 184347) | Corn, switchgrass and miscanthus rhizosphere microbial communities from Kellogg Biological Station, Michigan, USA - LAR L8-1 metaG... | ecosystem: Host-associated > Plants > Roots >...
GGCCGATGTCATGCCTGTCGCAGGCGGCGTTTGCGTACCGCTGAGATAATCCCACGAAATGAAGTTTGTATCGGGAGTTCCGGCGACGGCCAAGCCTACCCAATCGGCCGTGTTCCCGGGGCCGTTGCTGACGTTCACGGTCAGAGCCGCGCCCTCGCTTACCACTGCATTGGTAGAGCCATTGACCGTGATTGACGCGACCGGTGGCGGTGGAGGAGGTGGCGGCGGCGGCGAAGGAGGCGGAGGCGGAGGCGCTGCCGGCACTATGTTGACGATGAAAGTCGCGGACTCACGGAACATGCCGTTCGACCCAACTGCGCGTATCCGGGCAGGGTAATACCCGGCGGTTGCTGGCGTGCTCCATGTGGTGACCAGCAGGTTGCCCGCAATCGCGAAGTAACCGAGAGAACCCTTTGTCAATCTATAATCACACGGGATGATTGTGCCTGATGCGTCCTGTGCCGTCAGGACGCCAATTGTCGTTCCAGCCGGTACGTTATTGCTGATCGTCAGATTGCTTATCGTGATTGTCATGAATCTCTCTGCATTGCTACAATACGATCGGGTTGCATGACTATTGCCCGCGTTAGTGATCGCCTCTCGTCCGACGCGACTTCCGCTCGTCGATTTCAGGGCCGAAGGCGAAGGAGACGCAGCCTGGCGCGGTGTGGAAATACGAGGTCAACCAGATTAAATCGACGGAACGCCTCGATGCCGGCGCGTGCCGCGTGAGCTTCACTGGCTGCACCATCACGCCATCGAGTTGAGCCCGCTGGCTCCCATTACGTTTTAACGGTGCATTTAGCATAGCTTTTGACACCGTATTTGTCAATTTATTAATTACCTTTATGACAACATATTGACGCTTTGACAGGGCCGAAGCGGGACAAACCGTCCTCGGCTTCTTCATGCGCACCCCGGGGCCAATTCGCTTAAGCTAAACGGTTATCCGAGATGTTCGCTCGTTGCAGTCGCCTCAGAGGCGACGTTCTCGAAGGGGCCGTTTCAACACTCTAAGACCTATCGCGATAGGTGCGAACCCAAAGTTAACCTATCTCGCTCATACAGAATGTATGCTTCGAGCGCAAAAGGACCCCGTCAGGCCCGCGCCGGCGCAGACCTGTTCCGTTTCCTTTACAGTTGCACACGGCGACTGCGCCACCGCTTGCCTGAGTTGATTGTGTTTGCTGCACCCACAGAGATCCAGCCTTGGATTAATCTTGCCGCGAGCATGTTACTAAGGCATCTTTTCATCAATCGGCGTCTTCGTCATAAGGTTCGGTCTGGCCGCCAGTTTGCCGCAAGCTTGACCCCTTCTCACCGGCACGCTCGTCGGCGGCTGCATCGTGGGACGGTGATTTTGATGCCGTCGAACTCCAGAAATTCTAGTGGGCGTCCAATTGCCACGGCTCCAAACTGAAGTGATGCTTTCTCAGGAGAAACCCCCACTGAGGGTGCGCGTGGCCCATTCGATGTTTTGGATCACCTGGTCGCGCGGGGTGCTCCAGCTGCTCACCTTCGCCACGACCCTGCTGGTGGCGCGAATCCTCGTGCCAGCGGATTATGGCGTGATGGCGCTTGCGGGCTTCTGGACCGGGACGGCCGGAATGCTCGCCGAGATGGGTCTGGGGTCTGCAATCATACAATTTCGCGATCTGGACAGGCGCGATGTCGATACCTGTTTCTGGATTACGATGACGCTGGCCATCGTGTGCTGTGCGGTTCTCTCACTGGGCGCCCCGCTAATCGCCTGGTGGTTCGCCGTTCCCCGTCTCGCAGACGTCCTTCCCGTTTTGTCTCTGGTTTTGCCGTTAACCGCCTGTCGCGTCGTTTCCGACGCTCTGCTGCGCAAGGAGCTCGCGCTAGACCGGGTATCGCAGGCGGAGGTCATCGGCGCGGTAGTGACTTTGCCGGTCACTGTTGGCTGCGCCCTTGGGGGATTGGGGGTATGGACCTTGGTCATCGGATCGCTCGTGAGCCCGGCGGTACGCAGTGCCGCTACTCTCGTTTTTGCGCCCTGGCGCCCGGGAATTCGGATCGGCGGAGAACGGATCTGGGATATTATCCATTTTAGCCTGGCGACCCTCGGCATCAAAATCATGTGGTCATTACGGGAATACGCAAATCCACTGATCCTCGGAAAGGTAACCGGCGAGGCCACCACGGTCGGCCTTTATTCGATGGCCGACGACTTGGCCCATTTGCCGGGGACGAAGATTTCACCGGTGATCAATATGCTGACCGCCCCGGCCATGGCCGAGCTGCAGAGAGATGTTGATGCCATGCGTGCGGCGTTTTATAGGGCGGTGCGCCTGGCCACTGCTATTGTTGCGCCCATGTCGGCCGGGATTGCCCTCGTCGCCGAGGACATGGTTGCAGTCCTGCTCGGTCCGAAATGGCTGCCCGCAGTCCCGCTCTTGAGATTTATTTCCCTCTATGCGGCGGTGCGGGGAATCGACGTTCTGTTGCCGTCGATTCTGTTGGCGCGGCGTCGGGAGGGGTTCCTTCTCCGCTACTGCTTTGCGCTGCTGATCCTGATGCCGTCAGCTGCGGTTCTCGGCGCAATCTGGGACGGGGCGGTAGGTATGATCGTGTTCTATACTCCAGCCTACTTCGCGGTAATGATATTTTTGGCCAAAGAAGCCATGGCCGAGATAGGGGGAGGCTTTGCCGAACTCTTGCGCCAGATTTGGCCGGTTCTGGCGGCCACCGCGGCAATGGCAGCGACGGTGTTTTTGGTCGAGGAGGCCGCCTTAACAGGACTCGCGGACGCTCCCTTCATCCGGCTAGTGTGCTTATCACTCATCGGGGCATTGACATATGGCGCTGTGCTCTTTGTTATCGGAAGCCCGGTCATCGGGGAGGCTGCAGAAGTCGCAGGCTGGATTTTACGCCGCCACAAAGCCGTTTGATCAAGGGCCGAGTGAAAGGGGATTCAGATGCGGCGCCCTTCTTCCGGGCCCTTGAAGAAATGATGCTCGGATGACCCTTAGAAATCGGTGGCTATAGAAGGCGCTGGAGAAGCTAGTGAGCTGGAAAAGAATCCAACTTGCGACGTTGCGCGATGCCGCGCAGGCAGACATTCTCGCGTCAGAGCTTTTTAAGACTAGCGGCATGTGGCCCCGTCATCAAAACGTTTACTGGCTACTGTCTTGGGCAAGAGGTAGACCGCAGAATGTGTTGCTATATGCATATTTGGTGAACGGACGTATCTCCGGCTTAGCCGGATGCATTATTGAAGATTGCCAAATTCGGATTGGGTTCGGAAGTCGCGTTGCGTTGCACACTTTCCGGCTCAAGCGCCTGCGGCTCCAAGAACCGCTATTGTGCGACAGTGTGGGAGACCAAACCGTTCAAGAAGAAGTGCTGTGTCAGCTTTTTCACCACATTCGCCGTTGTCATGCCGGTTACCCGCTCTACTTCGAGGCGATCGCGGTCGGGTCGCCGGCACATCGCATCTTAACAGCTAATCTTATCCGTGATAGCTACTCTGTTCAGCAATACGGCTTCGAAACGGCGCGGCATGTGATCGACGCTCCCGCAACCTACGAAGAGTATTTTGCGACAATCGGGCGCGAAACCCGGAGCGGTTTACGACGCTCCCTTAAAAAGCTATTCGCAGCTTACCCCCAGCAAGTTCGACTTGGAAAATTCTGCGATCGATCCGAAATAGGCAATTTCTTCTCAGAAATAGAAGGATTGGCGATCAGTACCTGGCAGTGGAGGCGTGGCGATAACATGTCTCCGACGATTATAGCTAAGCTAAAATACTTGGCAAATGCTTGGGCCGATCAGGGGTTTTTTCGGGGATTCATCCTATACGTAAAAGATCAACCTGTCGCGTATATCATAGGTTACCGAATTGGCGACCAATTTTACCTAGAGGTTACGGGTTACGATTGGAATTGGAAAAAATGGTCGGTTGGGATAGTATGTATTTTGCTCTCGCTCGAATCGATGCTCGCCGAACATCCTTCAATAAAGCGTTACGACTTCCTGTCGTGGGAATTCGAGTATAAAAGGCGATTTGGAAACATAAGGTGGATGGAGAGCAATTTTTATGCATTCCCCGATAGATTTCGATTTCGTCTAATTTATCTGTGCCTGAAAACGAACATCATTATTTCGAATTGCTTGAGACGTACCTACGCGCGGGTGCCTTCCCGACCTCACCTTCGGGTTGCGGCGAAACTGCGCGGCAGAGCGGCGCAGCTCGCATGTTCCTCACCAGATGTCGCCTGAAGCTACACGGATCGAGTTCTGGTAGAACCTGTCATGGCGCCCGATGTTCAGCCAGAGTGGCAGGAAGGAACAGAGGTACTCACCTACCAATTTGGCTCATGGGTGCTCGGCAGATGGAAATTTACCTCGCTTATCAACAGAACTAACCCGCTTATACAACACACCCAGCCAGTCGATATCCCGGCGGCCCCGCGGCCAATTACCTACCAGCAAATGCGCGATGACGGCACGATTTCCTCAACAATTTGCTTCACGGGAAACAATGTCCGCTACGTCCCCTATCACGGCACACGATATTTCATAGATTTGCGACCTGGATCATTTAACGACTATCTCAGTAAGTTTTCTTCAAAATCGCGGAATACGCTGAAAAGGAAACTGCGTCAGTTTGCCGACCGTTCGGAGGGAAAAATCGACTTTCGCATCTATACTTCTCCAGACGAGGTTATCGAATTCCGACGCCAAGCCCTTACAGTGTCCGCCCTGAGCTACCAAAACAGAATCGGATTTGGAATCCCAGAAAGTCCACAGTTCGAGACGCATCTTCTAGAAGAATCTGCAAAAGGACGCATGTGCGGTTTTGTCTTGTTCGGTCGTAACACACCAGTAGCCTATGTTTTCTGTCGCGTAGATCAAGGCATCGTCACATATTCTTATTGTGGATACGACCCCGAATTTGCCAAGCTTTCACCAGGAACGGTGCTTCTATTTTTGATTGTCGAATGGTTGTTCCGAGAAGGGAAATTTAAAATGTTCGACCTCGGCAATGATAGTTGGGACTATAAGGCCGCGTTGGCCACTGGTGGCGTTAAGTACTTTAAAGTAATATGGTTTCCAAAGACCGCCGCCAATCTCATAATGATCGGCATACACATTGCGGTGCTGCGGGCGTGGTTTGGAGCAGCGCGGGTTAGGAAGATCATCACACCTTGGAGTAACAGTGGGAGAACCGCGCTACGCTCAATCGTTGCGCGAATGACCGATGTCAAGGCTCATAGAGCAGAGGTCGTCACTCTCCCCAATGGCGTGACACACAGAAGAGTATCTAAATAGGCCTCGAACGACTTGGAGCGTGCCAACCCATAATGAAGCAAAGCGATCGATCTTTCATTATCCTGTATCAGCGCCCGCGTGATAAATTGGAGCAGAAATGGCGCGCCTGCCTGGCCGCATCGGATTTTGCGACCCATTATACGGCACCTGAGTATTTCTTGGAGCCGTCACTGCAGAGCAAAAGGCCATTCGCCGTTCTCAGTCTTACCGGTGAGGAAGTCACCGGCGTCCTAACCGGGGTTCATGAACGAAAGCGCGTCCAATCGGGTCTGTCCGTTCGGCCCCAAATTGCCTTTCGGCGAGACGTTGATCGCGCGCGTACAATGGACAACTTAGTCGACGGACTGCTGGCGGAAGCCAATCGCGCAAAGTTAGTCGAGCTGTTCGTGTGGTCGGATATGACGACCCTCATTGAATCCCGGTCCCGGCAAAAAGCGTGTGAAGGAGTGGTGGTGCTGGACTTGTCGCGGGGTCCCGATACGCTCTTCGGCAAATTCTCCCAGAATAAGCGGAGAAATATTAAACGAGCGATCGAATGTGGGGTTTCCGTTGCAGGCGCCACGAGAGAAGACGAAATCTCCGAGTATTACGAAGTCTGTGTCGATTGGTCTCGCCGTAAAGGTTTGCCTATCCCGAAGGAGGAGAGATTTGAAAACATCTTTTCATTGACGGGCAACCGATTGCTGCTGCTTGCTCGCCACCAAGGTGAAATCATCGCCGGTGTCGTGATCCGGTTCGCTCCACACGGGGTGATGGAATATGCTGCGAACAGTTCGCTGGAAAATGCGCTTCACCTGCGACCGAATGACTTGTTGCATTGGCGAGCGATCCAGTGGGGGTGCCGCCAAGGGATGACGAAATACAGCCTGGGCGGCACTCACCTCTTCTTGCGGAAATTCGGCGGGCAAATTGTACCGACCACACGTTGTCGCTTCGATTTGTCGATATTTCGCGGGTATACTATGCATGACTGGCTCGCCGAGAAGATCGAGCAGGCCCGAATGTTCACACCCGAGGTGATGTTCACTGTCGGCCGCTCTTTGCGATGTCGGATGGACGTCCGAATTTCCGTCGGTCGAGACTCAGCATGAATCGCAGTAGACCTACCACGCGGCTCGCACAGCTACGACGTACAGGACCTTTCAATGAAGCAGATAGCAACCGCTAAATATTACACCGATAAGCTTGTCGCGTTTACGAGAGAAAATGGTTTCCGGAGTTCCGCTGCCCTACTCGGAAAAAATATTATTTGGCCATTTTGCGAGTGGCTGATTCGACGTCGGATTCGCGCTCATGAGCGCTTCGATTTGAAATATGGCGTCGACACCCAGACGCCAATCCTAATTCGCCACCTGGAGACGTCGGCGCCTGGTGCGGAGTACGCGAATCCGTACGAGGGCGCAGCGATACCACTAGTGCATAGAATACTTCATCAGCTCAAGATTGATCTTCGCCGATTTACCTTTGTTGACCTCGGATCAGGAAAAGGCAGGGTCCTGCTCATCGCCGCTCAGTATCCTTTCAAATCCGTAATCGGGGTGGAATTTTCGGAAACACTGCACCGGATCGCGCTGTCGAACATCGCCAGATTCTGTAGCTACGGCGTGACAAGAACTCGCCCCACGTCAGTCAATATGGATGCTGCCGCATTCGATTTCTCTCAACTCCGAAACAAAATAGTGTTCTGTAATAATCCATTCAAAGCAGATCTGATGATTAATGTGTTAGAGCGTCTACGGCGCTCTCTTGCTGAGACCAGCGATGAGGGTCTTATCTACCTAACCCCTATTCCACCCCAAATTAAAAAGAGGCTTGACATTTACGAGATTGTCGGGCAAGGACGTTATCTTAGCCATTTCGGCGGATTTCAGAGTTACTACATATACCGAATAGGTAATTGAATTGCAGATCCGCTCTCGAAGTCTTCAGGCAACGAATTGCAGGTGATCTGCAAGAGCTACCCGCCGCCATTTGACATCTGCCTGCGCCAGCAGCTCGCTGCCAAGCTGGCGCCAGCATCGCTCGAAGCGTGTCCGCCCCGAGACCGTGACCGATCAAAATGTCACGAATGGCTGCAGCTCGTTTAGGGTCAGTGCAACGCCCCTCGTGCTTTCCTGAAGCAATTTGGTCATTACAACCTAAAAGACTTCGATTTCGTTCGTCCATGCAGGCTCGTTGCTGCACCACGGATCGGGAAGATAAAACACCTTGCTCCCGGCCAAAGCTCGGGCATTCACGCTGCCGCAATTCGTTATCGGCTTGCCGAGCCGTCGAGGCGGCGCCAGATGTCGGGATGGTCGGCTTTGGGCCCGTCGGTCAGGTCGAAAACCTTATGTCCATCATAAGGCAGTCCGGGATGGATCGAGTACCATTGGATCCAGGGTTTCGAGATAATCGGGGCTCAGCCACATCGGCGATATAGTAAACACCTGTGAGGATTGGTAGAGAGCCGAAAGATTCGGCAGTTCTCCCCCATCCATCCAGCGCTTCGGCAGCGACTGACAAATCTCGTTGAATTCCAAAAAGAAGAATCCCAACACACCGAAGTAATTTGGTGTGATGCACTCAGTCGAAACCGCTCGCTGCCCGCACTTGTGAGCCAGCCGCTGAGGTCAAGAAAAACCCGGCAGCGGACGGCGATTGCGCTGACCACCGGATCGCCCTATATGCGGGGCCGATTGGCCTTGCACCTTGGGGGGACAATTGCACGATTGTTCGTGCTCAGCGCGGCTGGATGGAGAGTTGCACCAATCGCGATCGGGCTACTGCGCAGTGCTTCTACAAAGCTGCCCACCGCCGCCCTACATCCGCTTCCGCTGTCGAATCCGCGGGCACGCCGGCGCCCATTTACGTAGCGGTGCGCGGCGTCCATGGAGACACACGATTTGGCGTCATTTCCAACAATGCCGGACGGGCAACTCCTGACCGGCAGCAAGGGAGTGAAAATCATTCCGATCATCGCCGCGATCGCCGGATTGGCGATGATCGGCGCACTCGTCGGATATTTCGGGGCCGGCGCCGTGATCCGGTCGCTGCGCGCGATCGGCTGGGCCGGCTTCTCGGCGATTTGTGCGATCCATCTCGGGGTGATCTCGATCGAAGGAATCGCCTGGCGACTGCTCGTGCCCGGGGCTCGGGTTTGGGCATTCATATGGGGGCGCTTGATCCGCGATGCCGGGTCCGAAGTGCTGCCTGTGTCTCAAATGGGAGGCTGCGTCCTCGGTGCTCGCGCGCTGGCACTCGCCGGCGTGCCGGGAGCGATTGCCGCCGCGACTACCATGGTCGATCTCACACTCGAGTTTGTCGGGAAGCTCGCCTATATGGCCATCGGCCTGTTTTTGCTCGTCAACCTTCGGCCGGGCATGCCGGTCTCGCTGCCGGTGACATTCGGACTTACCGTGACCGGACTGTTCGCGATCGCGTTTTTGATCGTCCAGCGGCACGGTTTTGCGTTATTCGATCGATTCGTACGAATGCTTGGGCAAGGCTGGGCGGAGAGGACAGCCGCCGGGGCGGCTGCTGTGCATATGGCGCTTGCCGAAACTTATCAGCACAGAGCCGCCTTGTGGGCCGGATTTGCCTTGCATCTCGTCTGCTGGATAATCAGCGCAGTCGAAGTGTGGATCGCGCTTCGTCTCGCCGGCGCCCCGCTCGGCTTTCCGACCGTCTTGGTCATCGAGAGCCTTCTCTATGCGATCCGGACGGTCGCCTTCGCGATCCCCAACGCCGTCGGCGTACAGGAAGGGGCATATGTCCTGGTCGGTGCTGCATTCGGGCTGACGCCAGAGATGGCACTCGCCATTTCGCTGTTGAAGCGGGCCCGCGACCTCGTGATCGGGCTCCCTGCGCTCGGCACATGGCAAGCTGCAGAGGGCGGGCGCCTGTGGGGGCGACGTACATCATTCTCCGATCGTAGCAGGCCTCGCTGATTGCGATCCTTCGCGCCGCCCTAGGCTTCGGTGAACGCGCCTGCGGCGCTTGAATGGACGCCATCGCAAGAGAAGATCGTGCTTGCAGATTCCCTGCAGATGCTGCGATGGCGCTGCGGCTTTTGCACGACCGTGCCGCGCCGGGGGCGGACGGTACAGCTAGGCCGGTGCGCGGTGTCGCCGATCTCGGCGGCGCGATGGCCGCCATCACCATCGCGGCGGCCGGCGGGTGCGGTCATCGACTTGCGGGCCGCCACGGCTTGACCCGGCGTGCGAAAACCGGCGGAATGTCCGAACGATGATGATGGATCTCGATACTTTGGAGGAAGCGGCGGCGCTCGTCTATCGGGTAGTGCCACCGACTCCGCAATATTGCTGGCCGCTGCTGTCACGGCGGCTCGGCGCCGAGCTGTGGGTCAAGCACGAAAACCATACGCCGATCGGCGCCTTCAAAATCCGCGGCGGCCTCGTCTATCTCGACGCGGTCAGGCGGTCGCAGCCGGATATTCACGGTGTCGTGACCGCGACCACAGGCAATCACGGGCAGAGCATCGCGCTCGCCGCCACGCAACTGCGGGTCGATGCGACGATCGTCGTGCCTTTCGGCAACAGCATCGAGAAGAACCGCGCGATGGCAGGGTTCGGCGCCCGGCTCGTCGAGGCCGGGCGCGATTTCCAGGCCGCATTCGAGCACGCGATGGAGCTGGCCGAGCGCGAGAAGCGGCATTTCATCCATTCCTATGATCCGCTGCTGGTGCGCGGCGTCGCGAGCTACGGGCTCGAGCTGTTCCGCGCAATCCCCGACCTCGATGTGGTCTATGTCCCGATCGGGCTCGGCAGCGGGATCTCGGGGGTGATCGCGGCGCGCGAGGCGCTGAGCCTCGCCACCGAGATCGTGGGCGTCGTCGCCGCCAACGCTCCGACTTACGCGTTATCCTTCGCCGCAGGCGCACCAGTGAGCACCAATTCCGCCGACACGATGGCGGGCGGACTCGCCGTGCGGGTGCCTAACCCGGAGGCGCTCGACATCATCCGCCGCAGCGCTGCGCGGATCGTCACCGTGTCGGAAGCGGAAATGCGGAGCGCTATGCGCATCCTGTTCAGCGATACCCACAATGTCGCGGAGGGCGCCGGCGCCGCGGCACTCGCCGCGGCCTTCCAAGAACGCGGTCGCCTTGCCGGCAAGCGGGTCGCCGTGATCCAATCCGGCGGCAACATCGACCGTGCCCTCTTCGCCGAAGTGCTGGCGGAGCAAGATGCGGAATGAGACCGGGGCTTGCTTCTGACTAGTGGGACATCCCCTTCGGTGTGCCAAGCGATCGCGCTACCTCGTCATCGGTGGTCTGCGTGAAATCGTCATACCAATGGCCGACAGCGAAAAACGGCTCGGGAGTCATCGCGCAAACGACATCGTCGGCCGCGGCCTTCAGCGCCTCGCAGGTGTCGGGGGATGCGGTCGGCACCGCGACGACGATGCGGGCGGGCTGTTGCTGTCTCAGCGCCTGGACGGCGGCTCTCATCGTGGCTCCGGTGGCCAGACCATCGTCGACCAGAATGACGGTCCGACCGCCCACGTCTGGCGGCGGGTGATCGCCCCTATAGAGCCGCTCGCGCCGCGACAGCTCGTGGAGCTCGCGATCCGCGACAGCAGCGATCTCACGTTCTGGAATGTCAAGACCGTGCACGATCTCATCGTTCAGAACACGGAGCCCGCCGGTCGCGACTGCGCCCATCGCCAGCTCCTCGTGCCCGGGAACGCCCAGCTTGCGCACGACAAAAACATCGAGAGGCGCGCCGAGCGCTCGGGCCACTTCAGAAGCGACGGGCACCCCGCCGCGCGGCAGCGCCAAGACAACAACATCCGGCCGATCGGCGTAAGCCGCCAACTTTCCCGCGAGCTGGCGGCCGGCATCGGTGCGATTACGAAAGCGCTTCGGCTGCATGTCTCCTCCGGTGAGAGACGGGGCAGTTAGTTCGCCGGTAAGAAGCCTATCCGCGAAGCCCTATTCCAGTAAAACAATCGGACCGGCATGTCGGCGTCACATCTATTTCGTTCAATTTCGCGGAGTCTTCGCCCGCAAAGGTTGAGTTACGGCACGCAGGCCGGGTCGAGAGGCGGCACGCCAGACGGCGGACGGCGAGCTTGGGTTGCCTGCTCGAAGGCGTAGGCGAGGCGCAACAGAGTGGGCTCGCTCCAGGCGCGGCCGGTGAAGGTGGCGCCGTAAGGGTAGTCGGGTGTTTCCATGTCGCGCACTCCGGCGACAAAGCCGGCCGGAACCTGAACGCTGGGATAACCGGCCTTCGCTGCGATAGAGGCGCCGATAGCCGCGGGGAACAGCACCGCGTCGAGCCGGTGCTCATCCATGTAGGCGTCGAGCCCGAGCATACGCGAGGCGCGCAGATCCATTTGCCGCGCCGACACATATTCGAGCTCGCTCAAATCACCCCGGGTCGCCTCTGCGGCAAGAAAGATATCCTGGCCGAAGCGCAATGCGCGGTCGGCATGCTCGGCGTTGAACGCGACGATGTCGGCAAGGCTCGCCATGCCGGCGTCGGCGGCCCAGTCGCGCAGATAGAGGTTGAGGTCGTGCTTCAATTCATAGACAAAGACGATTGGCCGGCGTGCCGGCTGGTTCTTGGCCGTGCTCTCCGGGTTGCGGTTGAGGATCGCCATCTCCGTGCCTGGACCACCGATCCAGCCCTCAGTCGGGATGTTGGCACGCACAATCGTTGCGCCTTCGCGTTCCAGCACCGCGATCGCCTCGCGCATCACCGCGGCGGCGCGCTGCGACAGCTGGCCGTAATAGAAGTCGTTCGCCGGATCGGACGGGTCGCTCGGCACGCCGATCCGTGTACCCTTAAGGCCGTCCCTGTCGAGAAAGCTCGTATAATCCGCCGGCCGCCGGAGTTCCGCGGTCGCGGCGTCGAGTGGGTCGGCTGCGGCCAGCACGTTGAGCAGCACCGCCGCGTCATGCACGGTGCGGGTCAGCGGGCCGGCGGTGTCCTGGCTGTGCGCGATCGGGACGATCCCGGCGCGGCTGATCAGACCGACAGTCGGCTTGACTGTGACGATGCCGTTCTGACTGGCTGGCGACAGCAGCGACCCAGAGGTTTCGGTGCCGATCGCCGCGGCCGCCAGACCAGCCGCCACGGCAACCGCCGATCCCGAGCTCGATCCGCCCGGCGGCACGATCGGCACGCCCTTGTCGTCGAGCTCCGGCGCGTACGGGTTTCTCACCTGGCCGCCCAGCGAGCTGTAGCCGGCCGGCATGTCGATGGCGATGATATTCGCGAACTCGGTCAGGTTGGCCTTGCCGAGGATCACCGCCCCCGCCTGTCGCAGCAATTTGACGCCCGACGCGTCGTCCTTTGCCCGCGCCTCCTCGAGCGCCAGGGAACCGGCCGTGGTGTGCTGCGCGTCGGCGGTCGCGATGTTGTCCTTGATCAGGATCGGAATGCCTTCGAGCTGGCGGCGTTTCGCCGGCTCCCTCGCATCCGATTGGGCGGCGATCGCGGGCGCGTCCGGGTTCAGCTCGCGCACAGCGTTTAGACGTGGGCCGGCGCGGTCATATGCGGCGATCCGCGCCAGATAAGCGTCCACCAGCCCCGTAGCGGTAGTTTTGCCGGCGGCCAGCGCTTGGCCCAGCTCACCGATTGTCGCGTTCTCAACGCACACAGCTTCCTCCGCGCGAACGTTCGGTGCCGCCAGCGACAGTGCGGCAATCACGCAGCCGCGAAGCCGCGCTCGTGCCACTCGGCGAGCTCTGCGACCTCATCGGGCATCAACGCAGGATGGCGGCAATGTTGCCGCCATCGACCGTCGTGACATCGGCGGTGGTCTTTAGCGCCAGCGCATGATGGAGGAAGGCCTGGGCGACATCCTCGGCCGTCACCTCACGGCGCAACAGATTGCGCGACATGTACTCGGTCGCGGTCATCCCGTATGCGGCCGCACGCCGCTCGATAAATTGCGGCGTCAAGAGCCCGCCACGAATGCCGTCGGCGTTGACGGCATTAGCGCGGATGCCGTCGGTGCCGTATTCGAGCGCGTATTGGCGCACGAGGAACAGCGTCGCTGCCTTAGGGAGCCCATACGGCCCGGCCAAGGGGCCGGGGTTGATCGCCTGCTTCGAAACGTTGAACAGAAGGCAACCCCCGGTCCCCTGCGCCAGCATGATGCGGACGGCGTTTTGCGCGACCGTCTGGTGGGCGAAGAAATTGAGCTCGAAGCTCTGCCGCAGAACCGCATCCTCGACCTCGCCGATGCGGCCCTGCGAAGCCGCGCCGGCGTTCGAGACGACGATGTCGACGCCGCCGAAATGTTCAGCGATGCGATCGAATGTGCCCCGTACTGCCGTGACGTCGGTCACGTCGCAAGCGAGCCCGAGCGTTGCCCCGCCTAGCTTGCTAGCCGCCGCTTGCACCGCTTCGGCATCGATGTCGAGGAGCGCCAGTTCGGCCCCGGCGGCGCTCATCGCTCGGGCGGTGGCCAGGCCGATCGTTCCGGCGCCGCCGGTGATCACCGCGATCTGCCCTGCGAGAGGCTTTTCACTGGCCTGGCCGAGCTTTGCCTGTTCGAGCGACCAGTATTCGATGTCAAAGAGATCGGCTTCCCTGACCGACTCGAACTGGCCGACCGCCTCGGCATCGGTCACCGTCTCGATCATCGATTCGGCGATATCCGCAGCGATCCGCGCGTCCCGGGCGCTGCGCCCGAGCCCGAACAGGCCGAGCCCCGGCACCAGGACGACTCGCGGCATCGGGTCGAGCTCGCGTTTCGGCGTCTTCTGGCTGGCATTGTAGCGGGCAAAATACGCGTGATACTCGGCGACGAAGCGATTGACCGCATCGCGCACCGCCTGCTTAAACCCGTCGAGCTTACCCCGTTCGGGCGCCGGCACGATCAGCGGGTAGTTCTTTGTGCGGATCGTGTGATCGGGGGTTGCCACACCGGCCCGGCCGTACCGCCCGAGTTCGGCCCCGTTCACATAATTGAGCACCGCCGCGCTCGAGCGAAAATCCAAGATGAAGCGCTTATAGGAGCCCGAGCTTGGCGGATCCGCTATTGCACAAGCCCCGCGCAAGATCGGCGCGACCTCCGCGGCCCCGGCAACCACGTCCGGCAGCCTTGCGGCGGCGAACACGGTCTTGCGGCGGTGAGCGAGCCGTTCTTCGGCGAGCGAAACTGCCGCGATCATGCGCTCATAAGCCTGCTGTGCCGTGTCGCCGAAGGTAAAAACTCCGTGTTTCAGCAGCACGAGGCCCTCGACGGCGGGATCTGCCTCGAAGACCTCTGCGGCCTTTTTCGCGAGCAGGAAGCCGGGCATGATGTAGGGCACGAGACCCATTCGCCGGCCATATAGATCCGCACAACGCTCCGCAGCGTCAGGCTGATCTGCAAGACTCAGCACCGCAGTCGAATGCGTGTGATCGACATATTTGTGCGGCAGGAAGGCGTGCAGCAACGTCTCGACCGAAGGGTTGGGAGCGCCGGGATCGAGCAGGTTGGCGCGCTGCACCCGCACCATCTCCTCGTCGGACAGCGCCTCGCGCCTGCGCAATTTGCGCAGCGGCGCGAGTCGCACGGCCGGAAGGCCGGCAGGCTCGATCGCTGCCATATCCCAGCCGCTGCCCTTGACGCAAAGTGCCTCGACCTCCTCGTCGAGGAGGTCCTTCGTTGCGGTCTTGACCGAGGTGTTGCCGCCGCCGTGCAATACCAGCCTTGGTTCGCACCCTAACAAGCGGGAAGTATAGACGCGCAGCGCGACGTCGCGTCCGACATCCTCCGCGGCATAGCGATCGACCAGCCGCTCTGCGTCTACATCCGACCACAGGCTGTGCATTACCGTTATCCATTGCTGCCGATGAACGCTCGGCAATCAATGCTATGACGGCACCCGAGAAGCAAGGCCCCGACGGCGGTAATCCTCTAAACGCTGGGATGGCCGGTCCGAAGCGCCTCGGTCCAGGATTTTATCCCCGAAAATCGCGCCGGGCGCTTCAGACGCGGCAGCTAATGCTGGAGTTCCAGCACGCGGTGGGTCTGTCCGCTGCCTTCCAGTTCGCGGCGCTGAGCAAACGGCTCGATGGGAGAGAACCGCGCGGCGCCTTCCGGCAAAATCACATCAGCCTCAAAGCCCGGGCGCGAGAATAGGACGCGCAAGGCACGTATCCACCTCTGACGACGCGGCTGCCGGTCGTAGCTGGAAATCATCCCGGCGATCATATTTTCCCGCGTGCGCCGCAGCACCTGCAGCACGTCGACATGCGTCGTGCGCGGATCGTCGTTGAAGAATTCGATCCGCCAATATCGCTTGCCGCTGACTTCTCTGGCAGCTTGCAGAATGGGTTTCTGCAGCACCTGCCGGCCTCCTACCGCCTCGATTGCGCCTACCAGGCAGTGGCGGCCATGGGCGTCGCGCAACCGGCCCTTGCACCACTGTTGCTCGGTAGCGAGCATACGCTCCACCGCGCCGAGTTTGGCGATCGGATGATTGTCAAAAGCGTCTGTTCCGTCGAAAGGCATTCTCCGCACCTCCGAGCTGCGCATATCAACTTTGCCCGCCCTCGGCCATTGGGCCGGGGGCGATTGGTCCTGACTGTTTAACTCGCGGCCCTTGCTGCCATTCCAGTCAGGCCAGGATTTTTCTTCGGAACGCAGCAAAAGTGAAGCGCCGCCGCGTAACAAATTGTTCCACGCGCTGTCACGCTCGAATAGAGCACAACGCACCCCGGCCCCTCAATCGAATTTCGGTCGGCGTCCATCATTCCCCGGTGTAGGTGAAACGCTCGGTCCGAAAGAGGCCGCGCTGAAACTCCAGGTAGGCTTTCTTGGTCATCGCCGGGTTGAATTGCGCCAGAATTTCCTGCGCCGAAGCGGCGTCCCCATGGAGCAGGTCGATGGCGGTCATCGCCAGCAGCTTGGCCGGCGTCAAATAGCCGTGCTCGGGCTCGTTGATGCGCCAGTCGGCGCCGTGTGCCTTGCCTTCGGCGGCAACGATGTAAGGGTGGATCACCGGCATCAAATGCGCGAGGTCGCCCATATCGGTCGATCCGGTACGGTGTCCGCCAATGTGGAACTGCCCCGGCCCGAAAATGGCCTCGACATTCGCGCCAAAAATCTGCCCGAGCCGCTCGTCGTTGCGTTGCGGTAGATAGCCCGGAATCGTGTGAATCTCGACTTCGGCCCCCATGGCCATTGCTCCGGCGCACAGGCAGCGGTCGACTTTCTTGTTGGCGTCGACGATGGCCTCGAGCGAGCCGCCGCGCACAAACGTCTCCATCGTGACCTCGGCCGGCACGACGCTGACCGCATCGCCGCCCTTGGTGATGATCGGGTGGATACGGATCGTGTCCTTCTCCCAGAACGTCTCACGCTGAGCCGAGATCGCGTTCATCGCGATCATTGCGGCATTGAGCGCATTGACCCCAAGTTGCGGCAGGCTGCCGGCATGCGCCGCACGGCCGACGAAGCGAATGCGCTTGACCAGCGCACCGTTCGATGACTTGGCGATAAAGGCGCGGCTTCCTGCGCCGTCGCGGGAACCTGTGTGGATCATCATGGCCATGTCGACATCGTCGAAATGGCCTTTGGCGACGAGTTCGGGTTTGCCGAGCATAAACTCGATCTCGCCACGCGCGACACGGGCCGCCCGCTCCTCGACATCGATGAATTCTTCGGCCGGCACCGCGAAGAAAACGATCTCGCCCGCGAGATGCGGGGCGATCCCGGCCTCGGTCAATCCGATCGCCGCGCCGAGCATTCCCGCGATCTGGGCGTTGTGGCCGCAGCTGTGGGCCGCCCCGGTGACCGGGTCGGCGAGAGGGTGTTCGGACGTCCGCAGGCTGTCGAGTTCGCCGATAAAGGCGAGCCGGGGCCCCGGTGCTCCGCCGGCGAGCCGCCCCTTGACGCCGGTCACCGCCAGACCGGTGCGTGGTGCCAAGCCCATAGCACTCATCCGCTGAGCGACCAGAGCGGCAGTCCTCACCTCGTTGAAGCCGGTCTCCGGATGGCGCAGGATTGTCTCGCCGAGATCGATGATGGCATCGGCGTGACGGTCGATGGTCTGGCAGACCGCGCGCTTCAACTGATCTTTGCTGCTCATTCGGATGCCTCGCTCCGCCGGTTCGTCGTCGTGGGCCGCCTCAGCCCTCCTAGTTAACTAGTATGACCTGAAAAGACCAGACGGTTCGCTATCTTACACCCGGCCGGGTCGGTTGCCTCGAGCTTTGGTCAGAGGAGGACACAACCGCCTCGATTTTAATCAAATAAAGCGAGAAATTTACATTAATATCAACAACGTTTTGTCATCCATTAACTATGTTTTTAGGTTGACGGTTTGGTAAACAAATAGTAAAACCGATCAAAGCATCCAACTTGATCGAAAATTCGCTAGTGTTTGCGGCGGGCGCTGACCGGCTCTGACCTTCAGAGCACGGGAACCCGCTGTATAACAGTCGGCAGCGAGGAGATGATCATGAGCCTCATCTACCCCAATATTGTCCCGGCAAACAATCTACGACTGCCTGACGCGCTGACAGTCAAACATGGTCCGACCCGCCTGCTCTCACGATTTGTTCTTGAAGGCGATAAGGCAGCGCGGCGTATGGGTCTGCGTCTGCGCCTCCGGCATGACTTCGGTGAGCTGCTTTATCTCAACGAGCGCGAAGTCGCCCACGGCAGCTGGTTCAAATTGGTCAATATGTACAATCCGGCTTATTGCGATCTGTCGCCCGAAAACTCCTATTGGATTTCCGGAGAAAACGAGGACGGGGACATCGTGTTAACGCAAGCCGGACGGATTTATTACTGGCCGGAAACGAGCTTGGCGGAAGAGGCGCGCTCGATGTTCTATGCGGGCGGCGATGAGGGTCAGATTTGCAAGGTGACGACGCCGGTCGCCGAGCGGATCGGCGGGGTCGTGTTTTGCGCCGGATCACATTGGATACGGCCGGATTTTCGCGGGCGTCGGCTCTCCCAACTGCTGGCTCGGTTGGGGCGCGCCTATGCCATGTCGCGCTGGCCGGTGGATTGGGCGATCGCGCTCGTCGCCCCGGTGCTCGTGACAAAGGGAGTGAGCGCGGGCTACGGCTACAAGCATGCCAGTCACAGCATCTTCTATCCCGCCTCACCGTGGGGTGACCTCGAGGTCGCCCTCGCCTACCTGTCGCAGAGCGAAGCTTACGAGGACATTGCGGAATATCTCGCCAAAGAGTTTTCCGGCTCGGCGACCGACGATTTGATCACGGCATCCTCCCGCAGACCCCGTGACGACAACGTCACAAGCACTTCGTCGGAAGGGGTCTTCCACGGCAGCAGCAGTCTCTCATAGCGCGTTGTAAAGGTGCCGGGGGGCCGTTCGATTGCAGCAGTCACATAGTCGTAACGGGGCTGGCCGGTGCTCGCCACGCTCTTATAAAATTGTGAAACCCACTGTCCGTAGTTCTTGTCGGGCTGATCTTGAACCTTTTCGCCGATGGCGTGCAAATGGTAGTTGCCGTCCAGCCAATTGGTGTGACCATCTCCAATGAAGCGGAAAATGGGTTCGGTCCCACGGGGCTTTACCCCCACGATGATCAGACGCGACAGCAGATCCTTCTTGATCGCGAAGGAGATCACGCTGGGATCAAAATGGCCGAACGACATTCTCCACTTCTGAGCCATCAGCTGTAGCGG
>Ga0207693_10001781_pt1 | contig 18893 bp, 17 predicted proteins | sample LARL81metaG_FD_184347 | JGI IMG/M metagenome (GOLD analysis project Ga0207693, IMG submission 184347) | Corn, switchgrass and miscanthus rhizosphere microbial communities from Kellogg Biological Station, Michigan, USA - LAR L8-1 metaG... | ecosystem: Host-associated > Plants > Roots >...
GATGCGGCCCACGCGCACGCCGTGCTGGCGGTCGGTTCCCGCGCGGTGTCGAGTCAGGTACTGATGCGCCTCCGCCGGATGACCGAGGAGTGCCAACGCGTAGCGCGTAGCGTGGCCGTCCTCGGCGGCGCGGCGCAACTGCCGCACATAGCGGCGCTGGCCGGCCTGACCGAAGCCACAGCCGCAGGTGCGATCGCGACCCTCACTCGGGCGGAGATTCTGCGTGACGACCACCCGGTCGGCTTCGTCCATCCCGTCGTGGCTGACGCCGTCTACCGCGATCTGCCCACCGTCGAACGCCGCCTCGAGCACGAACAGGCCGCCGTCCTGCTGCGGGTCCGTGGTGCGAGCGCCGAGCAGATCGCCGCGCACCTCCTGCTCGCACCGTGCCGGAATGATCCGGAAACCGTCGAAGTCCTGGGCGCGGCCGCCCGAAAGGCAGCCGACCGGGGAGCGACCGACAGCGCGGTGACGTACTTGCGCCGCGCACTGGATGAGGGACCGGAAGGTGCTGCCCGCACCGCTGTGCTGCTCGAACTCGGCATGCAGGAGGTGCTGGTCGACGGCCCGGCCGGAACCGGACACCTGGTGGAGGCCTACCAGCGGGTCGACGACCCGCAGCTGCGGGTACGGATCGCGACGACGATCGCGCACGCGCAGGTCTTCGCCAGCGAACGCGGCGCGGCCGTGAGCTTCGCGCGCGAGGCGGCCCGGAGCCTCCCAGCGGGCCTGGACGACGCCCGCGCCGGGCTCGTCGCGCTGCTGCGCATCGGCGGCATCATGCAATCGGTCGATCCAGCGCAGTGGCGAGACCCCGACGTGCCGGAACCCAGCGGGACCGGCGTCGGATCGCTCATGCTTCGGGCTGCGCTCTCGTGGGAGGCGACGCTTGAGGGCCGGGACCGGGGCCGGGCCGTGCGTCTGGCGCGCGAGGCCGTGCGCGACGACCGGCTCTGGCATGCCGACACGGGACTGCTCTGGTGCATCGCCGCGGCAAGCCGGATGTACGCCGACGACGACCTCGGTGACTTCTGTCTGCGCTCCCGCACCGCGGCCAATGCCCGCGGCTCGCTGTACGCCGCACTGTCCGTGAACGCCTGGGAAGGCGTCTGGCGGTGGCGCAAGGGTGAGCTCGCCGAGGCTGGGACATGCTGTCTGTTCACGGCATCGAGGGGATTGGCCCGGTGAGACGCGCGACCGCAGTAGCCGAGACGACGGACGGGGCGCGCTTGCCCGCAGCGTCCTTGCGCGGGCTGTGCGGCGGCGCCGTTCACCTGCCTGGTGACCCCGGCTACGACATGGCGCGCTCGCCGTGGAACCTGCAGATTCAGCACCACCCGGCCGCGGTCGCATACCCGGCGAACCCGGCTGAGGTGGCCGACGTGCTGGCCGGAGCTCAGCAGGCCGGCCTGCGTGTCGTCCCCCAGGGCACCGGGCACGGGCGCCTTCGTGCGGCCGACCGCGAAGGAAGTGGCAGCCTGACCGACCGCATCCGGCGCAAGCGGGCCCCGGCCGATGGGTCGGGGCCCGCTTCGCCTCGGACGCGGACTACTCCAGCGACTGACCGGCGTTATGCGACGCTCGAGCCGACCCGATCCGCCCGACACCGATGGGGCACGAACGACGAGATGACGAGCGACAACACGGACCTGGCCACCTACTATCAGCGGCGCGCCCCGCATTACGACGAGGTCTACGCCAAGACCGAACGGCAAGCCGACCTTCGCCATCTGGAAGCGGTGCTGCTAGCGCTGTTCACCGGCCGCGACGTGCTGGAGGTGGCCGCCGGAACCGGTTACTGGACCAGCATCATCGCGACCACCGCGACAACCGTCACCGCGACCGACTACAACTCCGGGCCTCTCGCGATCGCTCGCAGCCGTAGCTACCCGCGGCGCAACGTGCGCCTCCAGCAGGCCGACGCATTCGCCCTCGACCAGCTCCGCAACACCTTCACCGCCAGTTTCGTCGGCTTCTGGTGGTCACACATCCCACACCTCGACACCGACCGCTTCTTGCGCGGCCTGTGCACCCGCCTACGACCCCACTCACCGGTCGCGATCGTCGACAACCGCTACGTCGAAGGCAGCAGCCACCCGATCACCCACACCGACGCAGGCGGCAACACCTACCAGGACCGCACCCTGGCCGATGGATCTCGTCACCGGGTCCGGAAGAACTTCCCGACCGCTGCGCAGCTGCGGACCGCAGTCGCGCCCTACGCCACCCAGGTCGAGGTGCTCGAACTGACCTACTACTGGCTGCTGACCCTCACCACCAAGGACGGCCTCGCCCGGTCCACCTGAACGGCACAGGCGACCCTGCGCCGCCCGCTGCAACAGACTGCGCGCGTGACAACGCAACCGGCGTCGCCGATTGTTCATACCGTGGAGTCGCTCGACGGCGCGACGGGCGTCGCTTCGAACGACGGTGCAGTGTTGGCCAGGAAAACGACGCCGACGATCATCGCCACGAAGCCAAGTACACCCAGACCGATCTGTCGCGACCCGCCGACGAAATGCTCGCCATACAGCCATATGCCCAGGACGATGCTGACGAACGGATTGACGATCACCATGAGCGGCTGGGAGACAGCAAGCGGGCCGCAATGTAGCGCGGCCTGCGTCAGCACCGTACCCAGGATCCCAGCGACTATCACGCCATAAACGGCCCCGTACGTCAGCTCCGCCAGGATTCCTTGCGTGGCAAGCACATCGGTCGTGGACTTCAGGAAGGTGGCCAGGGCCGCCCACACGATCCCGGACGCCGCGGCATACAGCGCGGCTCGTCTCACTGGTGATCCTCGGGAAGCCAGAACGGTGAGCACGGCGGTGACGCCGCCGCAAGTAAGCAGCGCCGGCAGCCATGCCTCTGCCGTCGCGTCTGGATGGCCACCCCTTGGTTCCGCCATGATCAAGAAGATGGCCAGGCCGGCGGACGTCACCGACGCCGACGCCCAGGCCGCAGGCGCCACGCGGCGCCCTAACCATAAGGACCCGATCACCAGTGAGAACACCAGCTCGCTGACCAGAATCGACTGCACTACAGACAGTTGCCCGTTGTAGAGCGCGAGCGCCTGGAACACGAAGCTGCTGATCATCGCGGCGACGCCGAACAGCCAGAGTGGATTGCGCACCAGGTACAGCGCCAGTCGCCACCCCTTGTCATTCGCGGTCGCGGCCGTGCTTGCCACATGCTGGGTAACCACATTGAGCGCGCTCGTGAACGCGGCAGCGAAGGCGAACAGGACGCTCACCATGATGGCTGAGTGTAAGGATTGACGTCCTGGATCGGGGATTGATCGATGGGGCGACAGTGTCACTAGGGGTCGTCGCTGGTGACTTGCCTAGATGCTGTCCATCGATGCGGTGCACCCCCGCCGCCGCTCGTGGTGGATCAAAATCCGATGGCTTCACGGAGCAGCAGGACGATGCCGCGCCCGGGTTGGGGTTCGGCGTTGAGGATGAGCAGGCGGTTGATGGCACTGGGCTTCCCGTAGACCGTCATGGCGCGGCCGCTTTCCAGTGGGAGGCAGTGCTCTTCGACGCGCCTCAGCGCTGTGCTGAGGTCGGGCACCACCTTCTGCGCCCCGACGACCCAGATCGCGCGGAGGGAACCGCCGGCGTACCCGGGAAGCTGGCTTCCGCTGGCCGAGGCGATCACCAGGGAGCCGGTTTCGGTGACCGCGTGGACGCTGCCCATGACGACGTCGGGGGTGGACATCAGCCGCCAGATCTCAGCAAGTTGAGTGGCGCGGTTCATGGCCTGGCCGCGTGCCCTGATGGCGTCGTACCTCCCGCCGGCGTTGATGTCCTCCTCGATGCCGGCCAGGCGGAGGGTCTCGCTGGCGCCGGTGAACACGCTGGCACCCGCGGGAATCAGGTCCTTGATGCGGACGCGTGCCGCGGCCGCGTCGTTGAGGATCTCGACGGTGAAACCGTGCGCCGCCAGCGCGGCGGCCGCTCGCTCCAGGCGCGGCGCGGTGGCGGGTTCGGCAAACGAGGTTGTCGGTATCGGGGTAGGCATGGAGCCTCCTGGCTGGTCGTCGATGTCGAGTTGTGAGACGCAGGTAGTTCGTCTCAGCAGTTCGACAAGACAGCCGAGCGCAATGTGAGGGCGCGCGTCACCTCACACTTTGGTGGGCTGTGGTGTCGTAGTGGGGAGGGCAACCGTCAGCGAGAAAGGCCGGCGACACGATGAGCACCCCATCCGAGGCAGGAGGCAGCCCGGCCCTGGACGCGGTCATGACCGAGCGACGCCAGCTGATCAATATCGCCTACCGGCTGCTCGGCTCGCTGGCCGAGGCTGAGGACGTCGTGCAGGACACCTACACCCGCTGGTATGCCATGTCTCGGTCGCAGCAGCAGGCGATCGAGTCTCCGGCTGCATGGCTGACAACTGTTACCAGTCGCATCTGTCTCAACGTGCTCGGTTCGGCCCGGGCTCGGCGGGAGCGCTACGTCGGCGATTGGATCCCCGAGCCGCTACCGGACGGGATTACGGGACGGTCCGAAAGTGCCGGAGACCCGGCGGACCGAGTCACCCTCGACGAGTCGGTGAACATGGCCTTCCTCGTCGTGCTCGAATCGATGACGCCGGCCGAGCGCGTGACCTTCATCCTGCACGACGTCTTCCGGTACCCCTTCACCGAGGTGGCCGACATCGTCGGCCGTAGCCCGGCGGCCTGTCGCCAGCTGGCCTCTTCGGCCCGCCGTCGCCTTCGTGCCGCGCGGGCTCCAGCGACTCCGATCGCCCAGCGCGCCGAGATCGTCCGTAACTTCAAGCGGGCCTGGCAGGCCAAGGACATCAATGCCCTCATCGGGCTGCTTGACCCCGACGCCGTAGCGACCGCCGACGGCGGCGGCCTCGCCCTGACCTTCCTGCATCCGATCGAAGGCAACGAACAGATCGCGCGCGCTTGGGTCGAACTGGCCAACCGCGCGCCCAGCAACGCGACGCTTCTCGAGCGCACGGTCAACGGCCAGCCCGGCCTGGTGGCTTCGCAGGACGGCGCAATCGTGACGGTATTCGCGTTCGATGTCGCCCGCGACCGGATCAAGCACATCTGGGTCATACGCAACCCCGACAAGCTCCGTCCGTGGACCATGAGCTGACGGGCGCGCCGCCGGAGCCGATCGTGCCTAACCGGGTGCGTTGATCTGGAGCCCTGATCTGGCCCCATCGCATCTGGGGCCCTATGCGTCGCGGCGCTGATCGAGTGAGGTGCCGTCAGGACGGGTGGTGCCCGCTGTGCAAGCATCGACGGATGGCCGGCAAACGGGCGAAGCCCAAGCTCGTCCCGGATGCCCCCGACCTGCCTGCGCAGTTCGATCGGGCGCCGGCTCGGCTGGATCGGCCGGCGCGCTGGGAAGGCGTACACGCCGACGCTGACGTGCAGGTCGCCGAGCTGGTACCCGATGTCGAGATCCGCGAGAGTGTTTGGGTCGCCGCGGATCTCGCTGGCCGGCATCTGACCGGCTTCCAATGTCGCGACACCCGGTTCGAGAACTGCGATCTGTCGGGACTGGTTCTCGATGGTGCCTCGTTGACCCGGGTGAGCTTTGCCGGGTGTCGCATGACCGGGATCGTGCTGGCCGGCGCCACCCTGAACGATGTGCGCATCGACGGATCACCCGCGGAGCTGGCGAACCTGCGTATGGCCCGGGCCCGCTACCTGCTCATTGAGGACAGCTCGCTCCGCCGCGTGGAGTTCTACCAGGCATCGATCGGTGACAGCGCCCTGCTCGACTGCGACCTGACCGGCGCCGACTTCACCGGTTGCCGAGTGTCGAATCTCGACCTGCACGGATCGGTACTCGACGATCTACACGCTGCCCTGTCGCTGCGCGGGGCAAGCATCAGCCCAGACCAGGCCATTGCACTGACCCCATCGCTGCTCGCCGACGCCGGCATCCTGGTCACCGCAACCGCGCGCAGCAGCGACAGGTAGCCAGACCTAGCCCGCATCACACGCCATTGGTAGGGGCCGATGCCGAGCGCCGTGAGATCCGAGACGTTCGGCGAGCGACATAGGCCGGGCCGGCCTACCGGCACCCAGAACAAGGCCGTGACAATGGTTGTGGAGAGCCTCGATCGTCTGCGGGTATGCGAGGCTCGCGTCATGGACAACATGGAGTCCGGCCATCCAGCGTTGGGCGGGCCAGGAAACGTCTTCTACTTCGTCGCCGATCTTGCCGCGGCGACAGCGTGGTATTCAGCACGCCTCGGTACCGCTCCGGTGACGCGGGCCCCGCAGTTGGCGATGTTTGAGGTGTCCGGGACCCGCTTGACGGTGCACGTGGCCGACGAGTACAACCAGCCCGGGCCTTCCGGGACGGTCCCGTACTGGACTGTCTCCGATGTCGACGCGACAGTGCGGGAGTGGAGTGAGCAGGGAGCGAGCGCGCATCGGGGACCGAAGACGATCATGACGGGTGAGCGGTTGTGTCAGATGCTCGACCCGTTCGGCAACCTATTCGGATTGCGCCAGCCACCGGCCTGATCGGCAGCTGAGGAGAAGCACGGCCCGTCAAGGTGTCGCTCGAGCGCACTTGGCCGTCAAGATCCGCAATCGCGAGCGCAGCGCCGGCCGGGCATGGCGTTGATCAGGCGCCGTTGCGGATCAGGCGTGCGCCGCACGATAGGCCCCAGAGCTGGAGAGGCGTCGGGGAGTTATCGAGACGGCTCTTCAGGCGTGAGGTTCGCCTCGGCCATTCGCTTGAGGCGCGTCCGGTCCAGTTTCCCGGTGGCAGTGAGTGGCATTTGGTCGAGGACGACTATTTCCTCGGGCGCCTTGTAGCCGACCCTGGCGCGCGCGAACTGGATCAGCTCCTGGCTGGCGGGCCGCTCCGTCCCCTCGGTGAGGGTGATGTAGGCGCGGACGTTCTCACCGTGGACAAGATCGTGGATCCCGATCACCCCAGCGCTCGCGACGCTCGGATGCGCGAGCAGGGCGTCTTCGACCTCCTGGGGGCAAATGTTCGAGGCGTCGTGGACGATGATCTGCTTCTTGCGCCCGCGGAAAAAGAAGTAGCCGTCGTCGTCGACTCGCATCACATCGCCTGAGTCGAGCCACCCGTTGCTAAAGGCCGCCTCGGTCGCGGCCGGGTCGTCCGCCGTGCGTGAACAGGTCCACCGGCCGAAGCTGGCCGGGTTGTTGGGACGCCCACGCCGAAAGCCGCTCACACTCGTTCCGTGATGGCGACAACCGATCATCTTCCGGCGGAACTCGCCGCGGAACTGGTTCCCGCAAGACTATTGAGAAATGAGGAAAGTCCGTTGAAGATTTCAACGATGATGTTCCAAATATCGTGAGCGAATTGGGCGGCGACTTGCGGCGACGTCGCCGCAAACAGAATGAGAAACGCGACGACGAGAACCCCGAGGAATGTGTTCACGTCTGGGCGCCTCCGTTCGGAGTCAACCGGCACGCCTCTTGCGTGTACTCCCTTCCAAGTCCGCTCTTCGTAGCCTCAGCGGGCTGTCCGACATCTTCAAAGCTACGCCGGCAGGGCTGCGGCGGCACAGTTGCGCGACGAGATCAAATTCCGGAGCGCGGGCCCCCTCTGTGACCTGCGTGTGATAGCTGAGGGCCGTCTGCGGCCGGCGGCGACGGCGCACCATCGGCGGCCGCGCCATGGCCGGGGCAGCCGATCGTGCGTCGCCTCGGGCGGGGGTGGCCGACGTTGTGGTCGGCTGGGCGGTGATTCGGGGGGGACCGCGCGCGCCCGGGTTTTGGATGGGCCGGCGACTCCAAGGGAGATACCACGGCCGACCGATTCGACGGCGAACAGGAGCGCGTGGCCCTGAGGCTCAGAGGTAGTCCTTGTGGTTGAGCCAGCGCAATGCGATGTAGCCCCATATGGGTGGTAGGTAGTACGTGCACAGCCGATGGGTGAGCGCGGCCGCGAACGCGATCGGCTGACTGACGCCGAAGGCGACTAGACCGGCTGTAAGACCGCCCTCAGCGACGCCGATGCCGCCGGGCACCGGAACGATGCTGGCGAACACCGAGGCACCCATGTTCACAATTAGCAACTCGGCCAGGGTCAGGTGAACACCGTACGCATGGCAGGCGGCACCGAGGGTCAGGGCAAACAAGACCTGGGTGGCTAGGTTGCCGCCGAAGAGCTGGATTCGCTTGCTGCGTGTTCGCGCGACGGCGATCATGCTTGTCCACGCGGTCTTGACCGTGGGCAGGACCTTGATGCGCCATTTCGGAACCGCCATAACCAGGGTGACGACCACGGCCACAGCCGCCAGCAGGCCGACGATGAGCCAAAGCGTCGAGTGGTCGTTTCCGCCCTTCGCAGGCGACAGCTTGAGGTCGAGGTGCACGAACGGAAGAAGTAGGAGCACCAGCACGATCTGGACGATGGACTCGGAGAAACCGTCCACCGCTCCGGACGCGACGGCCTCACCGGTCGGCGCGCCGAGACGCTGCAAGAAGCGGATATTGATCGCGATTCGGCCGGCCGAGCTCGGCACAGTCAGGTTGATGAACTTGATCGCGGCTTGCAGCGCGGTGCACGGAAGCAGTGGCAGTGGTGTGAGAACGGCACCTCGGAGGGAGATCGCCTGGGTGACGAAGGTGAGCTGGGCCAGCAAAAGCGCCACAACGACCCATTGCCATTTCGCCTGACGCAGCTGATCGTAGATGGTGTCGAATCCGACTTTCGCCAACTGCGTGATGATCAGGTACGCGCCGACGGCGACCAGCACCATAAGCAAGACATCGCGAATGGTCACCCGGCGCAGGGGGGCAATGGCCGGCAGATCAGTACGCGTCGCTGCCGCGGCCTGGGAACGCAGCTCCTTGAGGCTGAGCTCATGGTTCCGGGCGAGATCACGAAGATGGGGAGTCAGCGCAGCTCGCTGCAAGTAGGGCAGCGTCGCGGCGACGCTGTCAGAGCCGATCGTGTCGAGCGCTGCCGCGAGAGCCCGCTCAGGGCCTACCGCGATGCTCGTCGCGACCAGCAGCTCGGCCGTGTCAATGTTCAACGCCGATGACGCGGCGGCGAGCTGGCCTCGATTGAATCGGACGATCATCGGTCCGGACTCGGTCGCCAGGACATTGCTGAGATTGAACGCTCCGTGGGCAAGGCGCGCCGCTCGAAGCTTCGCCGCCTGCTGCCAAAGGGAGGTCAGGGCCTCGTCCGAGAAATCATCAGCCGACTCTTCTACGGCGTCAACCTCAGGCTGCTCGAGCACGAGCATCGCATCACCGGACTCGACAACGCCGGCTACGCGCACGTGGGGAACGACCACACCGGCTTGCTCGGCAAGTAGCGTGATCAGCGATTCATGTTCGACCTGCTGCAGTCGTCCCGGCGCCAAATCCCGGCTGCCCTCGCGGTAGGCGAGGTTCCGCCAGGTGTTCGCCAGCCGCTGGGTGTCCCGCGCATCGCGTCCTAGGACGATGACCTGAAGTGGGCTGCCCTCGGTGTCGACAGCGGCGTACGTCGCGGATCCAGGACGTTGTCGACGAGCGATGGTCAGTTCGTTGGTCACGGTGCCAAGATCGGCGAGTCCGGCGATCACCCGGGCTGACGACGGAAACCCAGCGGAGGACCCGAATGTCAGCCGGATCAGGCCTGCGACCGCCAGCCCTAGCGCGATTCCGCCCAACAGGCTGGATGGATAGCCGATGCCGAGAACCAACGCGGCGACGCACCCCAGCCCGACTAGCCAAACGGCCACCAGGCGGGCGGGACGAGTCAGCTCGGGACCCACGACTGCGAGGACCGCGGTGACGGCAGCCAGTCGCAGAGCCGGGTACTGGTTCACCGACGGCCATAGCCGCTCGGTCACGCTCGGCCAGTCGCCTCCGACGGCCCGCCCAATCGTCAACCCGATCAGCAGAACGGCAGCCAGCGCGATGAGCAGGTCACGGCTCAGCTGCCATCGGCGGGTCACCAATACCGCCAACAAGACGAGCAGTCCGTAGCCCAGGGCCGCTCCGTACAAGATCCGCCAACCGGTGTCGAACCAGCCCAGCAAGGTCCGGGCGGCGATGACCGCGTGTTGTTCGTTCAGATCGGAGTCGTTCGCAACCAGCGATGCGACGACCAGCAGCAACGCCGCGATTAACACAAGCAGGCCATCAACCGGTCGCCGGCGCCGACCGCGGACCTCATCATCCAGAAAAAGGAACTGACCGCGATCGAAAGCCGATCTGACGGTCCACCGCGGAGCAGCCTGTCCATCCCGGGTCGGCGACGCGACCTGGGGCGACTCAGAACCCGCAGTTGGATACCCCATACTGGCTCCGCAGCCTGCCGGGCACGCCGACATACTGCAACCGGTTCGGTGGGCAAAGGCCTACGACCAAGCCGGCGAGGGATCTGCGGCAATCGGACCCACCGCCGTCGTCGACCTCATGCAGGGAGGCTCGAACACAGCGGACACCGTGGATCAACGCCTGAGCAGCTGGGCCAGGTTTGCGCTGGATTCGGCGCTTTTGCGGGTAGTAACCGGGGAACCGGCGACCTCTGGGTTATGAGCCGCCCGATCCTCGTCTTAGCCGTCTCGCTGCGAATGTCGAACAAGGTCCAGGGATTCAGGTTGACCGCGTCACTTCCCGGCTCAATGCAGTCGCCAAGCCGGCGTGTACCACCAGGTAGCGTGAGTCGGTGAGCGGCGCACGCGCAGGGTACGACGTGATCGTGATCGGTGGGGGCCATAACGGTTTGGTCGCTGCTGCTTACCTGGGCCAGGCCGGGCGGTCGGTGCTGGTACTCGAGCGAAACGACACTCTCGGCGGAGCGGTGGCGAGCGTGTCGCCGTTTCCGGGCGTCGATGCGCGGATATCGCGCTACTCATACCTGCTCAGCCTGCTACCGAACCGGATCGTGCGTGACCTTGGACTCAACCTGGCTATCCGTTCGCGGCAGATGGCGTCGTACACACCGGTGGGCGAGGACGGCCTGCTGGTGGAGCGTGAGATGGGGTCGGCCACGGCTGATTCGTTCAGCCGGCTCACCGGATCGGGCGCGGAATTCGCCGCGTGGCAGGAGTTCTACCGGCAACTGCGCGCGGTAGCAGAGGTCGTCGCGCCGACGATGCTCGACCCGCTTCCGGCCCGAGAAGAACTTCAGACGATGGTCGCCGACGCGGCCGGCAAGTCGGTTTGGGCTGATGTTTTCGACCAGCCGCTCGGCGCGACGATCGAGCGCCGGTTCGCGAATGATGTCGTGCGTGGGGTCGTACTCACTGACGCGCTCATCGGCGCGCATACCTGCGCCCACGACCCGTCGTTGTTGCAGAACCGCACGTTCCTCTACCACGTGATCGGCAACGGCACCGGCGAGTGGGCAGTGCCGGTCGGTGGCATGGGAGCCGTCGCCGCCGCGTTCGAGCAGGCTGCACGCGACGCGGGAGCGGAATTGCGGGTGCGTGCCGAAGTGACCGGACTTGATCCCGCGACCGGCGAGGTGCGCTGGCACGACGCGGATGGGGTCGAGCGGGCTGCGTCGGGCCGGTTTGTTCTCGCCAATGTCGCACCGACGACTCTGTCGCGCCTGCGCGGCAGAGTGCCGCCATCGGCTGAGGGCAGCCAGTTGAAGATCAACATGGTGCTGCGGCGGCTGCCCCGGCTGCGCTCTGGCATTGACCCCCGGGCCGCGTTCGCTGGCACGTTCCACATCGCCGAGAGCTTCGAGCAGCTCGAGAATGCGTTTCGTGACGTCGATGCGGGCTCGTTCGCCAGCCCACAGCCGAGCGAGATCTACTGCCATACCGTGACGGATCCGTCTGTCCTTGCCCCTGACTTAGTCGCTGCGGGCTGGCACACGCTGACCATGTTCGGTCTGCACTTGCCCACGCGGCTGTTTGCCGATGACCACGACGCGCGCAAGGACGAGGCGATGCGACACGCTCTCGCCGCGCTCGACGACTGCCTCGCCGAGCCGATCGCCGATTGCCTGGCCGTCGACGCCGACGGCGCACCCTGCGTCGAGGCGCACACGCCAGTCGAGCTCGAGGAGGAACTTGGGTTGCCCGGCGGCAACATCTTCCACGGTGATCTTCAATGGCCGTGGGCGGAGACCAGCTTCGAGGTAGACGATCGCTGGGGCGTCGCGACGGACGAACCGCGGCTACTCATCTGCGGCAGCGGCGCCCGTCGAGGCGGCGCGGTCAGCGGCATCGCCGGCCACAACGCCGCTCACGCGGTCCTCGAACACTCCTGAACGCGCGGCTCATGGCGTCGCCTGGAGCTGGACGGCGCCTTGGTGAAAGTCGGTTAACCAGTTTCGGTGTTGATTCGTGGTGCATAGCAGGAAACGGACCCGCGTTTCGCCGCCGGCGAAACTGGCTTCGCTCGGATGCCATGTGGTGCCTAGGCTTCGGATCGTGGTGTGCGTGAGGACGTTGTATGAGCATGCCGGAGGCGATGCGGCACTTCATCGCGCCGAGGAGATCTTCTACGACAAGGTCCTCGCGGACCCGGTGCTCAAGGCGCAGTTCCCCCGGCGAGTCCTAACCCACGTCGACCATCTGACCTGGTTTACCGCCGAATCGTTCGGCGGCCCGGATCGTTTCACCCGGCTACTCGGCTTCCAGTACATCATCGATGTGCACCGGCACCGGAAGATCACTGACGAACAGCGCCAGCGGTTCGTGGCCCTTTACCTCGAAGCGGTCGACGAGGCAGGGTTGCCGACCGACGAACCGTTCCGGGATGCGGTGCGCTCCCACCTCGAGTTCGGCTCGCGCGTCGCACAGCAAAACTCCTGGGCCGACACCGACGACGAGCTTCACCCGATCCGTACGGTCCCCCACTGGAACTGGCCGGACTGAGCAACGCGTTTGTTTGCCCAAGCGACCGTGAACCGGGTGTGCAAGCGACCTGCATCGGGCGGCCGCTCATCGAGATCCGTCGGATACGCGCTGTCATTCCGATGTCCGGTCAGTACGGCAAGACTCCAGATTGTGGGTAGGACCTAGTTCGTGGATATTGGACAGATCGAGCGAGAGCTGGCCACCGCGGGTGCCCAGGAACTGCTGACGAACTCATCGATGGCGCGGCTGGCCTATAACGGGCTTGACGGTCGACCCCGCGTTATCCCCATCGGATTCTTCTGGACCGGTACCGAGATCGTTCTGTCGACCGCAGCGAGCTCACCGAAGGTCACGGCGCTGTCCGCCCGCCCGGACGTCGCGCTGAGCATCGACGCTGGCGACCGGCCCGACACGGCCAAGGCGCTGTCGGTGCGCGGCACCGCGCGCATGAGGATCGTGAACGGTGTCACCGACGAGTACATCGCCGGGGTGAAGAAGTTCCTTGACGCTGAGGAGGCGGCCGAGTTCGAGCAGCAGGTCCGATCCATGTACGACCGGATGGCGCGCATCGCGATCCAGCCACGCTGGGTGCGCTTCTACGACTTTGGCGCCGGCCGTCTGCCGAAATTCCTCTCCGACCTCGCCGAGCGCACGTAACCGGCAGATCCAGGCGACGGCCAAACGGTAGGCAGTGCGCGCCGCTCGACGCGCGATGCGGTCGCGCGAACTGCCGGTCACCGGCGAACGAATCGAGTGTGGTGGACGACGGGTTGCTCGCGGGCGAACCCTACGTCTTGTCGCGGTTACGGCACCACCCGAAAGGTCAGGTGGGTCGCGGCCGGAGTCACCAGTACTTGGGTGCGTTCGAGGGTGATCGCCGAGTCCAGCGTGGCAAACAGGGGCGTGCCGCCACCGAGCAGCACCGGGATCACGTGCACGCGGATCTCATCGACCAGGCCGAGGGGTAGCGCCTGCTGCATAACGGTCGCGCCATGTAGGCCGACGACCTTGTCGCCTGCTACCTGCTTGGCCTGCTCAATCGCGCTAACCACGCCATCGGTGACGAACGTGTACACGGGTGGGTACGACCCGGTCGGCCGGTTGTGGGTAACCACGAAGCATGGGGTATCGCCAACCGGGCCGCCGTCTCCCCAACCGCCGTCGCCCTCGTTCTTATCGAACGACTTGCGACCCATCACGATGGCCCTGACACCGTCGAGCATCTCCTGCAGGATGGCCCGATCCACGTCGGTCGCCGCGTCGAACATCCAGTCGTGCAGCATCCCGGCGCCATCGCCGAACGGGTTCTGGCGGCTGTCATTCGGGCCGGTGACGTAGCCGTCGAGCGAGGTGGACATGTCGCAGATCACCAGGGCCATGAGTGCTTCCTTTCTGCGGCCCATCGGGCCGACCCGAACCGTTCTCAGCTATACAGACGACGTCCGGCGGCGGTTCTCATCGACCAGGCTCCAGATCAAGGCCCCTCCTTCCCTCCGACGCCCGGACCGGCGGTTCCTCGAGCGCACAGCCGACTGATCTGAGCCGGCAATGCTCCTTCAGCACCTTCCGTCGACGCAAGCCCTCCAGCGCTTTGCTGAGTTCGCTGGGGATCATCCACACCTGGCTGCCGCTGCCTTCGGCGATCTTGGGCAGCACCGGAAGGTATTGGTAGGCCAGCAGCTCTGGGTCGGGCGCGCCTGGTGGATCGTCGTGAACGCTGTGTCGATCGCCTAGGCCTGACCGTCGGCCAGCAGCACCTGGGCCTGGCCTGGGATATAAGAGTCAGATAAACATATCGCGACCCGATAGTTTTGCCTCGTAACGTAAATGGCGAACTTGCGTAAGCCTGGCCAGCGAGAGACGGCCCCCCGGCCCCGTCATCACGGGTGACCACGACCCGCCCCCGCCTGCCGAGGACCCTTGCCCCGGCGGTGGCCGGCCCTCGCGACCCTGAGGACATCGAGAAAGGGGCAGGTCATGCCGCAGCGACACCCTCGCCTGTACGCGGTACTCAGCCTCGCGGCCGTCGGACTACTCGGGCTGACCGCCTGTAGCAGTGGGAAATCCTCGACGGGGGCCGCCTCGCCATCGGCGCAGCCAGTCAAGGGTGGCACCTTGCGGCTGTACGGCGAAGGTGACGTCGACTACATGGATACCGCTGACGGCTATTACGACGTGACCTACACGCTCATGCGGGCATTTACCCGCCAGCTGTATACCTACCCGACCACGGCGAGCTTCCAGGACCAGATCACTCCGGTGCCTGATCTGGCGACCGCAATGCCGAGCATCTCCAACGGTGGAAAGACCTATCTCATTCACATTCGCGACGGCGCGATGTGGGACACCAACCCAGCGCGGCAGGTAACCGCGGCCGACGCAATACTTGGGTTCAAACGGCTGTGCAACCCCGCCCAGCCGACCGGCGCGCCTGGCTACTTCACAGCCACGATCGCCGGCATGAAGAGTTACTGCGACGGGTTCGCGCAGGTGGACGCCAAGAGCGCTGCCGCAATCAAGGACTACATCAACTCCCACAACGTCTCAGGACTGAAAGCCGTTGGCGCCACGACCCTGCAGATCACCCTTACCCAGCCGGCATCGGACTTCGTGAACATCCTGGCGATGCCGTTCTCGTCGCCGGCGCCGGTGGAGTACCTCAACTACATCCCGGGCAGCGCGCAGCAAGCGCAGCACACGATATCCGACGGTCCGTACACGATCACCCAATACCAACCGAGCAAGTCCATAACACTGGCGCGTAACCCGGCCTGGCAGGCGTCCAGCGACCCGATTCGTAAGGCGTATGTAAACGCGATCCAGATCACCGAGGGCGGCAACGAGCAGGGCACCCAACAGCAGATCCAGGCCGGCACGCAAGACATGGACTGGGATCAGAACGTGCCGACTGCGCAGCTGGCCGCGCTCAACGCCAGCGACGACTCCGGTTTGGTGATCGGACCATCGGGGGACAATTTCATAACGATCAACCCGTACATCGCGATCAACCTGCAAAGCCCGAACAACCACGGCGCATTGCAGAACGTCAAGGTGCGTGAAGCACTCGAGTATGCGTTCAACAAAACAGCGGTATCGCAGGTCTACGGTGGCACGCTGATCTCCAAGCCACTCGACCAGGTCATTCCACCGGGCAGTATCGGCAACGTCTCTGGCTACAACCCATATCCGACGCCCAACGACAACGGTGATCCGGCGAAGGCCAAGCAGCTGCTCGCCCAGGCTGGTTACGCTCCCGGACAGATCACGTTGAAGCTGCCCTATCGCACCACGACCGTGCATCCGCAAGTGGCGCAGACCGACCAGGCCGCACTGAAGGCTGCCGGCTTCAACGTGCAGCTGATCGCCGTGACACCAGCGAACAACTTCTACACCCAATACCTGCAGAACCCCACTGCAACCAAGACCGGCGCGTGGGACATTGCCGAGGCGGGCTGGATACCGGACTGGCTTGGCAACAACGGCCGTGCGGTGATCGAACCGCTCTTCGACGGACGAGGTTACGGACCGGGATCAACGGACTACGGCGACTACAACAGCCCAGCAATGAACGCCCTGATCGACAAGGCACTCTCGGCGCCCAGCGTCGCCGACGCCACGAAGGACTGGCAGGACGCGGCCAAGTTGGCGATGCAGGATGCCGTGATCGTCCCCCTGGGCGCGCAGAAGGTTGCCGTCTACCACTCCTCGCGGGTGCAGAACTGCATCTTCAACTTCTTCAACGAGAACTGCGACGTCACCAACGTGTGGCTCTCCGGTAGCTGAAGTCCGGCCCGCCTGCCGCAGCCGCGCCCGCAGCTGGCAGGCGGACACCAGAAGGTGCGTCATGAGACTCCTGGAGGTCAACTCGCTGAGCGTGTCGTTCCCGACCGAGGACGGCACAGTAGACGCGGTTCGCGGGCTGTCCTTTGCCGTCGACGAGGGCCAGACCCTCGCCGTGGTGGGCGAGTCCGGATCCGGCAAGAGCGTGGCAACACAGACGATCGTCGGGTTGACTCGCGGGGCGAGAATCAGCGGCCGGGCCATGTTCGACGGACAGGACCTGCTGACGATGGGCTCGGCGGAGCTACGCGCAATTCGCGGCGCGGAGATCGGGATGATCTTCCAGGACCCACTGTCGAGCTTGCATCCCTACTACCGGATCGGCTGGCAGATCGCGGAGATGATCCGAGCCCACCGCGACTGCACCCGCAAGGCGGCCCAGGATCGAGCCGTCGAGCTGCTCGGCCTGGTGGGTATCCCCCAGCCAGCGCAGCGGGTCCGCGACTACCCGCACCAGTTCTCGGGCGGGATGCGCCAACGCGCGATGATCGCGATGGCGCTCGCACTGAATCCGAGGTTGCTCATCGCCGACGAGCCGACGACAGCCTTGGACGTGACCATCCAGGCGCAGATCCTGGAGCTGATCCAACGGCTACAGCAGGACTTCGGCATTGCAGTCATCTTGATTACTCATGACCTTGGTGTCGTTGCCGGAATCGCCGACGAAGTCTTGGTTATGTACGCCGGCAAGGCCATGGAATATGCCTCGCGCCGTGATCTTTACTACCGGCCGCACCATCCCTACACCATCGGGCTGCTCGAGTCGTTGCCGGAGACCGGGCAAATCGGCCAGCGGCTGCGACCGATTCCCGGCCACCCCCCGAGCCTCATCAACCCGCCTGATGGCTGCCCGTTCCACCCGCGTTGCCGGCACGTCATGGCTCGCTGCCGCACCGACGAGCCGCCATTGCGCCGCGTAGCTGGCGAGCTGGCGCATCGATCGTCTTGCTGGCTGCCGGTCGACCTGGTGGGTTTGGGCGCCGACGCTGCGCGAGGGGCGTTCGCTGCCGCCCACCGGCCCTCGGAAGCGAATCTCCCATCGGACAGGCGAGCCGCCTCATGACCGGCAGCCAGGCAGCAGGGACATGGCCCGGCCCTGACCCGGACCCGGATCTGCTCGTCCGCCTCGACGGAGTCGTCAAGCATTTCCAAGTACTTTCTGGCACCCTGCTGCGGCGCAGCATCGCCGAGGTGCACGCGGTCGATGAGGTCAGCCTCGACGTGCGCCGCGGCGAGACGCTCGGGCTCGTCGGCGAGACGGGTTGCGGCAAGTCCACGTTGGCCCGCTGCATCGCCCGGCTTTACGACCTGACTGCAGGCCGCGTCATCTTCGACGGCCACGACATCTCGACATTGACGCGCCGGCAACTGCGGCCGTACCGGCGCGAGCTGCAGATGATCTTCCAAGACCCTTATGGATCGCTGAACCCGCGGCGACGGGTGGGTTCGATCATTGGCGACCCGTTTTCGGTGCACCGCGTCGCCGACGGCGAGCAGCGCAAGCGGGCGGTCCAGTTGCTGATGGCGCAAGTCGGACTCAACCCGGAGCACTACAACCGATTCCCGGCCGAATTCTCTGGCGGGCAGCGACAGCGCATCGGCGTAGCCCGCGCCCTCGCTCTGCAGCCCAAGCTGATCATCTGTGACGAGCCGGTGTCCGCACTCGACGTCTCGATCCAGGCGCAAGTGATGAATCTGCTCATCGATCTGCAGGGCGAGTACGCGCTGACTTACGTCTTCATCGCGCACGACCTAGCCGTCGTGCAACGCGTGAGCACCAGAGTCGCGGTGATGTACCTCGGCCAGGTTGTAGAGATCGCTCCATCGCAGGAGCTCCGCGAACACCCACGCCACCCCTACACGAGGGCGTTGCTGTCGGCCGAGCCGATCGCCGATCCGGACCGGGCGGACGCACAGGAGCGGATCGTGCTACGGGGCGACGTGCCGTCGCCCACAAGTCCGCCGACTGGCTGCCGGTTTCATCCGCGGTGCCCCAAGGCGCAGCCAATCTGCCAGATCCAGACCCCCCCGCTGCAGCCGCGATTCCTCGACGGCGCCACACACGCGGCGGCGTGCCATTTCCCGCTCGCGGACGGCGAGTCGCTTGCATATGCCCACGAGAGCGCAGAGCAATGACGAGCGGCCGCATCATGGACGTCACGGTCGAGGCCGCGCCCGCTGGGGCGAAAACCATCGAAGGGCGAAGTCCGTGGCAGCTTGCGCTCGCCAGGCTGCGTCGCGACCGGGTCGCCGTCGGCTCGGCCGTCGTGATC
>Ga0207693_10001782_pt1 | contig 18885 bp, 20 predicted proteins | sample LARL81metaG_FD_184347 | JGI IMG/M metagenome (GOLD analysis project Ga0207693, IMG submission 184347) | Corn, switchgrass and miscanthus rhizosphere microbial communities from Kellogg Biological Station, Michigan, USA - LAR L8-1 metaG... | ecosystem: Host-associated > Plants > Roots >...
TCTTTTTTGCCAAGCAGGCGGTCGAGCGCCGCTTCCCCGTCGCCGACCACCTCGACCGAATGTCCTTCGGCTTCAAGGTTGTACGACAACCCCTTGGCGAGATGCGCCTCGTCCTCGACCACCAGCACGCGGCTCATGCGCCACCCACCGATGCAGTACTGCGCGGCAGTTCGAGCGTGACGGTCGTTCCCTGTCCTTCGCCGGCGCTCTCCGCGAAAACTTTGCCCCCGTACTTGCGCGCGATCGAGCGCACGATGAACAGTCCCAGCCCAGTTCCCTTCACGTGCGCCAGCGTCCGATTCGAAACACGGTAGAAGCGTTTGAAGATGCGCTTGAGTTCTTCGGGTGGAATTCCCACGCCCCGATCCTGCACCTGCAAGCGCACATTTTTCTGGTCGGCCGCCACGCGCACGTCGACGTCCACCTTGCCGCCCGAATATTTCACCGCGTTGTCGATTAGGTTCGAAACGGCCGTACGCAGTTCCTCCGCATCGCCAAAGACGCGCGGAGGATTCCCGTTTGTTGCCGCGTTGTCGTAGCGCAGTGCCTCCGCCTGCAAGTGGTGCCGGGTCCGCACCAGTTCCATGCAATCGCGCACCAGGCCGTCAAACTCCAGTTCCACGCGCTGATGCTTGGCGCCTCTCTGCGCGGCCTGCCCGGCCTTCAAGACCTGCTCGACCGTGCCCAGCAGGCGATCCGTGTCGCTGAGCATCAGCCCATAAAATTCGCGGCGCCGGGTTTCGTCGACCGGACGGCTCTGCAGGGTCTCCAGATAAAGGCGAATCGACGCGATAGGCGTCTTCAGTTCATGGGTGACAGCGTTGATAAAACTGTCGTGCTGCTCGTTGCGCCGAATCTCGCGCACCAGAAAAATCGTGTTGAGAATGATGCCCGCGGCAATCGCACAGAAGAAGATGAATCCGAGAAAAACTTTAACGCCTTCCTGCCAGTTGAGGATGATCCAGCCACTGCCGACCGCGACCGCGGTAGCGGCCAGCCCGACTCCGAGCGTCAGGAAGAATGCAATCGTTTTGCGGCGCGAGGTGATGCGCATGGCGTTAGCGCTCTGATTGTACCGCCGGGCACGATGGACACGGAGAGTCGCGCAGCGACGCCATAAGATAGCCCCGCACGTAAGTGCTGGGAAAACATCGGGGACACACTCGAGAGTCCCCCTTCAGGGGACGGCAGCCTCACCCGGACGGGCGAGAACGCCCGTCGCTCCATCAGCAAAAGCGGACCGCAAAAACAAAAAGGCGGCCTCGATGAGGGGCCGCCCGTCAAAAAAATCACACCGAACTAATCCGTAAACTGCGGTGCCGCCAGCTGCCCATTCGGCGCCGCCACCAGGCCCGCTTTGATCTCGGTCAAGTTCACTTTCTGAATCTGCCAAGCCAGGCCGAGCTTTTTCAGCGCCCAGATTCCGTACCAGTTCAAATCCACTTCGTACCAGGTCAACCCATGCCGTGCCGAAGTCGGATGCGCGTGGTGGTTGTTGTGCCAGCCTTCGCCGAAGGTAAGGATGGCTACCAGAAAATTGTTCGTGGACAGATCGCGCGTCGAGAACCGCCGTGATCCCCACATGTGCGTGATGGAGTTCACCATCCAGGTCGCGTGCAGGCCAACCACCGTCCGCATGAAGATGCCCCACAGCAGGAACGGCAGACCGCCAATCGCGAACAGGATCACGCCCAGCACGATCATGGGCACGTAGTGATACTTGGTAAGCCAGACGTGGAATTTATCTTTGGCGAGGTCGGGAACATAGCGCGCCAGTGTGGTCGTGTCGTGGTGCATGGACTTGCCCATCAAAATCCAGCCCATGTGCGCCCACCATGTGCCGTCGATCGGGGAATGCGGATCGCCTTCCTGATCCGAGAACTTGTGATGAATGCGATGCGTTGCGACCCAGAAGATCGGCCCGCCTTCGAGAGCGAGCGTGGCGCATACCGTCAGGAAATATTCCACCCACTTGGGCGTCCTGTAGCCGCGATGCGTGAGCAGGCGGTGATAGCTCATGCCGATGCCGAGCGATCCCGACACCCACCACAGGAAGCAGGCCACAAAAAATGCTTTCCACGTGAAAAAGAACAGCGCTGCAATGGCGCCTACGTGAAACAGACCCATGAAGATTGCGGTGACCCAATTAATCTGATCGTCGCCGGCGTGTTCGCGCGCGATGGTTTCCAGTTCCATTGAAATGTTCCCCGTTTGGAAAGTGCACTTTTAAAGTATCAAGGGAACGGTATAGGCCTCTGTAATACTTGTGTAATAGCAAGGACTTGCAGAGTTACGAGGGTAACGAGCGAACACCTGAAGTGCTATTGCGATTGCCGGAGCATCGCGCAGTGTGGGTCGGACACTCCTGTCCGACAATGCGTTGAGTGCAGATTCAGTCGTGTGGGACAAGAGTGCCTGCCCCTCCGCAGTAAATTCCGGCGCTCTAATTTGTCCCCCAAGGAAAACAGTTGGCGCCGGCGAAACTCGCGCTAGTGCATCGCGTAGAGATTTCCGTCGGCACTCCCGAAATACACTTCATCGTCGACCACTGCGGGCAATGACAACCCCACCGACATCATCTTCTGCACGCCCACTACGATGTCGTCATAAAAGTCGCCCGCAAAGGCAGCTTCGTATTGTGTGTGCCGTCGGGCTCCGTGTTGATCGGCTGCACTCGATCCGTCTATTTGAAACATCCAGACCTGTTCACTCATCCTTGCAGCAGGAAGCGCGCCCCGATCAACATCAGCACGCTGCCGAGAACTCGCCGCAAAACGGGAAGCGGCAGATGCTGTGCCCAAACGGCCCCAAAATAACTGCCTGCACAAATACCCAAGGCAATCAGCAGTCCCAGCTTGAGGTCGAAGTGATGCGATCTGGCATACGGAATGAACGCGATGAACCAGATCGGCAACGAAGAGATCATCAGAGCAGTCCCCTGCGCGCGTAACTGTTCCATGCGGAAGACGTAAATCAGCGCCGGAATGACGAACGCGCCACCCGTGCCCGTGATGCCGACGAGAATTCCGACCACCGCGCCCACTAGAAGTTGCAGCAAAATGTTCATGCCATGGACCTTGAGAAAGAATTTGGCCCTTCATTGCCGGCAGCATTGTAAACAAGCAGGGATCGAAAAACGGGTTCGCACCAATGAAATCTTATAGTTATAGTAAATGCAAGAGGCCAAGGCATGTCAGATCGCAAAATAGGGGTCAGGAGGTCTTCACAATGCCCTTTAAACACGCACAGGAGACCTCTGGAGCGCGATTCGACGCGCGGGAGGGTTGAGGGGACCAGATGCCATGCGTGGCGCGCCTATAAGTCATCCTGGCGCAAATGTTAGCTATTTGATATTTTACCGCTGGAGCAGTCGGGACAGTTTTGTGGGGCGGCATTTCAAATCGCGGCTGATCGCCCAGCCTGAGACGAGTGCTGGCCTTTCCAAGAAACGGCCCTTCGAATGGCCGCCTCCATTGGTTACTTCTGTAAGTGACTTTGGGAGTTTCCCGTCTGGGGAAACAGGACCGCCTACAGCGATTAACGTATTCAGAAACAATAGCTTGCGAAGTCAAGCAAGTAACGGTTACCTTGGTTACTTTGGTACATTGATCCGTTGAGCAGACCTGCTAAGTTTATATGGCAAAAAAATTCGCCGAATTACGTAAAGCCGTCTTTACAGCTTGCCCGTTTTGGGTGGGAACACGATGAGTTCGACCGCCAATCTCGCGTACTACACCCTGTGGTTTGCGCACCCCGTGCTGCAGGCAGGGCTGGTGGGCATTCTGCTTTGGCGGAGACTCTACCGCACGTTCCCGATCTTCTTCAGCTACATCGCATTTCAGATCTTCGTGTTCGCCGTATTGTTCCCGCTGCACAGCGACCGGTTCTACACAATCTTCTATTACACGTCCTGGGGCACGACCGCGATCAGCGTAATTCTCGGCTTCTTTGTAATTCACGAACTCTTTCAGGACGTATTTCGCCCGTATCACACATTGCGCGACCTTGGGTCGGTGCTGTTCAAGTGGGCGGCTCTCGTAATGCTTCTGGTGGCCGGTGTAGTGGCGGCATCAACAGCTTCAGCGACCGAAGAGCCTCTGCGGACCGGAATCATGACACTGCAGCGCAGCGTGCGCGTTGTGCAGTGCGGACTGATCCTGTTTCTACTGGTGTTCTCGCGCTACCTGGGCACCAACTGGCGGCAGAAGAGCTTCGGCATCGCGATGGGGTTCGGCGGGTTCGCCAGCGTCGAGCTCGCGCTTGTCGCAATCAACGCAGCGACCGATAACGTGTTCAACCAGGTGCTCACGAATTTCGTGAACATGGCTGCGTACGACATCACGATTCTGATCTGGGTCGGCTACATGCTCGCCAAGAGCCCGGCCCGCGAGCCGGCGACCCATATGCTGCGTCCACAACGCTGGGAAGACGGTCTTTCGGCGATCCAGCATCCGCACACGGCCGACTCACTCATCCCGATGTTTGAGAGCATGGTCGATCGCGCGCTCTCGCGATCAGGTGCAGACCCTGAAGCCGCAAGCCCCGCCACCACGACAGCGCCCACGCCGAATGTAGAAGAGATCACATTGCCCGGCAGTGGATCGCGACGCGTCACCTTCGAGTACGCCCCCCTCACGCAACGTGCAGCCTCCAAGGGCTGATCTGTCCCATACACCCGCTGGTTAGCCGGTCACGCCTGATGACACGGATGTGATTCCCTGCCACAAACTAACCTGCCGATTCCACGCTTTTATCTGCCAAATCTAAACGCACCCGGTGCGGCGTCTAAAAATGAGACGCAAAAGCTCCGAATAATGGACTCCCGTGCCCATTTTCAGGGATTTTTGACCGAAAAGTTCGGAGACGAACAAATCCAGGAGACCCAAGAGCCGATTCGGAACCCGTGCTGCCGTGGCTAGGGCAAAAATACAGAATCTTCTGTAGGAATTTTGACTGAGTTCTGTATAATTCGGGCGCGCGACAGGTGACTTTAGTAACTTAAGCCATGTGCCGCGTAAGGAGAGACCCCAATGAAACGAAACGTCAGGGCGTTGTTCCTGATGCTTGCGTTCGCGGCAACCTATGTAGCTGCCGCCGCCCCTAGAGTTGCCGCTCCGGACGGCGGTCCGCTACCTTTGTGTCCACCACGCAAGGGACCTCACTGCAGCCTAAACGTAAACTAGCAAACAGCAAGGTCACGAAAGTAACCTGCTGGTAACCTGCTGAACATCGATATTTTGGGACCTGTGGGCTGATTCGAGCTGAATACTCGACTCGGCCCTCTTTTTTGTTTAAAACGGACACGATCGTTTGCTTGGTTGCCCGTGCTCACGCCGCTGAACGGTTCGCTGCGCGCAGTTGTTGCTCGAGCTGCTCGGCAGTGGATACCGGAGGCTGGCAAGTCGCGCCCGAGCACACAACCGCTTTCGCAACACTCTCGCGAACTCCTGGCAGATTGGGAATCGTCTCTGCAAGTGAGGGCGGCAGATTCTGCGCAACCGCTTCGTTTGTCGTCAGGTGGATGACCGCCTTGTTGAATGCCAAGCTTGACACGGCCGCGCGATAGAGATTGCGCGCGTCCTCGCCTTCCCCGATCACGACCACCTGCGTGTGCGGCTGCGTGAAGTGCATACCGGCGATTCCGTACGTCGCCCCAAAGATTCCGAATTGTTCGGCCATGCCCGCAAACACTTCGAGCGTTTCCTGAGCCTGGTCGCGGTAGCTCTGCTCATTCGTGTAGCCATACATGCGCAACAATGCGATGGTCGCCACGGAATTTCCAGCGGGCGTCGGCGAATCCTGAAAAGGTTTTCGGCGTGTAGCGAGCGTTCCGAGTTGCTTGTGTCCTTCCTCCGTTTTCTGCGTATCGAGAAATCCACCCGACGTCGCATCGAAAAACTTCTCCACCATCGCATCAGTGATGCGGCGCGCAAACTTGAAATAGGAGAGATCCGAGGTTGCTTCGTACGCATCCAGGCACGCGACCGTGAGGAAAGCGTAGTCCTCGAGCATCCCGCGCACCTGCCGCCGCTCGGCTTGCGGATCGGAATACGCGATCACGTGCAAAAGCCCCTCCGTCCGCATAGCCTCTGACAGGATGCGATCCAGAGAGCGCAGCGCAAAGCGGCGTGCATCCTCCAGCCCGAGCACTTTCGCGGCCTCGAGGTAGGCCGTGATGCAGAGCGCGTTCCAGCCCACATAAACGGTCTTATCGACGTATGGCGTGGGCCGCTCCAGCCGCGCTGCATACATCTTCTTCTTCGCCGACGTCAGGAGTTCCTGCACGCGATCCGGTGCCAGTCCCAGACGTTTGGCGATCTCCTCGATCGACGCCCGCACGTACAACACGTTCTTGGCCGAGTTGTGATGCATCTCGCCGACTTCGTTGATGTCGTAGTACAGCAGCGCAACCTGCGCTTCTTCGGCGGAAAGAACCGCCTTGGCTTCGCCCGCGGTCCAGGTAAAGTAGTCGCCGTCGTCGTCCATCGAGTAGTCAGCATCCTGCGACGCATAAAAGCCACCGTGCTCGCGGTCGCTGAGCCACTCATCCATCCAGCGAATAATGTCGCGCACTACTTCCGCAAAAAACTGCGAGCCGGTTACCTGGTAAGCGTGTACGTAGCTCTTGAGAAGCTCCGAGTTGTCGTAGCACATCTTTTCGAAATGCGGCACGACCCAGCGCTCATCAACCGAGTATCGATGGAACCCTCCGGCCAGCTGGTCGTAGACGCCACCGTTCGCCATCCGCTCCAGCGTCGTTGTGAAGACGTTGCGCAGCTGCTCATCGCCCGTGCGGGCGTAGCGCTCAATAATCAAATCGAGCGTGCTGGGATGCGGGAACTTGGGCGCGCTTCCGAATCCGCCATTCTTCGGGTCAAACATGTTGAGCGCCGACTGCACGATGGCGTCGATGGCACGTGGCGAGAAGGTCGCACTACGTCCCAGGAACGATTCCGATTGAGAAATCGTCTGCTCCACCAGCTTTGACTGTTCGGTGACATCGGAGAGTTTGTCGCGGAAGGCGTTAGCAATGGAGGTCAGCACGCGCTTGAAGCTGGGACGTCCCCATTGATCCTGGGGAGGAAAATAGGTTCCGCCGTAGAACGGCTTGCCGTCGGGAGTGAGAAAGGCAGTCAGCGGCCACCCGCCTTGTCCGCTGATGGCGCTGACCGCGGCCTGGTAGCGGCTGTCGATGTCGGGACGCTCGTCGCGATCGACCTTCACCGCGATGAAGTTGTCGTTCACGATCTGCGCGACTTCGGGATCGTCGTAAGACTCGCGGTCCATGACATGACACCAGTGGCACCAGACCGCGCCGATGTCGAGCAGCATGGGCTTATTCTCGCGCTGCGCGGAAGCAAAGGCCTCCTCGCCCCACTCATGCCAGCGAATGGGCTGGTGCATCGCAGAGCGCAGGTACGCCGAAGACGCTCGCGCCAGGGAGTTTTGCGTATCAGAAGACATGGCTCCCAGTCTAAAGCCTGCGAGGGCTTTCAGTCTGGGAGCCAGTGGATTCGCCGATGTCGGCGAAATTAAGCGCCGAGAAACTCCACGTGAATGTACTCGCCCAGGCGCACGTTGTAAGCGAGATACCAGCCGAGGTGATCGGGATCCTCGTAGAGAACGATGTCATCGGAATCCCACAGCCAGTCGGCACAGTAGGCATAGTCGTAGGGAGCCACAGAGAAGTAGTAGCCGCTGAACCAGAACCGCTGCGGTCCCCCACCCGCTAGACGCCAGCGATGCTGCGGTCCGAAGCCGGCCGTGAAGTGCCCGTGAGCCCATGGGTGATCGAGGCGGTAGTGCGGGTCGTCGCGGCCGCTGTTGTGGCCGATCCACTCGCCATTGGGGTGCACGTGCGGTGCGTCGGGGTGGCCTTCCTGATCGCGGAAGTGTCCGCGGTCCTGCTGCGCCGGATGCTGTTCGGGAGCACGCTGTTCCTGCGAACGCTGTTCTGGTGCGCGTTGTTCCTGGGGATGCGCCTGTGGTGCACGTTGTTCCTCGCCACGCTCCGTTGGGTGGGGTGCTTGCGCAGGCTCCGGCCCGCGCTCGGGAATATGCTGGGCCGCCCCACCCTGCGGCGGCGCGGGATGTTCCTCATGCTGTGCGACGGCCGGGAGCGAAAACAGAATGCAAACCGCAAGAAAAGCGAATATGACTTTCATGCCTTTCAACCCTCCACAATTCGAGTCAGCGAAGTGTTCGAAGAGTGGATGATTGCGCGCTAGCAAACAGTTGGTAGCTATGTTCCCTTAGATCAAGTAGTGGCGAGCAATTGCCTGGTGATTTTACAGTACAACTCGATGGCGTCGTCCAGCTGCTTTTTCTCGACATATTCGCCGTCGGTATGCGCAACGTGAATAGAACCGGGACCGATGAGCAGCGGCTCGCCCCACTCGGAGAGCGCGGGGATATCGGTAGTGAATGCGGCGACCATGGTAGGAAGCTTGTCGATTTCGCGAAAGCGCATGAAGGGAATTTCAAGATAAAAATCGACCTTGGCCAGGTCGCCGACAGTCTCGATGATCCGGCGCCGCAGATCTTCTGTGGGACCGATAAGCCGATACAGCAAGTGAGCCCTCGCCAGATCGGGGATCACGTTGGGGGCCCGTCCACCTTCGATCAATCCGATATTGAATGTGCAAGGCCCAATTCCTTCTGCAGTGGGAAGGGGCATGGCGCGCAACTTGGTGAGTGCCACTACGAGTTTGTCGATGGCCGATTCGCCGAGTTCCGGATACGCCGAGTGCGCCATACGACCCGACGCCGTGACTTCCACGCGCAGGGTGCCCTTGGAAGCCAGCGCTAACCGATTCTCGGTGGGCTCGCCATTGATGAGAAATCGCGATCCGATAGGTTGCTGGTTGGCTTTCTTGGCGCCGGTGCTGTCGCGCTCTTCGCCCACGACGAACAGCAGGCCGACGTGAATACCTTCCTTGCGCAGTTTTTGTGCAGCGGCAATCTGAATGGCGATGATGCCCTTGGCATCGCAGGAGCCGCGGCCATATACGCGGCTGTGATCTTCGGAAGACGGAATAAAAGGCGGCACCGTGTCCATGTGCGTGCAGAAGACGACGGCCGGGCGAGGCTGCTCAGGCGAAGTCGCGAGCACATTGAAGCGATCGCCCTCGACTGGCATGCGGCGCACATCGTACTTGAGCGCAACGAGTTCGCGGTGCAGCGTTTCGCCTACGGCAGCTTCGTGTCCCGTGATGGATTCGATATCGACAAGTTGCCGTGTGAGCGCGACGACGTCCATGCAGAAAGAATAACTCATACGGCTTCGACGTTTTCCAGCACACGCCGCGACTTCACTCGATTGCGCATCGACGTTGTACTCTGTATTCGTGCCCGAAGCGTCCAGCGCCATTCGCTCTTTCTTTCTCGACGGCCCAGCCGGACAACTGGAAGCCCTTCTCAACTCCGGGGCAGCCGACGCCAAATATGCCGCCGTCGTGTGCCACCCGCATCCTGTGTATGGCGGGACGCTCCACAATAAGGTGGTGTTCCACGCCATGAAGGCGCTCAACAACCTTGGCATCACGGTGCTCCGCTTCAATTTCCGCGGAGCTGGGCTCAGCCATGGGGAGCACGACCAGGGCGCTGGAGAAATTGACGATGTGCGGACCGCACTCGACTGGCTCGACCGGGAATTCCATTTGCCGATCATATTCGCGGGATTTTCATTCGGCGCGGCCGTCGGCTTGCGGGCTGCCGTCCCGGACGCGCGGGTGCCTTTGCTCATCAGCCTCGGGATACCGATCTCGCCGGTCGACAATCGCTCGTATGACTACGATTTTCTCTTGTCCTCCACTAAACCCAAGCTGTTCGTGAGCGGGTCGCGCGATCAGTTCGCCAGTACCGCCACGTTGCAGGGACTCGTGAGATCGCTCGCGGAGCCCAAGAAACTGGTGATCATCGAGGCTGCCGATCATTTTTTTGAGGGACGCTTGCGCGAAATGCGCGAGGCCGTCGAGAACTGGACGAAAGAGACATTGCATCTCTGAGATGCGGCCTGCGGGTTTTCGAAGTCGTCTATACTCGTGCCGACTTCTTGTCCGGAGAGCGGACTACTTTCATGAATGGAAGTGCGCTGGTGGATCGCGGGAACACGGTGCTCGGCGTGCTGCTTGCGCTGGGACTGATTATTGGCGGCTGGGTGTTGGGGTCGGAAATCAAGGCCACCCGCTTGGCCGATCGCTATGTGACGGTGAAAGGCCTGGTCGAGCGCAATGTAAAGTCCGACCTCGTCATTTGGCCGCTAACCTATAAAGAGGCCGGCGACGAACTTGGAACGCTGTACGCGAAGACCGAGGGCGACAAGAAAACGGTTCTGCAATTTCTCAGCGATCAGGGCATCCAGTCGTCAGAAATCGAACTCGGGATCATTCGCGTGGTCGATACGCAAGCCAATGAATACGGCGGCAGCACGCGCGCACCCCATCGCTACATTGTTGAGCAGCAAATTACCGTGCACACTTCGCGGGTCGACCAGGTGGCGGCGGCTGCGCAGAAGACGTTGCAGTTGCTGCAGAAAGGGATCGTGCTGGGTGGGAATCCAGGCCAGGGTCTCGCCTATAAATTCACCGGATTAAACGCGATTAAGCCTGACATGATCACGGAAGCAACCCGCAATGCGCGCGCCGCCGCGGACCGCTTTGCCGCCGACTCCGGCAGCAAGGTCGGATCCATCCGCACCGCGAACCAGGGAGTGTTCTCGATTTTGCCCGCTGACCAGGCGGGCGATGGCGCGGAAGGCGGCTTCGGGGCTGATGCGAGTTTGATGAAGACCGTGAGAGTGGTTACGTCGGTGGAGTACTACCTGGAAAAATGACTGGCGCTTCCGTCAGTAAGCCAGCAATATCCGCAGATCGCGCACGTTGTTCCCGGTCGGTCCGGTCATGATGGCATCACCGAGCGAATCGAATAGCGGAAAAGCGTTGAAGGTCTGGAGCGCGCTGGCAGGATCCAGGCCCGCCTGCTTCGCTCTCTCTCGAGTCGTGCCATCGACAACCGCGCCGGCAGCGGGACTGTTGCCGTCGATGCCGTCAGTGCCTGCGCTCAGCACGGCGATGTTCTCCCCGGCAATCTTCGTCGCGCAATCAAGCGCGAATTGCTGATTGCGGCCGCCGGCGCCGCCGTTCGTCACTTTCACCGTGACCTCCCCGCCCGAAATCAGGCAGACGCGCGAGACATTCTTGCGCAACTCGCGCAGACGGCCCAGCAGATAGTCGGCGGCACGCTCGTAGTCCCAGTCATCGCAGCTGTTGTCGACTTCGACGGCAAATCCCTCGCGGGTCGCGGCCACGCCGGCCTCGTCCACTGCCGTTTTGTTGGAAAGCACCGGCCACCAGCGGGCGTTCACGAATGCAGGGTCATCGGACTTCGGCGTTTCTTCGAGCGCATGCCGCCGGAATAGTTCGCGCACCGATCCCGGAAACTGTTCCATCAGCTTGTACTTCTCAACGACGGCATTGCAGTCGGCGATGCTGGTTGAGTCGGGCATGGTGGGTCCCGAGGCCAGCGCATCGAGCGTGTGATCGGGCACGTCGGATATCATCAGCGAAACCTGCTTCGCGGGATAGGCCGCCTGGGCCAGACGACCGCCCTTCACCGCGGACAGGTGCTTGCGCACCGCGTTGATCTCCGCGATCGGTGCGCCGGAAAGCACGAGGGCGCGGTACGTGGCGATCAAGTCATCGAGGGAGATCTCGTCGTCGATCGGCTTTTCGGCGATTGCGGAACCGCCTCCGCTCAGCATAAAGATGACAAGAGACGAGGCCGTCTGCGCACTCAGAGACTTCAAGATCGCCTCGGCGGCTCGCACCGAGTCAGCATTCGGTGTGGGATGACCGCCGCGAAAGTAGCGGAAACCGTGGACTTGAGAAGCGGGGTCGACCGAAGTGGCAACGATACCTTCGAGCTGGCTGCCCACCTGCGCCTCAAGCGCCTTGACCAAGGTGTGCCCGGCCTTGCCGATCGAAACAACGAAGACGCGCGCGCAGGCATTCAGGTCGTAGAGGTCTTCGCGAACACGCAGAATGCCGCGCTCGCAGTTCACATGTCGGGCGAACGCTTTGGAAATGGACGATTCGGTGAGGGCGTACTCGAAAATGCCGCGGGCTGTGTCACGCATTGAGAGCATGCTCGATTGAGGGTATCAGGTGCGGGCGGGGGCTTGCTCTGGGGAGCGATGAGAGGCCTCAATAAAAATGGCGGACGCGAAGGCCCGCCATGTCGTTCACTTTCCCGCGTCGATGTTACGCGGTCTTTTTCTGAGGCATTTGTTTTGCCATGTCGGCTTCTGCGCGCTTTATCTCTTCGGCAGAAACGTCGCGCACGTGCGTGGCGAGTGCCCACCGAAAGCCGTAGGGATCCACAATGTGGCCGTAGCGGTCGCCCCAGAATTGATCCATCAGCGGCATTTTTACAATCGCCCCGGAGGCGACTGCCTGCGCAAACAGTTTGTCGACATTGTCAACGTACACGTGAATGGCAAAACCGGACGCTTCTCCGCGTGGCGCGGACGCGCCTCCCCACTCCGGAAATTCGTCGTTCAACATGAGGATCGAATCGCCGATTTTGAGTGAGGCGTGCATGACCTTGCCGTTCGGCATGTCACTGCGATTTATCACCTGTGCATTCAGGGCTTTCTTGTAGAACTCGATGGCGCCGGCGGCGTCGCGTACAGTGATGTGAGGAGTTAGTGTGTGGAAGCCTTCAGGAATGGGTTTTACTTTATCGGGCATGGAACCTCCTGAGAGAAAAGTTCGGTTAATTCAAGGCAGGAACTGACTAAAAAAGTCTACGCCCGGCGCAAAAACGCTTCAAGAGGAAGAGAGGGCGAAGAGAATGTCGCGAGTCGTTTCACAAGCAATGATTGTTCACCACGGAAACACAGAGACTACAGAAAACCATCAACTCCTTGTTGATCTTCTTTGGTGATGTCGCGTCTTTAAATGAATGCGGTTCTACCAGGAGAACGAAACCGCTATTAGCTAACGACCACGCGCTACCAGCTGACTAAAAAAACTTCGTTAGCCCTTCCTCGAGCACGATTACGCGATCTTTCACGCCGGCTTTTTTTGCTTCCGAATCGAGCAGCTGCAAGGGTTCGTCGATGGGTTCGTGCGACAGGCGGAAAGAGCCGTAGTGCATCGGAACCATCCAGCGGGCGTTGAGGTCAAGGAAGGCACGGGTGGCGTCTTCCGGACTGGTATGCACGGTGCGGAATTGTTCGGGATTATAAGCACCGATCGGCAAAAGTGCGACCTCAGGCGACAGTCGCTCCCCGATTTCACGGAAGCCATTGAAATACGCCGTATCGCCCGCGTGATAAACGGAGTGCTTTTCCGATTGCAGAACGTAGCCACCGTATCCGCGATGCGAATCTTTCAGAATGCGTGCGCCCCAATGCCGTGAGGGCACGTGCGTGACCGTGATCCCGTCATGGCGATAGAGATTCCACCAGTCGAGCTCGATGATTTCGTCAAATCCAAGGTCCGACACCAGATCGAATACGTGGTGCGGCACAACCAGGATCGGCGCGCGGCCGGTCAGCCGGCGGTTGTGTTGCACGATGGCGCGCAGCGACGGCCGGTGCAGATGATCGAAATGGGCATGCGTGACCAGCACCATATCGATCGGCGGCAGGTCGTCAATGCGCAGGCCGGGCTTGCGTACGCGTTTCAGCAGAAACAGCCAGCGCGCAAAATTCGGATCGATCAGAATGCTCTGCCCGCCCATCTGCACGAAAAATGCCGCGTGCCCGATGAAGGTCACGCCCAACTCGCCGTTGCTGACGAGCCTGGGCTTGTAGGTGCTGCCTGTGCGGGGAGTGACCGCCGAGTGGCGAACCAGTCTTCCGAATTGTTGTGCCCGCTTGCGCAGGGCTGGATTTCGTAAGGTCGCTTTGATCATCGAGCCCAATAAACCCAGGGACCAGACCCCTGATCCCTACACTTCATTGGATGCCGAGGGGACACGAACGACCTCATTTCTGGGCCGGCTCGGCGGAACACTGGATACGGGAAACAGTACCCGTATTTTACGGCAAGTTCACGGCAGATTGCTTGACCGTCGTTACGATCGTCATATTTAATTCGGGTACTGTACCTACGGATAGACGGGCGCGGCCCGTCTTGTTTTTTCTGCCTTGCGACCGGGCGTTCCCGTGCCGGGTCCATAACCGAACAATGGGAGATCGCGATGCGCGTTGCGTTTTTGGGACTTGGCATTATGGGACGACCGATGGCGGCGAACCTGGCAAAAGCCGGGAACGAGGTTGCTGTCTGGAACCGCACCCCCGGCAAGACGGTCGAAGGAGCACGCACAGCGGAGTCTCCCGCTGACGCCGCCAACGGAGCCGAGGTCGTCTGGATGTGCGTCTCGGACACGAGCGCCGTGGAAGCCGTCCTCTTCGGGCCGCAGGGTGTCGAAGCGTCCATCGCGTCGGGCGCGATCGTTGTGGACTCGAGCACAATCTCTCCCTCGGCTGAGTACCAGTTTGCGCAACGACTGAAGGCCAAGGGCGTCGACTACGTGGACGCGCCGGTTACGGGATCAAAGGTCGCGGCCGAAGCCGGAAGCCTGATTTTCATGGCGGGCGGCGACGAAGCCGTGCTGGCGAAGCTCGAACCCCTATTCAGCGCCATGGGCAAGCAAGTCTTCCGCATGGGAGAGACCAGCAAAGGGCAGGCGGCAAAACTGGTGATGAATCTGCAGATCGCGCTTATCTACGAAGGATTCGCCGAGGCGCTGACGCTGGCCACCAAGCTGGGAGTCAACGTCGATAAATTGCTGCCGCTCATCCAGGCCTCGATGGTCAAGTCCGGCGTCGTGGAGTACAAAGCGCCATTCATCCTGAAGCGCGACTTCACGCCGAACTTCCCGCTGCGCCTGATGCTCAAGGATATTCATCTGGCGTTAGCGGCGGCAAAGGAATCGCGCGTGAAACTGCCTGCGCTCGAAACCGTGGAAGAGATCTACGAAATGGCCGCCGAAGAAGGGCACGAAGACTTGGACTACGCCGCAACCTTGACTCTGCTGGAAAAATGGGCGGGCGTTGAAGTGAAGGGCGCCGCGTAGCCACCAGCGCCACGATACTTTCCCGCTGAACTAAATTTTGCAGCCTCCGGGGTTGGGCGCGCGTTTTGCGATTCGCTTGCGTCCCGATGGGAGGCCGGGTGCCCATCCTGACGTCGGCGCTCTATGCGACGCGCGGGTCGGTCGTTACTTGCGGCTGGCTCGCCGGGGTTTTGGCTGACTCTTGCCCTTGAGATTAAGCGCTACTGCGGCGCGGATCAGATCCTTCAAAGCGGCCTCATTGATTTTTTCGCCTTCGTGGATGTCGATGGCGCGCCTCACGTTTCCTTCGAGGCTGGAGTTGAAGAGGCCGGCCGGGTCTTTCAACGCGGCCCCTTTGGCGAATGTCATCTTGATGGCGTTCTTGTACGTCTCTCCGGTGCAGACGATGCCGGCGTGGGAGAAGACGGGCACGCCCGGCGATGTCGCTTTAACCCACTTCCATTCTTCTACGATCTCAGGGTCGGCCTTGTGGATGATGTCGCGCACTTTCGCGAGCATCTTCCCGCGCCAGTCGCCAAGTTCCCGGATCCTCGCGTCAAGGATTGCAGATGCAGATTCCATGGGGACGGTCCTCTTCAAATGGAGTTTGCAGGTCTCGCAGAAAGTTTTAGATGCTCCCAGCGGAATCTGCAGCCGCCTGAAATGTTTGTACGCAAGCCAAACCGGGATTGACGGCGCTATTCGGCTCGAACCGTGCCGGCCGTGAAGAAAATCCTCGCCCAAGCGGAGCTGAACGGGGTACCCGGCTCAGCGGCGGCATGCAACGTGGGAATGATTGGACCGCGCTGGACGTGCGGCGTGCATTCAAACCCTCAACGAGCCGCGGAATCCCCGGGCGGCGTAGTAGGATTCCGCACCGTTGTGGTACAGGAAAACGGTGTTGTAGCGGCGATCGCAAAACAGCGCGCCCCCGAGTTTTCGGATCGAAGAAGGCGTTTGCACCCAGCTCGAGGTTTTGGTGTCGAAATTTCCGAGTGTCTGCAACTCCCGATATTGCTCTTCGGTTAAGAGCTCAATGCCCATGGCAGCGGCCATATCCATTGCGCTGTCTTTCGGCTTGTTCTCTTTTCTTGCATTCAGCGCCCCGCGGTCGTAGCAAAGACTTCGGCGGTCCTTCGGGCTTTCGGGCGAACAGTCATAGAAGGTGTATTCGCCCGTTTTCTTGTCATAGCCAACGACGTCGGGCTCACCGCCGGTTCTTTCCATTTCGTTCAGAGACCACAGTTTTTCAGCGCTCGCTTCGAGCTTGGCTTGCACTGGAGCCCAGTCCAGATTTCTGTGGCGGTTTGCGTTCTTCTCGAAGCGGATTCGCAACGCTTTGAAGATTTCTTCACTCTGTTTTTTGGAGAGGCTTCGGTTTGACATAGTTCTCACGCTGCCGCGTTGCCCGCCGTTCTTCCCGAAATCAGCCGTCGAATGACGTGGCCTTTCCACATCCATAGTCCCGTAACAATCATGACCGGGAGGAAGACATAGCGAGTTGGGCCGGCGTAGTCGGGAAGCTTATCGAACGGGCTGTAGATGTAGCCGAGGATGGGAATGCTGAAGGCGATGTGAATCCAGCGAAAGATCGAACGTAGGGTGGCATCTTTCATTTGTTAGTGCTCCCTTGATCGGGGAAGGCGCATGCGCGCTTGGCCCGTTTGATTCATGACTTTTGAGTCTGAGGCGGCCAGTTGGGTGTTTCGACGCCGAACTGCTGGGCGTACTCGGTGTTCAACCGCTGCCATCCGAACTTCATGGCCTCGGGGCCGACGATGCGCCCGAGGGGAGTTCCGCCGAGCAAGTGATCGAGAACATCGAAGCAAATGTGCCATCCCGCGGCCCCCATGGCGATGAAGCGGTGACCGATGTTGGTCCACAGCGTCAAGCGCGTGCCGCTTCCAGTGGCTTCGAGTTCCCACCGCATGTCGAAGTCGCCCCACTTGTACTGCAGGAATGCGGGAGCTTCAGCCCGCGTCACGGTCGTTTCGGTAATGCGCGGGACGGGCGCTCCCACAGTGGTGAGCTTCACAGTGTTGCCAACCGCGCCCAGGCTCCCATCTGCGTCGAAGGGCGCCCATTCGTGCAGGTGCGCCGGGTCGGTGATCGCCTGCCAGACTTTTTCCGGCGAGTGGCACAGTTCTCGGACGAGAATCAGCGTCCATTTTTCTTCACCGTCTTTTCCGCGGCCCTTTCGTATCTGGGCGCCGCTGGCCGGGCCCGGCGTGTATGGCTCGCGATTGATCACCTTCGTCTCCTTAGCAGACCGTGGCGAAAACTCCGGCGCCTAAAGGCGATTTCATAACTGGGACTCATACGGTATGCCTGAAGGCATACCCTGGTACAAGTCGCATTATCAGACCATCACGCACCACCACGGCTCTTAGCCTCAATAGCGTAGTTGGGTAAGCTGAATGAGGTTGCCGCAAGTGTCTTTCAGCATCGCAATGGTTGAGCCGGTCACGTCGGTGGGCGGCATGGTGAACTCGGCGCCGCGAGCCTTGATCCGCTCGTAGTCGGCCTTGACGTCGTCGGTGAAGAACATGGCAGCAGGCTGATTTTGTTGAAAGATCGCCTGCTGATACGCCTTGGCCGGGGGATTGCTGTTCAGCGCCAGCTGCAGTTCTGTGCCGTCCGGCTCCTCGGGGGAAGCCACGGTGAGCCAGCGATACGGGCCCTGACTGAAGTCGGTCTTCCTGGCAAAGCCCAGTATGTCCGTATAGAAGTGCAGGGCTTTCTCCTGGTCGTCGACGTATAAGGTGGTCACTTTGATTTTCATGTCGCTTCTCCTTTCCCATGTTCACGCTTCGAGCCGCGCCGTTTTTTCGTTGTTTTCATTGTCGTGGGTGTTGGCTGATCGTCCGTCGAGTGCCGCATGCGGTCGAGGTGGCGTTCAAGAGCATCGATGTGAGCGGACCAGAAGCGGCGGAACTGCGCCAGCCAAGTATCCATCTCCCGAAACGGTTCCGGCTTCAGGCGGTAGAGACGCCGCTGTGCGTCCACGGTGGATTCGACGAAGCCGGCGTCGCGCAGCACGCGCAGGTGCTTGGACACGGTGGGCTGCGACATACGAAGTTGTCGCTCGATCTCGCCCACCGACTGCTGGGACGAGCCCAGGAGGCTCAAGATCGCGCGACGATTTGGTTCCGCGATGATTTCGAATACTGATTCCACGCTGTTTGTATACCTCGCATCGCATATACTTGTCAAGGCATATAAGGTGAGAAAATTGGTTTCTCGGGGCGGGCGCCGCTGAATACTCACCCGCGGGATGCCGAAGGTCGGCACCGCTTCAACAGAAGGGTTGTGGAGCTTTATTTCGACAATTTCATGTCGCTGTTCAGAGAGAGTGCCTTTGCAATGCGGAGCGGCCCGCTGATCCCCAACCGCATCGCCGGGCGACAACGTTGGCTATAACCCCGGCTACGGTGTCGAGTGAATGTACGCGAGCATCATGCGCACCTCGTCATCTTTCTCCGACAGATCCTGAAGAATGATGTCGCGCATGGAAACCATGCCGTGCAGTTGCTGTCCGTCGCAGACCGGCAGGTGTCGGAAGCCGTGGCGGCGCATGAGGAACTTGCAAGTCTCGAGGTCGGCGTTGGGTTGAACGGTCAGCGGGTCGGAGGTCATCACGTCGCCGACTTTGGTTTTCGCAGGATCGAGGCCTTCCACCACCACGCGCCGCATCAAGTCGCGCTCTGAAAATACTCCAGTCAAAAAACCGTCGCGCAGCACGGGCACAGCTCCGATGTTGCGCTCGACCATGGCCTGAGCCACGGCGAGAACAGTCTGTTCGACGTCGGCACGATAGGT
>Ga0207693_10001783_pt1 | contig 18868 bp, 19 predicted proteins | sample LARL81metaG_FD_184347 | JGI IMG/M metagenome (GOLD analysis project Ga0207693, IMG submission 184347) | Corn, switchgrass and miscanthus rhizosphere microbial communities from Kellogg Biological Station, Michigan, USA - LAR L8-1 metaG... | ecosystem: Host-associated > Plants > Roots >...
TCCCGAGCAGCTCGAGGGCTGCGACGGAATCCTGATCCCCGGCGGTTTCGGCGAGCGCGGGATCGAGGGCAAGGTCGAGGCGGCGCGGATCGCCCGCGAGAAGTCGATTCCCTATCTGGGGATCTGCCTCGGGATGCAGATCGCGGTCGTCGAGTTCGCTCGTCACGTCGCCGGCATGGAGGGGGCCAACTCGGCCGAGTTCGATCCTGAGACGCCGTTCCCGGTCGTCGACCTGCTGCCGGAGCAGAAGGAGGTCTCCGACATGGGCGGGACGATGCGCCTGGGCGCCGACCCGGTGAAACTGCACGAGGGCACCAAAGCGCGCGAGATCTTCGGCGAGGCCGTGATCTACAAGCGGCATCGCCATCGCTACGAGGTCAACAACCAGCTGCGGCGCCGGCTCGAAGACGAGGGTCTGGTCTGCGGCGGCACCTCCCCCGACGAGCGGCTGGTCGAGATGGTCGAGCTGCCGAACCACCCCTTTTTCGTCGCGTCCCAGTACCACCCGGAGTTCAACTCGCGCCCGAACCGACCCGAGCCGCTCTTCCGCGAGTTCGTCGGCGCCGCCGCCCGGCAGGCCGGCGAACGCCCGGCGGACGGCGGCGAGATCGAGACGATCGAGGTCGAGCAGTCCGAAGTCCGCTCGGGTTAGCCTTCCGGCCGTGAGCTCACGGCTGCATGATCGTTTCGTCCGCTACTGCGAGATCCGCAGCCCGACCGGAGAGGAGCGGGAGATCGCCGACACGCTCGCCGCCGAGCTGAGGGCGCTGGGACTGGAGGTGAGCGAAGACGACGCCGCCGTCGCGGCGGAGGCCGGCGCGGGGAACCTCATCGCCCGCTCGGCCGGCACCGGCGAGAGCTGGCTGATGTTCTGCGCCCACGTCGACACTGTTCCCCACAGCGGCCAGGTCGAGGTGGTCGACGACGAGGGGGTATTTCGCAGCCGCGGCGACACCATTCTCGGCGCCGACAACAAGGCGGCGGTCGCGGTCTTCATGGAGCTGGTCGCGCGGCACCTGGAAAAGCCGTCGCCGGTCGGAGTCGAGCTGGTGCTGACGGTGGCCGAGGAGCAGGGGTTGCGCGGGGCGAAGGCCTTCGACGCAACGCAGCTGCGCTCCAGCGCCGGGTTCGTGCTCGATCACGCGGGTCCGGTCGGCGAGGTGATCGTCTCGACCTCGACCCAGCAGAAGATCCTCGCCGACTTCATCGGGATCGAGGCCCACGCCGGGATCAAGCCCGAGGAGGGCAACAACGCGATCGTCGCTGCGGCGTCGGCGATCGCGCGGATGGAGATCGGCCGGCTCGACGAGGGGACGACGGCGAACGTCGGGCTGATCTCGGGCGGCACCTCCGGCAACGTCGTCCCAGGTCACTGCGCGATCCACGCCGAGGCGCGCAGCCTCGATGCCGAGCGGGCGGCGGCGGTGGCGGGAAAGATCGCCGACGCTTGCGCCTGGGGGGCGAGCGAGCATGGCTGCGACGTCGACGTCCGGATCGAAGAGCTGTTTCGTGGCTACGAGGTGCCGAAGGACTCGGCGGCCCTGGCGCTTGCCGAGCAGGGGCTGCGAAGGGCGGGACTGGAGCCACAGCGGGTCGCGATCGGCGGCGGCAGCGACGCCAACGTCTTCCGCCGCGACGGCTTCGACTGCGTCCTCCTCTCCAACGGCACCGACGCTGTCCACACCTCCGACGAGATGGTCCCGGCCCGCAGCCTCGACAAGATGCTCGAGGTGTGCGAGCGGATCGTTGCTGCCGCGCCGGCGGCGGCCGAGTGAGCGGCCGACTGAAGCTGCGCCGCGGCCGCGTCGTAGTAACCGAGCCACTCGAAGTCGAGGTTGACGGGGAGCGCCGCCGCGCCTGGGCCGACGAGACGCTGCTGGGGGAGATGCGCGAGGGCGACGAGGTGGTCGTCAACGTCGCCGCCCTCGACCTCGGTCTCGGCTCCGGCGGCTTCGACGTGGTCCACGTCAACCTCACCCGCGGGCTAGAAGAGGGCGGCGTCGAGGGAACCCACGTGATGAAGCTCAACTACACCTCGCTCCAACACTCAGCCGAGCCGTTCGAGGGTAGATCGGTGTTCTCTTTGGACCCCATAGGTCCGAAAGGAACACCGCTGCACGTTGGCGTCCTACCTCTGCACGGGCACTTGGCGCCCGCGGCCTGGGCGATGGCGCAGGCGGCACCAGGGCTGCGGGTCGGCTACGTGCAGACGGGGGGAGGGGCGCTGCCCGGCTCCTTCTCCCGCGACGTCAAACAACTGCGCGAGCGCGGGCTTCTCGCGGGTCACGTCACCGCCGCCCCCGCCTACGGCGGCGAGCACGAGGCGCTCAGCACCGTCGGCGCTCTCGACGCCGCCGCCTCGCTCGGCTGGGACGCGGTCCTCGTCGGACCCGGCCCCGGGATCATCGGCTCCGAGACGACGTACGGCCACGGCGGCATCGCCGCCCTCGACAGCGCCCACGCCGCCCTCAGCCTCGGCCTCCCGACGATCCTCTCGCCCCGCCTCTCCAGCGCCGACCCCCGCCCCCGCCACCGCGGCCTTAGCCACCACACCCGAACCGTCCTTGAGCTGCTCCTGGCTCCCGTCGACGTCGCAATCCCAGAAGACGAGCCAGAGATAGCTGCCGCCCTAGAAGGTCCCCGGCATCGCGTGCACCAAATCCCTGCAGACCTAGCCGGCTATGCCGCGGCGGAACTTCCCACGACCACCATGGGCCGCTCCCTGCACGACGATCCTCTCTTCTTTGCGGCCCCCTTAGCCGCAGGAACCCTCCTCGGCAGCCAGCTGTCTTCCTAACCCGCTCCTCGCGCGGGTGGCATGGGCACCGGGGACCCCCGAGCATCCAGCGCAGGGGTCCCCGAACAGCCCATGACAGGACCCGCGCGCCAAGCGCACGGTCCCTTGCGCCCCAAGGACTGCCCATAAACAAAGCGAACCACCCGTCATGGCGATCGCGATCAAACCGCACGCGCCCGCCGCCGCGGCCAAGCCCGGCGCCGACGCCCGCTTCGAGTCCCTGGTCCTCGACTTCCTCTCCTACCTGGAGCTCGAGCGCGGCCTTTCGCGGAACACGCTCAACGCCTACCGCACCGACCTCCTCCAGTACGGGGAATACCTCTCGGCCCACGAAGTCGACGCGCTGCAGGCGAGGGGCGCCGACGTCGCCGAGTTCCTCGCCGAGCTGGCGACGGGGGAGGGGCGGCCGGCCTGCTCGGCGGCGACCATCCACCGCAAGGCGGCCTGCCTGCGCTCCTTCTACAAGCACCTGCGCCGCGACGAGCTGATCGGCGACGACCCGACGGCGACGCTGAGCGCGCCGCGCCGCTCGAAGAAGCTGCCGCACGTCCTCAACTACTCCGAGGTGCAGAAGCTGCTCGCCTCGCCGCGGGGGAGCGAGCCGACGGCGCTGCGCGACCGGGCGCTGCTGGAGGTGATGTACGCCTGCGGGCTGCGTGCTTCGGAGACGATCGGGCTGGAGCTGGGCGACGTCGACCTGCGCGAGGGCTTCCTGCGGGCCCGCGGCAAGGGATCGAAGGAGCGGCTGGTGCCGCTCGGCCGCCAGGCGATCGCGGCGATCGCCGGCTACCTGCGCGGCGGCCGGCCGCAGCTGATCGGCGACCGCCATGAGGCGAAGCTGTTCGTCAACTTCCGCGGCGGCCCGCTGACCCGCCAGGGCCTCTACAAGATCGTCCAGCGCCACGCCCGCGACGCCGGCCTCGCCGGCAAGATGAGCCCGCACACGCTGCGCCACAGCTTCGCCACGCACCTGCTGGCCGGGGGCTGCGACCTTCGCGCCGTGCAGGAGATGCTCGGCCACGCCGACATCTCGACCACGCAGATGTACACGCACCTCTCGGGCGACCGCCTCAAGGAGGTCTACTTCAGCGCCCATCCCCGCGCCAGCCAGTAGGCCTCCATCATCAAGTAGAACTTCGGCATGCCCGAGCTGCCGGAGGTGGAGACCATCGTCCGGCAGCTGGCGCCGGAGGTCGAGGGGCACCGGGTCGAGCGGCTGGAGGTGCTGGACGAGCGCTGGTCGCGGCCGCTGCCGCCGCGGCAGCTCGAGACGGCGGTGAGCGGCGGTACGCTCGAGCGACTGGGGCGGCGCGGCAAGTACATCCTCATGGGCCTGGACGGCGACCGGACCTTGGTCATGCACCTGCGGATGACTGGCAACCTGATCCTCCGCGAGGGGGAGGAGATGCTCGACCCCGCCGAGGGACGCCGCCTTTATGAGAGCGAGCGCTCGACCGAGGAGCGGCACCTGCGGGCTCGCTTCGTCCTCGACGAGGGGCGCGAGCTCTGGTTCACCGATCCGCGCCGCTTCGGCGAGGCATTCCTGCTCGACGGGGATCAGCTCGAGGCCCGGTTCGCGAAGCTCGGAGTCGAGCCCTTCTCGCCGGAGTTCACGCCGCAGGCGCTGGGGAAGATGGCAGCCGGACGGACGGCGCCGCTGAAGTCCTTTCTGCTCGACCAGTCCGGCGTCGCCGGCGTCGGCAACATCTACGCCGACGAGGCGTTGTTTCGAGCCGAGCTGCACCCGCTCTCACCCGCCGGTTCGATGAAGCCCGAGCACCTGGAGGCGCTTCGGGACGGGGTCGTCGCCGCGTTGGAGGCGGGGATCGACGCCGGCGGCTCCTCGATCGACGACTACCGCGACGCCCGCGGTGAAAAGGGGTCGATGCAGGACGAGTTCCTCGTCCACACGCGGGAGGGGGAGGATTGCCTGCGCTGCGGGGGAACCATCGTCCGCATCGTCGTCGGCGGCCGCTCCACGTACTTCTGCCCCGGCTGCCAGGTGCGGCTGCGGCGCCGGCCCAAGCGTCGTCGCGCTCACTCCTGAGTTCCGTCCGATCCGTCATTCACCTTTGGTTTCGTGGCCGGTACTACGGTCAAGACGGAGGCGGTTGTCTTGCGGAGCATTCGCTACGGCGAGGCCGACCGCATCCTCCACCTCTACTCGAAGAGCCGCGGCCGGATCGGGGCTATCGCCAAGGGGGCGCGCAAGCCCCGATCCCGGTTCGGCGGCCGCCTGGAGCCGTTTTTCCGCCTCGACCTCGTCCTCCACGAAGGGCGCAGCGACCTGATGACGGTGACCAGCGCCACGACCGTCGACGGCTACCCACGGCTACGCAGCTCCGGCGCCGCCCTCACCGCCGGAGCCCGCGCCTGCGACGCGGTGCTGCGGCTGCTCGCCGACGGCGGGTCGAACCCGCACGGCTACAACCTGCTCTGCCGCTATCTGGCGCTGCTCGACGATCCCGGTCAGACCCGCGCTGCAGAACTGGAGACGGCCCTCGCCTTCCGGCTGAAGCTGGCGCTCGCCGCCGGTTTCGCCCCTGAGCTCGCCTCCTGCGCCCGCTGCGGCGAGGCCGAGCATCTCGCCGGCTTTTCCGGTGCCGCCGGCGGCGTCGTCTGCGGCAGCTGCGAAGGCAGTGCCTTTCCGCTCAGCGAGCCCGCCCACCGCTTCATGGTCGAAGGGCTGGCGAAGCCCCTAGGCGAAGCTCCTGAGGCCGAACTGCAGGCATTGCGTCAGGTGGAACGGGCAATCAACGAAACGCTCGAGCACCACGCACACGTACAACTTCGCGCTGCGGCGTAGGCGACGGGGAGGGGTTGGCCGGGCCCTCCCCGCTGTTGCCCGCCGAACCCCTCCCCGTTGCCTACCACCACGGCCGTATGATCGGGCGAGTGCCCGCCACCGTCACTTTCGAAGAGAGAATCTCCGCCTGGGAGGAGGAGTTCCTCTCTCCCCAGGCGACCCGCTCCTACCCGGCCCAGCGCCAGCGCGAGGAGCCGGACAGCCCGTTGCGGACGCCGTTTCAGCGCGACCGAGACCGGATCGTGCACTCGAAGTCCTTTCGCCGGCTGAAGCACAAGACCCAGGTCTTCGTCGCGCCCGAGGGCGACCACTACCGGACCCGCCTCACCCACACGCTGGAGGCCTGCGGGATCGCCCGCACGGTGGCCCGGGCGCTGCGGCTGAACGAGGACCTGACCGAGGCGATCGGGCTCGGCCACGACCTCGGCCATCCGCCCTTCGGCCACGCGGGTGAGGAGGCGCTCGACGTTGCCTTGCGCGATGCTGGGGGCGACGGCTTCCGCCATAACGAGCACTCGCTGCGGGTCGTCGACGTGCTCGAGCGGGAGGGGGAGGGGCTCAACCTCACCGAGCAGGTGCGCGACGGCATCCTCAACCACACCGGCTCGCGCAAGCCGGCGACGCTGGAGGGACAGATCGTCAAGCTGGTCGACCGCGTCGCCTACATCAACCACGACATCGACGACGCCCTGCGGGCGGGCATCCTCCGTCCCGAGGACTTGCCAGCCGAGGAGATCGAGCTGCTCGGGCCGACCGGGTCGCAGCGGATCGACACTCTTGTTCGCGACATCGTCGACCACTCCGAGGGCGCCGAGGAGATACGGCAGGGTCGCGAGGTCGGACAGGCGATGCTGCGGCTGCGCAAGTTCATGTTCGGCCGCGTCTACCTCGGGCCCGAGGCGCGCAGCGAGCACGAGCGGGTCCAGCGCACGATGCGCGGGCTCTTCGAGCACTACATGGCGAACCCCGAGGGAGTACCCAGCCGGGATCCCAAGGCGAGCGACTCCCAGCGCGTCACCGACTACATCGCGGGGATGACCGACCGCTTCTGCATCGCCAAGTTCACCGAGCTCACGGTGCCGGAAGAGTCGAAGTTCTGATGGCGCTGATCTCCAACGAGAGCGTCGAACGGGTGAAGCAGGCGGCGGACATCGTCGAGGTGATCTCCGCCCACACGGACTTGCGGCGGCAGGGGGCGCGCTACGTCGGGCTCTGTCCCTTCCACGACGAGCGCACGCCGTCCTTTTCGGTCGAGCCGACCGAAAAGCTCTACCACTGCTTCGGCTGCGGCGTTGGCGGCGACGTGATCAAGTTCGTCGAGGAGAAGGACGGGCTCAACTTCGCCGAGGCGGTGGAGCTGCTGGCCGACCGCTACGGGGTCGAGCTGGAGCGCGAACAGGAGGACCCGCGGGCCGAGGCCAAACGCCAGCGCCGTCGTCGGCTGGAGGAGCTGCTCGACCGCGCCGCCTCCTTCTACTCGAGCTACCTCTGGGAGTCCGAGGAGGCGGGCAGGGCGCGCGACTACCTTGCGCACCGAGGGCTGCGGGAAGAGGTGCTGCGGAGCTTCAGCGTCGGCTACGCGCCGAGCGCCTGGGACAAGCTCCTGGTTCGCGGACAGCGGGCGGGCTTCAGCGTCGAGGAGCTGCGCGGCGTCGGTCTCGTCCAGCGCGGGCGCAGCGGCGGCGAGTACGACCGCTTCCGCGAGCGGATCATGTTTCCGATCCGCGACCGCCGCGGCCGCGTGCTCGGCTTCGGCGGCCGAGCGATGCGCCAAGACCAGGGCGCCAAGTACGTCAACACGGCCGAGACCGAGTTCTTCCACAAGAGCCAGATTCTCTACGGCGTCGACCGGGCCAAAGCGGCCATCGCCAAGGCGGGGCGCGCCGTCGTCGTCGAGGGCTACACCGACGTCCTCGCCCTCCACCAGGCCGGGGTCGAGGAGGCGGTCGGGGTGATGGGGACCGCAATCACCGACGATCAGGTGGCCGCCCTCTCGGGGATGGTCGACGAGGTGGTCCTCGCCCTCGATGCCGACGCGGCGGGGCAGGAGGCGATGCTGCGGGCGCAGCGGGTTGCCGCCGGGCGGCGGATGCGGCTGCGGGTGGCGGCGATGCCGGCGGGGGAGGACCCGGCGGAGATGATGGCTGTGGAGGATGGCGCCGAGCGCTTCCGGGGTCTCCTGAAGCGGGCCGAGGAGCTGACCTCCTTCCAGGTCGGGCTCGTCCTCGGCCGCACCGATGTCGGCTCGCCGGTCGAGCGCGACCGGGCGCTGGCAGAGGTGGCGCCGGTGCTGGCGGGGATGGGGGAGACGGCGGGCCGCGAAGACCTCGTCCGCCGCGTGGCGGAGCGGCTCGATCTCGACCCGGCGATGGTGATGGGGAGGGTGGTCGCGGCGACCCCGGCCAGCGGCGGCCGCGAGCAGCAGGCCGCCACGCCCTCTCCGCAGCGAGCTGTGGCCGGCGCTCCGCCGCGCCGGCAGGGGGAGCTGACCTCGCGCGAGCGCCGCGAGCGGGCGCTGCTGGCGATGTGCGTGGCGATTCCCAACGAGGGCAGGGAGTACCTGGCCCGGCTGACCGACGCCCACCTCTCGCCGACCGGGTTGCGAGCCGCCGCCTGGCTGCGCGACCACCCGGAGGACCCCGCCTCGAACCTTCCGCACGATGACGCCGAGCTCGCTGGCCTGATCGCCGAACTGGTGATCATGTCCCGCGAGGAGCCCGCCTCCCATGAGGCGATGGAGCTGAACTTCCTCCTCTTGGAGCAGCGCCGGCTCGAGGGCGAGATCGCCACCGCTGGCGAGCGCGGCGACTACGAGCGCCGCGCCGCCCTCAGCCGCGAACGCGCCGCCCTGGTCCAGCGGATCGCCCACGCGGAGCGCCCCGCCGGCAGCGTGTAAACGTTTACGCTGCGCATTTTTCTGTCTGCACCATTTGAGAAGATACAGCCATGGAGAAGGAGTTCCTGGAACAGTGCTTGGCGGACGGCATGTCCCTCGAAGCGATCGGCAAGCAAGTCGGCAAGCACGAATCGACGGTGAGCCACTGGCTGAGGAAGTACGGGCTGGAGGCGGTAGGTGCGGAGGTGCATGCCCCGAACGGAAAAGTCGACCCGCACCGTCTCAGGGTTCTCGTCGAAGAAGGCGCCTCGATTCAGAGGATGGGCGAAGCGTTCGGAGTAGGCCGAACGACGATCAGGTATTGGCTGCGGAAGTTGAAGCTCGAAACGCAACGCTCGATCCGGCTGCGGGAAACCAAGGCCGCCCGAGAGAATGGCCTGAAGCGCACCTACTCTAGGTGTCCGAAGCACGGCCACACTGCCTTCTACGCAAGACCCGATGGCGGCTTCCGGTGCGGGCGGTGCAGATCAGAAGCCGTTTCCAAGCGGCGCCGATCAGTGAAGAGGAAGTTAGTCGATGAGGCTGGGGGCAGATGTGTCTTGTGCGGCTTCGGCCAACATCCAGCTGCCCTGCAGTTTCATCACCTTGACCCATCTACTAAGTCGTTTGAGATCGGCGAGGGTGGTTTGACGCGCGGCATCGAGAAAAGTCGCGCCGAGACAGCGAAGTGCGTGCTTCTCTGCTCGAACTGCCATGCCGAAGTGGAGGTGGGGGCGAAGAGCGTCTCGCCGCCGATCGCTAAAGTTTCCAGCGAGCACCCCGCTCCGGGGTAGCTCAATGTCGGTCCGGGGTAGCTCAATTTGGCAGATGCGCTCGACTGTTAATCGAGAGGTTGTGGGTTCGAGTCCCACCCCCGGAGCTTCTTAGGCGCTCGCGACCTTTCGCAGCGCCAGTTCCTCGACCAGCTCCGCCCCTCGGGCAGCTCCGTCGTTCTTCCGGCCCCAGGCCGCAATCTCCTCGGCCTTTGCTGCGAACCCAGGCTCCTGCAGTAGCCGCCGCGCCGCCCACCTCAGCGGCCCCGGGCGGCAGAGCCGCCACGGCAGAGACAAACCGGCTCCTGCCCAGGCGACGCGCATGGCGGTCTCGCTCATGTCGCCGATGATCGGGCAGATGAGGACGGGGGTGCCGGCGCCGAGGGCGCGGGCGACGGTGCCGTGGCCGCCGTGGGAGACGACGAGGGAGGCGGCGGGCATCAGCTGGCTGTAGCTGAGCCATTCGACCAGTTTGGCGTTGGCGGGAACCTCGATCGGGCGCTGGGGGGCGACGCGGTTGGTCGTCGCCACCACCCGCACCGGCTCGTCGGTGAGCGCTGTCAGCGCCGTCCGCACCAGGTGGTTCTCGGAGTCGTGGGCGGTGCTGGGGGCGATGAGGACGAGCGGATCGTCGCCCGGCGGCAGCTCGATCTCCGGGTGGGGCAGCTCGAAGGTCATCGGGCCGGTGATCTCGACTCCGGCGGGCCAGGAGCGCGGGTACTCCAGCTGCGGGTAGGTAGCGACCAGCGCCAGGTCGGGGCTGATGCCGCCGTGGAAGCGGTCGATCGGCGCCAGGTCGAGGCGGGCGCGCTGGACGTTGAGGTCGCGCCGGCCCTGCTCGAGCCCGATCCGCAACGCCCGCTCGTGGCCGTAGCGCCAGACGGCGCGCCCGAGACGGGTCCGCGGTGGCCGCAGCCCGATCGCGAAGAAGGGAAGGCCGGGCTCGACGACGGGGTAGATGTGGGGGATCAGCGTCGCCAGCGGGATCCCGGCCCGCTCGGCCGCCAGGGTGGGGGCGAGGGTGAGGATGTCGCTGACCACCACGTGCGGCCGGAGGTCCTCAAGCAGCGGCATCAGCGCTTGTGCCGCCTCCGCCGCGTGCTGCCCCTCCTCGGAGTCGGGATCCGGCGGCGGGAACATCCGGTATTCCTCCGCCGCGGCGAATCCGAGCTCCTCGCCCTCGACCGCTGCGCGTCGCTCCTCCCAGGTCTCGATCACGACCTCGTGCCCGCGCGCAGCAAGGGCCTTCCCCAGCGCGATCGCCGGAAAGACATGACCGGCGTCGCCGAAGGCGGCGACCAGCACTCGCAGGCGCTCGCTCACGCCCGAGTGGACCTCAGGGGGTATCGAGACCCTCGCCGGGCCTCGTAAAGACGATCTCCGGCACGTGGCAGTTGCGCGAGGTCCGCAGCAGGAACCTCACCGCCTCGCCGAGGTCCCGGGGTCGGATCATCTCCTCGGGCGGAATCTGGCCCTGGACGAACTCGGTCATCGGCGTCTCCACGAAGCCCGGCGCCAGCGCCGTGCACTGGATCCCGGCGCCGCCCGCCTCGCGGTGGGTGGACTGGGTGAAGTTGATCACCGCCGCCTTGGTCGCCGCGTAGATCGAGAGCCAGGCCTGGCCGCCCTTGCCGGCGATCGAGGCGGTGTTGACGATCAGCGCCTTGCCGTGCTCGCCGCCGGCCTCGCGCAGCATCGGCAGCCCCTCACGGGTGCCGAGGATCAGCGCCCGCAAGTTGACCGCCAGCTGCATGTCGAGGTGCTTGGTCTGGATCTGCTCCATCGGCGCGCCGATCCCGACGCCGGCGTTGTTGACGAGCACGTCGAGGCGTCCGTACTTCTGCCGGTGGGCGGCGAAGATGGCGACGACGTGGTCCTCCTCAGCCATGTTGGCCGGGATCGCCTCCACCTCGAAGCCATCGCCACGCAGCCCCTCGGCGGCTTGCTCGAGCTTCTCAGGTCGCCGCGCGGAGACGGTGAGCGCGTAGCCCTCTTCGCCGAGCGTCCGCGCGATCGCAAGGCCGATCCCGCTCGATGCTCCGGTCACCAGTGCCGCCCGCTCCGCCATCTCCATCTCCTTCTCGTCGAGAACCCCGGGCACCCTATCTCTCCATAACATGCCGCCGATGCGCCCCCCCCGCCTGCTCCCAGCGGTGCTCTGCCTGCTCGCCGGGAGTGCCCTGATCGGCGGCTGCGGCGGCGATTCGGGAACGGGAGACTCAACCGGCGGCGTCTCCACCAGCGCCGCGAGCCGTCCGGCACCGCCGAAGTCCGAGTTCCCCACCGTCAGGAACAGGACCTTGAGGCAGGTTCTGAAGACTGCCGACGGGCCGCTCGAAGAACTGGTCCTCGCCCCGGCCGCCGAAGTCTTCTATCGAGGCGAAAACCGTTACCCGTTCGGCGTTTTCGACCGCGACCAGGGGCAGGTGACCGATGCAGAAGTCGCCCTTTACTTCGCCAAGGTGCCGGAACCGGCGCAGGGGGGAAAGTCGAAAGCCGGCAGTCGCGGGCAGGAGGCAAAAGCCGAAAAACAGGCGCTTGACCAGCCCGCGCTCGGCCCCTTCCCCGCCTCGATCGAAAGCCTGGCCACGAAGCCGAGATTCGAGGCGGATTCGACTCGCGAAGACCCCAACGCCGCCAGCGTCGTCTACTCGGCCCAGCTCGACTTCCCGCGCGCAGGTGGGTGGCGGATCGCCGCAGTCGTCAGGGACGGCGGCGAATTGAAAGGCGGACTGCTCCCCAGCGCCGAGGTCGATCTCTTCAACCGCATCCCGCGGGTGGGGCAGAGGGCTCCCGTGATCCATACGCCGACCGCGCAGGACGCCGCTGGGGACCTGTCGAAGATCACGACCCGCGTCCCCCCGGACAGCCAGAACAAGGTGGATTACGCGGAAGCGTTGGACAGGGAACCGATAGTGCTCTTGTTTGCGACCCCGCAGTTCTGCCAGAGTCGGGTCTGCGGCCCCGTCGTCGACGTGGCGGAGCAGGCAAAGCAGGAATACGGAAACAAGGCGGCCTTCATCCACATGGAGATCTACGAAGACAACGACCCCGGGCGGGGAACGCGGCCGCAGGTGCGCGCCTTCCACCTGCCCAGCGAGCCCTATCTGTTCACGATCGACCGGCGGGGAATCGTCAGGGACGCGGTTGAGGGAGCATTCGGGCTCAAGTTGATGCACGAGGCCGTCGACAAGGCGATCGCACCATGAACGAGAAAGCCGCCACCGAGGAGGAGCTGCTGCAGTCGTTCGCCGAGGAGGCGAAACGGCGCTGCGACGTGATCTCCGCCGGCCTCGCCACCGGCTCCAACGACTTCGAGACGATGCGGGCCGAAGCCCACGCGCTGAAGGGAACCGCCAGCGTCGTCGGCCTCCGCCGCCTCGCCGAGCTGGCCGGCCTGATGGAGTCCGACCTCGCCGAAGCGAAGAAGACCGGCACGATCCGCGGCGGCCGCGACCACCAGGTCGCCGACGCCGCCAAGGCCCTTGCCGAGGGTGCCGCAGCCGCCGCCCGGGGCGAGGAAGAGCCCCCGGACGTCGGCCGCTCCCTTGCCCAGCTCTTCAGCGCCTGAGCCCCAGCGCGCGGTACGCTCGCGCTGCGGGGCAGTAGCTCAGTTGGTTAGAGCAGCGGACTCATAATCCGTCGGTCCCTGGTTCGAGTCCAGGCTGCCCCATCGGAGGCGGCCCCTCGATCACCGGCCGCTCTCCGCCGACAGATATCGCGCCACCGCCTGGGCCCTGTTTGCCACCTCCAGCACCCGCAGGATCTTGCGGACGTGCCATTTGACGGTGCTCTCGGTGAGGTAGAGGCGGGAGGCGATCTCGGCGTTGCTGAGGCCCTCGGCAACGAGGGCGAGGATTTCGAGCTGGCGGGGGCTGAGCTTCTTGGTCAGGTCGGCGCCGCGGGCACGATTGGGGGAAGGGTGGATAGCGGCGGCGCGGCGGCCGAGGTCGCTGGCGGTCTGCTGCAGAGCCTCGGCTGCCGCATGCAGCTCGGTCACGTCCTGGACGGTGCCCGTCAGACGCAACGCCTTGCCCTCGCTGTCGGCGCTCAGCTCCGCGCGGCTGCGGACGCGACGGACGCGACCGTCGGGCCTGATGATCCGGTACTCGAGGTCGACCGAGACGCCGCTCTCGACCGCTTCCCGCATCTGCCGCTCGACCAGCTCGCGGTCGTCGGGGTGCACGTACTGAGAGCCCCCTTCGTAGGGGCCCTCGAGCTCTTCTGGGGAGATGCCGTAGATCTCGTAAAGGCCCTCCGAGCAGGTCAGCCGCCGGCTGGGAATGTCCCACTCCCAGCTGCCCAGGCGTGCTATCCGCTCGGCTTCGGCCAGTCGCGCTCGGCTCCGCTGGGCTTCTTCTTCGATCCGCCGCCGCTCGGTGATGTCGGTGACGAGGACGAAGAAGCCGCGCACCTCGCCCTCGAAGAAGTCGGGGATGTACGAGGCCTGCGTGTAGCGGATCTCGCCCGTGGGAGTGGGGATCTCCCGGTAGAAGAGCTGCGTCTCACCTGCCAGCGCGCCTTCGATGTAAGGCAGGTTCTGCTCGTAGAGGTCGGGGCCCAGCAGCTCGCGGATATGGGTGCCACGCATCTCCTCGGGTGATTTGCCGAAGAACTCGATGTAGGCGTCGTTGGCCATCCGGTTGCAGAGGTCGCTGTCCCAGTAGCCGACCATCGCCGGCAGCGCGTTCAGCATCGCCTGGATGCCTGCCGCCGAATCCGACGGTTGTCGGTGCCAGTCCGGCCTTACCCCCTTATCTCCCATGACAAGAGAATGAACTAGTCGCAGGGCGGGTCCAACCATCCGAGTGAGTGAGTCGGTCGGATCTATGGTGTGGTCGTGTTCGATCGCAGCGGAAACCAGGCGCCTAGCCCCTTTGGGCGCCGGTCAGCTGGGCGAACGAGCATCTCCCCCGCCGAGGCCCAGGGGCAGCGGCCGGTTGCTTGTCCCCTGCCAGCAGCCGGCCGCGCCGCCTCGGAAGCGTTGGCCAGACAGCGGTCAGTTGCAGGATGGCGCCGATAGCGCCGCAGTCGAGCTCCACGAGCGGGCGAACATGGCATCTGGAGATTCCAAGAGGCTCGTTTGTCTATCGCAGCGGGGGGTAACCGCACAGTGAGCCCGATGTCGCGCCGTCTCGCTTAGGTTCGAGCCGATCTTGGGGAAGCAGCGACCGCGGAGTGGAGAGGCTGACGAGCCTCGGACCTGGCCGTCGGTCACGGTAACTCAAGATCGATTGGAGGACGACGATGGCTGACGCAAGCGTTGGCGAAGCGCAGGAGAAGGCGCAGGAAGTCGCCGGCCAGGCGCAGGAGAAGGCGCGCGAGGCGGCGGGCAATGCGCAGGAGGGCATTCGCCGACAGATCGACGACCGCTCGACCCGGGCCGGCGAGCAGGTGAGCAGCACCGCCGGCGACCTGCGCTCGGTGGGCGAGGAGCTGCGCAAACAGGGGAAGGACGCGCCGGCGAAGCTGGCCGACCGGGCCGCCGAGCAGACCGAGAAGGTCGGTTCCTACCTGAAGGAGCGAGGCCCGGACGAGATGCTGGAAGACGTCGAAGACTTCGGCCGCCAGCGCCCGTGGGCGGTGCTTGCGGGTGGGGTGGCGGTTGGGGTTCTCGCCGCACGCTTCCTCAAGGCGTCGAGCCGTAACCGCTACCGGCAGCGCAGCGGGATGGGGACGAGCTCTCCCGCGCGGGTGCCGCAGCGGACGACGCCGGAGCCGGTCAGGCGCTCACCGGTCGAGCCGGTGGCAACGCCGCCGCCCACCGCCGCGCAGGCGGCCGTTCCCTCCGCCGCGCCATGAGCACCGTGAACGGCGAGAGCAGCGAGCTGCGCTCACACTCCACCGGAGAGCTCGTCAAACAACTCTCCGAGCAGACGACGACGCTCGTTCGCAAGGAGATCGAGCTGGCCAAAGCAGAGCTGAGCCAGAAGGGGAAGGTCGCGGGCGAAGGCGCCGGTATGTTCGGCGGCGCCGCGGTCCTCGGCCTGCTGGCGCTGGGGACGCTGACGACGATGATCCTCGCCCTGCTCGACAAGGCGATGGACCTCTGGGTCGCGGCCCTGATCGTCACCGTCGTCTACGGCGCCATCGCCGCTGTCATGGCCCTCTCCGGAAGGGACCGCGTCAAGAAGGGGATGCCACCGGCCCCCGAGCAAACCGTTGAAACCGTGAAGGAGGACGTGCAATGGGCCAAGAGCCGAGCCAAATCCGCCAGGAGATAGAGGAGACGCGCGCCGAAATGGGCGACACCGTCGACGCGCTCGCCTACAAAGCCGACGTCAAAACCAGGGTCAAGGAGTCGATCTCGGACAAGCGCGAGCGGTTGATCGAGCAGGTCCAGGGGACGACCCACAGGGTCGGCGAGGCGACGCCGGACGGGCAGGAAGTCAAAGAGAGCGCCCGGCAGGTAGTCGGGGTCGCCCAGGAAAACCCGCTCGGGCTTGCGATCGGCGGCCTCGCCGCGGGTTTCCTCGCCGGGATGATGATCCCGTCGACCCGGATCGAGGACGAAAAGGTCGGCCCCGTCTCCGACCAGGTAAAGGAAACGGCGGTCGAAACCGGCCAGGAGGCGCTCGAGCGTGGCCGCGAGGTCGCGAGCCAGGTCGCCGAGCAGGCGGTAGAAGGCGCCAAGGAAGTCGGCCAGGAGGCGGTGCAGACCGCCAGAGAGGCCGGCCAGGAGCAGGCCGAGGAGCTGAAGGCCAGCGCTGCGGAGAACGCCCAGGAGGTCAAAGAGCAGGCACGCGCCTGAGGAGCGAGGAGCGAGCCCCCTGACGGGGGCTCGCTTGAATGCCGACAGCTTGGGTCGCGGGGCTGGAAGATGGGGTTCCGCGGGAGCGATCAGCGCTGCCGGCATCGGTTTCCCGGAGAGGCGTCCTGGGCACGGATGTGTGACAACTTTTGGATAGTGTCGCTGGTGTGCAGGGGCTGACCAATCACCTCAAGAGAGGCCAAAAGTGACCCGGCCGCGCCGTGGTGAGCCGCGCGCGAGGACGAAGATCGTCGAGGCGAGCCGCAAGCTGTTCGCTCGCCGCGGCTATTCCGAGACCTCGATGGGCGACATCGCCAAAGCGGCTCAGGTCGCCCGAGCAACTGTCTATAACAACTTCGACGACAAGCAGGACATCCTCGCGGCGATCATCAGCGAATACATGACCGGGTATGCACGGATCGCTCAACGGCTGCGGGAAAATGCCCGCTCCGGCCAGACTTCGTTCGAGCTGATCGAGGAGATGGTGCGAGAGGCTCTGGGTTGGCGGGTGAAGAACGCGGACCTGCGACCGATCGTCGCAATGGCCAGGCACCTGCGGGGCTCCGGATGGGAGGAGGCGAACAAGGTCGCAGACGACGCGATGCTGGGCTGGATCATGACCGTGCATGCCGCTGACGAGGACGCCGGCTTGATCCGCGAGGACATCGACCTCGAGTTCGGGGTTCGCGCCGCCTACAACATGATCGAGTCCATCCTCGCCTCCTTCGACGTCACGGCGCCACAAGAGGAGATCGATGACAAGGCGCACCAGCTCGCCCTCCTCCACTGGTATGCGATCTGCTCGGTCTCGCCGGACGAGGCGCCTCGCAGCCCATTGGGGAGGAAAATCCCCGACAACGTGTGAGGGACCTGCCTCCTAGGGCAGGTACTTTTCCGCCTGTTCCTTCGCTTCTTCGATGCCCTTTTCGGCCTTTGCCCGCCCTTCTTCGAGGCCCTGTTCGGCTTCCTTCTGAGCCTTTTCGAGCCTCTTCTTGGTCTTTCCGTGGAGCTTTTCCTTCGCTTCTTCGAGGCCCTTCTTGGTCGTTTCGACCCCTTCTTCGATCGCTTCTTCGGCCTTCTTGGTCCCTTCTTCGACCTGGGTTTCGGCATTTTCGCGAGCCGTGCCGGTTTCGTCGCCGCTGCTGCCGCAGCCGGACCAGACGACTCCTCCGGCGGCGATCGTCAGCACGGCGAAGAGCGAATAGAGGGTGCGTAGCTTCTTGCTCATGCGGTTGCTCCAGATCGGTTGCGGGTTGACGTGCGGCGGAGTGAAGCAGACGAAGCCGGACAGCTTCGGTCTTTGGTCCTCATCGGACCGAGCAGCCCTCGAGCAGCGCGGGCGGGTTGATCTGGCGGTGGTCTTCGAAGCGGAAGCTGGCCCGAGCGAAGTGGAACACCCCGCCGGGCAAGTGCGCAGGAGCCTCGCAGGCGGCCGAGACGTAGCTGCGGCGTTCGCCGTGGGAGGTGTACCGGCGCCCGACCGTGAGGTCGATTTCGGTGACCGAACCGAGTCCGCCCGCGAGCTTGGGGATCTTCGCCCGCAGGACGGTGCCGAACTCGCCCTCCTTGCGGTGGCCGATCTTCAGCGGCACGACGAGCGTGAAACGGACCGGGGTTCCGGCGAAGAGGTGGAGGAGCAGGGCTTCTTTTCCCTGCAGGCGGCTGTTGAAGGCGACGATCTCGCCGCTGGTTTCGATCTCCCGATCCAGCGTGACCAGGGCCTGGAAGCTGCCGCTGCCCACCCGGGCGCGGCCACAGCGCGCCAGCGCGATCCTGGTGCTCGTCGACTGCAGGGTTGACGCTCGGCAGACGGCCAGGCCGTCGGAGTCGAGACGACCGTTTCGGTTCAGCTCGATTTCTAGGTTGCGAAGGGCGGGGGGATGGCTGCCGTCTGCGGTCCTGACCTTGCCCTCGACCTCGACGGAAACCGGCGCCGGCCGGTCCCGGGGCAGGTCACGGGGGGTAAAGCCAGCGTTGAAGGTGACCACGACGCCTTCCTGCTGAACGGTGGTTGCGCTCGACGCCGCCCCTCCTCCAAGGGCGAGGAGGGCGATCAGTATCGGGATCAGAATGCGGCGGCGCATGGCTTCCCCCGCGAGTCTAGGCACTGGTTTCTGCGGCTACGGTTGAGCAATGGTTGAGACCTGGCTCGACCCGGAGCTCGACATGGCGGCGCGGCTGCGGGTGCAGGCGGGGCACTGCGGGCGCCTGGGATCCCCGTTCTACGCCGACCTGCTGGAGCGCGCGGCGGGCGACGCCGAGGCGGGCGGACCGGTGGCGGAGGTGCTGCGCGGGCACGAGGCCGACCCGCCCAACTCGATGCTGGCGTTGCGCCTGCTGGGAGCCGTGCGCAGACGGGTGCTGGAAGGGGCGCTGCCGGACATGGGATGGCCGGCGTTTAGCCGGGCGCTGGTCGAGGACGCCGAGGCGATTCGCGGCCTCCTCCGTCGGCCCGTGCAGACCAACGAAATAGGCCGCTGCGCGGCGCTGCTGCCCGGCTTCCTGCTGTCAGCAGGCCTTGGGCTGCCGTTGCGCCTGTTGGAGGTCGGGGCGAGCGCCGGGTTGAACCTGCGGTGGGACCGCTACCGCTACGAGGCGAACGGCTTCAACTGGGGCGACCCCGAGTCGCCGTTGCGAATCGAGTTCGAGTCGAACGGTGAGATGCCCGCGGCAGGCGCGGTGGAAGTGGCGGAGCGCCGCGGTTGCGATCGCCGCCCACTCGATGGCCTCACCCAGGAGGAGCGGCTGACCCTTGAATCGTTCGTCTGGCCGGACCAGGTCAAGCGGTTGGAGCGTCTGCGGGCGGCGCTGGCGCTGGCGGCCGAGCCGCGGGTCGAGGTCGAGGCAGCCGGCGCCGCGGCCTGGG
>Ga0207693_10001784_pt1 | contig 18868 bp, 16 predicted proteins | sample LARL81metaG_FD_184347 | JGI IMG/M metagenome (GOLD analysis project Ga0207693, IMG submission 184347) | Corn, switchgrass and miscanthus rhizosphere microbial communities from Kellogg Biological Station, Michigan, USA - LAR L8-1 metaG... | ecosystem: Host-associated > Plants > Roots >...
GCGCACGTGCGTTTCCGGCGGTGCGGCCCTGCCCGTCGCCGTGCTCAACGATTTCGAGAAGGCCTTCGATGCGATGATCCTGGAGGGCTACGGCCTGTCCGAAACATCGCCCGCCGTGACGTTCAATCACCCTGATGCGGAACGCCGCGCGGGATCGATCGGCACCCCGATCGAGGGTGTCCAGGTACGCCTCGTCGACCCTGACGGCAAGGAGGTGCCGACCGGGACAGCTGGTGAAATCCAGGTCAAGGGCCCGAATGTGATGAAGGGGTACTGGAATCTGCCCGACGCCACCGCCGAGGCGATCAAGGACGGCTGGTTCTCCACGGGCGACATCGCGGTCGCTGACAAGGACGGGTATTTCTACGTCGTCGACCGCAAGAAGGACTTGATCATTCGCGGCGGATACAACGTCTACCCGCGTGAGGTCGAGGAGGCGTTGCACGAGCATCCCGCCGTTGCCGCGGTCGTGGTCATCGGCATCCCGCACGAGTCGCTGGGCGAGGAAGTCGGCGCTGCGGTGGTTCTGAAGGACGGCGCATCCGCCGAACCCGAGGAACTGAAGCAGTTCGTCAAGGGCCGAGTCGCCGCATACAAGTACCCGCGCCGGATCTGGTTCGTGGACAGCCTGCCCACCGGTCCGACCGGCAAGCTGCTTCGCCGTGAAGTGAAACCACCACCCGAGGAGGCATGACACGTGGTCGCCACCACCAGATCGACTGCCGACGAGTTAGCGGCACCATTGGACCTGCTGTTGACCAGCTCGGCGGTCGGCATGGCGGACCGGTTGATGCCCAACGTGGCGTGGAGCAGGTTCGCGCTAAACCTCGCTAAGCAACCCCGTACGGTGGCATCGAGAGCGGCATCGCTCGGCCGGGAGTTGGTGTCGGTCGCCGAGGGCCGCTCCGAGGTGGCGCCTGCGAAGGGCGACAAGAGATTCGCCGATCCGGCGTGGCGGGGCAATCCGTTGCTACACCGCACCATGCAGGCTTACCTTGCGACCAACAACACTGTGAATCAGCTGTTCTCGGATGCGCACCTCGACTGGCGCGATGCCGAGCGAATCCGGTTTGTCTTGGACTTTCTCAGCGAGGGACTTTCGCCGAGCAACAATCCCGTGCTGAACCCGCTCGGCTGGAAGGCCCTCATCGACACCGGCGGGCGGAGTGCGGTGCGTGGGCTGCGCAACTTCGTGGGTGACATGACGTCGGCGCCCCGAGTGCCGTCGATGATCGAGCCCGACGCCTTCACGCTGGGTGAGACCATCGCGGTCACCCCTGGTTCGGTGGTCCTTCGCTGTGAGGAATTCGAGCTGATCCAGTACGCACCGCAAACCGAGAAGGTGTTCTCGGCGCCGCTGCTCATGGTGCCGCCGGTGATCAACAAGTTCTACATCATGGACATCTCGCCCGGACGCAGCATGATCGAGTACTTCCTGCGGCAGGGCATCCAGGTCTTTGCGATCTCGTGGCGCAATCCCACTGCGGAACAGCGGAATTGGGGCTTCGATACGTACGGCCAGGCGATCCTGAACGCGTTGGACGCCGTCGAGAAGATCACGCAGTCCGACCGCACCCATCTGCAGGCCTCCTGCTCCGGAGGCATTCTCGCCGCGATGACGGCCGCGCACCTCAACGCAACAGGGGAGGGCGAGCGGCTCGCCGGGCTGACATTGATGGTGACGGTGCTCGACCAGAGGAAGGCCGGTTTCGCGGCGGCAGCCATCGACGAGGAAGCCGCGAACATCGCCATCGCACTGTCCGCACGCAAGGGCTATCTGGACGGTAGGTCGCTGGCCGAGGTGTTCGCCTGGCTGCGGCCTACGGACCTGGTGTGGCGCTACTGGGTCAACAACTACGTCGAGGGCAAGTCGCCCGCGGCATTCGACGTTTTGTACTGGAATGCCGACACCACAAGGATGGCCGCGGCGCTGCATCGGGACATGGTGACCATGGGTGTGCACAATTCGCTTGCCACACCAGGCGCCGTGAGCATGCTGGGCACCCCGGTGGACCTCAACCAGTTGGCCACCGACGCCTATGTGGTGGCGGGCGTCGCCGACCACATCTCACCGTGGCAGGCCTGCTATCGCAGCGCCCGATTGCTCGGCATCAGGAACCTGCGCTTCGTCTTGTCGTCGAGCGGCCACATCGCGTCGCTGGTGAACCCGCCGGGCAACCCGAGGGCGAGCTATCGGGTGGGGGGCGTGGATGAGCCTGATCCGGAGTTCTGGCTGGAGTCGGCTGAGCAGCACACGGATTCGTGGTGGCCCGACTTCGTCGCATGGGTCGGCGAGCGTGGCGGCGAGAAGAAGGACGCACCGCAGTCACTCGGCGGCGCGGGGATGGCTCCGTTGGAGCCTGCTCCTGGCACCTATGTGCTGGACCACTGAACATCGCGAGAGGTCTTGTATGACAACAGTTCTCGAAGAGCCGGCCGACCTGCTCAAGCTGGTTGGGCAGCAAATCGGCACCACCGAGTGGATGAAGGTCACCCAGCAGCAGGTTGACCAGTTCGCCGAGGCCACCGGTGACCACCAGTGGATCCACACGGACCCCGGCCGTGCGGCGAAAGGCCCTTTCAAGGGCACCATCGCGCACGGCTACCTCACACTTTCGCTCGCCCCCGTGGTGATCTCGCAGGTGCTGCAGATCCGCGAGCTGACCGCGGCATTGAACTATGGGCTCAACAAGGTGCGGTTCCCGTCACCGGTCAGGGTCGGCTCACAGATCCGTGCCGCAGTCACCGTGATGAGTGCGCAACAGAAGACCACAGGCGTCGAGTCGGTGTTCACTCTGACGTACGAGATCGACGGAGACGATCGTCCCGCGTGCGTCGCCGACGTGATCGTGTTGTACCCATGACGGCCGCCGCTTCAGAGAGGTTGACCGTGGAACGACTGATCCCGGCCCTCGGCCAGCAGATCCGGGTGACCGTACGCGAGGGCACAGGCGTACCGCTGGTCGTCTGTAACGGCATCGGGGCCAGTCTGGAAGTGCTCGATCCGTTCGTGGCGCATCTGGATCCCGACACGACCGTGGTGCGGTTTGATGTGCCTGGTAGTGGCGGTTCACCGAATTCGCCGCTGCCATACGGGTTTCCCTATTTGGCGGCCGTGCTGGGCCGGCTGCTCAAGAGACTTGGGCTCAACGGCAAAGTGGATGTGCTCGGCATGTCGTGGGGCGGCGCGCTGGCCCAGCAGTTCGCGTTTCAGAACCCACGTCGCTGCCGGCGGTTGATCCTGGTGTCCACCGGCACAGGTGCACTCATGGTGCCTGGAAATCCAGCGGTGCTGCTGAAGATGGTGACTCCGCGCCGGTTTTTGGACCACGCATACGCGGCGACCATCGCGGGCAAGCTCTACGGGGGCACTGTGCGGACCGATCCGTCCCTCGTCATGCAGTTGTTCGACCGCCAGCTGATGGCCGGCTCGCGGGTGGGCTACCTTCATCAGCTGCTTGCGGGAGCCGTGTGGACCAGCCTGTTCGCCTTGCCGCTGATCCGCCAGCAGACGCTGGTCGTCGCCGGGCTTGACGACCCGATCGTGCCCGTAGTGAACGCCAAGATCATGGGGCGGTTGCTGCCTCATGCGCGGGTTCATTTGCATGCCGGAGGCCATGTCGACCTGGTCGCCAACGCCGCCGAGTTGGCGCCGGTGATCGAGAGTTTCAGAGATCAACCCGACTGAGGAGACGCCGATGAGCACCGCGACCACTACCGACAGCGCCGATTTCTACGCACTGGAGTCGCTGCTCGACGACGACGAGCAAGATTTCCTGCACCACGTCCGGGACTTCATGAAATCGGAGGTCGAGCCGAACGTAAATCAGCATTGGCAGCGGGGGAGCTTTCCCTTCGAGATCGTGCCCGGCTTTCGTCAACTCGGGTTGGCGGGACTGCCGTATCAGGGTTTCGGTTGTCCCGGGAGGTCGTTTCTTCTCGACGGCATGGTGGCGATGGAACTCGCCCGCACGGACCCCTCGATCGCCACGTTCTCAGGTGTGCACGGCGGCCTGTCGATGGGCTCGATCTATCTGTGCGGTAGCGAGGAGCAGAAGGAACGCTATCTGCCTGCGATGGTCAGCTTCGACAAGATCGGGGCGTTCGGGCTGACGGAGCCTGACGTGGGCTCGGGTGCCTCGGGTGGGCTGAAGACAACGGCTCGCCGTGACGGCGACACGTGGATCCTGAACGGGCAGAAGAAGTGGATCGGCAACGCCACCTTCGGCGACCTGACGGTGATCTGGGCCAGAGACGTCACCGACGGCCAGGTCAAGGGATTCATCGTCGCGAACGACAGCCCGGGGTTCTCGACAACCAAGCTGGAAGACAAGATTGCGCTGCGCATCGTGCAGAACGCCGTCATCACCCTCGACGATGTCAGGGTTTCAGAGGATGACCGGTTGCAGAACGCGAACTCGTTCCGTGACACCGCCGAGGTGCTGCGGATGACACGGGCCGGGGTGGCGTGGATGGCGGTCGGTTGTGCGCGAGGCGCCTACGAGAACGCGTTGTCGTACGCGATATCACGCGAACAGTTCGGCAGGCCCATCGCGGGCTTTCAACTGGTGCAGGACCTGTTGGTGCGGATGCTCGGCAACATCACGTCGTCGTGGGCACTGTGCGCGCGGCTCTCGCAACTGCAGGACGAGGGCGGGGCGGAGGACAGGCATTCATCGCTGGCCAAAGCCTGGTGCACCGTCAGGATGCGGGAAACCGTCGGGTACGCGCGCGAACTCTTGGGTGGCAACGGGATTCTGTTGGAGCACAACGTCGGACGTTTCGTCGCCGACGCCGAAGCGATCTACTCCTACGAAGGCACACGGGAGATGAACACGCTTATCGTCGGACGCGCCATCACCGGGCTCAGTGCGTTCGTGTAGACGAAAGGAGTGAGCCCAATTGACCGACCCGATCGAGCGGATTCGACAGATCCTCGAACAGCACGGAGAGCCCGGCCGTGCGCATCAGATCGCCGAGGACATCGTGGCGCAGCTGGAACTACGACGGGAGAACGTCGACAACAAAATGCGGTACGTCAGTGCATGGTTCGACGATGAGCTGACGAAACTCGAAGGTGCCGAATAACTGTCTGTCGTCACAGGTCGAATTCGGCCGAAACCCGACCAGTTGCAGCCGCCTCGCGCAAGGTCGCGTAGTCCTGCTCGTTCTGCTGGGCGTACGCCTCGCCGAATCGTGTGAACGCGATGTCGGCGGCCTCTCCGCCGCCGAGATAGCCGGCGATGGCGATGCGATCACCGGATCGGGCGTGCGCGCGGGCCAGGACGTGACCGCATGACTGTCCGTAATCCGCCAGCAGCTGCGGAGTCATCGCCTCCGGCGTTACCGACCCCTTCCAGTCATGGAGTTGACGCACGTAGTAGTCGCCCTCATGACCGTCAGGACCGACGCAATGCAGCCACCCAAGGAGAATGTCGCTGCTGGACTGCATCAGCCGTTGCCCTTCCACCACGCGCTCTGCGGCGTTGGCGTAGGGGCGGCAATTCAGGTAGTGCTCCAGCACCGACGGCTGAGCCTCCTTGACCTGCATCAGCAGGGGATCGCCGTCATCGCGTCCCAGCAACAACACGACCCAGGCTCTTGTGCCGACGCTGCCCACGCCGACGACTTTCCGCGCCAGCCCGGCGAAGCGGAATCGGACGGCAAGCTCGCGACGGCTGGCTTGCAGGCTTTCGCGATAGGCGTCGAAGAGTGAACTCGCCTGTTGTTCGTTCCTGCGAGCTTCCGCCTCGCCGACCAACTCGTCGATCGGAACGAGCAGAGGCGGATCGCTGACGAGCCGGCGCCTGCCATCGACCAGCCGCGTTAGCTTGGCGAGCGCTTCGAGGTTGTCGTGGGAGCGCGCCTTTGCGGCCGTGCGACGGATTGCCTGGCCGAATGGCCGATCGACACTTGCCTCGACGTTGTCGTCGACCACGGTGTGGTCGTACCACACGTCGAGTTCGCGCATCTCGGCGAGCATCCGCATTCGATCCCGGTACGCCTTCGCGCACGCGCGTACCACCCGTTCACGATCCTCGCGGCCGAATCCGTTCATCCGCCCGACCACAGCGAGGCTGGCGACCAGCCGTTTGACGTCCCACTCCCACGGGCCGGGCAGCGTCTCGTCGAAGTCGTTGATGTCGAAAACCAGGCTCCGCTCTGGTGAGCCGAACAACCCGAAGTTCGACACGTGCGCGTCGCCGCACAACTGCACGGTGATTCCGGTGTGCTCGCTGGCGGCAAGGTCTGCTGCCATGATGATCGCCGCGCCGCGATAGAACGCGAACGGCGATGCGAGCATCCGACCGTAACGAACTGGGACAAGGTCGGCTATCCGGGATTCGGCCTGCGATTCCAGCAGCGCAACCGGGTCCGGGCGGTCGTGTGCTGCAACGAAATCTGCGAGTGACGACCTGGGCAACGCCGATCGCCGGCCTTTGCCCAGGTCGTATCGTTCGCTTACCGAATCAGTCAAGCGTGCATGCGTAGGTGAGGAATTCGCGGGATCAGACTACTCCGAGTGCCGCCGCCGCCTTGCGCGCGTAGATGGCGTCAAGCACCGCGTACTCCGCCTCTTCGACCGCGTCCAGCGCGAAATCGATCGCATCGTAGGCGTAGGCCTCGGTCATATCGGCATCCATGGCGGCGCTATCGGCGTCGACCTTTGCCTTGGCCCGGTCCGCGCGTGCGCGTACCTCGGCCACGTGGGCCTGCCACTTGCCGCGCAGCTGTTGCCAGTGCGACGAGGCGGTATCCCTGGCATCGTCCGCCTTCGCCTTCAAGCGATCAGCCGCCGCATCGGCGCTTTCCCTCGCGCTGGCGACGTCGCTTTCGAGCTGGTCCCTGGTCCGCTCGTTGGCCGCCTTGAGTTTGTCGGCCGCGGCTTTCGCCTTGTCCGAGATCTTCTCGAATTGTGTGCTCAAATCCCCGTCAGCCATCGACGCTCCTATGTCAGTGAAAGCGGGCTCTCCGCCTCACCGAATCGTCGGCCGCGCCGGGCGTCCCGTCATTGTTCGGCCGGACACGATCGGCCGGCGGAGATTAGTCACGGTGATAATGGCTCATCGGTGTGGGACGGGTGGCGCCGACGTCCTTCGCGCCGATCTACGCTCAATGACCATGGCGGCTCCGGATGTCGACGCGCAGGTGATGGAGATCGGATCGGCCGTCGGGCGTCGCCTCGACGAGATCGCCCAAGAAGTGGCGTCCTCGGTCAGAGCGAACGTCGAGTTCTATAAGGACACCAGGGTCGTGAGCGCTGACGAGCTCTTGTCCAGCAGCACGGAAAACATCCGCTTTCTGTTCGACGGTCTCAGTGCGGGTGCCGGCTTCGACACGTCGCCCGCAGAAACCACGGGGACGAATCGGGCCACTGCCGGGGTACCTCTTCCCGTTGTCATGGACGCGTTCCGCGTCGCCTCGCATCACCTGTGGGACGCGATGATCGAGGTGGCCGGCGAGCACCCAGCCATTGGCCGCGCCGCGCTGTTGCGGGCGACCGCCCGGCTTTGGCAGGCACAGGATGTCTACACCGACGCGATGACCGCCGCGTACCGCCGGCAGGCAATGCGGCAGGCGCTCGAGGACGAAACCGAACGCTCCGCGTTGACCGAGGCGTTGCTCCAGGCTCGGATCACCGACGACCGCAGCCTGTGGGAAGTCGCACAGCTCTTGCGATTACCCCAGAAGGGTCCATACGTGGTGATTGCGGCCCAATGTCCGTCGGTTGGCAAGCAGGCGCTCCCTGGGATCCATGCCATGCTGCGGAGCATCGACGTCTTCTCCGCCTGGCGGTTGCTGCCGGATCTGCAAATCGGCATTGCGCACATCCCGAGCGATGCTGAACGCGGCGCCTTGCTGGAACTTCTAGGCCGAGTTGCGACGACTCCAGTCGGGGTCAGTCCGGCGTTCGACGATCTCGCGGACACCGCTCAGGCCCTGCGGTACGCGCGCGTGGCGGTCAATGCCCGAGGCAGGGGACCCGGCGCGGTCACGGTTTTCGACGACTCGGTGATCGCCGTCGCGGCGGTCAGTGCCCCTGAGGTGTCAAAAAAGGTCACCGAGGTCGTTCTCGGCGGGGCCTTCGACGACATGGCAGGTGAGGAAAAGGATGTTCTGTTCGACACGTTCCGGACATGGGTGGACAACGACGGGTCGATCCCGAACACGGCTGCTCAGCTTTACTGCCATCCCAACACGGTGCGCTACCGCCTGCACCGCATCGAGGAACGCACCGGGCGTTCACTCTCTGTACCGCGTGAGCTCGCCGAGCTCTGCCTGGCCTTCGAGATTTACCAAGACAGTTGGTAGCGCTCAACCGACGCCAAGGAGCGTCTCTGATCACTGCGAGATCGTCGCAAGTGCGGTAAGCACTGATACTCGCATTTGACTTCTGTACGTCGACCGATGTCCACGGCGACATCAAGAGCCAGGCAGGGTTGTCGGTAGGCACATCGACATTGGCCGCGCCTCGTCAAAGGATTGCCGGGTGGGCAGAAGACCCACTTATCAAAGGCAGCCGTCCGGCTTGGACGACAAGGAGTGGTTGAGTTGACGAACACGAACGCAGACGAGGCAAAGGGAGTCGTCAAACCCCTTCTCGGGCAACAGCTGTGGAAATGGACTCTCGCAGCGGGCGTGCTGACGATCGTCTTGGGTGGCATCGTCCTTGCCTGGCCCGGCCCAACGCTCCTCGTCGCCTCGACGTTGTTCGGGGTGTACCTCCTGTTGACTGGGTTCGTCGGCCTGTTCATGGCCTTTACGCTGCCGCGTTCGGCTGGCATGCGTGTTCTGCTGTTCATCAGCGGGATACTGTCAGTTGTCCTGGCGATCCTGTCCTTCCGCCACTTCGGCGATGCATATGCGATTCTTCTGTTGTCATTGTGGATCGGAATTGGCTTTATTTTCCAGGGTGTTTCGGCTATCGCTGCAGCGATCGGCGAGTCGGAACTGCCCGGGCGCGGTTGGTCAATCGTCCTTGGCGTCATCTCGGTGATCGCCGGCCTCGTTGTCCTTGTCTGGCCCTTCGACTCGATCGTCGTACTTGTGGTGGTTGCCGGCGTCTGGCTCGTCATCCTCGGCGTCGTACAAATCATCCATTCGTTCCAGATCCGCAGGGACGCCAAGACGTTACGCGATGTCATCGACTCCGCGTCCGAGCGCTTGACAGCCAGGCAATGATGATGGACTCCGAGTTGAGTGCACGGTTCGAGCGTGAGGTTTTTCCGCTGCACGCCTCCCTGTATCGGCACGCCTGCCGCGTGAGCCGGAACCACGCGGATGCCGAAGACCTGTTGCAGGAAACCATGATGAGGGCGTACGCGGGTTTCGAATCATTCAGGGCCGGAAGCAACTTGAAGGCGTGGCTGTTCCGGATCCTCACCAACACGTATATCAACGGCTATCGCAGGGACCGACGCCAACCCGTGCAGTGCTCGACCGAGCAGGTCACGGAGCAGTCCTTGGCAGCGGCTTATGCCCGTTTCACAACGGCGCAACGGTCGGCCGAGGATCACGTGCTGGATTCGTTGCCGGACAAAGACATCGAGGCGGCGATGCAGGCGTTGCCGCCGCAGTTCCGTGAGGTTGTCTACTACGCCGATGTCGAGGGATTCCGCTACCAAGAGATCGCGGCGATGATGAATACGCCGCGGGGAACCGTGATGTCGCGGCTTGCGCGTGGGCGGCAGCGGCTCCGGGTGGCACTCGCCCCCGATGGCGGCTGACGTGATGTCGGACTCCGGGTCGGGTGCCGAGCGGGCACGTCCCCACACTCACCGTAGGACACAGACAAGACGGCACACTCTTGGTGGTGGCGGCAGACTGGTCGTGCGGGTTCTTGTGGTCGCAATGGTTTCTGCGACGTTTGGTGCGGCTGTTGTCTTGCTATGCCATCCGCCCGCAGTCTCCAGCCAATCGCTGGTTCCTGAGCACGTGGGCCAGCGGGCGGGGGTCAGTATGGGCGCTTCCTCGGTCGAGCAGGTGGTCGCCAAGGTGTTGCCCAGTGTGGTGACGCTGCAATCGAGTCTTGGTGACGAGTTTGAACAAGGCTCCGGCATCGTCTTCACCCCGGATGGGCTGATCATGACCAATAGCCACGTCGTGACCGCCGACCTCGACGGTCAGGGTGGCTCGACAAGCACCATGGTGACGTTCAGCGACGGCCGCAGGGCCCCGTTCAGGGTTGTTGCCACCGACCGCAAGAGCGATGTCGCCGTTGTTCGCGTGCAAGGGATTTCAGGGCTCACCCCGATCACGTTCGGCACTTCGGCCGGCCTCAGCGTCGGTCAGCCGGTGGTGGCGGTGGGCTCACCGCTCGACTTGGAGAACACCGTTACAACGGGCATCATCAGCGCCCTGAACCGACCAGTGTTCACCGCCGGCGACACCGACGGCCGGTTCGCGGCGTTCGACGCAATCCAGACCGACGCCGCACTCAACCCGGGCAATTCCGGCGGGGCGCTGTTCGACATCAACGGTGAGCTTATCGGGATGACCTCAGCGATGGCGGCGCTGGGCTCGGGCAGCGACTCCAGGGGTCCCCAGGCTGGGTCGATCGGGCTTGGCTTCGCGATTCCCATCGATCACGCGAAGCGCATCGCATCGGAACTCGTCGCCAAGGGCACCGCATCGCATGGTTGGCTTGGCGCACGCGTCAACAACGGGGCAGATACCAAGGGCGCCACGGTTGTCGGCGTCATCACCCCAAGCCCTGCCTCGGCGGTCGGACTGTCCGATGGCGCGTTGGTGACGAGGATCGATGACCAACTGACTCCAAACGCAGAGTCGCTCGCCGCGATCGTGCAATCCAAAGCGCCGGGGACGAGTGTGACGATCGCATTCTGTGATCCGTCGGGTGATGCCAGGGCCGCCACTGTCACCCTGGGGACAGATGCAGGCCGCGGCTAGCCTGTGTTGGCCGCTACAGCATCACCGTTCTCGAGTTGTTCGGTCAGATAGTGACGCCGACGGCTGCAAGTGCGAGTATGCCTATAAGGCGTCGACAGGACAGCGAGCGATATGACACCGACCGCGGGGGCCGAACGACAGCGGATAACTGGATTCGGTCGCCTCGATCTTGGTCTGCACCAGGCCAGCGATTGGTATTTGTGGGGCCCGTACCTCAGCGAAAGGCAATGGGGCACAGTCCGCGAGGATTACAGCCCCGACGGGGATGCCTGGAACTATCTGCCGCACGACCACGCGCGCTCGCGTGCGTACCGCTGGGGCGAGGACGGGCTCGCCGGCTTTTGTGACATCGAGCAGCGGCTGTGCGTAGCGTTGGCCCTATGGAACGGACGCGACCCGATTCTCAAGGAGCGGTCGTTCGGGTTGACCGGCGCCGAGGCCAATCATGGCGAGGACGTCAAGGAGTACTGGTGGTATCTCGATGCCGTGCCGAGTCACGTCTGGAACTGCTGGCGCTACCACTACCCGCAGCAGGCGTACCCATATGAACAACTGCTCGATGAGAACCGGCGGCGCGGAAAGCTGGATCCCGAATACGAGTTGCTCGACACCGGAATCTTCGACGACGACCGCTACTGGGTGGTCGACGTCCAGTACGCCAAGGCGGATCCGACCGACGTCCTGATGACGATCTGCGTGACCAACGCCGGGCCCGACACCGAACTGCTGCACGTGCTTCCGACTATGTGGTACCGCAACACCTGGTCCTGGGACGCTGATGGAACCCGACCGACGATGGCGGCCACATCAACCGGGATCGTGACAGCGAACCATCCGTTCCTTGGTCAACTCGAGCTGTTACCCGGACCGGACCCACAGGGCGCCCACCCGGATCTGTTGTTCTGTGACAATGACACGAATCTTGAACGGCTCTATGGAGTTCCATCTCCCTCACGATGGCCGAAGGACGGAATCAACGACCACGTCGTCTCGGGTGCCGATACCGTCAATCCGGAACGGCGGGGCACCAAGGTCGCAGCCTGGTATCGCTTGAATGTGGACCCCGGCCAGACAGCACAACTGCGGCTGCGCCTGCGACCGGAAGGCAGCGGCCCAGACGCGGCGACCGCGCTCGGCGCGGATTTCACTCGGGTGGAAGCGCAACGACGGGACGAGGCGGACGAGTTCTACGCCGAACTGACCCCTCCCGCCGCATCGGCCGATGAAGCGGCGGTCATGCGGCAGGCGTTCGCCGGCATGTTGTGGAACAAGCAGTTCTACAACTACAACGTTGCCCGCTGGCTGGACGGCGACGCGAGCCAACCGCCGCCTCCGACGCAGCGGCGGAACGTCCGCAACGCCCGGTGGCGCAGCTTTGAGGCGTTCGACGTCATGTCGATGCCCGATACGTGGGAGTATCCGTGGTTCGCAGCCTGGGACTTGGCATTTCACTGCATCGCGCTTGTGCACGTCGATCCCGCGTTTGCGAAGTATCAGCTGTCGCTGTTGTGCCGCGAATGGTTCCAGAACCCCAACGGCGCCCTGCCCGCGTACGAGTGGGACTTCAACGACGTCAACCCGCCGGTGCAGGCGTGGGCCGCGCTGGAAGTGTTCGCCATCGACGGCGGCCGCGACTTCGACTTCCTCAGCCGGATCTTCGACAAGCTGTTGGTGAACTTCACCTGGTGGGTGAATCGCGAGGACGCCAACGGCTCCAACCTCTTTGAGGGTGGATTCATGGGTCTGGACAACATCGGCCCCATCGACCGCTCGCATCTTCCTGTCCACGGACTCCTCGAGCAGTCTGATGCCACCGGCTGGATGGCCGGATATGCACTGTCGATGGCCACCATCGCGGCGATTCTGCACGGGTCTGGACATCGGCCCGCACTCGACCTGGTGCAGAAGTTCCTCGAGCACTTTGCGGGTATTTCGGAAGCCCTTGAGGCGGTTGGTCTCTGGGATGATAAGGACGGCTTTTTCTATGACCGTATCCTGCTACCCAACGGCAGTGCCGTACCCGTCCGCGTGCGCTCGGCGGTCGCCATGATCCCGCTGCTGGCCGCGGCAGTTGTTAACGAGGAGGCCATCGACCGGACGCTTGTGACCGACAAGATGTTCGCCGATTACCTTCGACGTCACGGGCTGGGGGGAACCGCGGAAATGGCCGATGCCGGCATCCTGCGGGGGGAGCCGGGGACGCGACGCCTGTTAGTCGGAGTGACAGGACTGGACAGGGTCCGGCGGCTTTGCCAAACCCTGCTCGATCCTGCGGAGTTCCTGTCGCCGCACGGGCTCCGTTCCCTGTCCGCCTACCATCGCGACCATCCGTACGTGTTGGACGTGGAGGGTGTGCAGGCGGGCATCGACTACGAGCCTGCGGAGTCGACCACGGCGATGTTCGGCGGCAACTCGAACTGGCGGGGCCCAGTGTGGTTTCCCTTGAACTATCTTGCTGCGACGGCGTTGCAGCGCTACCACGAATTCTTCGGCGACGAGCTCACGGTCGAATACCCGACTGGATCGGGAAACAAGGTCACCCTCGATGTCGTGGCCGCCGACTTCTGGGAACGTCTCGTGTCGATCTTTCTCGTCGACGACAGCGGACGCCGACCTTGCTTCGGCGGCGTACAGCGGTTCCAGACCGATCCGCGGTGGCGCGACAACCTCCTTTTTCATGAGTACTTCCACGGCGACAACGGGGCCGGCCTCGGCGCGTCCCACCAGACGGGGTGGACGGGGCTCGTCGCCGACGTCATCAGGCGCCGTCACCACGCGTACCCCAAAGCGTCGGAAGTCATCCAGCGCCTGGTTCAGGGAGAGGAGACTGCGTGAGCGCCACCATCCTTCCGGGCCGTCCCGCCCCGCTCGGCGCGACGTCCGGTCCGCAAGGCACGAACTTCGCCGTGTCCTCCAACGGTGATGAGGTCAGGCTGTGCCTGATCAGTGCCGACGGCAGCGAGACCCAGCTGCTGCTCCCGGAGCGTGACGGCGACGTCTGGCACGGGTTAGTGCCTGGTGTGGCGCCCGGACAGGCCTACGGTTATCGGGTCAGCGGACCGTACGACCGCGCGCGCGGCCAACGTTATAACCCGGCCAAACTCCTGCTCGATCCCTATGCGCGGGCGATCCATGGCGATGTCCGGTTCGGGCCTGAATTACTCGATTACGCGATGGACAACTCCGGCGCACCCAGTCAGCTGGATTCAGCGGGTCAGATGCCGCTGAGCCTGGTGACGGCCCCCGCATCCGCACCGCTATCGCCAGGGCCCGGACACGCCCTGGCCGACACGATCCTCTACGAGGTGCACGTGCGCGGGTTCACCGCGAAGCATCCGGCTGTGCCGGCGGACCTGCGTGGCACCTACGCGGGTTTGGCACATTCGGCGGCGGTGCAACACCTCGTCGAACTTGGCGTCACGACCGTCGAGCTGCTGCCCATCCACCACAATGTGCCCGAATCCTTCCTCGTCGACCGGGGATTGACGAACTACTGGGGCTACAACACGATCGGCTTCTTCGCTCCGCACGCGGCCTACTCCGCGGCGGTGCGGGCCGGGCGACCGGGAGGGCAGGTAGAGGAATTCCGCGACATGGTCGCTGCGTTGCACACCGCCGGTTTGGAAGTGGTATTGGACGTCGTCTTCAACCACACCGCTGAAGGGGGCTCGGGTGGCCCTACGTTGTGTCATCGCGGGCTGGACAATGCTGCTTACTACCGACTCGAGCGGAGTGATCCCAGTCGATACGTCGACACGACCGGGTGCGGCAATTCATTGAACACCGCGGACGCGACAACCCTGCGCATGATCATGGATTCGCTCCGCTACTGGGTGTCTGAGATGGGCGTCGACGGTTTCCGCTTTGATCTGGCGCCAACGCTTGGCAGGGAAGATGGTGCCTTCGACCCGTTTTCGGCGTTTTTTGACACCGTCGGGCAGGATCCGGTGGTGTCGCAGGTGAAGCTCATCGCGGAGCCATGGGATGTCGGCCGCATGGACAGTTACGACATCGGCCGGTTTCCACCCCTGTGGTCCGAGTGGAACGGACGCTTCCGCGACACCGTACGTGACTGGTGGCGCAGCCACGATGGCCTGTTGTCGGACTTCGCGACGCGCCTGTGCGGATCCGCTGATCTCTACGACCGGCCTGACGAAGGACGCCGACCCAGCGCGTCGGTCAACTTCGTCACCGTGCACGACGGGTTCACCCTCGATGACCTCGTGTCGTACGACCGCAAGCACAACGAGGCGAACACGGAGAACAACCGCGACGGCACCGACGACAACCGGTCCTGGAACTGTGGGGCGGAGGGGCCGACCGACAACACCGACGTGACTGCCCTGCGTTCGCGGCAAAAGCGGGCCTTCCTTGTGACGCTGCTTCTTTCCGCCGGGGTGCCGTTGTTGCTTGGCGGCGACGAGCTCGGTCGCACGCAGCGCGGCAACAACAACGCTTACTGCCAGGACAACGAGATCACGTGGTTCGACTGGTCGGCGGTCGACCAGGACCTGCTTCGGTTTACCAAAGGGCTCATCGCGCTGCGCCGCGGCCATCCGGTCTTCCGCAGGCCGCGCTATCTGACTGGCAAGGCGGCCGCGGATCTGGCTTGGTTCACCCCGGCGGGGGCTCAGATGACGGCCCAAGATTGGGCTGACCCGAACGCCCGCAGCGTCGCGCTATTTATCGACGGCGCAACGGATCCCGACGTCGGTCCCGATGGGTCCCCAATGGTCGACGATGACTTCCTCGTTCTCGTCAACGCGTGGTGGGAGCCGTTGACCTTCACGGTCCCGGCAGACCTGCCGGCGTGCCAGTGGATCGTCGTGTGCGACACCCACGACCCCGAACGCAGTGGTGCCGTCGGCCACGAAGTTACCGTCGGGCAGCGGTCAATGGTCGTCCTGCACTCGCAGACCTGAGACCCAAAACACGATTTGCGACCCGCGCACCAACATAAAGCGTCGGTGTCGATGAAGCGGCCGGCTACTTGCGCGGGGCGTTGAAGAGTTGCACCGCTGGAAGTAGCACACTTCTTGGCGTGAACCGGCCGGCAAGGCGCCCGCACCACGGTCGACCATCTCTGGTAGGGCCGCATGGGTGAGTTCCTGAGCGCCAGGGCGTTGACGGTGATCTCCTCGCGCTCATGTTGCACCGGCAGGCGGTGGAACGGCCCGCTGGTGCCGAAACCGGCACTGTTGCACAGACCGGATCGGGCCGATTTCCGAGACGATTGTTTCAACGCGGCTCTACAGTGACGGGTACGCAACATGTGGTTCACGCGGTGGGTTGTGGAACTCTCCGTTTCCTTTGCATACAAGCGATGGAGGGCCGTGGACATGGCGAACGAATTCACTTTTGCGGAAGACAATGCAGAGCGGCCGGTGACGATGTTCGGCCCCGACTTTCCTTTCCCCTTCGACGATTGGATCGCGCACCCGGCCGGACTTGGTTCGATCCCCCGGGAGCGCCACGGCGAGGAAGTTGCCATCGTCGGCGCAGGTATGTCCGGCATGGTGGCGGCGTACGAACTCATGAAACTGGGCCTGCGACCCGTTATATACGAGGCTTCTCACATGGGTGGCCGGTTGCGTTCACAGGAATTCGAGGGAGCGCCGAACGGCGTGGTCGCCGAGCTGGGCGGAATGCGATTCCCGGTGTCGTCGACCGCGTTCTATCACTACGTCGATCTACTCGGGCTACCGACTGCGCCGTTTGCCAACCCGCTTACGCGCGCGTCCAACAGCACGGTTATCCATATTGAAGGCACGACGCACTACGCCGAGCATCCCGACACACTGCCGGCGCTGTTCAAGGAGGTGGCCCAGGCTTGGGCTGATGCGCTGGAAGGCGTGGGGTTCACCAAGATTCAGGATGCGATCCGAGCCCGCGATGTTGCGGGCTTGAAGTCCCTGTGGAACAACCTGGTGCCGATATGGGACGACCGCACGTTCTACGACTTCTTGGCGAGTTCGGACGCGTTCTCGAAGTTGACTTTCCATCACCGTGAGGTGTTCGGTCAGGTCGGATTCGGGACTGGGGGTTGGGACTCCGATTTTCCGAACTCGATGCTGGAGATCTTCCGCGTCGTGATGACCAACTGCGACGAAAACCAGCGCCTCATCGTCGGCGGCGCCGAGCAGGGTGCCGCCGTGGCCTCTGGGAGCACGCGCCGTCCAGGCTTACGCACTGGCCGGCGGCCACCAGCCTGGCATCGCTGCAATCTGGCGGCACCAGGCCGGGTGTAGCTCGAATAACTCACGCCGACAATGAATTTGAGATCACCGACATGTGGGGTGTGGTCCGGCGCTATCCAGCGGTGCTCGTCACATGCCAGAGCTGGCTACTGACCACCCAGATAAAGTGTGAGGAGAGCCTGTTTTCGTACAAGCTGTGGACGGCGTTGGACAGGACGCGATACATGCAGTCGTCGAAGACTTTCGTGATGGTCGACCGGCCGTTCTGGAAAGACAAGGACCCGAACACCGGCCGCGACGTCGTGAGTACGACGCTGACCGACCGGCTCACCCGCGGGACGTACCTCTTCGACAACGGCGACAACCGCCCGGGCGTGATCTGCCTTACGTACTCGTGGATGAGCGACGCCTTGAAGATGCTGCCGCATACGGTCGAGCATCGGGTTCGGCTCGCACTTTCGGCGCTCAAGAAGATCTATCCCGACGTCGACATCGCCCGCCACATCGTCGGCGACCCGATCACATCTCCTGGGAGGCCGATGAATACTCGCTCGGCGCGTTCAAGGGTGCGCTGCCTGGACACTACCGATATAACCGCCGGATGTACTCGCACTTCATGCAGGACGACTTGCCCTCCCATCAGCGTGGCATTTTCCTCGCGGGTGACGACATCTCGTGGACTCCCGCGTGGGTAGAGGGTGCGGTACAAACCGCGTTGAACGCGGTCTGGGGTATCGAGCGCCATTTCGGTGGTCACACCCATCCAGACTCCGGGTCCTGGCGATGTCTTTGCTGAGATCGGGCCAATTGGGCTGCCCGACTGACCCCAAGCGGAGCCATTCTGCTGCGACCCGCGATACATCAATGTGAAAAGACCGGTGCAGGTCGATCGGAATCTCGAATGTATTTGACCGGGTGCAACATTGGCATCGACGCGGTTCGTCAGTCTGCTGGCGTGGGGCGTTCCCGCGACCGGGGTTCTGGTGGAGACACTTCTGGATCGCGCGGCCGAGAGTGACGTGGCCGAAGCCGAGGCCGCGGTCGAACGGTTAGCGGCGGCGCCGACCGACGACGGCTTTCCGCCGCGCGACATCCTGGTGCTGCGGCTGCGGGCTCTGCTGGCGCGGGCCTGCGGCGACGACGTTGTCTACCGGAAGTCGGTGGCTTGCTATCGCGCGATGGCGAAATCGCTTGGCTTCTATGGGCATATCGCAATGGCCGAGGCGATGTGGAGAACCTCGGGACAGGCCGCCACGCCTTGCGTGCGGGGGTAATGGCTAAGTCGCGAGAATGTAATTGGTGGGGTGGTCCGTGCCGTGCATAAGTTTGCTCAGCTCGGCGCGGGAATTTATCCCGAGTTTGGTGAACGCATTGTGGACGTGGTTTTTCACCGTATGCAGGGAAAGGTGCAGCTGCGTGGCGACGTCGCGGTTGGTGACGCACTGTGCGATCAGGTTGACCACCCTGCGCTCGGAGTCGGTGAGGCTGTCCCAGCCCGTTTTAGCCCGCGGCTGGCTGACAATGCGACGGTGCACACCTAACCGGCGCAGCGCGCGACCCACCCGGCGCGCATCGGCGAGCGCTTCGTGGTGCAGGTAAGTGTCGAATGCGGCATTGAGCTGATTGACCGCCTCATCGGGGTGGTCGGCGCGGGCGAGTTCAGCGCCGGCGTCCTCGGCAGCTGCGGCGCAAAGAAGCGGCCGCGACGACGACTGAAGCAGGTCCGCGGCAGCCAGCAGTGCCTGGGCGTCACGTTCGAG
>Ga0207693_10001785_pt1 | contig 18862 bp, 15 predicted proteins | sample LARL81metaG_FD_184347 | JGI IMG/M metagenome (GOLD analysis project Ga0207693, IMG submission 184347) | Corn, switchgrass and miscanthus rhizosphere microbial communities from Kellogg Biological Station, Michigan, USA - LAR L8-1 metaG... | ecosystem: Host-associated > Plants > Roots >...
GCGAGAGCGTGTCAAGCCAGATCGACACGCCGGCGTCGTGTAGCCGCTTGAGATTGGGCTTCGGTGACATGGGTGCTCCCGTCAGTTGTCGGTACTCGGTGCCGCCACCATCGACTCTAGCGACGTGTCGGGGTCGGCAAGCGCCGTTGTGGAGACGCGAGCGCGAGACCGGATCAGCTCCTGGACGTGCTGGTTGACGTCCCAGACATTCACGTTCATCCCAGCGACCACACGTGCTCCTTGCAACCAGAAGGCCACGAACTCGCCGCTGTCGCGACTGCCCCGGAACACGACCTCGTCCCAGTCGACCGCATAGCCCGAATACTCCATCCCGACGTCGTACTGGTCGGAGAAGAAATACGGCAGGCGCTCGTAGCCGGCCTCGTCCCCGAGCATGGCGCGTGCGGCAGCCGGACCCTGGTTGAGCGCGTTGGCCCAGTGCTCCACCCTGATCTGCTGCTTGAAGAACGGGTGCCACGCGTTTGCGACGTCTCCGGCTGCGAACACGTTCTCCGCCGAGCTACGCAGGTGCTCGTCGACGACGATGCCGTTGTCGGTCTTGATGCCCGCGGCCTCGGCCAGGCCGACCCGTGGAGCGACCCCGATCCCGACGACCACGAAGTCGCACTCGACCGTCTTGCCGCTCGAGGTCTGCACGCGGGCGACCGCGCCGTCGCCCTCGAACGCCTGCACGCCGTCGCCGAGCAGCAGCTCGACGCCGTGCTGGGCGTGCACGTCGCGGTAGAAGGCGCCGACCTCCTCGCCGAAAAGGCGTCCTGCGGGCAGCTCTAGCGGATCGATGAGCGCCACCTCCAGCCCTTTCTGGCGCGCCGATGCCGCGAACTCGCTGCCGATCCAACCGCCGCCTACGACAACCACACGGCCGCCCGCGTCCAGGCGCGTTTTCAGCGTGTCGCAGTCGTCGAACGTGCGCAGGTAATGGACGCCGTCGAGATCGGCGCCCGGGACCGTGATCTCGCGCGGCTGTGCTCCGGTCGTCAGCAGCAGCCGGTCGTACTGCAGCTCGCGCCCGTCGTGAAGTGTGAGCGTCGAGGCGGCGGGGTCGATGCTCGTCGCGGTGACCCCCGAGAGCAGCTCGATGTCGTGCTCGTCGTAGAAGCGCTCCGGGTGCACATACGCCTTGTCGCGCTCTGACTCGCCGCGCAGGTAGTCCTTGGTCAGCGGCGGCCGCTCGTAAGGCCGCTCCAGCTCAGAGCCGACCAGCACCACCTTGCCGTCGAATCCCTGCTCCCGCAGTTCCTCGGCAGCCTTGGCGCCGGCCAGACTGGCCCCCAGGATGATGAAAGTCCGCTCGGTCATTCAGGCTCTCCTCGCTGCAGCGATCACGTCGGGTACCCGCACGCATCGTATGCGTCGGCGGCGAGCGGTTCCTTACGGGTGCCGCGGTGTGGAGGAGGAGCCGGGTCGGGGTCCGGGGACATGGACCCCGACCCGGGTAGGGGAGCTCAGGCCGGTGGGGAGTTCAGGCTGCTGCGTGAAGAGCTTCGAGATCGCGGTCCAGCGCCAGCTGCGCCAGCACGCGATGCTCGATCCGCCGGACCCGCTCGGGGTCGAGCTCGAGCTCGCGGCCGATCGCGGCGTAGCTCTTGGGCTCGCATACGTCGTCGAGGCCAAAGCGCAGCCGGATCACCGACTGACCGGGCTCGGCGACCATCGCCACGGCGTCGAGCACGTGGCTGCGCTGAAACTCGATGTGGAGCTCCTCGCCGACGTCAGGGCACTGAGCCGGAAGGATCGAGCCGAGCGTCGCGTCAGCTTCGCCCCCGACCGGCCGGTCGAGGCTCGTGGTCACGCGAGGCGGGCGCGCCTGCGCGGCGACCTGCACGGACTCCAGACCGCTCGCCGCCGCCAGCTCCTCGGCGGAGGGCTCGCGCGCCATCTCCGCCGACAGCCGGCGGCGCGCCGCCGAAAGCTTGCGTTCGCGCTGTTCGACGGCGACCGGGAGTCGGATCATGCGTGCTTTGTCGGCCAGCGCGCGCCCGATCGCCTGGCGGATCCAGAGCGTCGCGTACGTCGAGAACTTGTAGCCCAGGCGCCAGTCGAACTTCTCGGCTGCTCGGATCAGGCCGACCGCGCCTTCCTGCACGAGATCGAGCAGCGACAGCCCGGTGCCCGTCTGGTAGTGCTTGGCGATCGACACAACCAGGCGGAGGTTGTGCACGACCAGCCGGTCCTTGGCCCACAGGTCCCCGCGCTCGATCCGCCGTGCGAGCGCCAGCTCCTCGTGATGGCTGAGCAGCGGGTACCGGCCGATGACCCGGAGGAACTGACTCATCGAGTCGACCGTGAAATTGTCGGGCTCACGGTCTTGCATTGCCGGATCGTCGAGAGCCCCGAGATCCTCAGATGGCTCGAGGCTCTCGAAGTTGGTCACATCATGTTCTGAATCGCTGAGGAGTGCGGCGGGAGCCGCCGTCGTACGTGCCGAGATCACGTCCTTGTCCCTTCCCACGCAGGTAAACGAACCTCGGTGATCAAATCGGGGAACGAGTTTGTCCGCAACCGCACATCACCCGTGTCGGGAGCCGTAGTTCCCCGCGCGCGGTATCCGTCGATTGGGCGGATCAAGTCCGGCCCGTGTTCGGACGATATAGGGAGGCCTTCGCGGGCGCCGAAAACGCCTCGTGAGCGGGACGTTGCGGTTTGGTCAGACCGGCGTTGGCTGCGACGTCTTCCGCCTGGCCGGGACCGCTTCACCCTGCGGATGGCCAGCCTGAGGCCCGTCCTCGCGGAACCGGTTGGCCGTCTCGACCGCCGTCTGCTGGGCCCACCGGGTCGTCGTCGCCAGGCCGAGGATCACGATCGTGAAGCTGAGCCCGGCGACGATCCACCAGCTTGCGTGCGTGGCGGCGGCGAAGCTCGAGCCGATCTCGCCCGAGATGCCGGCCCCCGCCACCGCGCCGAGGACCGCCACGCCGAGCGTGGCGCCGACCTGCCGACTGGTCGAGGCGACCGCCGCGGCGACTCCCGCCTGCGACGGCGGCATGCCGGATACCGCCGTGTTGGTGATCGGCGGGTTGACCAGCCCGAAGCCGAAGCCGAACACGAAGTACGCGCCGAGTACGTACTCCGGCGAGCTGTGGGCCGTGAGCTGCGTGAGCATCACCGCCGCAACCGTCAACGCCAAGCCGGCGACCACGAGCGGCACGCGGGTCCCGTGGCGGCCGACGAAGCGCCCGGCCAGCGGAGCGAACACGAGCGTCATCGCCGCCATCGGCAACACGTACAAGCCCGCCTCAAACGGCGAAAGGCCCCGGACGTCCTGGAGATACAGCGTGTTCAAGAACAAGAAACCGGCCTGGCCGGCGAACGCGAAGATCGCGATCGCGCTGGCGCCCGAGAACGGGACGCTCTTGAAGAAGCGCATCTCCAGCAGCGGTTCGCGTCGGTGCAGCTCGTAGAACACAAGCGACACGAACGACGCCAGCGACAGGCAGAACAGGCCGATGATCCCCGGGGCCGTAAAGCCCACATGGCCGCCCTCGATGATCGCGTAGGTCAGCGACGCCAGGGCGACGATCACCAGAGCCTGACCGACCGGGTCCAGCCGGCGCGGGTGCGGGGCTCGGGACTCGGGCACGAAGATCGCGGTCAGCATTACCGCCACCAGCCCGACCGGGACGTTGACCAGAAACACCCACCGCCAGCCCAGCGAGTCGACCAGGGCACCACCGATGACCGGCCCCAGCGCCATGCTGAGCCCGATCATCCCGCCCCAGACACCGATCGCCTGAGCGCGCTCGCGAGGGTCATCGAAGACGTTTCGGATGATCGACATCGCGACCGGGTTGAGCATCGAGCCGCCGATCGCCTGCAGCACGCGTGCGGCGATCAGCAGCTGCAACGTGGGGGCCAGCGCGCACAGCAGCGACCCCGCCGAGAACACGACGAGGCCGATCTGGAACACCTTGCGCCGCCCGATCCGATCCGCGGTCGACCCCGACAGCATCAACAGGCTGGCGATCGTCAGCGTGTAGGCGTCGATCGTCCACTGCAGCCCCGAGACCGAGGCGCCGAACGAGCGGTGGATGGCGGGCAGCGCGACGTTGACGATCGTCACATCGAGGCCCACGATCAGCAGGCTCATCGAGCAGATCACCAGGATCAGCATGCGCCGGCGGCGGCTGAGCTCCGAGTGGCCGTGGCTGCCGTTCATCGACGTCTCGTGTCTGTCGGCGGGGCCGTCCACCATTCGATCCTACCCACGGCTGCTCTGGGCTCCCGCGGGGCCGGCGCTACGGGCGACGAACGTCAACGGCCCATCGAGAGCGGGATGGAGGGGGTGCATAACACGACAATCCGCGCGAGATTCGCGAAATGATCCGCGCCAGGCACCGATACGGTGCTTAGCACGACACGCTTTGGGGGAATCGTCGCGGTTGTCGCGTTATGCACCCCTCCGCGGCCCGAAGCAAAGCCCACATCCCTGCCCTCAATGCGTCTTTTCTCGACTGCCGCGCCGCCCGTGTGACCCTCGCCACCCAGGCCTAACCCCGGCGCCCACCGCCGCGACCTAATCTACGCACATATATGTCCAAGCAGCAGCAGCTCCGCCGCTCCTACACGCGTGTGATGTCCGTGATCCTGATCGTGCTCGGGATCGTGCTGGTGATCCGGACCGTGGCAGCCGGGGGCGGCCCGGTGGCCGCCGGTGTGCTGCTCGGGATCCTGTTCGTCTTCGCCGGCGCCGGCCGTCTGTACCTGCAGCACCGCGGACGGTGAGCGCCCGCCCAACCCGTGTCTGAGCGTCCCTTCAATTACCGCGCCCTGTTCGCGGTCGTCTACACGACCTCGGTCAGCTCCGTGTACTTCGCGCTGGGGGTCGTCGCCCACCGCGCCAACGGGCTCGTGTGGGCCGTGTTCTTGGCGGCGGGGATCTTCTTCCAGCTGACCGCGATGACCTACGTCGAGGGCGCCTCGCTGCATCCCGAGCGCGCGGGATCGCCGGTGTTCGCGCGCTACGCGTTCAACGAGCTGGTGAGCTTCATCGCCGCCTGGGCGCTGGTGCTCGACTACACGATCCTGATCGCGGTTACGGCGTTGACCGTCCCCAGCTACCTGGCCGTGTTCTGGGGTCACCTCGGGACAGGCGCGCTCGAGCTGGTGATCGCGTTCGCGGTGATCCTCTACGTCGCGCTCGACAACCTGACGGGCGTCACCGCCGGGCGGTTCCGCTGGCGGATCGGGATCACGGCCATCGACCTGGTGGTTCAGGCGGCCGTGATCGTGCTCGGGCTCGCGCTCGCCTTCCACCCCCACCACCTGACCCAGAGCGTCCACCTCGGAACCGCGCCCAGCGCCTCGGACCTGGCGTTCGCGCTGACAATCGCGGTGATCGCTTTCACCGGCCTGGAAGCGGCCGCGAGCGTGGCCGGCGAAGTGAGCGCGACCCGCAAGCAGATCAAGACCCTGGTCGGCTCCGGCTCGGCGCTGATCGTGGTCGTGTACGTGGGAATCGCGATCGTCGGCGTCGGCGTGCTGCCGGTGAATGACGGCATCACGGCGCTCGGCACCACGCACATCAAGGCGCCGATGGTCGGCGTCGCCGAGGCCCTGCATCCGACCGGGGTTGCCGACGCCATGAAGTACGTGGTGGCGATCGCGGGCGCCGTCGGCCTAACCGCCGCCGCGGGCGCCTCGATGCTGGGAGTCTCGCGCGTCGGATACCTGCTGGCGACCAACCGGCAGATCCCCAGCGCGGTCGGCCGGCTACACCCGCGCTGGGGCACGCCTTACGTGATCATCGGCACGGCCGCGCTGGCCGCGGCGGCGCTGGTCGTCCCGCGTGACCTCGAGCTGCTCGTCGGGATCTATGCGTTTGGCGCGATGCTGGCGTTCACGATCGCGCACGTCTCCGTGATCGCCCTGCGCTTCCGGGAGCCCAACCGCCCGCGCGCGTACGCGGTGCCACTGTCGGTGAACTTCCGAGGCGCGAAGCTGCCGATTCCGGCCGTGATCGGAGCCATTCTCGCGGGTGCCGGCTGGGTGACCGTGCTCATATTCCACTCCGGTGCGCGCTACGTCGGCGCAGGCTGGCTGCTGGGCGGGCTGCTGCTTTATGTCATCTATCGCAAGACCGAGCAGAAGCCGCTGCTTCGCCGTGTCACGATCCCCGAGCGGGCGCTACGCCACGAAGCGCTCGAGCCAGAGTTCGGCTCGATCCTCGTCCCGATCTTCGGAACAGAGCTGGACGACGACATCGTCCAGACCGCGGGCCGCCTGGCCGGCGACACACACGACGACCTCGAGGAGGAAGGCGCGGTGATCGAGGCGATCTGGGTGTTCGAGATGCCGCTTGCGGTGCCGCTCGACGCGCCGCTGTCGGACGGCCAGATCCGCCGGGCGCGCGAGGCGCTGGCGCGGGCCAAGCTCGTGGGAGAGGAGTACGAAGGGGTCGAGGTGGCCACCGCGATCGTCCGCGCCCGTCGGGCCGGGCAGGCGATCGTCAACGAGGCGCGGCGACGGGGGGTCGAGGCGATCGTGCTCGGCGCCGAGGAGCCGTCGAGGGTCCGAGGTGGGTCGCTGCTCGGTGGCGCCGGCGGTCCGCTCGAGAATTACGTCGGCCCGATCACCAAATACGTCGTGAGCAAGGCGCCCTGCCGGGTTATCCTGACTGCCCCTCCCGCCGACAAGCGGCCCCGCTCCGAGGCTACCGAGGAAACCGGGGACGGGAGAAAGCCGGAGCAGGCCAAGGCACCCACAACGGAGAGCGTCGACTAGTCGATGGCTGAGCGGCATACCCCAGGGCTCCAGCGGGTCCTCGGCGTAAACGCCCTGTTCGCGACGGCCTACGGCAACGTCGGCTCGTCGATCTACTACGCGCTCGGCCTGGTCGCGTCGTTCGCGCTCGGCCTGACGCCGATCGTGTTCATCATCGCCGGCGGGATCTTCTACCTGACCGCCGCCACCTACGCCGAGGCCACGGCGATGTATCCCGAGGCCGGCGGATCCTCGAGCTTCGCGCGCCACGCGTTCAACGAGTTCTGGTCGTTCTTCGCGGCCTGGGGCCAGATGCTCAACTACGTGATCACGGTCGCGATCTCCGCGTTCTTCGTGCCCCACTACATCGGCGGGCTGTTCTGGGCATACCTCAAGACCTCGCCCGGCGACATCATCGTCGGCATCGCCGTGATCGTCATCCTTTCCGCGATCAACATCGTCGGCGTCAAGGAAGCCGCCGGCGTCAACGTCGTGCTGGCGTTCACCGACTTCTCGACGCAACTCGCGCTGGTGATCCTCGGCTGCGTGCTGGTGCTGTCCCCCGAGACGCTGGTCAACAACGTCCACCTCGGAACCGTTCCGACGTGGAAGAACTTCATCATCGCGATCCCGGTGGCGATGATCGCCTATACGGGCATAGAAACGATCTCGAACATGGCCGAGGAGGCCAAGGACGAGTCGCACACGATCCCCAAGGCGATCAAGGGCGTAGTCGCGGCGGTGTTCGCGATCTACGCGCTGATGCCCGCGGTCGCGCTGTCGGCGCTGCCGGTCACCTGCAACGCCGCCGGCAAGTGCCAGACGCTGCTGGGCCTGCCCGAGAGTCAGGGCGGATACGCCGGCGATCCGGTGCTCGGGATCGTCAAGCACCTGAACCTCGGCCCGTTCCAGCACGCGGGCGAGATCTACGTGGGCCTGCTCGCCGCGACGATCCTGTTCATCGCGACCAACGCGGGGATCATCGGCGTGTCGCGCCTGGTGTACTCGATGGGGCTGCACCGCCAGGTCCCCGAGCAGCTGCGACAGCTACATCCCAAGTACCGCACCCCGTGGATCGGGATCATCGTGTTCGGAGGGATCGCGTGCCTCACCCTGATCCCGGGTCAGGCCGTCTTTTTGGGGAACATGTACGCGTTCGGGGCGATGCTGTCGTTCACCATCGCCCACATCTCGGTGATCCGCCTGCGGATCAAATATCCGGACGCGGAGAGGCCCTACCGCGGCCCTGGCACGCTGCGCGTGGCCGGCTACCGCCTGCCGCTGTTCGCGGTGTTGGGCGGCCTCGGCACCGGGTTTGCGTGGGTCACGGTGACCGTGCTGCATCTCAACGTCGCCGCCGCCGGCATCGGCTGGCTGCTGATCGGCGTGTGCGTGTACATCGTTTACCGCCACAACCAGGGCCTCGACCTCACCACCACCACGAAGATCGCGCTTCCGAAGGCTGCGCGCGACACCGAGGCCGAGTACGAGTCGGTGCTGGTCGCCTTTGACGAGCACGGCTTCGTGCCCGACGTGATGGCCACCGCGGCACGCATGGCGGCGCGCAGGCGGCGCGGGATCCACATCCTGGTCACGATCTCTGTTCCCTCGAGCAGCCCGATCAACGCGCCGCTGCCCGCGCAGGAGGAGCTCGCCCAGTCGATCATCGAGGAAGCCAAGGTGCAGGCCGGGCGCCGGGTGTCGGGCCATTGGGTCAAGGTCAGGCCCGGTCAGACCGGTCGCCAGATCGTCGACGAGGCGCGCGCCATGCGGGCCGCGGCGATCGTAATGCCGATGATCCACGACGGGTCCGGATTCGGCCGGGCGCTGGCGACCGTCCTGCGCGAGCGGCCCTGCCGAGTGATCGTCGAATCTCCTCCAGTTCCAGGACTTGGCCGGGATCCCGTAGCGGCGTAGCGTTACGGGGTAATGCAGCACCCCCTGATCCCGGGCGGCGCACGTGCGCCGGGCAGGCCGACGACCCGCAGCGTGGCGTTCGCCGCGCTCGAGGTGATCGTCGCCGTTGTCGCGGCCACCCTGGTGGTCGCGGCGTTGCAGGGGCTCACCTCGGCGTCGGATCTCGGCAGCGTCTATCTGCTGGCGGTGCTGGCGGTGGCGATCGCACGCGGCGAGCTCGCGGCGCTGGCCACGGCCGCGCTCGGCGTGCTGACGTTCAACTTCTTCTACATCGCGCCGCGCCACCAGCTGGCGATCGCGCATTCGCAAGACTTCGTGCAGCTGATCGTGCTGCTGATCGCCGCCGTCGTGGTGGGTCGGCTGGCGGCGGTCGCCAGACAGCGAGCCGCCGAGGCCGAGAGCCGCGCGGGAACCGCGGCCGCCCGCGAGCGCGAGGCAAAGTTGCTGGCCGAGGTCGCGTCGGCGATCCTCGCCGGCCACAGCGTCGAATCTCAGCTGCAGAGCATCAGCGCCCGCGTGGCGACCGCGACCGGCGCCAGCTACGCGCGGTTGACGCTTGAGACGGTGCCCTCGCCCGGCGCCGATGAGATCGCCGTGGGCCTGAACGCGCGGGCGCGGCGTGCGTGGCTGTACGTGGCAGCCGACAGCACCTGGACCGCTGACGAGCTGCAGCGTCTGTCAGAGCCCTTCGGCCGCCTGATCGACGTCGCCGTCGAGCGAGACCAGGTCGCGCATCGCGCCGCCGAAGCGGACGCCGCTCAGCGAGCCGACGTCGCGCGGACGGCGATCCTGCACGCGATCTCCCACGACCTGCGGTCGCCGCTGACCGCGATTACGACCGCCGGCTCGGCGCTTCGCGGCAGCGGCGTTACCGAGACCGAGCGGGCCGAGCTGATCGACGTGATCGAATCCGAGGGCGTGCGGCTGGCCAAACTGGTGGACGACCTGCTCGACCTGTCGCGAATCGAAGCCGGCGCGGTTGCTCCGCAGCGCGACTGGTGCGACCTGCACGATGTCGTCGCGTCCGCCGTCGCGCAGCTGCAGACTGCGCACCCGATCGAGTTCGCGCTCCCGGACGATATGCCGCTGGTACGCGCCGACGCCGCGCAGCTCGAGCGCGTGTTCTCCAACCTGGTCGAGAACGCGATCAAGTTCTCCCCTCCAGACGCGCCGGTTCGGATCAGCGGCGCCGCGACGCCGTCGCTCGTGACCGTGCGCGTGACCGACCAGGGCCGCGGGATCGGCAAGCAGGAGCGGTCGCACGTGTTCGAGCCGTTCTTCAGGGGCCGGGGGGCCCAGGGCGCGGGATCCGGGCTTGGTCTGGCGATCTCACGCGGGTTCGTCGAGGCAAACGGCGGACGGATCGTGCTGCAGACAGGGAGCGGACGGGGCACGTCGTTTGCGGTCAGCTTCCCGGTCGCGCGCCAGCCACTCGCCGAGCCGTCGCCGCGGGTGGCGAGCGGGCCGCCCGGCGAGGCGGAGGCGCTGGCGTGAACACATCGCCGCCGCGGGTGCTCGTCGTCGACGACGAGCCGCAGATCGTCCGTGGCCTGAAGATCGTGCTGCGCAGCGCCGGATACGCCGTCGAGGCGGCGGAGACCAAGGAGCAGGCACTCGCCCTGCTGGCCACCCGGCCTCCGGATGCACTGGTGCTCGACCTCGTGCTGCCCGACGGGCGCGGATCGGACGTTTGCCGCGAGGTGCGGCGGTGGAGCAAGCTGCCGATCCTGATGCTGTCGGCGGTGGGCGACGAGCGCGAGAAGGTCCGCGCGCTGGATGCGGGAGCCGACGACTACGTCACCAAGCCGTTCGGGACAGACGAGCTGCTGGCCCGGCTGCGGGCGATCATGCGGCGTTCGGCCGACGCGGCGGGGGACCCCGAGCTGCGGATCGGAGACGTGGTGATCGACCTCGCCGACCGCCGCGTCGATCGGGCCGGAGAGCGCGTTCACCTCACACCGATCGAGTTCGATCTGCTGCGCGTGCTCGCCTCGCACCAGGGCCGTCTGGTTACCCAGCGGCAGTTGCTGCGCGAGGTGTGGGGGCCGGAGTACGGCGATGAGACTCACTACCTGCGCGTCCATGTGGCGCACATCCGCGCCAAGCTCGAGCCCGATCCGTCGCGCCCCCAGTACCTGATCACCGAGCCGGGCGTCGGCTACCGGCTGATGGATCCGACCGCGTCTTAACGCTTTCTCTACGCTCGACGCCGGATCTTTAGCGGGATCTTGATGGCGCGCGGATTACCGTCATTTGCGGCGGAATATGGCGCGCATCGAGACTCACGGGCTTCGCCGAAGCGTCGGTGTCGGCGGTCTGTTCGCGACCGCCTACGGGAACGTCGGATCCTCGATCTACTACGCGCTGGGGCTGGTCGCCGCCTACGCCCTCGGGCTGACACCCGTGGTGTTCATGCTCGCCGGTGGGCTGTTCGCGCTGACCGCCAAGACCTACCAAGAGGGCGCGACGATGTTCCCCGAGGCGGGGGGATCGTCCTCATTTGCGCGCCACGCGTTCAACGAGTTCGTGTCGTTCTTCGCCGGCTGGGCGCTGAGCCTCGACTACATCCTCACGATCGCGATCTCGGCCTTCTTCGTCCCGCACTACCTGGGCGCGTTCTGGCCCGCGCTGACACACCCGCCCGGCGACGTGATCGGCGGTCTGGTCGTGATCGCGCTGCTCGCGTGGCTGAACATCCGGGGGATCGGCGAGTCGGCCAACCTCAATTTCGTCCTCGCCCTGCTCGACCTCGCCACGCAGGTCCTGATCATCTGTATCGGCGTCGTGCTTGTGCTGAACCCGGCCCTGCTCGTCCACCAGGTTCATCTGGGCTCGACGCCGAGCTACTCGCACCTGATCTTCGCGCTGTCGCTCGCGATGCTCGCGTACACCGGGATCGAGACCGTCTCGAACATGGCCGAAGAGGCTGTCGATCCCGGCCGGGACGTTCCGCGCGCGGTCAACTACATCCTGATTGCGGTGCTGGGCGTGTACGCCGGCATGACGGTGGTGGCGCTGTCGGCGCTGCCCGTGGTCGGCCACGGCCCTCACGCGTACACGGCGCTCGGACAGACGCCGGCGCAAGGCGGCTACCAGAACGACCCCGTGCTGGGGATCATCTCGCACCTGGGACTCGCGCCCGGAGTCACGCACGTGCTGCGGTACTACGTCGGGGTGCTTGCGGCGACGATCCTGTTCATCGCCACCAACGCGGGCCTGATCGGGATCTCGCGGCTGTCGTGGTCGCTCGCCGAGCACCGTCAGATCCCGGGCATCTTCGCCCAGCTACATCCCAAGCACCGGACACCGTGGTTCACGATCGTCGTGTTCTCCGTATTCGCCGGGATCCTGCTGATCCCGGGCAAGACCGACTTCTTGGGCAACCTGTACTCGTACGGGGCGATGCTGTCGTTCACGATCGCGCACGCCGCGGTCGTGGCACTTCGGATCAAGGACCCCGACCGCGAACGCCCATACCGGATCGGGTTCAACGTTCGCTTCCGAGGCGCTGCCATCCCGATCAGTGCCGTGATCGGCGGGATCGGGACGTTCGCCGCGTGGGTGTCGGTGCTGGCGCTGCACGTCGACGCTCGTTATGTCGGCACGGGCTGGATGGTGGTGGGGCTGATCGGCTACGTGATCTATCGGCGCCGGCAGGGGATGGACCTGACCAGTCACCACAAGATCCAGCACCGCGAGCGACCCGCGTTCTTCGTCGAGCTCGAGTACCGGTCGGCGATCGTGCCGATCTTCGGCACCGACGTCGACGCCTCGGCGCTGCGCACCGCCGCCAAGCTGGTGGGGGAGGACGCCGCAGTCGAGGCGGTGTACGTGCTCCGGGTTCCCAACCAGCTGTCACTCGAAGCCGGCCTCGAAGAGGAGGAACAGCTCGGACGGAGCGTGCTAGAGAGCGCGAAGGTGGCCGGGCGCAAGGCGGGACTGAAGGTGCAGACGCGGCTGATTCGCGCCCGTAACCCGGGCCATGCGTTGGTCGAGGAGGCGCTACGGACCAATGCCGAGATCATCTACCTGGGGACCGCGCACGCGCCGCCGTCGGAGCAGGCACTCGGCCCGACCGCCAGTTACCTGCTGGCCCACCGCCCCTGCCGGGTGGTCGTCGAGGTCGATCCTGTCAACGGGCGTCGGCCGACGACGAACGGGTCCGCATTGCAGGACTCCGCCGTTCGGGGGCGAAACGCGCAACATGCTCCTCAGACACCGTCCGCCTCGCATCGATGACACAAGGCCAGCGACCACCCGCAAGGGCTTCGAGCACCTCGACCAGGGGTCGATCGCGGTCCTGCAGTGGTTGAGGGCAAACCGGGTCGATTTTGTCCTGGTCGGCGCGGTCGCCGAGGCGGTGCGCGGAAGCACTGACTCCAGCGGCCCCGTCTCGATCGTCCCGGCGCCCTATGGGCGCAACTTCGAACGTCTGTCGCGGGCACTCAGCGCCGCGGATGCGCGCTTGCGCATCGCCGGCGACGACGACGGCGAGACAGAGACGATGCAGATCAAGCTCACCCCCGAGAAGCTCGGCCGCGGGCAGTTGTGGACGATCCGCTGCGGTTCTCACGACGTCGACATCGAGGGCCGGGCATCCGGCAGTCCCAGCTATCAGGAGTTGCTCTACGAGGCCGCTCGCTTCCAGCTCGCGGGCGACCTAAGCGTCGAGGTGGCGTCCCCGGAGCACATCGAGCACTACTCGCATGTGCGCCGGACCGGGCTGTCGCCCGAGATCCGTATTACGCGCAACGCCTGACGGCCTTAAGGCAGTGCTCAGAGCGTGGGCTAACCTCAGCCCGTGCACGCGCGCCTTACCTCGAAATCGGCCTTCCCCGCGGCAGGCGTAGCTGCTGGCCTGCTGTTCGTGACCTGGTTTGCCGCCTTCCACATCGGTGTGGTGCAGCGCGCCGATCAGTCGATCTTGCAGGGTTTCTCCGACATCGGCCAGCGCAATGGAATCAGGCCGGTGGCGAACTTCGTCGCGAACCTATGCAGCCCGGAGCCATACCTGTACTTCGCATGGATCCCGATGCTCGTGGCGGTAATGCGCGGCCGACCCCGCGTCGCGCTGGCGATCGCAGTGATCCTGCTGGGAGCGAACCTGACAACCCACCTGCTCAAGCCGCTGCTCGCGGAACCGCGCCCGGCATGGCTGCTTCACGGGGTCGCGCAGATCGGTGCTGCCTCGTGGCCTAGTGGGCACGCGACCGCCGCGATGTCGTTCGCGCTCTGCGCGGTGCTGGCCTCGCCTGCGCGCCTGCGGCCGCTCGTGGCTGCCGTCGGCGCTGCGTTTGCGGTGGCCGTCTGCTACTCGTTTCTGGCGCTTGCATGGCACTACCCCAGTGACGTCCTGGGCGGGTTTCTCGTGGCCACCACTTGGACACTGCTGGCGGTGGGAGCGCTGCTCGCTTTGCCCCAGCGCCAGCCGGCGGTGCCGTCCGCCTCAAAGACCCCTACGTGGCGGGCTCTGGGTCCATCGGCTGCGGCGGTGATCGGTGCAGGAGGTTTGGCGGTGCTGGTGGCGGTGGCGCGTCCGCACGCGGTCGTTTCGTTCGCGCGCTCGCACGAGGTATTCGTACTCGGCGCCGCGGCGATCGCGCTGGTCGCGCTGGCCCTCGCAACGGGGCTGATGCTCGCGGTGCGGCGCTAGGACTCGGCGGGCCGGTAGCGGCCCGGTTCCCACAGCGGCTCGTCGCCGCCGTTGGCCGCGCGCGCGAGGATGAACAGCAGGTCTGAGAGGCGATTGAGGTAGCGGACCACCTCGGCGTTGATCTCGTCACCGCAGGCGATCGCCCGGCGCTCCGCGCGCCGGCAGACGGTCCGGCACACGTGTAGCTGCGCCGCCGCCGCAGTGCCGCCGGAGAGCACGAACGACTTCAGCGGCGCCAGTGTCGCATTGACCTCGTCGCAGCGCGCCTCGAGCCACTCGGTCTGCTCGGGCAGCACGCGCAGGCGCTCGCGCGAGTCGTTCTCCGGCACAGCGATGTCCGCGCCGAGATCGAACAGATCGTTCTGGATGTGGCGCAGCCATTCCCCGAATCCCTCGGGCAGCTGCTCGAGCGTGAGGGCCACCCCGAGGACAGCGCCGAGCTCGTCGATCGTCCCGTAGGCCTCGATCCGCGGATCCGTCTTGGGAACCCGGCTCATGTCGCCGAGATGGGTCTCGCCGCCGTCGCCGAGGCGCGTGTAGATGCGGGTCAGGTTGATCGTCATCGCCGCCTCTGAGTCTAGGGACCGCCCGGACGATAGGATCCCGCCGGTCAAGGTCGGTTGTAATGGGAAGCCGGCGAGAATCCGGCGCGGACCCGCCACTGTGATCGGGGACGCCATCCGCCTAGACGCCACTGGGGACGTCGAGTCTCCGGGAAGGCGCGGATGGTAGGCCCGTAAGCCAGGAGACCAGCAACCGGCGCAACGCAGATACGCCCTCGTGGAAAGGGGTGGCCCTTATGCATAAGAAGACAATCCTCGCTTTGGGCGGGGCGGTGCTCGCACTCGCGGTTGCATCCCCCGCAGCGCTCGGAGCGGGCACGCCGGTGACGGTCCGGGTGGAGGGAAAGACCCGGACGCTGCTTCAGAGCAAGAGCATCCACACTGACGGCGGGTTCATCACCCGCAACGGCGCGCCATCCGGCAAGTGTTCGGCGAACAGCGGCGCCGGCGCCCTCGACGTCGCAACCAAGCATCGCTGGACGGGGTCGTGGTCGACGAGCTTCAACGACTTCCTGATCAAGTCGATCCTCGGCGACACCGAGTCGAGCCCGAAGTTCTATTGGGGCATCTGGATCAACAACCGGTATGCGCCAAGTGGTGCCTGTGGCCTGAAGCTGCACCGGGGCGACCAGCTGCTGTTCGCGGTCGACTCCGTTTCCCACCACGAGCACCCGCTCGCGATCCAAGCGCCGAAGCAGGCGGTCGCGGGCAGGTCGTTCACGGTCAAGGTCGTGTCGTACAGCGACAAGGGCAAGAGCCAGCCCGCGGCGCACGTGACCCTCGCGGGAGCCGGCCAAGGCGTCGTCACCAACACCCGCGGCGTCGCGCACGTCGTGGCGGGGAGCGCCGGCACGCTCAAACTGGGCGCCGCCGGCACCGGGTTCGTCCGTGCCGCTGCGGTACGCGTGCGCGTGACCGGATAGGACTCGTTGCGGGGCAGCAAGCACATCCCGTTTGTGGTGATCGCGGTCGTTGCCACGGCCGCGATCACCGGCGGGTGTGGCCTGGGAGCGGGCAAGGGCACCTCAGACGTCAGCCTGACGGTCACACGCTCGTTTGGCAGCCAGCCGGTCGGCTCAATCACCCGCAAGCAGCTCCCCGGCTCCGAGACGGTGATGCGGATGCTCCAGCGCTCGTTCAAGGTGACGACGCGCTTCGGTGGCGGCTTCGTCCAGTCGATCGACGGGCTCTCGGGGACAGCCTCGCGGCGCGACTGGTTCTACTACGTCAACGGCATCGAGGCCAAGGTCGGGGCGGCGAGCACGGCGGTGCACCGCGGCGACCGGATCTGGTGGGACCTGCACGACTGGACCGCCACAGACGATGTACCAGCCGTGGTGGGGTCGTTTCCCGAGCCATTCGTGCATGGGTTGGAGGGCCGGCGGCTGCCCACCACGCTCGAGTGCGCGCCCGACGTGCCCGACGCATGCAAGCAGGTGGCGGCGGAGCTGAAGGCCGCCGGCGTGCCGGCCGCCACGCAACTGCTCGGCACAGGATCGGGGACCGACTCGCTCGCGGTGCTGGTCGGCACCTGGGCTGACGTGCACGGAACGTTCGCGGGCATCCTGATCGCGCACGGCCCGTCCGCCAGCGGTGTGTACGCGCGCTTCGACGGCGCCAACTCCTTGGAGCTGCTCGATCCGCACGGCCAACCGGTTCGCACCCTCAGAGCGGGTGCGGGGCTGGTCGCGGCCACCGCGCAGGGGTCCTCGTCCCCGACGTGGCTGGTCACGGGCGCCGACGCGACCGGCGTTTCTGCCGCGGCCGATGCACTGACGCCGAAACGGCTGGCAAATCACTTCGCGCTGGCGGTACAGGGCCAGACGGACCTGCCGGTACCGCTGCAGGGAGCGCAGTGAACTACAGGCGCCGTGCCAGCCCGCTGCATGTCGCCCGGGCAGGCGCCGGATGTGCTTACTGCCTGGCGCTCGCGTGCGCGGCACTGCTGCTGTCGAGCCCGGTCGCGCTGGGAGCGGTCGTGGTGGCGATCGTCGGCGCCGGGATCGCCGCCGGGCTGGGCCGCGAGATGCGCCGCGCGGCGCCACTGGCGGTGACGCTGGCCCTCGTGATCGCGCTGATCAACGCGCTGGTCACCCGTGACGGGCTGACCGTGATCGTCCGCCTCGGGGACCTGCCGGTGCTCGGCCACACCGACGTGACGTTGGAAGCCACGGTGTACGGGTTGATCCTGGGGCTGCGAGCCGTCGCGCTGATCATGTGCGGCGCGCTGTACACCGCGGCCGTCGATCCCGACGAGGTGCTGAAGCTGTTTCGGCGCGTCTCATTTCGCTCGGCGCTCACGGCGACGCTTGCGACCCGCATGGTTCCGGTGCTCGTCCGCGACGCCCGCCGGCTCACGGACGCGCAGCGCTGCCGGCCCGGCCGGCCACCGTCGCGGCTGGCGCTGATGCGCGCAGCGACAGCCGGGGTGCTGGACCGCGCACTCGACGTCGCGGCAGCGCTCGAGGTCCGCGGGTACGGGCGCCCGGGGCGTCCGCCACGCGTCCACAGGCCGTGGTCGCGCCACGACATCGCGTTTGCCGCCTCAGCCGTGGCCGTGGTGGGGCTGTCGCTTGGCGCACGCGTCTTCGATCTCGCCCAGTTCTCGGCTTATCCGTCGCTGCACGCGCCGGTGGGCGTCGGCACGGTCGCGATCGCGGTTGGCCTCGTGGTCTGCGCGCTGCTGCCGTTTGCCGATCGCCGCGGGGTGCAGCGATGACCGACGTGCTCGAGCTCGACCGGGTCTCTTACTGGTACCCCGACGCGCAGCGGCCGGCGCTCGACGGCGTGTCGCTGACGATCGGAGCCGGCGAGCTCGTCGTGCTGGCTGGCCTGTCGGGGTCGGGCAAGTCGACGTTGCTTCGAACCGCCAGCGGCCTGGTGCCGCATTTTCACGGCGGCAAACTCGCCGGGACCGTCTCGGTCGCCGGGATGGACACGCGCACGCAGACTCCGGCCGAGCTCGCGGCTGCTGTCGGCACGCTGTTCCAGGACCCCGAGACACAGGTCGTGATGAACGGCGTACGCGCCGAGCTGGCGTTCCCGCTGGAGAATCGTGGCGACTCGGCGCCCGCGGTCGCGCGCGGCGTCGAAGAGGCGGCGCTCGCACTCGGGATCGCCCATCTGCTCGATCGCCCGACGTCGCAGCTGTCGGGCGGGGAGCTGCAGCGTGTGGCGCTCGCCGCCGCGCTCGCGGGCAGGCCGTCGCTGATCGTCTTGGATGAGCCGACCTCGCAGCTCGATCCCGTCGCCGGCGACGAGCTGATCGCGCTGCTGCGTCGGATCAACGAGGACTCCGAGGCCACGGTCGTGATCTGCGAGCACCGCCTCGAGCGCTGCCTGTCGATCGCCGATCGCGTGATCGCGATGGACGAGGGGAGGATCGTGTGCGACGCGCCGCCGCGGGAGTTCCTGGCCTGGGCATGCGAGGCCTTGCCGGCGCTCGCGACTCCTGGCGCGCGGCTGCTGCAGGGGCTTGGGCTGAGGCCGGCCGCGGGCGTCAAGGCCGCCCGCGCGGCATTGCGCGCCGACGGTTACGACGTGAGCGACGGTGCAGCCGATCGCGACGCGCGGGAAGACCGCGGGGCGCCCGAGGCCGCCAGGTCGCGACCGGCGCGTTCACGCGACGCGGCGCTGCGCCTCGATCGCGTTTGGCACGAGATCGCGCGCGGCCCCACGATCCTGCGCAGCGCCTCGGTCTCGATCGCCACACGGGAGCGCGTCGCGCTGATGGGCCGAAACGGCGCGGGGAAGTCGACGCTGCTGCGCCACGCCGCCGGGCTCATGCAACCGACCCGCGGGCGCGTTCACAGCGCCGGCCGGGTCGCGCTGCTGCTTCAGAACCCGACCGACTATCTCGTCCACGAGACGGTTGCGGAGGAGACCTCGCCGGCGGCGCTCGCCTCGGTCGGGCTGGAGGGGTTCGGCGACCGCCACCCGCGCGACCTTTCCGGCGGCGAGAAGCAGCGGCTCGCGCTCGCGATCGTGCTCGACGACGCGGCCGGCCCGC
>Ga0207693_10001786_pt1 | contig 18850 bp, 22 predicted proteins | sample LARL81metaG_FD_184347 | JGI IMG/M metagenome (GOLD analysis project Ga0207693, IMG submission 184347) | Corn, switchgrass and miscanthus rhizosphere microbial communities from Kellogg Biological Station, Michigan, USA - LAR L8-1 metaG... | ecosystem: Host-associated > Plants > Roots >...
CAGATCGAACGGATGCTCGGTTCGCGCGATCTTGATCGCCTTCTGGATGTCCTCCGGCGAATAGGACACGGCGAATCCCGGCGCCTCGCGGTCGTAGAGCGAAGGCCCCAGAACCTCGTAGCCTTCGTCGGCAAACTTGTCGCAGCATTCCTTGATGTGCTCGGTGACGCCGAAGATCTCCTGGATGAGGACGAGGCCGCCGCGCCGCGCGCCAGTCGGTTGCACGCGATAGACGCCGATCTCGGCGCCGTCGCTCATCTTCATCTTTTCCATTTTTCCTTTGAGGGCCATGTCGTCGTTCTCCTTCAATGTCATCCCCGGCGAGCATTGCGCAACGCGCAATGCGAGTGAAGGGGACCTAGGTTTCAATGTTCGCTGCTCGGGACGTCTGGTCCCCTCGCGATCTTCGATCGCTCGGCCGGGGATGACAGTTTTTGTTACGCGTTAAACCGGAAATGCATCACGTCGCCATCCTGTACGACGTAGTCTTTTCCTTCCAGACGGAACTTGCCGGCGTCGCGCGCGCCCGCTTCGCCGTTGCCGGCGATGTAGTCGTCATAGGCGATGGTCTCGGCGCGGATGAAGCCATGCTCGAAATCGGTATGAATGACGCCGGCTGCCTGCGGCGCCCTGGCGCCCTTCGTCACCGTCCAGGCGCGTGCTTCCTTCGGCCCGGCGGTGAAGAAGGTGATGAGGCCGAGGAGCGCATAGCCGGCGCGGATCAACCGGTTGAGGCCCGGTTCGTCGAGGTCGAGGCTCGCCAGAAACTCTTCGCGTTCGCCGCCCGGAAGCTGTGCGACTTCTTCCTCGATGCGCGCGGAGATCGCGACCGAGCCGGCGCCCTGGCGCTTGGCCATCTCCTCGACCGCGGTGGAGAATCGGTTGCCGGTTGCAGCGGACGCCTCATCGACGTTGCAGACATAGAGCACCGGCTTGGCGGTCATCAGTCCGAGCTGGGAAAAGGGTAGGCGCTCTTCGTGCGAGAGTTCAGCGAGGCGCGCCGGCTTGCCCTCACGCAACAGAACAAGCCCCTTCAGCATCAGCGCGAGCTGCTCCTTGGCTTCCTTCTCGCCGGACTTCGCCTTCTTCTCGAGCGGAACGACGCGCTTCTCGAGACTCTCGAGATCGGCGAGCATCAATTCCGTCTCGACGGTCTCCGCATCGCTGACCGGATCGATCCGACCTTCGACATGCGTGATGTCGTCATCTTCGAAGCAGCGCAGCACATGCGCGATGGCGTCGACTTCGCGGATATTGGCGAGGAACTGGTTGCCGAGGCCTTCGCCCTTGGATGCGCCGCGCACGAGACCCGCAATGTCGACGAAGGTGATGCGGGTCGGGATGATCTCGGCCGACTTGGCGATGGCTGCCAATTTCTCCAAGCGCGGATCGGGCACGGCGACGTCGCCGACATTGGGTTCGATGGTGCAGAACGGATAGTTCGCCGCCTGCGCCGCCGCCGTCTGCGTCAGCGCATTGAAGAGCGTGGATTTGCCGACATTGGGCAGACCGACGATGCCGCACTTGAAGCCCATTATTCTTCTTTCGTCTCAGGCGTCGGGCGTTTCACCGGCGGATGGAGAATGAGCGTCACCTTATTCATGAAGCCGGAATCGTCGTCCTTGGCGAGGAACGGCGCGGCTTCGGTGACGGCAGAGAGCATCGGCACCAGCCAGTCCTCGTCGGCTTTGGTGAAATTGCCGAGCACGTGGCCGCTGACGCGATGCTTTTCGCCGGGATGGCCGATGCCGATGCGCACGCGGCGATAGTCGGGCCCGAGCACCGCGGTGATCGAACGCGCGCCGTTGTTTCCGGCATCGCCGCCGCCGGTCTTGACCTTCAGCTTGCCGGCGGCCAGCGCGATTTCATCGTGGATGACGACGACGGCAGAGAGCGGCAGCTTGAAGAACTGCACCGCGGCGCCGACAGAACGGCCGCTTTCGTTCATGTAGGTCGTCGGCTTCAGAAGGTAGGTCTTGCGGCCGGCAAGTTCGCCCTCGCTGACAACGCCGTGAAAGCGCGAACGCCAGGGACCGAACGTGTAGCTCGCGTGGATCGTGTCGAGCGCCATGAAGCCGGCATTGTGCCGATTGCGCGCATATTCTGCGCCCGGATTGCCGAGCCCGGCGAGGAGAAGCGCCGTCATGGCGCGAGGAGTCAGAAATCAGAAATCAGAAATCGTGCGGAATTCACACATTCTGACTTCTGACTTCCGATTTCTGACCTCAGAATCACTTCTTTTCTGGCGCCTTCGCGCCAGGGGCAGCAGCGGGAGCCGCTCCAGCGGCGGGAGCAGCGCCGGCAGCCGGCGCGGCACCAGGTGCTGCGGGAGCTGCACCTTCCTCTGGCACTTCGCCTTCCTCGACCGGCGGCGCAAGTGCTGCTGCCGCGGCAGCGGCGGCGGCGGCCTTCTGTTCTTCGATCACGCTGGTCGGTGCCACGATCGAACAGATCGTGAAGTCGCGACCCCGTATGATGGGCTTCACGCCTTCCGGCAAGGTGACCGACGCGATGTGAATCGAGTCATGGATGTCGAGACCGGTGAGATCGACTTCGATGGTGTCGGGAATATTATCGGCTGGGCAAATCACGTCGATGTCGTGTTGCACGACGTTGAGCACGCCGCCGCGCTTCAAGCCGGGCGACTCGCCTTGGTTGCGGAAATGCACCGGAATGGCGATGCGAATCTTGGCGCCTTCGCCAAGTCGCATGAAATCGATATGGACGGGGCGATCGCTGACCGGATCGACCTGCAGCGCGCGCGGCAATACGCGCGTCTTCTTGCCGCTCACCTCAAGCATGAAGAGCGTGGTGAGGAACGTGCCGGTCTCGACGTGACGCTCCAGCGTGCGGTAGTCGACGCTGACATTCTCCGGCGCTTCCGTGCCGCCATAGATGACGCCGGGCACCAGGCCCTTTTTGCGCATCTGAAAGGCCGGGCCCTTGCCGGTGCCGGTGCGCGGCTCGGCGCGCAGTTCCTGGGTCTCACGCATTGTCGGAATTCCTTGGACTTTCCAGCCCTTGACGTTCGCGAGGCCGGAAGGCGGCGCTTTTAGCGGATGGCGCACGAGCATGCAACCGCTACCCCCTGAGACGATCGGCAACCCGGTAAGGTGCTGGATCTGCAAGATATTATCGAATCGCGGGCGCCGGAGTTTGCTTGCATCCGATGCGCTGCCGGGTTCGTATAATGACGGGATTCCTCATGCTGCGCGCTTCCGCCAGATTTCTGTCGCATGTGCTCGCCATCGCGGGTGGCGGGCTGCTGGCTATGTGCGTGCCGCTTCTCAACATCATCGCAATTCCCAAGTCCGGCTATTCGTTGCGGCGCGATCTGCGTTATGGCGACGGACCACGTGCGCGCCTCGATCTCTACCTGCCCGACGCGCTGAAAGCGCCTGCGCCGGTACTGTTGTTCTTCTATGGCGGCAGCTGGCAGAGCGGCACGAAGAATATCTATCGTGCGCTCGGTGAGGCGTTCGCGAGCGCTGGCGTGATAACGGCCGTCGCAGATTATCGTCTCTATCCCGAAGTCAAATATCCGGCTTTCATCGAGGACGGCGCAGAGGCGTTTCACTTCCTGCGCGAGAAGGCGGCCGAATATGGCGGCGATCCCGCACGCCTCGTTCTCTGCGGCCATTCGGCGGGCGCCTATATCGCGGCGATGCTGGCATGCAATCCCAAGTTCGGCGTCGATCACGTTCGCGGCGTCATCGGCATTGCGGGACCATACGATTTCCTGCCGCTCTACGATCCGGTGCTGATCGACATCTTCGGCGGCGACCGCGTGATGGCAACGCAGCCGATCAAATATGCCCACACCAAGTCGCCGCCCATGCTGCTGGCACATGGCACCGCCGACAAGACGGTCGGCCCGGGCAACTCACGGCGCATGGCCAAGCGCCTCAGCGAGGCGGGCAATGACGTGGCGTTGATCGAATATCCGGGCAGAGGGCACCTCGATATTGTCCTGTCGCTGGCGCACGGATTCCGTCACCTGACGACACTGCGCGAAGACATGTTGCGGTTTATTGCGGCGAATTGAACACTCAAAACCAACTGGGCCCTCGCCCTTCGACAAGCTCAGGGTGAGGGCCAATTCCAAATCCTCATCCTGAGCTTGCCGAAGGATGGATGGCCGATTGGGCTCAATGACCCATACGGGAGAAGTCATGAGACGCATCGGCATTTTGGCGCACAGCGCGGAAGGCGCGGCGCTTTGCTTTCTCGAAGCCTGCCATGAGGGCGAGCGCCGCCTGGGCGCCCATCATCATCCCGACGTCGTCATGGACATCGAGCAGATGGGGGCCAGTGTCACCGATTGGGACCGCGGCGATCTGGCGCCGATTGCGACACGCTTTCGGCGCGCCGCCGAGCGTCTCGCCGCCGCTGGCGCCGACTTCTGGATCTGCCCCGACAACACCGCGCATATGGCGCTCGAAGCTATGAGTGAGCCGCTGCCGCTCCCCGGCCTGCATATCGCCGAGATCGTGGCGAGCGAAGCGGTACGTCGTGGGTTTCGCAAGATCGGCATCACCGGCACACGTTGGACGATGGAGGGGCAGGTCTATCCCGCCGCCTTCGCGCGCCGCAAACTCGACTTCGCGGTACCGCCGCCTACCGAACGCGCCGCCATCCAGTCGATCATCATGGACGAACTGGTGCGCGGCAAGGTTATCGATGCGTCGCGCCGGCGGCTTGCCGATGTTGTCTCGGATCTGGCGCGAGAAGGTTGCGATGCCGTGGTGCTCGGCTGCACCGAACTTCCCATGTTGATCGATGATTCCACTTCGCCGCTGCCGACGCTCGACAGTACGCGATTGCTCGCGCGTGCGGCAGTCGACGTCGCGCTCGGCGATGCGCCGTTACCGGCGTGGCGCGGCGGACCGCATGGTTGAAGTCTTCGTCGTCTTCTTTGCCTTCGGTGGCGGCTGGTTCTTCTCCCAGGCTTCGCGGATCAAGGCTTCCAACTCGCGCTTACCGAGCTTCTCGATCTGCACGATGACATTGGCCCGCTTGCCCCACATATACTTCACGAAGATCTTCGGATCGGCTTCGAAGAGAAACTCTTTCCGCTCGTCATCGAGATTGAGGTAAAGGCCATCGGGCCGAATCACCGCGAAGATGCGCTTGGTCGTGCGGAAGGCCGGCCGCGCGAAGTGGTCGATCTCGCTGACGCCCACAAGCGAGAGCGCAAACTTCCGCACGTCGGCCGGCGTGGGCACTATTCGGCGGCGGCGCGCACCGGCCGATGCTGCTTGAGCCGCGGCACCACTTCGCTTGCAAAGAGACGCAGGTTCTTCTCCGCCATCTCATAGGGCATGCCGGCATAGGAGAAGACGCCGGTGAAGCTCTCGGCGCCAAGCCGGCCCGCGAAATCGAGGATGCGATCGTGGCATTGCGCCGGCGTGCCGTAGATCTGCAGGCCGAGGAAGAAGTCGATCATCTGATCGCGGGCCGCCGGATCGGTCACCATCTTCTGCATGGCGCCATAGCTTTCGTAACCTTTGAGCTTGCCCAGATGATCGCCGACGAGCTCGTAGTGCTTCAGCACCGTGTGCCAGTAGCCGCCGATATATTGGCGCGCCATCGCCTCGGCGCGTCCGGCATCCTCGTCGCAGAACACCCAGCCGGCCAGCACCGGCGGCGGTGCGTCAACGCGATTGACCTCGCGGTAAATGCGCCGGTAGTTGCTCATCTCGGTGATGACGGCCTCCCACGGCTTCTGCGGGATGACGAGCAGTCCGATGCCGAGCTTGGCCATGATCTCGGAGGATTCCGGCGAGACCGCCGCGGCGTAGGTGCGGCCCTTGAAGCTCTTGAACGGGCGCGGGCGGATATCGCGGCGCTTCTGCTTGATGTGCTTGCCATCGAATTCGCACCAGCCGCGCTCAAGACCTTCGATCAGCATCTGCGCCGATTCGACGAAGATCTCGCGCGCATCGTTCTGGTCGACGCCGTAGCCTTCGAACTCGACGCGGCCAAGTCCGCGGCCCATGCCGAAGATGAACCGACCGTTTGAGACATGATCGAGGACCGCGATCTGTTCGGCGACGCGGATCGGATTGTGCCAGGGGAGCACGACGACCATGGAGCCGAGATTGATGCGGCTCGTGCGACCGGCGAAATAGGTCAGGTACTGCAGCACGTCGGGGCACATCGTGTAGTCGGTGAAGTGATGCTCGACACCCCAGAGCGAGTCGAAGCCGAGCGGTTCGGCAAGGTCGCCGAACTTGAGTTCGGCCTGGTAAACCTCGCGGTCGCTGCGTTTGGGGTCTGTCGCCTGGAAAATCACGCCCATTCCGACATGCATGGCTTTCTCCTCGTCTGTGGCGGTTCGCTCGAGCCTAGCGCGGTGGGCCGGGGAGGACAAATGCGAGTGATTCAAAGCCCTAGCAAGGATTGATCGGCGGTCGTGCGCCGATGAGAGCCCACTCTTTGCAATTCATCAGTCAAACAGGCTCGACACGCTCTCTTCGTGATTGATGCGGCGCATGGCTTCGCCGATCAAGGGGGCGATGGAGATACGCCGGATGTTGGGGCTGCGGCTGAGTTCTTCGGTTGCCGCGATCGAGTCCGTCACCACCATCGATTTCAGTTTCGATCCGGCGATGCGCGCCAGCGCTCCGCCGGAAAGCACGCCATGCGTCGCGTAGGCGCAGACGTCCTTCGCGCCGTTTTTCAAGAGCGCCTCGGCGGCGTTGCAGATGGTGCCGCCCGAGTCGACGATGTCATCGATCAGGATGCAGGATCGGCCCCTGACGTCGCCGATGATGTTCATCACTTCGGATTCGCCGGCCCGCTCGCGCCTCTTGTCGACGATGGCGAGATCGGCGCCGAGCCGCTTGGCCAGGGCGCGGGCCCTGACCACGCCGCCGACATCGGGCGACACCACCATCAGATGATCGCCGGCGCCGAGATAGTCCTGGATATCGCGCACGATCACCGGCATGGCGTAGAGATTGTCGGTCGGGATGTCGAAGAAGCCTTGGATTTGTCCGGCATGCAGGTCGACCGTCAATACGCGGTTGGCGCCGGCTTCGGTGATCAGGTTGGCGACCAGCTTGGCGGAGATCGGCGTGCGCGGACCGACTTTGCGATCCTGTCTGGCATAGCCGAAATAGGGGATGACGGCGGTGATGCGTCTCGCGCTGGCACGGCGCAGCGCATCGATGACGATCAACAGCTCCATCAGATTGTCGTTGGCGGGAAAGCTCGTCGACTGGATCACGAACATGTCCTCGCCGCGGACATTTTCCTGGATCTCGACGAATACTTCCATGTCGGCGAAGCGGCGCACGACCGCCTTGGTGAAGGGCAGCTTCAAGTACTGACCGATGGCTTCGGCCAATGCCCGGTTGGAGTTTCCGGCCAGCAGCTTCATGCCCCGCGATCCGTTGTCATCGGCCATGGAAGCGCGCCCCGCACTGTGATGGTTTGGTGACGGGCTTGTAGCAAGCGGCGCACGGGCGGTGAAGTGTCAGGGAAGCACAATCGCCGACAATTCGCGGCCATAGTCCCCTTCGCCGCGGTGAGTCGCGCGGCGGAAGCTGAAAAACTCGGCCTCGTGCGCATAGGTGCAGGTCGAAAGCCTCGACAGATTCGCCACACCCGCGTGAACGAGTCGCGCAGCGACAAACTCTTCCAGATCGAATTGATGATGCCCGGCGCGGGTGCCGGCGGCGAAGAAGCCGGCGTTGGCGGCATCGGCTGCCACGAAGCGGGCGCGGAACTCCTCGCCCACTTCGTAATTCGCCTGAGAAATGCAGGGGCCGAGCGCGGCGGCGATTCGCGAGCGCCGCGCACCCTGTGCCTCCATGGCGGCAACCGTCGCTTCGATCACGCCTGAAAGCGCGCCCTTCCAACCGGCATGCGCGGCGCCGACCACCTGGGCCTCGACATCGGCGAACAGAACCGGCGCGCAGTCGGCCGAAAGTATGCCGAGTGCAATGCCGCGCGTCTTCGTCACCATGGCATCGGCTTGCGGTCCGATGCTCCACGGCGCATCGACGCTGACCACGGTTGGGCTGTGAATTTGATACAGCGTATTGAGCGCCGAAGCGCCGAGCGCCACGCGCGCCCTGCGTCGATTCTCCGTGACATTGGCTGGATCGTCGTTCGTACCAGGTCCGCAGTTGAACGAGGAGTAGATGCCGCGCGACACTCCACCCTGCCGACCAAAAAACCCGTGAGAGATAACGGGCAAGTCACGAAGATTGGCCGCTCGCAGGGTCAGCATTGCTGGAATCCCGGCGGTGTCGGCGCGGATTTCGGCACCATGGCTAGCACCTTGAACAAATGTCCCATCTGTTCGGGATTGACGAGATGATCGACGGCAAGACGAACGCTATCAAGAGTTGCGATGTCGGAGCGCGCCCGCGCATCGTTCGACAGCACACCTGCCCGCTCGCGCAAACCGAGCGACAACAGAAACCTGCCTTGTTCCAACGGACCATAAACCGCAGCACCGCCGCGTCTGGCCGCGTCTAAGAGCGCTTTGAAATCGACATGCGCCGACAGATCGCTCGCGCCAGGATCGCTGAGCACGTCGGAGAAGGCGTGGCCTTTTACCGCCTGCAAGGTCTCGCCGTATCCGGGCGCGCTGTAGCCATAATCGATGACCAGCGCCGCTCCGCCGTCACGCGCGATGGCGTGGCCGATTTGTTCGCAAATGGCTTCGCCGGCGGCGTTCTGTTCATAGACGCCGCCGCTCGGCGCGCTGTCGCGGTTTAGCGGCATGAGCGGTGCGGGCGAGGGCGCGAGGGCAAAGGTGAGTGCATCCTTCTCGTCGAGCGTCACCATGCGTTCGCACCAGCCGCGTTCGGTTTTGACGAATTGCCGAATCGGCAGCGCATCGAAGAACTCGTTGGCGATCAGAAAGAGCGGCCGCCCGTCGTTCGCCGGTTCGAAGTTCGCGGCCCAGCGCACGGCAACGCCGCAATCGCGCAACGTTTCAGCCTGGGCCTTGCGCAGCACGGGACTGGCTTCGACCAGCACCACCTCGAGCGTGTCGCGAAATTCCACCATGCGCTTCGTGGCGCGCAAGGCGTCGGCCATCAGCGTGCCGCGTCCGGGACCGAGTTCGACCAGCAGCGGCCGCTTCGGCTTGCCCTGGTCGTTCCAGGTCTGCGCCAGCCACAATCCGATCAATTCGCCGAACATCTGACTTATTTCCGGAGCGGTGACGAAGTCGGCACCGAGCGGATTGCGCGTTGCGTAATAGCCCGCGGCGGGATCGTGCAACGCCATGGTCATGAACTCGGCGAGCGACAGCGGTCCTTGCGCCGCAATCAGCGCTGCAATGCGCCGGCCGAGCGCCTTCACGCCGGGCGGGGTTTCGCGAGCGAAACCCACATGAGATAGGCAGCGGCGAGCCACAGGGGAATCGAGAGCGCCATGCCCATGCTGAACCAGCCGAGAAACGGACCATCGGGCTCGCGAAAGAATTCGATGCAGAAGCGGAACAAACCGTAGCCGGCGAAGAATATTCCCGTCTGCAGTCCCGGCCGCTCGTGAAGGCGAAAGACGCGAAGTCCGAGTTGGATGATCGCAAAGAGCACGAGACCCTCAAGCGCGGCTTCGTAGAGCTGGCTTGGATGTCTCGGCTGCAGGCCGGCGGGGCAGATGCCGCCGAACTCGGCCATGATGTGCGGCGTGCAGAAGACCATTCCCCAGGGCACGTCTGTCACCTTGCCCCAGAGCTCGCCATTCACGAAGTTGGCGAGGCGACCGAAAAAGAGTCCGATTGGAGCGACGACGGCCAGCATGTCGGAGACTTTCAAAAGTTCCAGCTTGTGGCGCAGGCAGAACAACCAAAGCGCGATCGCCACGCCGGCAAGCCCGCCATGAAACGACATGCCGCCCTGCCAGATCGTGATCAGCCGCCAGGGCTCCGCGAGAAAGGCTTGCGGAAGTCCTGGCTCTCCGGGCGGTCCGAGACAGAAGGCGGCATGCGGCGAAACGCTGCAAAGCGCGATCCCGTAAAAGAGGATCCAGCCAATGCGGCCGCCAAGGATGACGCCGAACGTTGCCCAAACGACAAGATCGCCGACTTGCTCTGCGGTGAGCGGCGCCTTGCCCGCGAAGGGCGGGTTTTTCCACAGCTCCTTGTCGCGCGTCATGCGCGCGGCCGCCCACCAGCCGAACAGCAGACCGGCGATGTAGGCAAGCGCATACCATCGGATGGCGAGCGGTCCCCAGATGTGCAGGGCGACCCGGTCGATGTCGGGAAACGGCAAGGTGGCTAGGACCATCGGGCGCAAATCGCATCGCTTCGCCCCTGCCTGTCAAGTTGGCCACCTTCCATCCTTCGACAGGCTCAGGATGAGGACTAGAAATTGGCCCTCACGCTGAGCTTGCCGAAGGTCGAGGCCGCTGCTGTCCGGTCAGAGACTGTCGAATTTCGTTGGCGCCTTGCCCGCGAGCCTGTCGCTCGCCATATACGGGGTAGGCAGGAGAACTCCCATGGCACAGACCGACAATCCGTTTCTCGACGGCATGGCCCGAATCTTCACCGATGCCGCCGGCGCCGCCAAAAGCGTGCGCGATGAAATCGACACCTTCGTGCGGCAACGGCTGGAACGCCTCGTCGCCGACATGGATTTCGTGCCGCGCGAGGAATTCGAAGCCGTCAAGGCGATGGCCGCCAAGGCGCGCGCCGAAAATGAACGCCTCGAAGCGCGCATTGCCGCGCTCGAGTCCAAAACGCCACCGGCCTGACTCGGATTCGAGTCCCGAACACGCTGTCATGGACTGAGGCAGATTCGATTCACCGCATCCCAAAGCTGTGAATGGCTGTTTCCGTCCCAAGACGTGTGGAGTCGGACTCTTGTGCCGCTACAAAATCTTGTGCCAGTTTGATCCATGACTGCTTCGCGTTGCGTCGCGGTCGTGAACCGGAGCAGTTGATGACAGTCGCGCACCAGGACCAGCCAGCCCTCGTTCCCCACCCAATCGATATGCTCGAGCGCACCGTGGAGGAGAATGGTTGGGCTTTCGAGCGCTCGGGGCGCGACGAACTCAACCTTTCCGTTGCCGGGCGGTGGAGCGACCATCATTTCAGTTTCTCGTGGCGCGAAGATCTGCAGTCGTTGCACTTGTCGAGCGCCTTCGACATGCGCATTACAGATTCCGTGCGTCGCAACAATGTCGCTGACCTGCTGATGTATGTGAACGCTCGGCTGTGGATCGGCCATTTCGATCTCTGGCCGGAGGACGGCACGATCGTCTTTCGCCATGCGATGATCTTTCCCGATGCGCGCGCCAGCGCCTCGCAATGCGAAGCGCTGCTCAATCTCGCGCTCGAAGCCTGCGAGCACTACTATCCCGCGTTCCAGTTCGTGCTGTGGGGCGGCAAGACCGCCGAGGAAGCCGTCGCCGCCGCGGTGCTGGAGTGCGCGGGGCAGGCGTGATGATCGTCGGCTCAGCCATTACCTCCCCTCAAGCGGAGAGGTAAAGAAATGCGACCCATCGTTCTCATCGGCGCCGGACGCATGGGCCAGGCGTTGCTGGCCGGCTGGATGCAACGCGGAGTCGCTCCGCTACTTGCCGTCGAACCCTCGCCGTCGAAGCAATTGAAGCGGTTCACGAAGAAACACCAAGTCGCGCTTTTCGCGCGCGCCGACAGCATCGCGAGCGTGCGTGCCGCCGCCTGCGTCGTGGCGCTCAAGCCGCAAGTTCTTAAGAGCGAAGCTCCGCGATTGCGCGCCATCGCCGACTCGGGTGCGCTGATGATCTCCATTGCTGCGGGCACCAACACCGCGACTCTGAGAAAGGCATGGGGTGCCAAGGCGCGCATCGTCCGTGCCATGCCCAACACGCCGGGCGCCATCGGCCGCGGCATCTCCGCGCTCTATGCTGCCAAGGGCGCGGGAGCGAAGGACAAAGCTCTGGCTGGCAGGCTCCTGTCGGCACTCGGCCAAACGCTCTGGGTGAAGCGCGAATCCGACATCGACGTGGTGACGGCCGTGTCGGGTTCCGGCCCGGCTTACGTGTTTCTGCTCGTAGAGGCGCTCGCCGAAGCAGCGCAGGCCGAGGGTCTTTCGCGCATTGTGGCGCAGACACTCGCGCGGGCGACGGTGGCGGGTTCGGGCGCGTTGCTTGACCTCGATCCGTCGAGCGCGGACGTCCTACGTCGCAATGTCACGAGTCCCGGCGGCACCACGGAAGCCGCACTCCAAGTTCTGATGGCCAAAGATGGCCTCTCGCCGCTGCTTCGCCGCGCCGTCGCTGCTGCACGTCGCCGCGCGCGCGAACTTTGATTTGTGCTAACGTCTCGTGCGGAGGCCCGTAATGAGCTTCATCGACACGAGAAAGATCGCGGTTACGAGCCGAAGGCCGGGCTGGTATGGACGGCAGTTCGATTCACCGAGCATGACGTTCGTGCACTACGAATTCGATGCCGGTGCCTCGGTTCATCGTCACGCCCACGACCAAGAGGAGGTCTGGCACATTCTCGAAGGCGAATTGGAAGTCGATATCGCCGGCGAGACGCGCCGCGCCGGCCCCGGCATGGTCGCCATTGTGCCGGCAAATACCGAGCACGAAGTCAAGGCGCTCAGCGCCGGAAAGGCGATCGTCGTCGACTATCCGCTGCGGCGATTTCAGTGAGCGAGCGATACGTTGGACGCCAAGTGAGGGAATAACGAACTGTCATGGCCAGCCGTAGTGCGGACCGTGCCTTTAAAACGAACAGCGATACCTGCCAGCAATTTTTTCACGCCGGCAATCTGATCGTGGCTCGCAATCCGCCCTTGGGGCTCGTGTCGAGCAGGATGTCGCCGCCATGGCCGCGCGCCAGGTCGCGCGCGATGGCGAGTCCAAGCCCGACGCCGCCGGCTTGGAGATTGCGTCCTTCATCCAGGCGGTGGAACGGACGAAAGGCCTCCTCGCGGCGCTCGGCTGTTATGCCGGGACCGTCATCGTCGACGACGATGCGCACGAAGCGTTCGTCGCGCATCACGGTGACGGTCACTTGCGCGCCATATTTGAGCGCATTGTCGATCAGATTGGTGGCGCAACGGCGCAGCGCCTGGCGCTTCACTGAAAGTTCGACTGGTTTTGGAATGACGATCGCGACGCGCGCGCCACCGGCGTGACGCGCATTGGCGGCGGCGGCCACTGCATCGCGCACCAGCTCTCCCAGATCGGTCGTCAGTGCCTGTTCACCGCCTTCGCCGCGCGAGAACTCCAGATAGGCGTCGAGCATGTGTTCCATCTCGCTGACGTCGGCGCGCATCGCTTTGACGTCGGGCGTCTCGCCCATCATCGCCAGCTGCAACTTCATGCGTGACAGCGGCGTTTTCAGGTCGTGGCTGACTCCCGCCAGCATTTCGGTGCGCTGCTGCACGTGGCGCTCGATGCGCCCGCGCATGGTGATGAAGGCCTGCGCCGCGCGCCGGACTTCGGCCGCGCCATAGGGCTTATAGTCGCTGACCGAGCGGCCCTTGCCGAAATTCTCCGCCGCGAAGGCGAGCGCCTCGATCGGTCTCACCTGGTTGCGCAGGAACAGCACGGCGACGGCGACGAGGAAGAAGGCGGAGCCCACCATCCACAGGATGAAGATGTCGGCGCTCGACGTGGTCAGGCGTTCGTGCGGCACCACCACCTGGAGCACGCCGTCATGCAGCTGCACGCGCAGCTCGACGGAGGTACCGACATGCACCGTGGCGAAAGGTCGGTGTTCGCCGATCGTCTCGGTCATCACTTCCAGCAGAGCACGATCGAGACTGGTGAGCCGGTGGTTGGGCCGGCGCGGCGGAATGGTCGCGCCGGGCTCGAAGCTGATGTCGTATTGCAGCATGCGCCGTTCGCGCTCGCGTAGCGCCGTGCGCTCCTTGTCGGGCTGCGAATCCTCGACATTGATCATGAAGGCGATGTCGGCGGCAACATCGCGCGCCATGCGCCGGGTTGTGGTGTCGAAATGGCGTTCGAAGAAGACGTAGGAGGCGATGCCGAGCAGCAGGATCATCGGCGTTACGATGATGAGCAGCGAACGCCAGAACAGGCCACGCGGCAGAAAGCCCTTGATGAACCGCCAGGGATCGTACCGCGCCAGCCCGCGCAGCGGCTCAGGTGACGCGGTCTGGGACAAGGACATATCCAACGCCGCGCACGGTTTGCAGGTAGAGCGGAAGCTTGGGATCTTCCTCGATCTTGCGCCGAAGCCGCGTCACCTGCACGTCGATCGAGCGTTCGAGCGTCACGCCGAGCCGCGTGCACAGATCCGATCGCGAGAAGCTTCTTCCGGCGTTCGCCGCGAAGAGTTGCAGCAGCGCCGCTTCCGAACTGGTGAGATGTACGGGCTTGTCCCGACGCTTCAGCTGGCCGCGCACCGGATCATAGACGGCATCGCCCATGCGCACTTCGCTGTGGGCCGAACGGGCCGGCGGCACCGCGCGGCGGAGCAGCGCACCGACGCGCAGCAAAAGCTCGCGCGGCTCGAACGGCTTGGGCAGATAGTCGTCGGCGCCGAGCTCAAGTCCGGTGATGCGATCCTCGGGCTCGCCCTTTGCGGTCAGCATCAGGATCGGCACCTGCGAGTGGGTGCGCAGCGATTTCGTCAGCTCGAAGCCCGACTCGCCCGGCATCATCACGTCCAGCACCAGGAGATCGAACGCCATGCTCTTCATCAGGGCGCGCGCGTCGGCCGCATCCGCCGCCGCGGTGACGCGATAGCCGTTGGACGTGAGGTAACGATGCAGCAGGCTGCGCAGGCGTTCGTCATCATCGACCACGAGCAAATGCGGGTCTTCCATGGACGATTGGGCGGCGGTCATGGCTGCTATTCCTGGCGCCTTGTTTTCAAGCCCCCGCCCGGCACTATAATGGCCGCAAAGGGACGCTAACCCCTTACGATAACTAGGCCCTGACCGCAGCACGGGCAAGGGCGAAAGGATGCCATGGCCGACGTCATCCCCTTCGATCAGCGCGACGGCGCGCTTTGGTTCGACGGCAAGTTGGTGCCTTGGCGCGACGCCAAGATCCACGTCCTGACCCATGGCCTGCATTACGGCTCCTGCGTCTTCGAAGGCGAACGTCTCTACAATGGCCGCATCTACAAGCTGGAAGAACACACCGCGCGGCTGTTCGAGTCGGCGCGCATCCTCGGTATGAAAATTCCCTTCACGGAAAGCCAGATCAACAAGGCCTGTTACGAGGCGGCCGAGAGTCAGGGCATCGTCGATGGTTATGTCCGCCCCGTCGTGTGGCGCGGCAGCGAGCAGATGGCGGTCGCCGCCCAAATCTCCAAGATCCATGTCGCCATCGCCGTGTGGCAATGGCCGTCCTATTTCGATCCGGCGGAAAAGCTCAAGGGCATCCGCATGGATATCTCCAGCTGGAAGCGCCCGGCGCCAGATACCGCGCCGACCCAAGCCAAGGCCGCCGGCCTCTACATGATCTGCACGCTCTCCAAGCATGAAGCCGAGGCCAAGGGTTATGCCGACGCGATGATGTTCGACTATCGCGGCTATGTCGCCGAGGCCACCGGCGCCAACATCTTCTTCGTCAGGGACGAGAAGCTCGTGACCCCGATCGCCGATTGTTTCCTGAACGGCATTACGCGCAAATCGGTGATCGAACTGGCCAAGGCGCGCCAGATACCGGTCGAGGAAAAACACATCGAAGCCAAGGAGCTTCCCGGATTTCAGGAGTGCTTTATTGTCGGCACGGCTGCCGAAGTGACGCCCGTCTCGGAAGTGGGTCCGTACAAATACAAGCCCGGAAAAATCACCGAGACGCTGATGAACGACTATGCCGACGACGTCCGCCGCCCGGTGAGCCAGGTGAAATTGGCGAAGGCGAGTTAGCCGCCGCACCTCACGTGACGCTCGCGTTTCTGCCGTTCCTACTTCTCGTCGCGGTTGCCGCGCAGCAGCCACAGGCAAAACAATCCGACCGACCAGACGACGAAAACCACCGTCTGCCAGGTCAGGAACTGGTGCGCGTAATCAGCGCCAGGTGGCGGACTCGCCTTGCCGCATCCACCCAATGCGCATTCGAACACGGGCGCACCAAAAAAGCGCAGAAGGCCGAACGCGAAAGCGCCGATCATGACAATAACGATGATGGAGGCGAGCCGGCCGCGGAATTTCTCGCTCATACGGGTTTCTCAGACGCTGTCGTGTGCAGCAATGACAAGGCGAAGCCTGCCACCGTCGCCGTCAGAAGGCCGAGACTGACATAGAATCCGGGCGGTGTCCCGGAAGTCGCGGACTTGGCGATCGGATGCAAAAGCGCGAGCGCGCGCGTGCCCAACATCTGGAACAGCAGCACGAGATAGAGAAATGAAATCATCGCGCGATAGCGGATCAGCGCGACCACGCCCAGAAGCCCAAGCAGGAATTGGAAAAGTCCAAGCAGGACGAACACTCCAACGACCGCGTCCGCGCCCGCCGCATCGAACGTCGCAAGCGGGATGCCGTCGGCGGATGACGCAATCTCGCGCGGGTCGCGGATGGAATTGGCGCCGATGATGAGCTTCAACAGAACAACGGGTACGAACAGCCAAAGTCCAAGCCAATGGCCGCGGAAGACGTTGTCGAAGGCTTTCGGAAAGATGCGGTTCAACATGGACATCCTCTCATGCGTGCCCTCATGGCCGGAAACATGCCGGCAGGCAAAATAATGGGCGGCTGAACTACAGGTTTCGCTGCCACAGCGCGAACAGCCGTTCCCAGTGGCGTTCCGCGGCATCCTTGTTGTAGGCGGGGCGCTGCGGAAACGCGAAGCCGTGCTCGACCTTGGGATAGAGCTCGACTTCCGCATTCAGGCCCTTCAAACCTTCGCGCAATGGCGCGATGTTTTCGAGCGGCATCCAGTGATCGACCTCGGCACAAGCGAAATAGATCTCGCCCTTCGCCTTGTGCGCGATGCGGTGCGGGCTGTCGGGCGCGTCGGTGATGAGGCGCACGCCATAGATCGAGGCGGCAGCCTTGAACGCGTCGGGGAATTGTCCGGCGGCGTTGATGGCATACTGGCCGCTCATGCAGTAGCCGACCGCGCCCATTGGCGCCTTGCGTGCCGCGGCATCGGCAGCGACAAAGGTGAGAAGCGCGCGCGTGTCGTCCATGATCTTGGGAATCGAAAGCGACTCCATCAGCTCGAACATGCGCTTGCGGTCCGGCGAATTCGGATCGCGCGACAGCGGACCCAACTCCATCACGCCGGAGCGGTAATAGAGATTGGGCAGCACGACGTAATATCCGACACTGGCAAAGCGCCGCGCCATGTCGCGCAACTCCTCGCGGATAGCGGGCGCGTCCATGTAGAAGAAGATCACGGGATGCGGTCCGCCGCGTTCGGGATGGACGATGAAGGTCGTGGTCGCCCCATCTTTGGTCGGAATGTCGACGGTCCGTTCGCGCATGGATAGTGATCCCCTTTTTTGATTGCAGTTCGCTTCAACCGATCAGAGCCTGCCATCCATCCTTCGACACGCTCAGGATGAGGATTTGGAATTGGCCCTCACCCTGAGCTTGTCGAAGGGCGAGGGCCAGTGCCAGCGCCATCCAAGTCAGCGGACTCTATCCGTGCGAATACACCAGCAAAATGGCACCCGCGACAAGGAGCACGATGCCTGCGGCTTCGCGCACGGTCGTCTCCTGGCGGAACAGGATGTGGCTCACCATTTGCGCGAACAGCACGTCGATGAGGCCGAGCGTGCGCACGCTTGCCGCCGTCGCCAGCGCAAAGGCGAGAAACCAGAACTGCGACGCTGAGGCGCCCATGAAACCGGCGAAGAGCGACGGCCGCCACAGCCGCATGATCGAACGCAGAACGGACGGGTTGGTCGCGGCGAGATAGGCACTGAGCACGGCTGCCTGCACAGTGAGGCCGACGGCGAGCGCAAAAGTCGCGGGCAGCACATAGCCCGGCAGATGCAGTGCGAGAATGCCGCCGCGATAGCCGATCGCCGAAATCGCGAACATCGCGCCAGAGGCGAGACCGTAAAGCGCCGGCCTGGCGCCGCCGTTCGTCTGCGCACCGGTGCGAAGCGAGATCAAGACCACGCCAGCCGTCGCGATCACGATTGCGGCCGCCATGCCCGGCGTCAGCGGGTCGCGCAGGAAGATGAGGCCGAGGGCCGCGACGAAGAGGGGCTCGGTCTTCAGATACGCCACGGTCACGACGAACGAACGTTCCGTCATCGTCATCAGCATCAGCGCCGTGCCCGCGATTTGCGTCAGTGCGCCCGAGACGATCCACAGCCAGAACAGCGGCGCGGGCCGCGGCAGAGCCGCATGGGTAAAGAACACCGCCGCGGAGAGGAAGAGAAGCGCAAAGGGAAAGCCGAACAGAAAGCGCACATGCGTCGCGCCGACTGCACCCAGACTCGTAGTCAACTCGCGCTGCATGGCGTTGCGCGCCGTCTGGCCTGCCGCCGCGACGACGGTGAAAATCACCCAGAGGAAATTCATGACTTGCGCCAGCGCTCCGCCGCCGCATCGTCGGAGGTTTTGGCCTCGACCCACTCGGACTTGCCGCCGCGCTCTTCCTGCTTCCAGAACGGCGCACGGGTCTTGAGATAGTCCATGAGAAATTCGCACGCTGCGAACGCCGCTCCGCGATGGGCCGAGGCGACGGCGACGAGCACGATGCGCTCGCCGACCGCGAGACGTCCGATGCGATGGATGATGGTCGTGCCGGTGAGCGGCCAGCGGCTTTGCGCTTCGGCAACGATGTGCGCGATCTCCTGCTCGGTCATGTTCGGATAATGTTCCAGCGTCATGGCCGTCAGGCCGCCGTCGCCGCGCACATAGCCGACAAAGCTCGCGACCTCGCCGGTCAAGGGCTGCTCTGCGGTCAGGGCATCGATCTCGTCGGAGACGTCGAAATCTTCGCTTTGGAT
>Ga0207693_10001787_pt1 | contig 18842 bp, 15 predicted proteins | sample LARL81metaG_FD_184347 | JGI IMG/M metagenome (GOLD analysis project Ga0207693, IMG submission 184347) | Corn, switchgrass and miscanthus rhizosphere microbial communities from Kellogg Biological Station, Michigan, USA - LAR L8-1 metaG... | ecosystem: Host-associated > Plants > Roots >...
GGATCTCGGGAACTACGGCATCATCTGGTCGAAAGATGGAAAGTCGATCGTCTACACGCAAGAGCAGGCGAAGGGGACAGATTCAAATATCTTTATTGCAGATGTCGCGTCGGGAAAGAGCACGCTGTTAACGCCCCATGAGGGCGAGCAGCGATTTTCAGCCAATGGCATTTCGCTCGACGGCAAGCATGTTCTGCTGACCGCGGACGCGGCCAATGGGTACGACAACATAGCGTTGGTTGGTGTCGCGACGAAGAAGATCAACTGGCTGACTCAGGAGAAGTGGCGCATTCGTGGCGGGGAATTCTCGCCGGATGGAAAGCATATTACTTTCACGGCGAACGTCGATGGTAATGAAGACATTTACGTACACGATCTTGCGACGGGCAAGTCAACTGCTCTTCCTATCCCCAAAGGCGTAAATGAGCCTGAGGGCGGACCGTCGGCTTTCAGTCCGGATGGACAGCGACTCCTCTACAACCACAACGGCCCGACGGCGCCAGGCGATCTCTGGACCCACAACTTCGGCACCGGCAAGTCGCAACAGATTACGCATTCGCTGGTTGCAGGCGTGCGCTCCGAAGACATGGTCGAACCGTCCCTGGTGCACTATCCAAGCCGCGACGGCAAATGGAATATCTCTGCGTTTCTCTATGTGCCGTTCAACATGGCACGCAACGGGCAGAACGCGGCTATCGTCTATATTCACGGCGGGCCGACTTCGCAGACCATGAATTCTTTCAATCGCTTTGTGCAGTATGCGGCGAATCAAGGGTACATGGTGCTAGCGCCCAATTACCGGGGATCCACCGGATACGGAAAGGAATTTCGGCAGGCGAATTTGTTCGATATGGGCGGCGGCGATTTGCAGGACGTACTCGCCGGAGTCGACTGGATCAAGCAGACGGGACACCTCGATCCCAAGAAAATTGCGGTCATGGGTGGAAGCTACGGTGGGTATCTGAGCATGATGGCGGTGACGAAGGCTCCCGACATCTGGGCCGCGGGTGTCCCTATTGTGCCGTTCGTGAACTGGTTTACTGAAATCGAGAATGAAGATCCCGTGCTGCAGCAGTCGGATCTGGCAACCATGGGTGATGTGGTAAAGAACAAGGCGCTGTATGAAGATCGGTCGCCTATTAACTTCATCGATCAGATCAAGGCGCCACTGCTTTTGTTGGCGGGCGGCCACGATCCCCGGTGTCCGAAGTCAGAAACGCAGCAGGTTGTCGACGCGATCAGGAAACGTGGTGGGACCGTGGACGCCAAGATCTATGAGAACGAGGGGCATGGATTCGCGCGAGTTGAAAATCAGATTGATGCTTATAAGCGGGTGGCGGATTTTCTGCTGGCGCATGTTGTACCGGCGGATTGCAGTTGCACGGTTAGCGAGTGAGGAGCATCTGGGGCTTTGTACGTACAATTTTGTACAAATACCTGCTGTTTGTTTTCAATAGCTTACGGCTAAGTGATTGATTCCACTAGAAGGGGCGAGTGTTGGCAGTCGTTTCTAGGACTTTATTTGCGGGCACGACCTCTGGGCTGGGTCGCCTGCCGATCGTCGCTGCTAGGTGCCTCAACGGCTCGGCAAATGGCATTCTGGCGCGCACGCTGAACGGCGGAATCTCCCGGTGCTTCTTCGTTCCTTATCGATACCTCATCGCTAAATGACTGGCTCACAGTGGGGGCTGACTTTCTGGGCAATCCGATTCCAATACTTTCAATAAGTTCTGCCTAAGATGCAGACCTGGAGCGTTCTGTGACCACCCGCACGATCGCTTCGACCAGTCCTGGGATGGTGAATTCCTTCGCAGAGATATCCACAGGAAGGCCATACTCACGCAAGGTGGAGGAGGTGACCGGGCCGATGGATGCCATCAGGATTCCGTCGAGTCCATGGCGCGAGCGGTCTTGACCGCGGATGGCGCGGCTAGGTTTTCGCGGAGGTCGCAAATCGAGCAGTTCCACAAAATTGCGAACCGTCGATGAACTGGTGAACGTCACGACATGCGGACGCCGTTTTTTCAGTGCGGCGCGCAGACGGCGACGCGAACTCGCGGGCACGACGGTTTCGTACGCTTCGACCACGTCCACGTGAGCTCCGGCCTTGCGGAGTTCGTTGGGGATTACGTCGCGAGCAACTTTCGCGCGCACTAGCAGGACACGCTTTCCTTTGACTTTGCTCTTTAGGCTTCGTACGACGGACTCCGCGACATATTCTTTTGGAACGACATCGACTTTCATCCCGCGCTGCTCGATCGCCCTTTTTGTGGCGGGGCCGATGGCGGCGATTCGGGGCCCAGCGGCTAAAGCCGAATTCGTTTGGAATGCTTTTACGGGGCGACCGAAGTCGTGCCCTTCCCGAGTCTTTCGTAAACGATTCTGCAGTTCTTGCATTCTTGCCCACATGGCTTCGACGCCGTTTGCGCTGGTGAGGATCAGCCAATCGTAGGTGTCGAGGTTCTTGAGCGCTGCGTCGAGCGGCTTGAAGGATTTGGGCTTGCGAATTTGAATGAAGGGGATCTCGACGACTTCTGCGCCGCGCTTTTTCAGTTCTGCAGAGAGGGCGCCGGCCTGGTGCCTGGCACGGCCGACCAGTACCCGGGTTCCTCGCAGGGAATGTTGCGTCGACCTCGGCTTCTTACTCATGATTGGAATTGGCTGGCGTCTCTCTCTGAAATCGCACCTCGCGGTTTACTCCTGCTCCTTTTTCACGCCCAAACCCTGTTGCCGCATCAAGCGGGAGACACCTGAGATCGCGGTGTCATCGGCTTTTTCTAAGGACTCGATAACGTTGCTCTGTTCTTCCCTGGTGCGGTTTTGGCTCAGTTTGAACTTGGCTTCGAGTTTCGTGATGGAAACTTCGAAACCGACGATGTGGCTCAGCATGCGTTCCCGGTAGGCGTCGGCGAGACTGGACCACTGCTCGGCGTATGCGGGCTCAAAGGTGCCGATTAAGTTGTGCAGTACACCTTGTAATTCTTCTGGCGAGACAAACACGCGGGCATTGCCGTAGGCGTGTACAGCGCCATAGTTCCACGTAGGAACATTCTCGCGAGCGCTGTAGTTGGAGGCAGAGACGTAAGCATGGGGGCCGTGGAAGATCGCCATGCATTGCGGTTGGCGCTCAAGATGACGCCAGTGCGGGTTGGCCTTGGCGACGTGGCCGCGGAGGATGAGTGTCTCACCCTTCGCCTCTACGAATACCGGCAGATGCGTGGCGAAGGGGCCATCGTCGGTGGAGGAGATCAGAATCGCGAATGGGTTCGCGTGCATGAACGCAATTGCGTTGGCATGCTCACGTACTCGGAAGTGTTCGGGGATGTACACGTTTTTTCTTTCGGCCCTCTGCGGCTACTTCTGTGGCTGCTCGTCGGGTTGCTTTAGTCGAACATGCAGAAGCTTTTCCACGACGGATACTACTTCGCCAGACTCGTCTTTCACCTCGACTTGAAACGTTGGCTCGTATTTTGGCAGCGTCTTCAGTTTTTCACGAATGTCGTCGAGTTGGGCGTCAGTCAGGCGGAATTCGGCGCGGACGGTGCCCTTCCCCGGCCGGCGATAGCGGATGCTCGCCGCCTTGTCCCAGACGATATAGTCGCGCCCCAGGTTCGCCATCACCATCAGCATATAGAACGCGTCGGTCATGGCAAAGAGGGATCCGCCGAAATGCGTGCCGACGTAGTTGGCATTCCACCAGCGCAGCTTCATTGCGACGTCGATGGCCTTCATGTCGGACGCGATGTGTTTGACGCGGATGCCCGCGCCTAGGAATGGCGGCCAGAAGTTGATCCAGCGACGGAGCGCATGAGAAGAATTCGTGCCGCCTAAGAACTTCAAGAGGATGCTTCGGCTCATCCGGCAAAGACTCCAGCGCCTGAAGGCGAATTCTTAGGGGAGGCCTCAACGGCATGCCTGAAGGCATGCCCCAATACGAACCTCCGATGCCCTGGCACCGACTGTGCATGCCAAGGCATGAACCAATTCTGCATCTTTCGAATCACGGTTGGGGGGGGACGGCCAGGCCGCGGCCGTAGACGGCTTCGAGGATCTGGTCGCCACCGCGCTTCAGCAGTGCGGCGCCGGCGTCGTTGCCGAGTTGTTCGGCGTCTTCAATCGTTCCGTCGCGAGAATCGCGGAGCAGTTTGGAACCATCGGGATCGGCGACGAGGGATTCGAGGTGCAACTTGCCGTTGCGCATTTCCGCGAAGGCGCCGATGGGGACTTGGCAGCCTCCGCCCAGGCTGTTGAGCAGGGCGCGTTCGCAAGTTGTAGCCGCGCGGGCAGAGGGATCGTTCAGGAACTCGAGGTGCTTGCGTGTGGCGGCATCTCCTAGACGTATCTCGATGCCGAGAGCTCCTTGGCCCGCTGCGGGGCACATGATGTCTGCGGGAATAATTTGTTTGACGAGTTCGGTCTTGCCAAGGCGATTCAATCCCGCATAGGCGAGGATGATGGCGTCGTATTCTCCTTGCTCGAGTTTGCGAAGGCGCGTATCGACGTTGCCGCGCAGGGGATGAATGCCAAGGTCGGGGCGGACGGCTTTCAGTTGCGCCTGTCGGCGGAGGCTGGAGGTGCCGACGCGCGCGCCCTGAGGCAATTCCTGAAAGCTCGAATAGTGGCGCGAGCAGAAGGCGTCGCGGGGGTCCTGGCGCTCGGTGATGGCGGCGATTTCGAATCCAGGGGGAAGTTCGGTAGGAAGATCCTTCAGCGAGTGGACAGCCAGATCGACGCGGCCGGCGGCGAGAGCTTCTTCAATTTCTTTGGTGAACATGCCCTTGGTGCCGACCATCGCCAGCGCGACGTCGGTGATTTTGTCGCCGGTGGTGTGGATGATTTCAATCTCGACAACGTGTCCGCGGGCGCGCAAGAGGGCGGAGATGTGGTTGGCTTGCCAGAGGGCGAGTTGGGAGCCGCGGGAGCCGATGCGGAGTTTGGTGGCGTGTGAGCCGTTGTGGGAGTCGTTCATTGCGTCATCCGATCTCGCGTGCTTTGGGCTGTCCCTTCATTCAATTCCTTCCGCTTATCCGGCACTTACGTGCTGGGCTGTCAAATGCCGCTTCGCGGCTGGAGACGGGGCACTGCTCAGTCTCGTGCTCATCGAAGAAGCGGACGGCGATGCGAAAATTCTTCTCGTCGCATCGGGTTGCATCTGGGTGATAGGGATCCTTCGACTCCGTCTGGTGAATCGCTTCGCTCATCGCCAGACTCGGCTCAGGATGACAAGGCTGGAAGGTGATGCTTAGAGACGCGTAGGGCTGATGGATCGTGAAGTTCATGGGCGCATCCCTACTTCGTTCTTCTTTTCGGGGGGCGCCTCTGCTTTGTCATGCAGGTTGAACAGGCGGCGGACTACGTCGACTACGGTCGTCGCTTCAGATTCTTTGGCGGCGGTTTTCAGTGTGGTGATCGGCGTGTGCATGACTTTGTTGATGATGCCACGCGTCAACGCTTCAATGGCGATTTCCTGTTCGGGAGTTAGTTGGCCCATGCGGCCGCGGACGCGGTCGATTTCTGCCTGACGAATCGTTTCCAGGTGATCCTGCAGCGACACGATCGTGGGCACCACGTCGAGGGTATGCAGGCGAGCTTCGAAGCGTTCGACCTCGCTGGTGATGATGGCTTCGGCGAGTTCGGCTTCCTTGTGGCGATCGGCGACGTGGCTGGAGACAGCCTGCTGCAAGTCGTCGATGTCGTAGGTGAAGATGCCGTCGAGTTTTCCCATCTCCGGCGAAACGTCGCGGGGGACGGCGATGTCGATGAAGAACATCGGGCGATTCTTACGGCGGGAAAGGAACTGCTCTCCGTGCTCGCGGCGGAAGATCGCGTGGGGTGAACCGGTGGATGTGATGACGATATCGGCGCGGTCGCAGGTGTTATACAGGTCATCGAACTTGATGGCTTGGCCATTGAATCTTTGTGCGAGGCCGATGGCACGCTCGTAGGTGCGGTTGGCAACGAAGATCGAGGCACAGCCATGCGCCATCAGGTGACGGGCGGCGAGTTCGCTCATTTTGCCGGCGCCGACGATGAAGACGGTCTTCCCTTCCAAAGTGCCGAAAATTTTCTTGGCGAGCTCTACCGCGACCGAAGCGATCGATACCGAAGAAGATCCCACGGCGGTTTCGGTGCGCACGCGCTTGGCGACAGCGAAGGCGCGGCTGAAGAGCTGGTCGAGTTGACCCCGAACCGCGCCTACTGCACGGGCAGTCGCGTAGGCCTCTTTGACCTGGCCGAGGATTTGGGCTTCGCCGACGACCATCGAATCGAGGCTCGAAGCTACGCGGAAAAGATGGCGGACGGCGTCTTTCTCGCGGAATTCGTAGAGGTGCGCGTCGAGTTCTTCGGGCTTCAGGTGGAAGTGATCGTATAGAAATCCACGGAGGTCGGCGTGACCGTTGGTGGTGTGCGCCACGATCTCCACCCGATTGCAGGTAGAGATGACCATGGCTTCTTCGATGCCGGGATAGTTGTTGAGGTCGCGGCAGGTGTCGGGCAGCCGGGACTCTGGGATCGCGAGGCGCTCGCGGACTTCGAGGGGGGCACTCTTATGATTCACGCCAATGAGCTGGAATCTCATGAAGCAGCGAACCTGTGGATCGCGGAGAAGTAGTTGGCTGCCCATGCGGCCAGCGCGGCCACGAAGGCGAAGGTTGCCAGGAAGGCGGCGCGGCGGCCGCGCCATCCCGAATTCCAGCGGGTGAAGACCATGACCATGTAAACGACCCACATCAAGACCGACAACATAATCTTGGGATCGAGAAAGTCGAGATGCCCGTAGGCCGAGATCGCCACCACAGAACCGGTCAGCAGGCCGAGCGTCATGAACGGAAAACCGAGAAGCAGCGAGCGGTAGCCGATCTGATCGATCACCTCCAACGCTGGCAGAAATGAAATCAGGCTGGTGGATTTCTTGGCTTTGAGGCGGCGTTCCTGCAGAAGGTACAGCAGGCTGGCGCCGAAGCTGACGAGCAAGGCCGCGTATCCGATGAAGATCAGGAAGATGTGGGCGGCCAGCCATCCCTTGTGAGAGACGAATTGGGTCAGCAATACCGGTTGCTCATCCAGGGCAGCGACGAAGGTCAGAAAGAACACTACGGGAAACACGACCACGCCGGGCGAAGTGGTCTGATAGATCGCGTAGATCAGCATGAAGAACGACATCGACAGAAATGCCAGCAGCGATTCCCCGTTGTGCACCGACGCCCAGACAACGTGTCCCGAAAGAAAGAGTTCGGTGAGAGAAACGAAGTGGAAAACCATGCCCAGGCTGGCGGCATGCAGGGCGATGCGGCTGAACAGGTCGCTGGTGCGGCTGAGCGCCACGAAAGCGTAGACCAGTCCGATGAAGTAGCAAGCCAGTGCGAAGCGCAGCCAGAGCAGAGACATAGGCCTTATAAGTTCCGGAATCCCTTGAGTTTACCCCAAATCGCGGGTCCGGTCTGTCTTCCTCTTGTACGATCCTCATTTTCTATAGGGATTTGGATAAGGCAAAGAAAGAGGGTCACTTAAGGATGTGATTAGGATCACAGACTAAGCAATCCCGCCGTTGGTCAGCCGTCAAGGTCAACTTCGAGACAGTGAGAATTGAAGCTTCCGCGCTAAAGCGCTCCTGTGCCTAGTCCTTCTTGGGCATCGCGTGAGGATTGGGCATACCGGGAGGGATGGCGGTGTGGCCGGCACCCATCGAACCCATGTCGCCGGGGGCGAAGCAGGTGACGCGGCCGCTGGAGGCAATGCGCAGTTCCGAAGGGCAATCGCCGCTGGTTAGTGCTGCTGACGGGCCGCTTCCTTGAGACTGCACGCTAAATAGCTTGCCGCCCGCGTTGCCGGCAACTCCGATGGTCATGCCGGGCATGTCATAGGCGACATAGAACGGGTGCTTGGTCTGGCTGGCTTGCATGGCGCAATCGGCGACGGCTTTCGACTGCTCCGGCGTTGCTTGCACGTTGAGGCGGCCACAGTTGGTGGCGGAAGTCCCGGAAACTTCCTGCAATTTTTGTTGGACCGCATCGGGGGCCTTGGCCGACGATGCCGCATTGGAGGACGGAGCCGGAGCGGAGGACTTGCTGCAGGCGGTGAGGCACGAAAGCGCGAGGATCAGGGAGAGAGCAGAGTTCTTCATGACGTGGTGATTGTAAACGGAACGAGTGGATAGCAAAAAGCTTTAACCACCGAAGGCACGGGGGGCAGACAGAAAACCCTCTGTGTCCTTTGTGTCCTCTGTGGTGAGAGGTTTAAGGTTTGCTCGTCAGTTCGCGGATTAAATTCACTTCGGCTTGGCGATAGGGCGTGCCGTCGGAGCGCAGAACTTCGTGGAACCACACTGGGGGCTGGTGCTTGACGTAGGGATGATCCCAGGATTCCCAGGGATAGTAAGTCTGCGTTTTTCCGGCGACGAATCCCCAGTTGATGGCGCCGACGTGCTCCTGTTTGGCGATGGGCAAAATTGTGTCGAAGGTGCTGCCGGCAGAGCGGGCCATGTATTCGGTGCAGATCACGGGGCGATGAAATTGCCTCAGCCATTTGATCTCGCTCCTGAAGTCTTCCGGCCAGCTGTAGTTATGGAATGAGATAACGTCAGATTCGCGTAGCTGAATTTGTTGGATCGGTTCGACTGCACCTTCATCTTTGGACGTGTCGATGTCCCAAACGCCGCTGGTGAGCGGTTGCGAGGGATTGGCTTGGCGCGCCCACTCAAATGCCTGTGGCAGCAGAGCCGTGACGCGGGCGATCTTGTCGTCGTGCTTCAGTTCTGTTTTTGAATAATCTCCGCCGCCGTAGGAACCGGGCTCGTTCCAGACGTCCCAGCCAAGGACGCGGTCGTCTTTCGCGAAAGCGCCCACCACGCCAAGCACGTATTCCTTCAGACGCGGATATTGGGAGGGATCGGCGAGGGCTTTCGCTCCGGGACTCTGTACCCAACCGGAGTTGTGCACGCCGGGAATAGGAGCATGTTGTGGCCCGAGCTTCGGAATGGGGTCCCAGCAGGAATCGAATAGAACGAGCAGGGGACGAATGTGGTGGCGAGCAGCGATCGTCAGGAATTGGTCAATGCGCTTGCGAAAACCGGGAGCGTCCTGCTGCCAGAGCAGATCATGCAGGAAGACGCGCATGGTGTTCATGCCCATGGCTTCGGCCCATCCGAGTTCTTTGTCAATTTGCGCGGGATCGAAGCTGGTTTCCTGCCACATCTCTAATTCGTTGATCGCCGATTTCGGAACGTAATTGCTGCCGACGAGCCAGGGCCGATGAGCGTACCAGTCATTCGCCTTCTGTTCAGACCAGCGTGCGGTTTGTGAAAAGGCGGCGCTGGTACATACGACGACTGTAATCAAGATCAAAGGCAGGAATGCTGGTTTGAATTGTTTCATGGGAAAAAGTCCGACTGCATTTATAAGGGCTTGGGCCGTGGCGGCACAAGAGAACTTATCTTTTGCCGCAATGGGATTCGCGCGGGATCCCCTTCGGCGAGCTCAGGGCAGGCTTTCGCTCCGCCTGAGAAGCGGCTGCGCTCAGCATGATTCTCTCTTAATCTCGTCTGCGATATTTTCGTCACGATGTTATTCCACGCCCAAACTGGTTAACGCTTCTTCCAGCAAAGCCGTGTCGATGCTCAGGCGGCGGCCGTGAGTTTTCACATCTTCGAGCTCGTCGAAGGCGCGAAAGAGGCGGAGTTTGGCAGCGGCATATTGTTCGGCGTCACTCAAGGGTCGGCCGTGTGCCTGGGCCCATGCCGAGCGCGTGCTGTCGGGGAAGAAAACGCTCACAGAGTACGTGAGCTTGCGATCGGAGGTCACGTCAAAGATGAACTCGGTGGCGGGGGCTTCGGCATCGTCCGGCAATGCGGGACGTTTACCGACAAAGTAGTACTGGTACACGTATCCTTGGGCACCCGTGTAAGTCTTCACCCGACGGACTGGGGGATTGGGAGACATGGGGACATTATGGAACGCGACCTAGCCACTTGTCGCGTAGCCTGCCCCGCTTCAGGCCAGGGTAGGGTCTCAGGTTGCAGCGGGTGTCGAGGTATTTGTAGAGTGCGGTCAATACAGCAAATGCCTGATTTGCATAGACCCGAGGTACATTTTCTAATAACTTAAAGACCTCGGAGCGGCGCACGGGGATTGGAAAGAGCGTGGAGGCATCCGAGTCGAAGATAGAAACGACCTGCCTTCCGGAAGCGATGATATTAATTGATGATATTAACTATGGAGAGGTTGGGTCCGACACTGGTTCCGTCGCGGGCGGCGCTGCAGAAGGTACGTGAAATAGACTGAGAGATGACAACGAATCCATCCATCGCTCTCAATCTCGCCAAGGTTCGCGGCACGGAACTGCTGGCCAGTGACACGCGCGAACAATATCGTCAAAAACTGGCGCGCATCACGCTGGACTCGATGGTGCAGTTTGTCGGATTGCTGGATGCACAGGGTACCGTCCTCGAAATCAATCATGTGGCCCTCGACGCCGTAGGCATCAAACTCTCCGATGTGGAGGGCAGACCGTTTTGGACGACTTTTTGGTGGCAGGTTTCGGCGGAGGTAAATGCAACCCTTCGGGAATCGATCCGGCGAGCCGCGCAGGGCGAATTCGTGCGATGGGATGCGGAGATTTACGGACGAGCGGGCGGCAAGGAAACGATCATCATCGATGCTTCGCTGATGCCGGTCAAGGATGAGCAGGGGAACGTCGTGTTCATTACCGCCGAAGGACGCGACATCACGGAGAAGAAGGCGCACGAGCGAGAGATTGCGCGCCAACGGGAGGAATTGGCGGAACTGGATAAGTTGAAGACGCAGTTTTTCGCCAATATCAGCCACGAGTTCCGCACACCGTTGACGCTGATGATGGGACCTCTGGAAGATGCGCTGGCGCAACCGGAAGGATTATCGGCGACGGATCGGGAGCGGCTGGAACTGGCGCACCGCAACTCCTTGCGGCTGCTTAAGCTGGTCAACACTCTGCTCGATTTTTCACGAATCGAAGCGGGGCGTATCCAGGCTTCTTATGAGCCCACCGACCTGTCGCTGATGACGGCCGATCTCGCGAGCGTATTCCGGTCTGCCATTGAGCGGGCTGGGATGCGACTGGTGATTGATTGCCCGGCTTTTCCCGAGATGGTTTATGTCGATCGGGAGATGTGGGAAAAGGTCGTGCTGAATCTTCTATCGAACGCGTTCAAGTTCACCTTTGCAGGAGAGATCGCGGTTTCCTTGCGGGCGCTGGAGACCAGCGTGGAGTTGACAGTGCGCGACACCGGGACGGGCATTCCCTCGAACGAGATTTCGCGGGTGTTTGAGCGTTTCCATCGGGTCAAAGGAGCGCGCGGACGCTCCTGGGAGGGCAGCGGGATTGGGCTTGCGCTGGTGCAGGAATTGGTGAAATTGCATGGCGGGCAGGTGAGTGTCGAGAGCAAGGTTGATGAAGGCTCGAAGTTTACGGTGAGCATTCCGCTAGGCACGGATCACTTACCCCACGATCGCATCGGGAGTCCGCGCACCCTGGCATCGACGGCACTTAGCAGCAAGGCTTTTGTGGAAGAGGCTTTGCGATGGCTGCCGGACCGCCCGAAGTCTTCCAACCGTGTGGTGGACGCATTTTTGCCATTGCATCCGGTGGCGACGCCGATCTCGAAGCGGCAACCCGCTCGCATTTTGGTTGCGGATGACAATGCGGACATGCGCCAGTATGTGGAACGGTTGCTGGGCGAGGAGTATGACGTCGTGTCGGTAGCGGATGGGGAAGCGGCATTGAAGAGCATGCGCGAACAACCTCCCGATCTGATTCTGTCTGACGTCATGATGCCGCGAGTGGATGGATTTGGAGTCTTACAGGCGGTCAGAGCCGAGGAATCGTTGAGGAACATACCGCTGATCCTGCTCTCGGCGCGGGCTGGGGAGGAGTCGCGAATCGAGGGGTTGCAGTCGGGTGCGGACGACTATCTGGTCAAACCGTTTTCTGCGCGCGAATTGCTGGCCCGGGTCAGCTCGCATCTGGCCATCGCCCGGGTGCGGGGAAACTCGGCGGAACTGGAACGCAAGTTACGGCTCGACGCCGAGATGCTGGCCGCGATTGTGGCCACCTCGGACGATGCCATTGTCAGCAAGAATCTCGACGGCATTGTCACGACGTGGAACGGTGGAGCGGAACGGATCTTCGGGTACACGGCCGAGGAAACGATCGGAAAAAACATTACGCTCATTATCCCCATCGATCGCAGAAGCGAGGAATCGGAGATTTTGAGACGGGTGCGCAGCGGCGAACGGGTGGATCACTTCGAAACCGTTCGCATGCGTAAGGATGGCACGACCTTGAATGTTTCGGTTACGGTCTCGCCCTTGAGAGATCCCACGGGAAAGGTCATTGGCGCATCGAAAGTGGCCCGCGATATCAGCAAACAGAAACGCGCGGAAGAAGAATTGCGCGAGAGCGAGGAGCGACTGCGGGCGCTGGTGAATGCCAGTTCCTATGTTGTGTACCGCGTGAGTCCCGACTGGAGCACGATGCGGCAACTGGACGGCCGCGGTGTGATTTCCGGCACTGAGAGTTCCACGAGAGACTGGCTGCAAGAGTACGTCCACCCCGAGGACCGGGCGATCGTGCAAGAGGCGATTCAGAACGCCATTCAGACTAAGGGTCCCTTTGAACTGGAGCATCGCGTGCAGCGCGCGGATGGAAGTGTGGGATGGACGCTCTCGCGGGCGGTGCCGCGCCTCGATGAGAGCGGCGAAATTATCGAGTGGTTTGGCGCGGCCAGCGATCTGACGCTGCGCAAGCAAGCCGAAGAAGACTACCGCCAGCTGGCCGAAAATCTCGACGTGGAAGTTCGCGCTCGCACCAAAGAGGTGGAAGAAAGAAATGCGGATATATTGCGGCAATCCGATCAACTCCGCGAGCTGTCGTGGCGATTGCTGCGAACCCAGGACGAGGAACGTCGCCACATTGCGCGCGAGTTGCACGACAGTGCCGGTCAGACGCTATCGGTGCTTGGCATCAATCTCGCGCAACTGGTTCAGAAGACGGGCCGTACCGCGCCCGATCTAGCCAACGATGCGGAAAAGATTCAAGAGACGGTACAACAGCTGCATCGGGAAATTCGGACCGCATCGTATCTATTGCATCCGCCGTTGCTGGACGAAAGCGGGTTGTCGTCGGCGCTCAGTTGGTATACCCAGGGGCTGAGCGAGCGCAGCGGCCTGGAGATTACCCTCGACATTCCCCACCAGTTTGAGAGGCTTCCCGGGGATATGGAATTGCTGGTGTTTCGACTAGTGCAGGAGTGTCTAACCAACATTCATCGGCATTCGGGTAGCAAAACCGCTGTAATACGCATTATGCGCGAGGAAGACATGCTCAACGTAAGTGTTCGGGACCAAGGCAAAGGCATGTCGCCGGCGAAGTTGAAGGAAATTCAGTCGCAGAGCGCGGGCGTAGGCATTCGCGGCATGCGTGAACGACTGCGGCAATTCCAAGGCACCATGGACTTTGAGTCCGATAGTTCGGGAACGCGCGTACTGATTAGCATTCCCATCCCGAAGAGCGGAGGGCCGAACGAGCAGACCGGCATTGAGTCTGTGCCGACATCCTCCTAGCCCGGTTTCGACCTTCTTTCTAAGACTTTCCATCCAAATTGGTTCCATTCAATCTTCCATTGCATTCCGCCGATAGATCCACGGAGGAGGCCTCAGCATGGGACTGCAATGGTACTGGATTCCACTGGGCACGCTGGCGGCCCTGGTGCTGTACCAGCAGTTTCGGCTTTTCCAGATCGACCGCGAGTCGAAGAAGAACGAAGAGCTTTTCCAGATCGTGACCGAGAACGCCGCCGACATAATTGCGCTGGTGGATGTCAAGGGACGGCGGCTCTATAACAGTCCGGCATACAAGAGAATTCTGGGATACACAGCGGCGGAGTTGGGAGAAACTTCCGCGTTCGAACAGATTCACGCCGATGATCGTTTTAAGGTGCTAGAGGCGGCGCGGGAGGCGCGGGAGACGGGAGTTGGCAAACGGCTGGAGTACCGGATCAAACATAAGGACGGGAGTGGGCGGGTGCTGGAGTCGGTGGCGAGCACGATCCGGGACGCCAAGGGCGAAGTCGCGAAGCTGGTGATCGTGAACCGCGACATTACCGAACGCAAGCGCGCCGAAGAACGGCTGGAGCATAACCTGTTTCATGATCCCTTGACGGGCCTGCCCAACCGGCGGCAATTTCTGAAGCGCCTGGAAGATTCATTCGTGCGATCACGCCGCGAAATTGGCCGGACCTATAGCCTCATGCTGGCGAACGTGGATCACTTCAAGGTTTTCAACGAAACCATGGGCACAGATGCAGGGGACCATGTGCTGATGGAGATCGGCCGTCGGGTGTCGACATATCTGCGGCAACAGGACACGATGGCGCGAATTGGAAGTGTGGGTGCGACGGCGGACTTCGTGTTGTTTCGCCTGGGGGGAGATGAATTTGCAATCCTGCTCGACGCTGTGGATGATCCCAGCGACGCCATGCGGTGGGCCAAGGGAATTCAGGAAGTCGTGGCGGAACCCTTTTCCGTTGAAGCCCGCGAGGTGCGGGTTTCGGCAAGTTGTGGAATCGCCCTGAGCGAGCCAACGCATGAGCGTCCGGAGGATGTACTGAAGGATGCCGACGTGGCGATGCGGCGTGCGAAAGCGTTAGGTGGATCGCGCTGTGAAGTGTTCGATGAGGCCATGCATAGTCGGGCGGTCGGACGGCTGCGGCTTGAATCTGACCTGCGGGAGGCGATGACCGCGAAACAGTTCCGCGTGCACTATCAGCCGGTGGTTGAACTCGCCAGCCGGCGCATTGTGAGTTTTGAGGCGTTGCTGCGGTGGGATCATCCGACACAGGGACTGATCTCCCCCTACCGCTTCATCGAGGCTGCGGAGGATACAGGAATTCTGGTCTCAATCGGGCACTGGCTGATCCTGCAGGCATGCCGGCAATTGTGCGAGTGGGAGGCTGACCAGTTCTCGAAGCAGCCGATGAACGTTACCGTGAATGTGTCGGCGCGGCAGTTTGCGAATGCGCGGCTGGTGAACGACATTCAGGATGCATTGCAACAGACGGGTGTGGACCCATCGCGACTGCAGCTGGAAATCACGGAAGGCATTGCCGAAACGGATCCCACCCTTACGGTTACCGTGCTCTCTCACTTAAAGCATTTGGGAATTGGAGTGATCCTGGACGATTTCGGCACAGGGGCAACGTCACTGCGCGGGCTCCGGCAGTTCCCTCTCGATGCGCTGAAGATCGACCGGTCGCTCGTGCGAGAGATGCAAACCGACCGGGCCACGTCTGACATTGTGGAGTTGATCACAGCCCTGGCGCACAAAATGAATCTGAAAGTGATTGCAGAGGGCATTGAGACGCTTCGACAGACTGAGCAACTGCTGCAACTGGGATGCGAGTATGGGCAAGGATACTACTTCTCACAACCCATGGAGGCCAAAGGAGCGCAACAGTTCATGAGGCAGCAGGTTGCCGGGACGCGGGCTAAAGGCGCGGCGAAGTAAGATCGTCCATCCAATCAAGAATCCGAACCGCCCTTTCAGCGCGTGCCATTCCCAGGCGAAACTACCCTGCCATACTCGCTGGCGCGACTGAGGCGGTCGAACGTCCGCCAGGCGGAAAGCGAAACCTTGCTGATGGCCTCTTCTCCTTCGCGCTCGTTGCGCAGGAACGAAGTCATCACGCAGATCACATAGGGGCGACCTTCAACAAATACGACCCCGGAGTCGTTGCGCACGGCTTCGAGTGCACCCGGCTTGTTGGCGATCTTGAGGTCGGCAGGCAGGTCGCGAGGAATCCAGGAATCCTTGTGGGTGCTCAACATGGAGAAAAAGTCTGCGGTCGAATCTTTATTGAGCACCTTACCGCGGTAAATCGCATCCAGCAGCATCATCATTTCATGCGGGGTCGAGATGTTTTCGCGGCCTTCTTTGGCGGCTTGCAGGTCCATCATTTTTCGCCGCAAGCGAGTGTGGGTCAGACCGAGGGTGTCGAGCATGGCATTCACGTTCGCCATCCCGACGCGGTCGATCAGAACGTTGGTTGCGGAATTGTCGCTGACCGCGATCATCATGGTCGCCAGGTCGCGCAAGGTGAGGCGCGTGACGCCGGGCGTGAGCCCGCCCATGATGTCGCTATCGGGCACAAGGTCTGACGATTGCACAGTGTAGGCGTCGGTCAGCTTGAGCTTGCCTTGCTGCACCTGCAAATAGAGATTGGCGAGGACAGTAATTTTGATGGAACTGGCCTGGGCGAAGACCTCATCCTCGTGAAGGAAGTAGTGGTCTCCGGTGGAGAGGTCTTCAATGGCGACTCCCATCACGCCGTCGAGATGCTGGTCGATCTCTTGAATACTCGCCCCGAGCTTTTGCCAAAGAATTTGGAGTTTTGCGGGACTGGGTGCCGGAGCATTCGGTGCTTGTGCAACAGCTACGGCGCAAAGCAGGATAGAGCAGATGAGAACTCTCACGCGTGGGGCCTCCCCGGAAAGCGAACATTATACGGGCGGGGTCCAACGGGAACAGGAACAGACCATTGCCGTCTTCGCGCGAGATCCTTCTCCCCCGCCTGAAAAACGGCTGCGGTCAGGTTAACGCCAGGGAATGACCACTCAGGGAGCGCCCAATGTCGACGCGACGCGGTTTCGCCGCGCTCGCAAGAAGCTGCGTGATACACTGCGCGGTCCTAAAGCGGGAGGCTCGAATGAAGATCGTCTGGTTGTCGGTTGCGATTTTCGGCAGTCTGATTTTTTCCGGCTGTGCTCACCAGCAACCGAAGGATGCGGCGGATATCGTCATTCGCAATGCCCGGGTCTACACGGTGGACAAAGAGCGACCATCGGCACAAGCCGTTGCGGTGCGGGGAGACCGCATTCTCTGGGTGGGCGACGACAGCGACTCCGCGAGGTACATTGGAAATTCCACCAAGGTAATTGATGCAGGTGGGCGCATGATGCTGCCCGGGTTCATTGATAGCCACCTGCACGTGAAGATCAGCGGAGGCGCGAGCGTCCTGCGAATTGCGAATGCTAACTCTCTGACGGAGATTCAGAAGCAGGTTCGTGATTTCTCCGACCAACACCCTAAGATGAAGTGGATCGAGGCCGATGGGTGGAACTATTCAGCATTTCCCAATGGCACGCTGCCAACATCGAGAGATCTTGTCGGGCTGACGCGAGGACGACCAGCCTTCCTCGTGGCCTACGACTACCACACGATATGGATGAATCGCGAGGCGCTCCACGAATTCGGCATCACGCGTGCCACAGACAAAGTTATCTTCGCGGAGAAAGTTGAGAAAGATCCCAAGACCGGGGAACCGACGGGGATCGTTACCGGGTTCGGAAGCACCGGGTTGTCCGAGGACTCCGAAGCGGAATTAAGAAAACATCTGCCGTCGCACGCTCCGGAAGAAAGCTATAACGGCATTCGAGACACGCTGGTTCAAGCCGCGCACAGTGGAATCACCACCGTGATCGACCCACAGTCGTACCTGGAAGATCTGCCTACTTACGTAAAGCTCGAAAAGAACGGCGATATGCCGGTACGGCTGCAAGTTGCGCTGTTCCACCGGCGCGGCACAAGTCAGCAAACGTTGGATCAATTTGCCGAAGCACGCACAAAATACAACGACGATCACCTGCGAGTGGCGGCGGTGAAGCTCTACATCGATGATGTGATCGAACCGCACACGGCGGCCATGTTGGAGCCTTATGCCGATCGTCCGGGAACACGCGGAGAACTCGACTACCCGCCGGACGAGTTCAAGGACGTCGTAGCGCGCATCGACAAGATGAAGTTCCAGATCTTCATTCACTCGATTGGAGATCGAGGGATTCGCACGGCGCTGGATGCGATCGAATATGCGGAGAAGCAAAATGGTCCGCGCGACCGGCGGGATGAACTGGTACATATTGAATGTCTGAACGAGCAAGACATCCCACGCTTCAAGCAACTAGGCGTAATTGCCTGCATGCAGCCACGACACTGCGCCCCCGACATTACAGGACAATGGGCGAAGGCCGTGGGTCCGCAGCGATGGAAGTACGCATGGGCTTTTCGTAGTTTGAAAGATGCGGGCGCCACGCTGGCATTTGCTTCAGATTGGAATGTGGCGGAGATGGAGCCAGTCGTTGGAATTTATACGGCTCTGACCCGGAAAGGACTCGACGGCAAGCCGGAGGGTGGCTGGGTTCCCGAGCAGACCATCGACTTGGAGACTGCAATTCGTGGATACACCATCAACGGTGCCTACGCCAACTTTGTGGAGCAAAATCGAGGATCGATCACGCGAGGAAAATATGCCGATCTGATCTTGCTCTCCGACAATCTGTTCGAGATCCCTACCGACAAGATCAAGGACGATAAAGTCGTCTGGACCATGGTTGGAGGAAAGGAAGTCTGGAAGGCGTACTAGCTTGTTTCAGTCGGACTGGCCGATCAACAGACGGTAGCCGTCGGGATCTTCGAGACAGATCTCTCCCTTGGGCATGTAGTCGGGATAGGTGATGTTCGATACTTTCACACCTCTGGTCAATAGATGTTCCCGCAAAGCGACCAGATCGGGCGAATACAGATAGAACACTACTGCTTGCTGGCTGGGGACGATGGGTTCAGAGGCGCGCGTGAACATGACGTCGGCGTGGACGCAGTTCAGATGAACCCACTGCAGATTGCCGGCGGGATCGCGTAGGCTACCGCGAATTTCCATCCCTAACTGTCATCTAGGGCCTGCGGCCCGCGAAACCACATGAAAATTTCTCAGCGCCAAGCCATAATCCACGATGGCTCGGAGCGGCGAGATTGATTCA
>Ga0207693_10001789_pt1 | contig 18831 bp, 20 predicted proteins | sample LARL81metaG_FD_184347 | JGI IMG/M metagenome (GOLD analysis project Ga0207693, IMG submission 184347) | Corn, switchgrass and miscanthus rhizosphere microbial communities from Kellogg Biological Station, Michigan, USA - LAR L8-1 metaG... | ecosystem: Host-associated > Plants > Roots >...
GACCCCGCCTCCGACGACGAGGAGGTGATGGAAGAGATTGCAAGCCTGCACTACGACCTGGCCAAGCCCCTGCTCGAGGAACTGATTCTGGCAATCGATCCTTACCCCCGAGCGCCGGGAGTTGCCTTTGCGGCGCCAAGCGAGCCCGACGCCAAGCCGGAAAGCCCGTTCGCGGTGCTCAAAAACCTCAAAAAACCTTGAAAAGTGCGCGCGCCTGCGGTTCCGTTGCGCTTGAATCCGGGAACGGTTTCCTGCTACGTCCGCCCCTTGTTTTGCCCGCCCGGTCAAGTGGTTCGCGCATGACTATGCGCCACGCCTGACGATTCGGTCAGCGGTGGGGTGGTTGAATTGTTGCGTGTCCGAGCCCCAGGGGCGCGCGCTGAGAGGAGTGACCCGCCATGGCGGTGCCAAAACGAAAGACCTCGCCCTCGCGGCGCAATATGCGCCGGGCGCATCATCGACTGTCCGCGACGAGCCACAATGAGTGTCCGAACTGCGGCGAGCAGAAGCGGCCGCATCACGTGTGCGCCTCGTGTGGCCATTATGACGGCCGCGAAGTCACCAAGACTCAGGCCTGATTGGGCGCGGCTGACGAAGCAATTTCTGCAGCGAGGCGATCGTGGCTCGCGATATGACCGTATCGATTGATGCGATGGGCGGCGACGCCGGTCCGGGCATCGTCGTGGCCGCGCTTGTGCGTTCGATCCTGCGCCACCCGAACGTCGATTTCATTCTGCACGGCGACGAGACGGAGTTGAAACCCTTGCTTGCCAAACGCAGCAAGCTTGCCGGTCGCGTCACCATGCGCCACACCACCGAGCGTGTGCGGATGGACGAGAGACCAAGCTTGGCGCTGCGCCGTGGTCGCAACACCAGCATGTGGCGCGCCATCGCGTCGGTGAAAAACAAGGAAGCCGCGGTCGCCGTCTCGGCCGGAAACACCGGCGCTTTGATGGCGATGTCGATGTTTCAGCTTGGAACGCTGGACGGAATTTCGCGACCGGCCATTGCAGCGCTGTGGCCGACAAAACGCGGCCAGAGCGTAGTGCTCGATGTCGGCGCCAATGTCGTGGTCGATGCCGATCAGCTCGTGGATTTCGCCGTCATGGGCGAAGCCTTCGCCCGCGCCATTCTCGGGCTGGAGCGGCCGACGGTCGGCATTCTCAATGTCGGCTCCGAAGACGTGAAGGGCAATGACGCGGTCAAGGGAGCGGCCCACATCCTGCGCAACAACTCCTCGCTGCCGATCGAGTTCGCAGGCTTCGTCGAGGGCGACGATATCGCTGACGGTACCGTCGATGTTGTGGTGACGGACGGCTTCACCGGCAACGTCGCGTTGAAAACTGCCGAAGGCACGGCAAAGCTGGTCACGCATTTCCTGCGCAGTGCGCTTCGCCGCTCGTTTCTCGGCCGCCTCGGCGGCTTTCTCGCCGCTGGTGCGCTCGGCACCTTGCGCCGCAAGCTCGATCCGCGGGCTTCCAACGGTGGGATCTTTCTGGGCCTCGACGGCGTCGTCGTGAAAAGTCACGGCGGCACCGACGAACTCGGATTTGCCAGCGCGCTCGATATGGCCATCGCCATGGCGCGAGCCGGCGTGGTCGCGAAGATCATCGATGATCGGCGCGGCGTGCACGCGGTCGAGCCGGAGGCTGCCGCTTCGTGATCCGCACACATGTCATGGGCGTCGGCGCATACCTGCCGCGCACGATCCTCAGCAACGCCGAACTCGCCAAGCGCGTCGACACCAGCGACGAATGGATCCGCGAGCGCACAGGCATTCAGCAGCGCCACATCGTGGCCAAGGGCGAAAAGACGTCCGACCTGGCGCTGCACGCCGCGCGCGCCGCGTTACATCACGCGAAGATGGAAGCAAGCGAGCTTGACCTGATCGTCGTCGCCACAACGACGCCCGATGAAACCTTTCCCGCGACCGCGACAACTCTGCAGGCGCGGCTCGGTATGAAGCATGGCGCCGCGTTCGACGTGCAGGCGGTCTGTTCCGGCTTCATCTATGGCATGGCGGTCGCCGACAATTTCATCAGGGTTGGACAGGCGAAGACGGTGCTTCTCGTCGGCGCCGAATCCATGAGCAAGCTGCTCGATTGGAAGGACCGCACCACCTGCGTGCTGTTCGGCGATGGCGCGGGCGCCGTCGTGCTCCAGGGCAAGCGCGGCCGCGGCGACAACACCGACCATTGCGTCCTGAACACCAAGCTCTATTCCGACGGCCGGCTCCACGACCTGCTTTATGTCGACGGCGGACCGTCATCGACGCAATCGACCGGCCACCTGCGCATGCAGGGCAAGGAAGTCTTCCGCCATGCCGTGACCAACATCTCGGCGGCGATCGTGGCCTCGGTCGAAGAGGCGGGCCTGAAGATTTCCGATGTCGACTGGTTTGTGCCGCACCAGGCCAATCAGCGCATCCTGGACGGCACGGCGCGCAAGCTCGGCATCTCGTCCAGCAAGGTCATCTCGACGGTCGCCCAGCACGGCAACACGTCCGCCGCCTCGGTTCCTTTGGCGCTCGCAACCGCGGTTGCGGACGGACGCATCCACAAGGGCCAGTTGGTCCTTCTGGAAGCGATGGGCGGCGGCTTCACCTGGGGCGCCAGCCTGATCCGCTGGTAATGCGACGCTTGAAGGGCGCCGTCTATCCCTTTGATGTTGACCCTATATTTGCAGACGCCTAACGTCCGTAAAGCATAGGGGAGTCGGGCGATGACAACGAGTACGCTGACGCGCGCGGATTTGACGGAAGCGGTGTTCCAGGCTGTCGGCCTGTCGCGAAACGAATCGGCCCAGATGGTCGAGGACATGCTGGAGGAGGTGTGTTCGGCTCTGGCGCGCGGCGAGACCGTGAAGCTCTCGTCCTTCGGAACGTTCGCCGTCAGGCAGAAGAGCCAGCGCATGGGGCGCAATCCGAAGACGGGCGATGAAGTGCCGATCGCGCCGCGCCGCGTCCTGGTGTTCCGTCCGAGCCACGTTCTCAAAGCCGTCATAAACGGCCAGACACCAGATCCAAACGCAAAGGATTGATCGGTGAGTTTGGCAACCGCTTCCGTCGCAATCGGCGCCAAGTCGCCAGAGGCGTTTCGCACGATAAGCGAAGTGTCGAGCGAACTCGACGTGCCGCAACATGTGCTGCGTTTCTGGGAAGGACGCTTCACACAGATCAAGCCGGTGAAGCGAGCAGGCGGGCGTCGCTACTACCGGCCGGAGGATGTCGATCTTCTCAAAGGCATTCGCGCGCTTCTCTACCGCGAAGGTTTCACGATCAAGGGCGTGCAGAAGGTGCTGCGCGAGCGCGGCCTGCGCTACGTGGCCGAACTCGGACGGGGCGATGCAAAGCCGGAACGCGCCGCACTAAGCAAGTTGCCCGAATTCATCGCCGAGCCACAGGAGCCGCAATTTGCGCGCGCCGCTCTTGCCGTGCTCGAGCGGGCGCATGGCGAGGCGGCCATGGACGCCGCGCCCGAGCAGCGTCTCGCGGAGGAAGAGCGGGTGAAGATGGAAATCCTGCTCGCCGAATTGCAGCAGCTGAAGGCGCGGCTGCGCAGCGCGCTGCCTCGCACCAAGAGCTGAACAAGGCGCACAACCGAGGCGTTTGCCCCTTCCGGCAGCGCCGACTATAGTCCGCCGCCTTTCGCGTTTCCTCGAGCAACAGCTGGAGCGGCTTCAGCGAAGCGGCAATTGGATACGGAGCGTGGCGCAGCCTGGTTAGCGCACCAGTCTGGGGGACTGGGGGTCGTGGGTTCAAATCCCGCCGCTCCGACCAATAATTGATACGGTACAATCGATGCCTACAGTTCAGCGCTCAGACTGTTCCAAATTACGCACCACACCCTGTTCAGGGGCGGCCCGTTATCAGTCCCCCTGCCGGTGGCGCGGCAAATTCGAGCGGCGAAACCGCGGCGCCGGGTGAACCCGCCGTGACGCCGCGGTAGAGCGCTTGGCCGACACCGCTGTAGGTGATCGTCTCGATCACAAAGAAGGACGCAGTCATCGCAAGGATGCCCCAAAGCCATGCTGGGTGAACCCGGCCGTTGCGTCTGAGGTCAAACGCAACGCCGACGATCGGAAAGATCATCCCCGCAGCAAAGCTTGCTTCCCACGCCCATGGCTGCAGAAGCGGCAACGGCAAGAGTCGCCCGAAACCGGGGCCCATCAGCATCGACATGCCGCACAAATGCAGACGACGGTGCCACTCGGTTTTATTGCGCAGAAGGATGGCGGAACTGGTTAGTCCTGCAAAGGTCAACACAGAAAGCGGGTCGAAGACCAGGAAATGGAGTGGCAGGAAGAAAAACGGAACCTGGCCCCTTCGCACCATCGCCACCGTCGCGCCAAAGCCCAGCACGATCATCGGGACCATCCAACCTGCCGCGACCCACCCGAGACGGCGATGAATCGCCATTCGGTTCGTCGCGACGAGGATGTTTTGCGTCAAGTAGATCGTTACCCAGCCCATGAACATAATGGCGTGGGCATGAACGAGCGGCGGCGAATAGAAGGTCGACCGACCCATCGCCAACTGGTTCGAAAAGCCCGCTACGATGACCAGTGTCATCGCAATGGCGGCACCCAAGAAGAAGCGCTCGTCCCCGACAGGCGAAGCGAGCGGTCGGTCGATGCTTGCGTCCATGGGAGTCGTCATCGAAGTTCCCCAGCGGCTCTGGGCGAACGTATCCCACTCGCTTGGTCATCGCCAGTTGAACCAAGCTAGTTTGCTGATGCGCAACAGTTCGCATCTGAAGCACTTGGACCGCCAAGTCTTGTGAATCCCGAAGCGCACGAATCACACCCCGGGTCGTCGCGGGCGGCGCTTGAGCGAAATTTGGTGTTGGCGCGCGGCTTGGGTGACAAGATCGGACATAGGTAGAGGAAGAGAAGTGCGATGCGTCCCTACGCGATGTTGTTCGCGGCAGCATTCCTGCCCGCAGCCGTGCAAGCAGATACGGTCGCGGCTCGCGTTCCGTTTGACGATTGCACGCTCAGCCATCAGCTGACATCGATCTATTCGCTCGCCGGTTTGACCAAGGCGGTCCAGAATGATCTCGCCGCGCGCCTGGGCAAGCTCGCCGATCGCGGTCAGCCTTACCAGTCCAGCGACGCGATCGTGCCTAGAGGCGGACCTACGCAACGTTTCATCCGCGCGCTGCAGAGCAAAGACAAATTGTTCGTGTGGTACGAGCAGGGCGGCATCGCCTTAAGCGTGCACGTGCTCGTCTATGGCAATGACGAGGCCGCCGGCGCTCCCGAGAGCTCCGCCGTACCGCGTTTCGAGGCCAATTTCGTGACTTTCAATCTTTGCGCCGCGACCGACGCCTATCTGAACGGCCAGAGTCCGGCGAGCGGCGGCGAGCGATAGCGCCGCGCTTCGTCAGTAGCGTAGATAGGCCTGACGTTCGCTCCGCCACGCCTCCTCATCGGGAATGGTCAGCGCATCCAAGTCTTGCGGCGCCGCATGGGCATCGTCCACCCACTCCCGCAAAAGCGAGCCGCCGTTGATGACATCGATGGCGAGCTTGTCTTGTTCGTATTCGTAGGCGAAATCACGCCACAGCGGGTAGTCGGGATTGAGGCGACGCAGCGCCTTGAAGGCGAGTGCCTGAACCCGCCAGGGCTTGAACGTGCGGTGATCGTAATGGGGGGCTTCCACGTGAATCTGAACGCCATTGCACAGCTTGCCGACGTGCTTGTGAAATGTGGGCTCGAACCAACAATTGCGCAGGTGACAGCCGAGAAGCCAATGCGGTGCGAGCCGCTGCATCTCCGCCATCAGGCGGCGCGCGTCGATATCAGGTGCGCCGAATAGCTCCAATGGCCGCGTCGTGCCGCGGCCTTCGGATAGCGTCGTGCCCTCGAGCATCACCGTGCCGGCATAGGCGCGCGCCATCGAAAGGTTGGGTGCGTTCGGACTGGGATTGACCCACGCGCACTGACCAAGCGGCCAGCCAAAACCAGGCGCGTCATCGGGACGCCAGCCCTGCATTTCGATGATGCGATACTCGACATCCAGTTTCAGCGTGTGGACGAACCAAAGGCCCAATTCGCCAAGTGTAAGTCCGTGGCGCATCGGCATTGCCCCGGCACCGACAAAACTCTCCCAGCCAGGTCGCAATATCGGGCTCTCAACGGGCCGGCCGGCTGGATTGGGGCGATCGAGCACCCACACGGCTTTGCGATGCTTGGACGCGGCTTCGAGCAGGTAACGCAGAGTCGTGACGAAGGTGTAGATCCGACATCCCAAATCCTGCAGATCGACGAGAACGATATCGAATGCATCCATCATCGCATCGGTCGGTTTGCGCACCTTGCCGTACAAGCTGAAGACAGGAATGCCAAGCACCGGGTCGGCGAAGTCGGGCGACTCAACCATGTTGTCCTGCTTGTCGCCACGCAAACCGTGTTGCGGGCCGAAAGCAGCAGTGAGGTTGATATCCCCGCATGCGGCGAGCGCATCGAGCGAATGGGCCAAGTCGCGCGTGACTGAAGCGGGATGCGCGAGAATTGCCACGCGCTTGTCCCTCAGCGGTTGGCGCAAACCTGGTTCGGCAAGTAGACGATCGATGCCAAATTCCATGCTGCGTCATGCTGCCGGAAGTTCGAGCGCGAAGCTATCGGGATGATGAAAATCCGGCTGGGCGGCCGGATGCGCCAACGCCCAATAGGACTTGTCGCCGCTAGCATCTTCGATCACCGCGGACACGCCGAACTGCCAGGCCATATCGTTTGGCAAGTCGGACGTCTGAGCCAAATCCAGCAAGACCTTCAACTCGTAACTTGTGCTGCCGGCCCGTCCTTTGAGTTGCGGCGCACGAATCAAGCCCGCATCGCTTCGCGCGCTACGGTATCCGCCAAACCGATAGGCGGACCATTGCAGCGAAGGCGCGAAGTTGAATTCATAGTACGCGCCACACGGTTGCGCGCGCACGAACGCCTCGAAGCAGGTGTGGTGCCAGAGTCCGTCGACGCGTGTTGAGGCAGTCACCGTCGGCACGCGCAATGCGCTGATGTCGCCGGTCACGATGTAACGGATGTCCAGGCTTCCCGGCTGCGGCCGCGCCACGACCACTTCCAAACCAAGCGCGGCGGCGCAGCGCGAGTCTGGATGAATTTTCAACACGTGGTGCATCGCTACACATTAGCGCTTAGTCGGCGGCCCCGCATTACGATCCGAGGTTCCAAACCAGGAGCGGCTTGCCGGTGGCGTGAAATGTCTTGAACGATGCCGACTCGGCAACGGCCCCGCTGCAAGTCTCTCGCAACGTGCGTGCCTGGATGTCCCAGTTGCCGCTGTGCCGGACACACCCTCTCGCGTCGCCGCCGGAATTGGCGATGCCGCTGTCACTGTCCGACATGCCGCTCAAGAAACTCGGGTCGTGAAGCTGGCTGCGGTTCGCCACTTCTGCGCGCGCGTAGAAAGTGTCGTTTGCGGTGACCATGATGCCGCGGCAAGTCCCGGCGTCGACATTCGTCCATCCAGCGCTGCGCCACTGCTCGGCTGAAACCGGCACATAAATGCTCGCGAGGGCGAGCGTATGCGTCGAGTGATTGCAGGCGACCAACGTGGTTGTGCCCGGAGCGGCTGCTTTCTCTGGCGGCGGCTTCTGCAATTCATCGTGCACTACGTTCTGAACGAAGGTATCGGCGGCCGCTTCGCATTTCGTTGCATCACTCACACAGGTATCGTGCAAGGGGAGGAGTGAGGGCAAGTTCCTGGCGTTTCCGGCCGCACCGACCGCGAGGGCGAAGGGTCCCGTGATGGCGATCGGTTCCGGCGCATAGAGCTGCAAACGCTTCTGAATGTAAGCGGTGAAGCCTGGCTCATCCATCGGAACGGTCGCGGCCAACGCGCAGCCGACGTTCAATCCAAATAGAATCGCGCCGCAAAAAGAAATTCGTCTCATCGGTGCCCCCGAACCGTCGATCGCGCCGAGTTCTGTCCGCCCTCGCGATCCAAAATTGGACCGAGCATTGCAACAAAATCCGTCGGACAGAAGCAGCCGGGAAGTCAGAACGTCGCCTCCCGGTCTCAGCAATGGACCCGCCGTCAAAAAAGAATGCCTAGCCTCTTGCGTGTACCAGTGTTATAGTACTATATAACACTAAATTCCTGAATCGCGGAGCGAGCGGGAAACGGGACGGAGAGGCAACACCATGCAAACACTAGGAAATCTCTTGGTCGGTGCAATCTTGGCCGGACTTTCGCTGGGTCCGGCTGCCTGGGCCGATACCAGGATGGAGGCGGACCACCTGATCTCGACTGCCGCTATGGCCATCGTCGGTAGGGCCGAGACCGGCTCTGCGCTCGGTCATGCCGTCGCGACGGTTCGCGGAACTCTATCGCGGCTTCCCGGCGGCGAGAGTTTGCGCAATTGACGACGCGCTGAGACACGCGAGCGCCGACTGGAACACGCAATGGATCATGAATTCAACGCCCATCAGCCGATCTATCGCCAGTTGCGCGATCAGGTCATCGCCATGATCCTCGACCGCGTTCTGAACGAGGGTGATCCGCTGCCGTCGGTGCGCAACGTTGCCGCTGAATATCGCGTCAATCCGTTGACTGTGCTGAAGGCCTATCAGCAACTCGTCGACGAGCAACTGGTCGAGAAGCGTCGCGGTCTGGGCATGTTCATCAATGTGGGCGCGCGCAAGATGTTGCTTCAGGCTGAGCGCGACCGCTTCCTCAAGGAACAGTGGCCGGCGATCAATGCCACCATCGAGCGTCTCGGATTAACGCCGCAGGACCTCATCACCGCCAACACCGCGAAGGAGCGTTAAGCGCATGGCATGCATCGAAGCACGAGGTTTGCGCAAGACGTTCGGCGCGACCGTTGCTGTCGACAGCGTCGATCTGAAGGTTGAGGAGGGCCGTATCCTGGGGCTCATCGGTCCCAACGGCGCCGGCAAGAGCACCTTGCTCAATGCCGTGCTGGGACTGATTCCATATCAAGGCGAATTGAGCGTTCTGGGTCTCAACCCATGGGAAGTACGCGACAAGCTGATGCGCGACGTCTGCTTCATCGCCGATGTCGCTGTCCTGCCGCGTTGGATGCGAGTGGCACAGGCGCTCGACTACGTCGCCGGCGTGCATCCGAGATTCGACAGGACAAAGGCCGAACGCTTTCTGGCGCGAACGCAGATAAAAACGCGCAGCCGGATCAAAGAACTTTCGAAGGGCATGGTGACGCAGCTTCACCTCGCTCTGGTGATGGCGATCGACGCAAAACTGCTTGTCCTCGACGAGCCGACGCTCGGCCTCGATCTGCTCTATCGCAAGCAATTCTATGACACGCTGCTCAACGACTACTTCGACCGCCGGCGCACCATCGTCGTGACGACCCACCAGGTGGAGGAGGTCGAACAAATCCTGACCGACGTGATGTTCATCAATCACGGCCGCATCGTGCTCGATTGCAGCATGGAGGATTTTGAGGCGCGCTATTTGGAGGTATCGACGCGTCCGGAGCGTCTCGCCGAGGCCCGTGCGCTCAAACCCATGCATGAGCGCCAAGTCCTGGGCCGCTCGATTCTGTTGTTCGATCGCGCCGACCGCGATCGGCTGGCAACGATCGGCGACGTCCGCACGCCAAGCATTGCCGATCTGTTCGTCGCCATGATGAGCGATCGGCCGCCGCAGACTGAGGGAGCCGTCCTATGAGTAGCCCGTCCAATGCGGGTCCTGCCGAACCGCAAGCTGTGCAGCCGGCCGCGCTGACCTCGACGCATCCGTTCTACTGGTCCGTGCGCCGCGAATTGTGGGAATACCGCTCCGCCTACCTCGCGCCGTTGGCGGTCGCCGGCATCGTGCTGTTCGGCTTTCTCATCCGGATCGTCCGCCTGCCGCACACCGTGCTCGCCGCGGCGTCGATGCCGCCCATGGATGCCTATCTCGAACTCGCCAAGCCCTACGCCTCGGCGGTGGTCTCGGTCGCATTCGCCGGTCTCATCGTCAGCATCTTCTACAGCCTCGGCGCGCTCAACAACGAGCGGCGCGATCGCAGCATTCTGTTCTGGAAGTCATTGCCGGTCTCCGACGTGATCACGGTGCTCTCGAAGGCGTTCATCGCACTCGCGGTGTTACCCGTGATCGTCTTCGTGATTGCGTCGGCGACGACACTCGTCATGCTCATCCTGGGAAGCGCGGTCGTCGCCGCGAACGGCGTCAATCCGGCGGCGCTTTGGGCCCATTGGCCGATGCTCAAGATGTCGCTGGTGCTCATCTATGCTCTCGCGGTCACCGCACTTTGGTATGCACCGATCTATGGCTGGCTGTTGTTCGTTTCTGGTTGGGCGCGCCGCGTGCCGTTTCTGTGGGCGGTATTGCCGCCGCTCGGACTCTGCATCCTGGAAAAAATTGCCTTCGACACCTCGCACTTCGCTTCGTTGCTGGGTTATCGCTTTTCTGGCGTCTTCGCAGAAGCCTTTGTTATGCCGCCGCACGGCGACAAGGTGATCGACCAACTCGCGCTGCTCGCCCCGGCCAGATTCCTCAGCAGTCCGGGGCTGTGGTCCGGACTCCTGATCGCAGCCGGATTCCTTGCGGCGGCGATCTGGCTGCGCCGCTATCGCGAACCCAGCTGATAGAAAGCTAGATGATCCGCTCCGCCGCGCCGTCCAGCGCCATCAGATAGTACTCGCCGCCGAGCTTGGGATAGCGTTTCGTGAGCTGCGCTTGCAGCGTCTGCATGACGCCCTTGTGCTGCTTGGTCTCGGCATCGTGCTCCGAGGCATAGTCGGAGCCGTACGCCACCTTGTAGGCGCCGCAGTCGCGATGGTCGACGACGACGACCTTCTTGACGTGATGGAGCGAGATCGCGATCTCCAACTGCGCCCAGAACGCCGCATTCGATGTCGGAAACTTGGGGGATACGGCGCCGAGCGCCGCACCAGCGAGCGCAAGCTGGTCATACTCCTTGGTCAGCTTGAGGCTGTCGAAGAAGCGCACGCCATCGTCAACCAACCGATAGTCTATGCAGGTGAAGCCCAGCGCCTCGATGTCGGCGGCACGCGCGCGCGTCGGTAGAAAGCTCACTCCGGCTGTCGCCATTGCGAGAAAGGAAAAGTTGCGGCGACTGATTTGCGGCAGGCGATGGCTAACGCACATGAAAACTCCCCCAGTTGTGCGCGGTCAGTCTAGTCCAGCTCTGCGAGCGGCGCGATGTGCGGGACAAGCAATGGTGCCGACGTTCGTCGCCGGTTGCTTCTGCGGTTGTGATCAAGGACTTAAGCGCGCCCAATAACCAACTTCCGCAGTTCTTGTAGAGTCGCGATGAGGCCGCTGTCATCATCGAATCGATCGTTCGCGATCGCGGCCGACGCTTCCGAACCCTTGCTCCCTCAGGGCTGCTTTGGAGGTGCCGGCCGCTTCTGCATTCGCAAACGCTCTCCGATACAGAACGCGAAATTGGTAAATCGCCGCTCCGCAATGTGGCATGCGGATTGCGGGAGATATCTCGTGCATTCGTCGGGAGCGGAATCGTGAGAGGTCACTCGTTTCAAATTGGAGCAGACGCCGCATTCTGGACACGGAAGGCCACGAACGGGCCGAACGTGTTCCGATCCGGATTCTTCGGCCGCCGGGGCGACAAGGCGCGGCACGTCTTGCACCCGTCACGTCTACATGTGGCGCGATCTACCTTGGCCACCGCACGTGGCACGGCAAACGTTCCTTCGATTGCCAAAGAGGCGCGAGTCGAACTCTTTACCATCGCGGCGACAGTGCATCTTCCCGACCGATACGGCCGCAAAATTGGCTGACGGTTCGAGATCGCGCGGTGACTTGCCGCTCTTTTATTGCGGTTGCGGAACGATTCGCAGATACGGCTTCGGCGCTTTCCAGCCCCCCGGATAGACCTTCTTGGCGTCATCGTCGGAGACGGAGCCGGCGATGATTACATCCTGGCCTAGTTTCCAGTTCGCTGGAGTGGCGACCTTGTGCTTCGCCGTCAACTGCAACGAGTCGATGACGCGCAACACTTCGTCGAAATTGCGCCCCGTAGTCATCGGATAGACGAGAACGAGCTTGATCTTCTTGTCAGGTCCGACGACGAAAACGTTTCGCACGGTCTGGTTGTCGGCGGGCGTGCGCTGTCCCGGCACCGCTTCGGCCGGCAGCATGTTGTAGAGCTTTGCAACCTTGAGATCGGAATCGCCGATCATCGGATAGTTCACCGCGGCACCCTGCGTCTCGCGGATGTCGTTCGCCCAGCGCGAATGGCTGTCGACCGGATCAGCCGAGAGGCCGATGATCTTCACGTTGCGCTTGTCGAACTCCGGCTTCATATGGGCCATGGTGCCAAGCTCGGTCGTGCACACGGGCGTGAAATCCTTCGGATGCGAAAAGAGGACTCCCCAGCTGTCGCCGAGCCACGCGTGGAAATTTATCCGGCCTTCGGTGGTATCCGCGTCAAAGTTTGGGGCGGTATCTCCGATGCGCAGCGACATGATGATCTCCTTCGGGGCAGGCGAACGCCCGCAAGTTCCAAAGGCGGATTTTAGCCATCGATTGCGGCGCATCCAATACATTGTCATGCGCAGCGAACCGCCACAGGACAATTGTCTCGCGTTTTTCGCGCCGCGAGTGTCTGGCTAGAACCTCATGCCGAAGTGCATTCCGACCGTTCTCGGACGGTTGGTCGCAATGTAGGGCTCGGCAGAACAACTCTGCACGGTGCACTGGGCGTAGCGGTACAAGTCGGCGCGCTCGTCGAAGGCATTGATGAGCGAGAGTTCCAGCGACCAGCGGTCCGTCTCGACGCCGGCGGTGAAATCCGCCGTCGTGAACGGTCGTTGCAGGCCCAATGCGCCTCGTATCGGCACAGGTGGCGACAAGTTGCCGAAAACAGGATTTGGCGCCTCGACGCGCAGGTCGGGCCAACTGCTGCTCTGATAGGTGAGGCTGCCTTGCACATGCGCGCGCAGTTCATCGAGCGGCCATTCGTAGCGCGCCGTCCAGTTCGTTTTGTATTTCGGCGTCGTTGGCAGCGCGGTTCCCTTCGGCGCATTTGGAGGGAAGGGGTCGGCGAGGGGATCGCCCGACGGCAGATTATTCGGGCAAACGGTAACGTCGACGATGCCGCAATAATCCTTGGTCAAGTAAGCATCGGTATACGTGGCGGCGCCGCTGACGGTCAGACCATCGATCGGTTGCCACACGACATCGCTCTCTGCGCCATAGATGCGCGCCGCGCCGGCATTGTGGATTTCGGTGAACGAGTTGAGACCGAGGAACGAAAACTGGAAATTGTTCCAGTCCTCGCGGTAAATGGCGCCGTTGAAACGCAGGGTGTTGTCGAACCAGGATGTCTTCCATCCGATTTCATAGTTGGTGAGGCGATCGGGCTTGTAGGGTGGAATGGTGCTGCGCCGGTTGATGCCGCCCGGTCTAAAGCCGGTCGACCATGTCGCATAGACCAGATGATCGTCGTCGATCTTCCAGGACAGGTTCAGCTTGTGGGTGAAGCCGCTCTCATAAACGATCTTGTTTAGGTTCGTGCAGGGACCGGTGTGAACGCTGGTCGGCGCGAAGCATTGGGAAACGCCGGTGTGCGAACTGTAGACGTCACTAAAGCCGAAGAATCCTTTTAACGAGTTCGCGGCATAGAAGACACGCGCGCCGGCTGTGAACGTCAGGTTCGGCAGAATGTCGTAGCTCAATTCGCCGAACGCGGCAGCGTCGCGATCGACACGCTCTTGATCGGTAAGCCAGAGCGTGCCGGGCCAGCCGGGGACGGACACGTGATGGACTCCGGGATCCGCGTTCTCGTCGGCCAAGTTCGCGATCGTATAGTTTTGCAGGATGTAGTGTCCCTGGCGCTCAAAGAAGACGCCGCCGACGAAGCGCAGAGGCTGATCGGCGGGTGTGGAAACGCGCAGTTCGTTGCTCAGCTTGGTGAAGTAGTCGTATTCCTTGATGTACTGCGATGGATCGATCAGATTTCCGTGGTTGTCGTAGATGTAGATGCCGTAGCCGTAGAGCGTGTCGTAGAAGAACGAATAGTCGGTGTAGTCCGACGCGGCGTTGATGGTCCGGCCCATGAAGCTGCCGGCATAGACGACGTCGAGATTGCTGATTTTTCCTTCGACAGTGAGGGCGGCCTGATACCAGTCGTCATGCACGAATTCCGGAAAAAAGTGCCCGACCTTCAAATCGCCGAACTTCGGATCGTACCCGAACACGCCACTCGATTGCGTGTGCTGGCCGATGATACTGGGCGTGATGGTCCAGTTGTCGTCCAGGTCGATCTCGAGCGCAGCCCTGCCGCCAACGGTGTCGACGGAGTTGAAATCTTTTTTGACGAGTTTGGCGTTGTCGATCTCGATGCCCGATGTCGGGAAAATTCTGGTCGCGTGGACATTGTCGATATAGCCGGCATCGTGCTCCGAGTATCCAACCAGGCGAATGGCGATATTGTCGGTGAGTGGCTGGTTGACGTAGCCCTCCGCGATGTATCCGAAGCTGCCGTGGTCGACGGCGTTCACCGTGACATCGAACCCTGCGGAGAACTTGCTGGCATCGGGCCGGTTGGTGATGATGCGGATGGTACCTGCTTCCGAGCTTGCGCCGTAGAGCGTGCCTTGCGGGCCTGAGAGCGATTCCACGCGTGCGATGTCGTAGACGTGGATGTCGAGCGAGCCGCCAATGGTAGTGATCGGCGCTTCATCGAGATAGATGCCGACGGTCGGGAGTGAGCCGGAATGGTTGCCGTCATTGCCGCTCGACACGCCGCGCATCGACACGTTGGCGAAACCAGGTCCGCCGTTGCCGGCGCCGGCGCCGCCGACCGTATAGGTGACGCTCGGAAGATATTTGACGTAGTCGGCGAAGTCGGTGACGTGAAGCTGTTCCAGCTTTTCGGTCGAAAGCGCCTGGATGGCGAGCGGCGCGCTTTGCAGGTCTTCGGAACGTTTTTCGGCCGTGACCACAATCGTCTCGATGCCGGACTGTTTTTCATTGTCCGCCGCGAATGCTGTCGTCACGCCAGTCAGCATCGTCGTGGTGAGTAGCAATTGCCACATCACCGGCCGAACGCGCCCGTTCGGATTACTGCGCTGAATCATGCGGCCCCCAAGAAGATGACGAAAACGCCTTCCCGATTCCCCGATTTATGTGTGTAGTAAAATGAGACGGCGAGGGCTTGGCGTCAATGCCGGCGCATGTGGCCGAAGCCGAATTGAACCGGGGTTTTCAGTTCCAGGCGGCGGACGGGTATTCTTGCAACACCCGGCCGAGTGCGGTTTTTAGCGGCTCCAGCCAAGGTTCGTAGTGGCGCCACTGATCTACGCCCTCGCGGAATATCGGCTGGCGTACCTGTTCGGAGCTGGCGGTGCGCACCGCGCGGCTGTTGCGATAAAAGTGCAGGCACTCTTCTTCGAAGGGCAGCCCGCAATAATCGAGCAACCGGCGCACTTCACGTTCCGGATCGTTCACCACGTCCTCATACAGCACGCGATGAATCCTGCCGGGCAGCACGTCATCGAAGTGCGCCATTAAATCTGCGTAGTCGGCGTAGTAACGCCCGAGCTCGGTCTGCTCGTAGCTAAATGCTTGCCCGCGCGCGAAGTGCTGCTTGAAGACCGAGAAGCAGCAGCCGAGCGGATGGCGCCGCGCGTCGATGATCCGCGCCTTGGGCAGGATGAGGTGGATCAGGCCGACATGAGCGAAATTGTTGGGCATCTTGTCGATGAAGTGTGGTCGGCCGAGCTTGCGCTGGATTTGCGTGCGCTCAAGATATTCGCTGCCGAGTTTGGCGAGCGCGTCGGCGTCGAGGTTTGCGAGTATCTCGGGATAGTTTGACGTCTGCGAGCGGGACTTGCGGCCGCTGAGCCGGCGCGCGATGGCGATGATGTCGGGCAGCTCCATCGTACCTTCGACTGCGGAATGGGTCGCCATGATCTGTTCGATGAGTGTCGAACCCGAGCGCGGCAGCCCGACGATGAAGATCGGATCGGTTGCCGGGCTCCCTTGTCCCGTGCGCGCCGCAAAGAACTCACGCGTGAAGAGCGCCTTGGAACGACGCACGTGATCGGTGGTTTCATCGGCATCATAGCTGATGTTTTTGCGCCGAAGGGCGTTGCCTGCCGCATAGTGCTCGAACGACTCCGCGAACTTGCCTTCGTCTTCCAGGGCTTTGCCGAGCGCAAAATGAAGGTGATAGCGGTCTTCGTCGGCCAGCTTCTCGCGCGCAGCGAACGCCTTCATCGCGTCGATGTCCTGCGGCTCGAAGCGGACTGTCTTTAGATTGGCGAGGCTCCAATAGGCTTCACCGAGTGCCGGTGCGAGCGCGATACTCTTCTTATAGGCGGCGATGCAGTCAGCCTGGCGACCCACCGCCTTCAACGCGTGGCCATAGCTCATCCAGGCCTTGGGCTGGTTGGGAAATTGCTTCAAGACATCCTGATAACACTCTATCGCCTTTGCATATTCTCCGATCTGCCCGAAGGCGGCGCCCTTCAACGCGCGGTAGGCCGGATTGTTCGGCTCGCCGCGCAGCAGCATGTCGACCTGCGCGATCGCTTCCTGCGACTTGTTCTGCCGGTGCAGGACGATCGCATAGTTGTGCCTTGCGACCGTGAAACCGGGCGCAAGCGCGAGACAGCGCGCCAGCAAGATTTCGGCGTCGCCGTAACGGCCAAGCCGCGCCGCGACTTCGGCCAACATGCGGATCGCGGCAACGTTCGTCGGTGCCGACTTGAGAAAATTCTTGAGGATGCGTTCGGCGATCGCGAGCTTGTTGTCGCACAACGCCGTCGCGGCTTCGAGAAGTACGGGGTCCTTCGTCGCGCGTCGTATCTGCTGCGCGGTGGCGGCGTTCTGCGCCGCCTCATTGCCGGCGAGGCCATACTGCTCGGACAAGACCTGCCAGGCGTCGGCGCGGTCGGGATTGAGTTTGAGCGATTCCGCCAAGGCGGCGATCGCGCCTTTCGTCCTGCCCAACGCCGCGCGGACGAGTCCGAGTTCAAGCCACGCCTGCGCGGCTTTCGGCTGGCGTTGCGTGAGCGCTTCCAATTCTCCGAGTGCGGCCGTCAGATCGCCCTCGCGCCTCAGCGCTGCACCCAGGATCAGACTTGCCTGCGGCTGATCCGGAACAATTTTCAGAATCTCGCGCGCCTGCTCGACCGCTTGTCGTGGCGAGACGGCGAGAAGCTGTCGCGCCCGCGCCAGTGCCGTCGCGAGGTTTCCCCTGGTCTCGGCAAGTTCACTGCTCATGCCTGGGCCTGCAAGTGCATCGAGGCATCAAAGGGTTTTGCTCGCACGCCTGTCAACCTGCGAGCCATTCGCTTTGCCGCACGTGAAGAGAATGTCACCAGATGAAAATGCATTACGGCGACGAAATCTCCGGTTTTGCACCCTGCAAAACGCGGGCAGACTCCAAGCACGTCATGTTCGATTCGCAATCGGGGAGGTCGCATGCCGTCACCAAAAACGCGCGCGCGGGGCTGGCGTGCTCAGCCAGCCAATCCGCGCACCATAAGAGTCCAAGCAGAACGCGTAGCGCCATCGCGATTGCGCCGCGGCGTTCTGAATGCATCGCCCGACGAATGGCGGCGCTGCGCACTCGGCACCAATCACATCACGAACTTCGGTGTATGGCAGTCAGGAACACGGCGTGAAGCGCTTCGCCTCAATCGCGCGGGCGCGACGCTCTGGCGCCGGCCATCGGTGCATACGAAGCCGACGCGCTAGATCAAAACGTCGGCAGCGTCTTCGTGGCGGCGAAACCATAGTCGTGCATAGCTGCAGGTCGGCGCGATCTTGAAACCCTCGCGGCGCGCCAGATCGACAATGCCGGCCATCAGCCTTGCGGCCGTCCCCGTCCCACGCAGAGAAGGCGGCGCTTCGACATGTGGGATGACGACGTGGCGGCCAGCTTTGCGATACTCGGCAAATGCGATCAAGCCTTTTTCCTCAAGCTCAAAACGCCCACGCGAAGGATTGTCTTTGACGGTCATGGCACTCCGACCGACTGCGAACCGGAAGCACTGTCGGTGCGGTCAGCGCGTATCCAGTCTTTGATGAAGAACGGCGCGTAGTAGACCGCGGTCGACAAGAAGCCGAGCGCGACCAACACGGGAATATACCACGGCCAATCGGGCATGAAGTTGAACACGGATGCGAACGGCGGCTTGGCGCGCAGGAAGCCATAATTCGTGCCCAGCAACCAGTCGATGAGTCCCGCAAGGGCCGCGTAGAACAAAGTCCAGGGGACCACGCGCGGCAGTGATGCGGGAACTGGTCGCCAGCCCAGGCCGAACGTCATGTAAAGTACCGACGCGATGATGCCGCTGTGAAAAATGAAAAACAAAACGAATTCGACGTCGGGAAAATCGTACTGGACGTCTGGCGTGACCATGCCCTGGAGTGTTCCGGCCAGCGCCCAAAAATAGGCAAGCTCATAGCTGCGCTGGTTGGGGTAGAGGAGGGTTACAACGGTCGCCACAGTGGCCCAGTCGCAAAGGTTCAGCGGCAACTCATTTCCTGGCCCGAGCCAACCTTTCTCGTAGAGCAGAATGATCCAGGCGAACCAGTTCGCCGACATCAACGCAGCCATCGACCAACGAAGGAGTTGATCGGCTTTCGGGTGAGCGCGCGGACGAAATGCGACGGCGCATGATCGCGCCGGAGGGCGATGGCCCGGTCGTAATCCGCAAGCGCCGCGTCGTACCGCACCAGTGCCTGGAGGACCATGCCGCGGTTTTTCAGGGCGTCCGCATGATCCGGCCGCAGCGCGATGGCCACGTCGTAGCTGGCGATGGCGGCCTCGTGGCGTTCCAGGGCCTGCAACGCCACGCCACGATTGTAGTGCGCCTCGTCGTATT